>Ga0182024_10001460_pt1 | contig 60934 bp, 51 predicted proteins | sample P32metaG_FD_120480 | JGI IMG/M metagenome (GOLD analysis project Ga0182024, IMG submission 120480) | Permafrost microbial communities from Stordalen Mire, Sweden - P3-2 metaG (Illumina Assembly) | ecosystem: Environmental > Terrestrial > Soil > Wetlands > Permafrost | place: Sweden: Stordalen...
AGTTCTGAGTTCTGAGTTCTGAGTTCTGAGTTCAACCAATATAGCGGCCCTGCTATCACGCTTACTCAGAACTTAGAACTCTGAACTGTTACTTCGCGTGGCTTGCCAGATATTCCTCGCTCACTGTGACGTAGCCATCGCGGGCGACGCGGCGGCCGCGCTCGCGATAGAGCGCTTCGTCATCTGGCTGCACCGTGCCGAGGCCGTCGACGTAGCGGTTGTACATGCAGAAAGCCGCGGCTATCAGGACCGTGTCATGAATTTCGTTGTCGGTTGCGCCCTGTTTGCGCGCTGTTTCGACGTCAGCAGCGGTGACGAGTTTGCCGTCTTGCTGGACTTTTCCGGCGATGCTGAGCAGTGCCTTTAATTTGAGGCTGATGTCGGCCTGAGTGAAATCGGTCTTGACCTGCTTGACGAGGGCCTCGTTGCCACCAAGGTGCGCGGCGGCAATCATTCCGTGGATGCTGTGGCAATAGTGTGTGCAATTGCGGCTGGAAACGTACGTTGCGATCAGCTCGCGCTCGCCACGGCTGAGAGTGCTGGGACCCTGCAAAAGCACTTCGACCAATGCGTTGAGGGGGCGCGCGGTCTCCGGCCGAAACGCCATGGCGCCGCGGATGCCGGGTAGATCTGCGGGAAGCGGGATGTGGGGCATGGGTACGACTCCTTTGTTCACAGTTCTTAGTTCATAGTTCGGAACGTGGCTCATGGTGTGGACGTCTCAGTGGCTACTGTCGGGGCGACGCTGGTTCCGCGCGTGAGAAGCGAGCGGGCAGGAAGGCCAACCAGCACAATGACAGCACCCAGCAGGGATGGCACGAGATTGTGAAGGAGCAGCATGGCAGAGAGAATACCGCAGCCCGCGATGAAGACGATGGGCGCGAGCGGAAACCACCATCGCCGCACGGGCGTGATCGCGCGAAAGAGCGTGGCCACGGTGAGAGCGAGAAAAACGACTGCGGAAAAGATAATGAAAGCCAGGATGCGATCGAATGCGCCGAGAGCGAGCACGGCGAGAGCAACTCCGGTTTGGAGCAGCACTGCGTTGGCCGGAACTCCGGTGCGGGGGTCGAGGCGCGCGAATGCGGCGAGGATTCCCTGTTCGGCGCTGCCCTTTTCTCCCCGGGCCATGGCATAGGTCACCCGCGGAACGGCCACGCTGAGCACCATGAGGCCGCCCAGCACACACAGCAGGACACATGCGGAAAGAATGCGGCTACCCGCTCCGCCAAAGAGCGCCTGGCCGAATTGCGCAACAAAAGCAGTGTTCGAGTGGATCTGTTCGAGCGGGACGGTAGCCACGAAGGCCAGGCTCACGAGCAGATAGATCGCGGTGACGACGAAGACTCCGCCGGCGAAAGCGATGGGCAGCGTCCGTGTGGGGTTGCGCACCTGGCCCGCGATCTTGCCCGCCTCCCACCAGCCCCCGAAACAGAAGAAGGCGCCGATGGCGGCGCCCGCGAAGGCGTCAATGAGCGGGTCGGATCCGACTCGACGCAGCGTGAACGGAGCGAGGTTGGCCAGCGTCGCGTGGCCGGAGAGAAGCGCCCAGCCGGCGAGCGCAACCAGCACAGGAACCTTGATCCAGTTGAGGGTCGCCATGACGCCGCTGGAAAGACGGGTTCCCGTATAGGTGAGAGCACCCAGGCCAAGAATCAAGACAGCAGGCAGCAGCGGGACAATGCGGGAAGGAACGGGAAAGAGCGTTTGGATATACGGCGCGGTGCCAACGCAGAGAGACGCAGCAACACCGGGGTACATGACGAGCACTGCCATCCATCCATAAAGAAAGGCCACGCGGCGGCCGAAGCCCCGGCGAAGATAGAGATATTCGCCCCCGTCGAAAGGATTCCGCACCGCTAATTCTGTGAAACAGAGCGCTCCTGCAAGCGTAAGCACGGCTATAACGATCCAGACCGCGGCAAGCAGCGCGGGAGAACCGAGCGATCGCGCCATCGCAGCAGGCGTGAGAAAGATGCCGAGAGAAATAGCCTCGCCGGTGACGACAGCAGTCGCCGCCCACACTCCCATTTGCCGTCCGGATTGCGGATCGGTCTGCATCGTTGGGCTATGGTACTGAGGCCTGGGAAGGCGCACATCCTACTTTGGGTGGAGGGCATTGCATGCAGTCGACCATGCATGGAGAGCAGAAGACGTTTGGATGGATTTGGGCCGAGCGGTCCTATTGCGGCGCGGGCTGCTGGCTGCTCGACGAAGAGCCGGTCTCGGCTTCAGGCTTGGATGGCGACGTGATGTCGGTGACGTGGACGCTGGCTTGCGTTTCCGGAATTGTGCCGTCATTGAGTTGTACCTGAGTCGGCGGGCCCATCACAACGAGCCGTTCGACCGCGCGACCGCGCGCTGGAACGAGCACTCGTTCAGTCACATAGTTTTTTGCGGTGCGCACAGTAACGGGAACGTAGGCGGCTGCGTAGCCTGTGTTGGTGACATTCACTGCGACAAGATAGGTTCCCGCCTGTGCGGCGTTGGGGAAGACGCTGTCGATGGTGAGATCGGGAAGCCCCTTATCGGCGTCAACCCAGTCTGAAAAGAACCAGGAGAGATCGCGCGTGGCGCCCGCTTGTTTCAGAAGCCCTGACAAAGAGAGCTCGTTACCACCCTGTCCGTTGCTGGATGGTTGCCGCGCTTCAGGGAGTGCCTCGACATAGGCGCGAAGCGCAGCGCTGAGGGCATCGTCGCTGGTCAGGTCACGGAGCATCCATAAAACATAGGCAGCTTTGGTTCGGTAGAAGACGGGTGCGATGGCAAGGGCAAGTGGTTCACCGGCACTTGCACCGGGACTCGATGGTTCGGCCAAGGCCAGTGCAGGTCGGTTGGCCTCGAGCATCTCAAGCGCCTGGTCGCGGCCGCGGCGCTTCTCTACCCAAAGGGACTCCATGAATGTGGCCAGGCCTTCATTGAGCCAGTCGGGCGCCGGTTCAGTTGTGGACTGAATGTAAGCGTGGGTGAGGGAGTGGACCAGCACACCGTTGAGGGGGTCGGCGGGCACGTCATGCAGAGTTGTCGCGAGAAGCGAGCCGGTTTCAAAGGGCGCGTCATTGGGATCGGGCAGGTCGAGCAGCGTGAGCTGGGTACGGGGAAGATGACCGAGCCAGCCTTGCACAAAAGGCGTAACGGTGGAGGCTGCGTCAATCCAGGACTGCACGGAGACTTCATCGTCGGGAATCGTCCACGCAGTGAGGTGATCGGAGGGGTGAGCCTTGCGCACCGCGACAAAGAGGCTTGGAGCAAGAAAACCAAGCGAAGGAGAGTCGGCTGAAGCCGTGGCGATGCCGGAGAGATCGGGATCGAGGCCTTGCGCGTCCGTCACATTGAGCGGAACAGGCACACCGTTGACTAGAGCTACCGTGGGCGCATTGCCATGAGGAAACTCGACCGTGAGGTGCAGGCGGAAGTGAGCGCCGGAGAGGCGGAGTTTGTGGCGGCCGATTTCGTCAAAAAGACGGGATCCATCGCCGAGGATGACGGGAACGCTGGAAACGGGATACCAGACGACGTCACCAAATCCGCGCAAGCCAGTGAAGGACGGAGAGATTTCGTCCCAGTCGGAATGAAGGGCGAGGTCCTCCGGGGTGCCGATGGTGACGAGGCGCTGAGCATTCGGGACGATGGAGCCAGAGTAGACCGCGTCAATCGCGAGGGTAGCGCCGGGGGCCAGGGGTTGTGCGAGGGGGACGGCGGCTTCGTGGAGCTGACCTGTGCGGTCGACGTCGGAATTCAGCGTGGCAACGGAGAAGGTGACATTGCGGCCGGCAACGCGAATTTGTTCCCAGTTGAGCGAGGAGGAGATTTGAAGCGGGATACGCGCGAGTGGAGTCTTGCCATCGTTGCGTACGGTAACCAGGGCCCGGACGGCGATCTGATGCGCTGCAGTGTGCAGGTGCACGTCGAGGTCGAGGGCTGTGAATGTAACGGCTTCGCGATCGGAGTCCTCGGCGGTAGGCTCCTTGGCCATTTCGATGGCCGGTGGTTGAGCGGCTGGGCCGACCTGCGTTGTGGTCTGTCCGTTCTCGTCAGTGGAACGCGAGAAGATCACCTTGCCGGAGGGGGCTGGAGACTGGGCCGACTGCGGAACGTTGCTTTGTGGAGCGGGAGCTGTATTCGTTTGCGCCGTGCAGGGAAGCGTCGCCGGGACGACGGCAATGATGAAACTTGCGACCACGCCGACAAGGGAGAACTTCATGAACGCACCTGCGCTGGGGCCAGCTGCGCCCACGGCGCCATCTACGGCAGAATTTGATTTGATTGTCAGACTTTCGACATTTTTCCGGCGGAGAGCCGGGAATGCTGTCATGAACCGAGCCCTTTCTGCTTCTTTAGTTTAGACGCGGCGCCCTTTGCGTCGGCACCTGCGGTGCGGCCAACCGCGCCTTCGGCACCCGTGAGCTTTTGGCGGCGCTGACGCGCAGCTTCATAGAGCACGACGGCTCCGGCAGCCGATACGTTCAGCGAACTGACGCCGCCCGCCATCGGAATGCGCAGAAGGTGGTCGCAGGTTCGGCGGACGAGGTCGTGGAGACCGGCGCCTTCGCGGCCAAGAACCAGAACGCAGTTGCCGGTGAAGTCGAACTGGTCGTAGTCGGTGGTGCCGCGTTCGTCGAGGCCGATGATCCAGAAGTTCCGCCCTTTGAGCTCTTCCAGAGCGCGGACCAGGTTCACAACGCGCGCGATGCGAAGGTGTTCGGTGGCTCCTGCACTTGCCTTTACCGCCGCAGGGCTCAAAGGCGCAGAGCGGCGCTCGGTGAGGACGACGCCATCGACTCCGGCGCCATCGGCGACGCGCAGCAGGGCGCCGAGGTTTTGCGGATCTTCGACGCCATCGAGAGCCAACAGAAGGCGGGGTGCGCCGGGCTGGTCTGCAGCGGGTTCAAACATATCTTCAAGAGCAAGAAACTCCTGCGGGCGTACAACAGCGACCACACCCTGGTGCGTGGGGGTTCGGGCCAGTTGGGTGAGATGCTCGCGTGGCTCCTGGCGGACGCGAACACCGGCCTGGAGACAATCAGCAACCAGGCGGGCGAGCCGGTCGTCGTGGCGCTCGCGGGCGACTAGGACATGGTCAAATCGGCGGCGGCCGGCCTTGAGTGCCTCCTCAACCGGATGGACGCCGTAGAGAACTTCCATGCACTTAGTTTAGATTGTCGTTGACCGTCTCACCGGTCGGATTGCATGAGCCCCAAAAGCCCAAAAACTGCAAAGACATTCCGCGTGGTGCTGGAGCGGGTCGACTCCACGCCGCCCTGGGTGATTGCGCGGTTGCCCTTCGATCCCAAGAAGGCATGGCCGGAGTGGAGCACCCGGCGCGTGCGCGGCACATTGAATGGGTTTGAGTTTCAAACCTCACTGCTCAGCACCAAAGGGCAGGGATACTGGTTCGTCGTCTACAAAAAGATGCTGACGGGTGCGTGTGCAAAGGCAGGAGACAAGGTCGAGGTCCGGCTCGAGCCCGATCTCGAAGGGCACCTCTATGCCGAACCCAAGGAACTGACCGCGATTCTGCGACAGGACAGGGACCTGCGCAAAGGTTTCGATAGCATGACTCCTTCGACGCGCAGGTGGTTTGCGATGTTTGTCGATCAGGCCAAACGCATCGAGACCCGCCGGCAGCGCGCCGAACGAGTCGCGGAGATGGTGATGCAGGTGATGGAGGGCGAGGAGATTCCGCCGCCTATTCTGCGCGCAGCTTTTCAGCGCCAGCCGTTGGCCGAGCAGGGTTGGAACGCAAGCACACCGGCGCAACGGCGCAACCATCTGCTGGGAATTTTCCTGGCACAAGGCGTGGAGGCACGCGAACGCCGGACCGCGTATGCCGTTGAGAAGTGCATTGAAGTCGCACGGCGAAAGAGCGGGTCGCGTGAGGAGTGAACGGCGGCGATCGCTGCGGTCGTGCTCGCCGCGATTGCGGTCGTTGCTTCTCTGAGTCGTTCTGCTTTCACCGGTGTTCTTTTTCTGCGGGACGTGGGGTTCTTCGAGCGCAGTCGAAGATTCTGGACCAATGAGGACTTCCAGAAGGCGGCGGCGATTCGAACCCGCATTGAAGCCAGATTGCGGGCCACGGGCTGAACGATCCGAATCTGAAAGACGCATACGATATGGTCCGGGAGGCGAACGAGGAACCCGCAATGCACACGCAAAAGTGCAACCTGGGTGCGTTCCGTCAATTCACTGCGGCTCGGTCCGAGGTTCTGTCGTCTAATTGAATACGATGAGTGCGACTGCCGCGATTCGCTCGATCTTCGCTCCAGCTTCCACGTCTGCTGCCGAAGAGCAGACCAAGCGGGAAAACCTTGCCGTAGCTGAAGGGCTCAAGCGACAAGAGGTCGGCCTGCTGGACGAACTGATTGTTCGTTATCAGCACCGGCTGCTGCGATACCTGCTTTTCCTGACCGGGAATCGCGAGATGGCCGAAGACCTGTTTCAGGAAGTGTGGATGCGCGTGCTGACGCGTGGCGGGCAATTCAACGGCAAAGCGCGGTTCGAAACGTGGCTTTTTACGATTGCGCGGAACCTGGTGATCGACCACCGCCGGAAGCGGACCATGTCGAGCTTGGACGAGCTTTTCGAGACCGGCAGCGACGATGACCGGCCCATGAGTATCGAAGTTGCCGACAGCCAACCGACGCCGTTTGACTCCTTCTCAAGCATTGAGGACCGCGAACATATCGCGACAGCCCTACTACAACTGGATACCCTTTATCGCGAGGTGCTGGTGCTGCGGTTCCACGAAGAGCTCACCCTGGAGGAGATCGCCAAGGTCACACGCGCGCCGCTCTCGACCGTGAAGTCGCGGCTCTATCGGGGACTCGCTGCGATTAAGCCCAAGCTAGAGCGGGCCCAGATGCGCCGTCTGGAGATGGCGGAATGACCTTGGGCGCAGTGACGGGTGCGGCCACCGGCGGGAGCTCGGACACAACATTGATTCGCGCCGCGGCTGAATCGCTCTATGCAAATGACGCGGACCGCGAGCGGGCAGTTGCGCATCAAACGCGCCGCGTGGTCATGACTTCGCTTGGCGTGATGCAGGAGCAGAAGGCCAGCCGCAAAAGGAATCGCGCTGTGGCGATTGCGGCAACGTTGCTGGTGTTTTTCGTCGTAGGCCCACCGATCTGGTGGATTGCGGACACCCTGATTGAAGAAGAACGGGTGACCAGTTTCGTAAGCCAACTTGCTGTGTGGAGCTTCTTTATGAGCACCGCATTGCTGGCCTCGGCTCTTCTGGCCGGCTGGATGCGCCGCAAGTCCTAATCCTTGCCCCCAAAGGTACTCGCAACTTCCCCTTTCATCTTCCCGTCCATTGAAATAGCGGTTAAGCTTTGCTAAATCCCAAACGAGCCCTCCGAGGGAGGGAGTTGATGTATGCCTGAGCCTCAGTCGATTCACGCCAACGAAGACACGCGCCTGATCCCTGTCTGGTCGATTATGACTGCCGCCGCGGTCTTCGTATTGGTTGAGTACTATTTCTGGATTGTTTTTCCGTCACAGCAGCATCATGTTCCGCCGCTGGGCCTGCGCATCTACATGAATCTTTCGTGGGGATTGCTGGCGGCCTTGTACTTCCTGATGATCGGCTTTGTGAGCAAGGACGCGCCGCGGCGCTCCATGAGCTCGCGGTTCTGGATGCTGATCTGCTTTGTGATGCCCGGCGGCATCGGCGCGGTGCTGTATTTCCTGCTGCGCACCCCACTGGTTTCAACCTGCGCAGCCTGCGGAACACATGTGCAGAGCGACTTCCACTTTTGCCCGCAATGCAACTATCAGCTCACAGCGAGCTGCGGCAATTGCTTCCGTACTGTGCGCACGACGGACCTCTACTGCACGCGGTGTGGCCATGAACTGGCTCACGACCACATGCCGGCACGGCTGCGAGTTCTCGGCGATTAGGAAACCGGTTGCAACATTTTGAGTTTCATGGAATGTTCTGTGTAACGGACGTTCAGGATGTTGCCAAGCGGGCCCATCATTGACCCGGCCAAGTTCCCCTTCCTACAATCAAGCTTCTGGCATTCATGACAATCTCCGCGCTCATCATCGATGACGAACAGCTGGCTCGCGATGAGTTGAAGTATCTGCTGGACCAGGCGGGCGGGGTCGACGTGGTGGCGCAGGGATCCAATGGCATCGAGGCCGTCGACCTGATTGAAGAGCATCATCCGGACGTCGTCTTCCTGGATGTGCAGATGCCCGGGCTCGATGGTTTCGCGGTCATTAAAAGGCTGATGGACCGGCACGCAAAGGATGCCGCGGAGCCGTTGCCGCAGGTGGTGTTTGCGACGGCATACGACCAGTATGCGGTGCGCGCCTTTGACGTTAATGCGGTCGATTACCTGTTGAAGCCTTTCGATCGCGCGCGGGTGCAACAGGCACTGGATCGCGTGCGTGGCCGCATGGCGGGAAGCTCCCCGGGCACCTCGCCTGAAACACAGATTAGCGAGCTGTTGCGGCTGCTCAATCGCGAGCAGGGCGGAACGCGGGCGCAGCAATCGGCAAGGCTCATCGTGCAGGCCCAAAGCCGGCTCTTACTCGTAGACCAGGCGGAAATTTGTTACGCGGCGATCGACGAGGGTGTGATCCGCGTCGTCACGCAGGGCGTAGAAGGCCAGTCGAAATGCCGGACGCTGGAAGAGCTTCTCGAGCAGCTCGACCCGGCTATGTTCTGGCGCGCGCACCGCGGCTTCGTGGTCAACATCAACCACATTCGCGAAGTTGTGCCGTGGTTCAAGTCGACCTACCAGCTGCGCATGAATGACAAAAAGCAGACGGAGATTCCGGTGAGCCGCGGGCAGACGAAACGGCTGCGGGAGCTGTTCAATTTGTAGACGAAGTGTCGCGCAAGCGTTCGAAGCTAGCCGTCCGACGATTGAGCCGAGATTCGAAAAACCAACCGACGATATAGAGAGCAACGCAAACGAGCATTCCAAAAGTGAATACCGGAAGCTTGTCCGCGAAATCAGCCACCCTCCAAGCCAGCAGGCTCAAGAAGAATGTTAGGAGAGAAAACTTTGAAAGAGACTGAGCCTGACTGTTAAGAGCGTTCCAGAGATCGTCCGCCGAGGTTGATGCTCCGAGGCTGCCATTTCCTATCCTGCGCAATCTCCTCAAACCCACAACCAGTCGCACACCACTGACGAGCAGCACGAAAAGCACGACCAGCAGATAGAGCAGGAACAATCGTTCATACCAAGGCGACGGGCCGTCGATATACATCGGCTGAAACGTGACGGTTTGATCGACTTCCTGCAAAAGGATCATGGGCAGCTCGTATGTATTTGCAGCGCGGATGGACGAATCAGCTTACCATCCGGCGCAGTAAAACGCGATGAGTTCCCTCTTCGGGCCTTCCAGAAGGAATCAGTCGTAGCGCTCGAAGATGATCTGCTTGCGGTGCCAGCCGAAGGATTTCAGTCGATCGCGGACCGAGTTGATCATGTTGCTCAGCCCGCAGACATAGGCGTTGATGTCGAAGCGAAGTTCGGCCGGTGGAATTCCCGGATCGACGGGCGGCGCGGGAAGCGTTTGACCAAGGCGCGCTGCGCGTTGCTCGATGATGTGCGCGACATGATCCTGCACATAGCCGCGAAGACCGGCCCAGCTTTCGGGCGCGCGGCTCAGCGTAGGCAGGTAGTGGAAATTGTCGTGGCGCGCGACGAAGGCCTCGAACTCATCCCTGTAGTAGATTTCACTTTCGTGGCGCGTTCCGTAGACGAGCCATATCTGCTTGCCGTTGCTGCGATCGGGACCGCCCTCGGGAAAGAGCCATTGCAGAAATCCGCGCATGGGGGCAACGCCGGTACCGGTGGCAATCAGGATGGAATCCGTGATGGGCTCGCGTAGCGTGAAGAAGCCATTCGGCCCGTAGACCTGAAGCGCGCCGCCTATGGGTAAATCGGGAAGGTCGGCCAGAAGATTCGAAAAAAATCCGCCTTCGACGCGGTTCAGGCAGAGATCGAATCGATTGCCGTCGGGAGCCGATGCGATCGAATAGGCGCGCGTTTGCTCCTTGCCGGAAGGATCGTCGGCGACTGCAGAGATGAATTGGCCGGGAAGAAAGGAAAAAGAATCCATCTCATCGAGGATGAATTCGAGGTGGTAGGTCTGCGCCTCCTCGGAGATACACTGCTTCCTGGTGAGACGTGCGGAATAGAATTCGCGTTCCAAACTGGGTTCTCGCTGAAAAGAAAAGGCCGAAGAAATCGACATGAGCGAGTATCGCCAGCCGGGCTCAGGTATTGCAACCACCTGCGGTAGGGCCAATCGCCGCTGGCGCGGCATGGAGCTCCAAATTTGCGGATTTGGCCTAGCTGCCGGTCCTGGCGAATGCCTGCCAGCAGAGTTGCACGCCGAGCGCGAAGAGCCAGAGCGACAAGGCGAGCCGCATGGGACGCGAGGGGATACGTGTAGCAAGCCCGGTCCCGACCAAGGCTCCGGCAACGCCCCCGATGATCAAATTGGTGAGCAGAACAGGATTCACGCCTCCCTGAGTCAGGTGCATTCCGCCGCCGATGAGGGAAAGGCAGAGGCCAAAGGAGAGATCTGTGCCGACGATGCGGGGCACATCGAGTGCGGTGAGTCCGAGGAGTGCGACCGTGCCGAGAGCACCAGCCCCGGAGGACGAAAATCCCACTTCGGCTCCAACCGGAAACATGGTGAGTGCGAGCCACCAGGGATGACTGGCGCGCTTGCGACCAGCGTCGGCGGGGCGAAAGTGCCGGTAAATATGCCAACTGGACGAAAGCAGGATGATGGCGCCAAGGGCGAAATAGAGCCAGAGGGTGTGGCCTTGCACGCGCACTGCGCGCTTAAAAAAGACCGCCCCGAGAACGACGCCGGGCACGCCGGCGAGCAACATGATGCCCAAGGTGCGCCACACCACCTGGCGACGCCAGATTTGAATGGGAACGACGACCAGCTTGACCGCAGCAGAATAAACCAGCGCAGTGCCAACTGCCTCGGGCACCGGAATATGAAGAAAGAGGATGAGCATAGGCGCGGTTATCGTGCCCGCGCCAACGCCGGTCATCGCAATCAGTGCCGCAATGAAGAAGCCGAGAAGAAGCTCCATCATGATCTCCGGCTTTTGCGGTTCTTCAGAAACCGATACTCATTCGCTCTCATACGCATGGGCCTACGAAGCCTGCTGAATGTGAATGCCGCATTCGAGCTTGCGGCCGGACCAGCGCCCGGAGCGCGGATCGTTGGGGTCGAAGGGCAGGCTGGTACATGGGGCACAGCCGATGCTGGTGTAGCCCATTTCATAGAGGGGCAACAGCGGAATGCTGTGCGCTTCGGCATATTGCCACACGTCGCGCGTAGACCATTCGGCAAGCGGGCTAAGCTTTGCGAGCTTGTGGCCGGTGGGCAGCGCGAACGATTCTTCCGCCTGGAGATTCGCGCGCGACTTGGACTGTTCGCGGCGCAGGCCGGTGACCCACGTGTCATAGGGCCCAAGCGAACGAAAGAGCGGCTCGACTTTACGTAATCCGCAGCAGCGATCCGGCGCGGACTTATAGAGAATGCCGAACTCTGACTCTTGCTCGGCCACCGTGTGCTGTGGCAGCACGTTGACGAGGTTCAGGTCCCACTCCGCGGCCATGCGATCGCGATAGACGAGGGTCTCGGGAAAGTGATAGCCGGTCTCGAGAAACAGCACCGGAATGCGCGGAAGGATCGCGCGCACCATGTCGAGGACGACGACATCTTCAGCCTGAAAGCTGCTTGTGATGCAAGGCTGCTGCGCGCGGATGAGACGCTGGCGCAGAAACTCCTGAGCAATGTTTGAGCGTTGTTCCAATTCAGATGCCGAGGCCGTAGACATTGCTGTCCTCTCCTATCGGAAGTGCTGCGAGGCGTTGAAGCTCACTGAGAATCTCTTCGGGTTTATCGAAGGAAAGCTCGCTGGGAGCAGTGTTGGAGCCATTCACCGCGGTGAGCGTAATCGGCCCGGCTTCTTCGCTTTCGACGAGCACGACGGCGCCGAGTCGCGCGATGGTGAGCAGCGAGGGCGAGAGCGCAGCGCGCGTGCGAAGCACAAGGACGCCATCTTGAAGCAAAGACGTCTCGAGCTGCGAAGCCAGGCGAAAGCGATTGCCAAGAACCAGCAGGCCGCGTATTGCGCGATTGGCGGCCGAATCCGATTCATTCGCATCTGCGATGCTGCGGATCATCCCCGCACCAGCAGTGGCGTTGTCGGTTGGATCGATGAGGATAAAGCTGCCGGTGGTCCGATTCTCGCGGTAAATGTCGGCGAGGAGCGGGCGGCTGGTTTCGACAACGATCTTGCCGATGTCGTTGAGAGAGAGCTGATCGGTGGCGCGTTCGTCGAGTTGTTCGACATCGATGCGCGAACGGATTTCGAGGACCTGCGCGCGCACTGATTGCGTGGTGTGCTTGAGAAGATATGTTGCCCCCGGACGCAGCGGCTTCGCGTTCATCCACACCACTGTTGCTTCGAAATGCCTGGTCCTGTGCGGCGCATCGGCGACGGACGCGATCATCTCTCCGCGGCTCAAGTCGGTCTCATCTTCCAGCGTGAGCACAACCGACTGCGGCGCGTGGGCGGAGGCGAGCTCGCCGTCCCAAGTGCTGATGGAGCGCACGCGGGTACGACGGCCGGAAGGGAGCGCGACGATTTCATCCCCGGGGCGCACCGTGCCGGCCGCGATTTGGCCTGCGAAGCCACGAAAATCCTGATGCGGACGCAACACCCGCTGCACGGGGAAACGCAGCCCGGTATTCAATCGCTCGATGGCGAGCGGAACGGTTTCAAGCAGCTCGAGCAAGCTCGGGCCGTCGTACCATGCGATCCGCTGGCTGCGATGAACGATATTGTCGCCTTCGAGAGCGCTGACGGGAACGGCGATTAGCTCGGGAATCTCGAGCCGCGTTGCGAGTGCCTGCAGATCGCGATGATAACGGTCGTAGACTTCCTGAGAAAAATCGACCAGATCCATCTTGTTGATGGCGGCAATGACGGTGGGAATGCCAAGCAGCGCGGCGATGCAGGCGTGACGGCGGGTCTGGTCGAGAATGCCTTTGCGCGCGTCGACGAGGACGATGGCTACGTCAGCCGTGGATGCGCCGGTGGCCATGTTGCGCGTGTACTGTTCGTGGCCCGGCGTATCGGCAATGATGAATTTTCTCTTCGGCGTTGAAAAATAGCGGTAGGCGACGTCAATCGTGATGCCCTGCTCGCGCTCGGCGCGAAGACCGTCGGTGAGCTGCGCAAAGTCGATGGCGGCGTTGTGGGTGACGGAGCGGATGTGATCGTCGTAGACGTTGCGCGAATCGTAAAGGAGGCGGCCGATCAGCGTGGACTTGCCGTCGTCGACACTACCCGCCGTTGAAAAGCGCAGCAGGTCTTTAGCTCGCTCGGCCTCGAGCTGTTGCTCAATGTGCGCGTCAATATCGTCCGCAAGTGAATCGCCGACTAAGGGATCATTGGCGTGAGCGACTATAGGAATCTCCAGTTCGTCCTGATCTGAAGCAATCATCAGAAGTAGCCCTCGCGCTTTTTGATCTCCATCGAGCCGTCCTGGTCGTGGTCGATGATGCGGTTGGCGCGCTCGGAGTTCCGCACGGCCATTAGTTCCGCGATTATTTTGGGGACGGTGTCGGCATCGCTGCGGATGGCGCCGGTGCAGGGGCTGCAACCAAGAGACCGCAGGCGGCACTTGACCCATTGCTCTTCGCCCGGCAGTCCCTTCACAAAGGGCTGTTCGACAGGAATGAGCGAGTCGCCGCGCACCAGCATACGCCGCTCCTTCGCGAGATAGAGCGGAACGATGGGGATTTTTTCGAGATGGATGTAGTGCCAGATGTCGAGCTCGGTCCAGTTGGAGAGCGGGAAAACGCGAATGCTTTCGCCGGGGCCGATGCGGCCGTTGAACAGGCTCCAAAGCTCGGGGCGCTGATTCTTGGGGTCCCATTGCCCCGCGCTGTCGCGAAAGGAAAAGATGCGCTCTTTGGCACGCGATTTTTCTTCATCGCGGCGTGCGCCACCGAAGGCCGCATCAAAGCCATGCGCGCGCAATCCGTCGAGCAGTGCCTGCGTCTTCAACAGCCCGCAACAACGTTGCGTTCCGAGGCGGACCGGATTCGCTCCGTCGGCGAGTGCTTCTTCGTTGCGCCAGACGAACAGCTTGAGGCCAAGCTCGGCGGTATACCGGTCGCGGAATTCAAGCATCTCGCGGAATTTGTACCCGGTATCGATGTGCAGCAATGGAAACGGAATGGGCGCGGGATGAAACGCCTTTTGCGCAAGGCGCAGCATAACCGAGGAATCTTTGCCAATGGAGTAAAGCATCACGGGCCGCTCGAATTCAGCGGCAACCTCGCGGATAACGTGAATGCTCTCGGCCTCTAGAAGCTGGATATGGCTAAGCCGCTCGCGAGGAGTCGCGGGTTGGTCGGGGACGTCACCGATCGCCGTAACTGTGCCGCGCGGGCTAGCGGGATCCGCCTCGGGCAGGTGCTCAGTTGTGGCAGAGCCGGTTGCGATCGATGTCATTGAGACCTCTCGTTGAAATTGCGCCTGAAATAGAAAACCCGCGGCAGCAGGGAATCTGCAGCGCGGGCTTAAGGGAACCTGTTGTTTTAAGTCTGGTTTACCCCACAGTCCGGCGCCGTACGCAACAACATGCGCAACAAGTGGCCGGAGTAGAGCTGAAACTCATCTGGTTTACTATAACGTGATCTGGATCACGGGTCAAACCTGCGACCGGTTCACACCAGCTTGTTGGCGGCGGCGGCCAGATCGAAGTCCTTTGCGGTGAGGCCGCCCGCATCGTGGGTAATCAACGCAAGGCGGACGCGGTTATAACGAATATCGATGTCAGGATGGTGCCCGACTTTTTCCGCCGCGTCGCCGACCTTGTTTACGAAAGCAAGTGAGCCGACAAAGTCCTTGAACGTGAAGGTGCGCGTGAGTTCGCCGGATTCGATTTTCCAGCCGGGAAGAGACTTGAGGCGCGAAGAGATCTCTGCATCGTTAAGGGGCATGATTCGACTCCTGAGCGGACGGAATTGCACTTCTAATTGAGATGCGTGAGAAGGCGAGGGCGCTCGGCTTCTTGCGAATCAGAATAGCAACGGTTGCGGATTACTTGCCCGCACCTGCGGCAGAAGACGCTAGGACAGGTTGTTGCGGAGGCGCGATCCGGGCCAACATCGGACTGATCTCCGGGTTCGCCATGAAGTTCTTCCAGATCAGGCCGCTTCGGTAATTCTCGATCATCACGACCATGGGCGCCTGGTCAAGGCCCAGATAATCTGGCGAGAACCAGTTCTCTGTCAGGTTGAAGGCGTCCGTAGGACCGTAGATTCCCCACAAACGGGCTCCGAGGGTTCGGTAAAAGTACTTGAGTGCGGTCATGGATTCTTCCGGCGTGTACGGAAAAGATCCCAACGCGCCTGTCGGAGCGATCGTTCCGTTGTCGCTCACGGGGTTTGGCGCGTGCGCCAAATAGCCATAGGGGTCGAGGCTGGCGGTCAGTCCCCATACGCCGGGACCATAGCCCTTGAAGTGACCGGGATTCTGCTGACAGTAGCGGTAGTTGATCAGGGCGATGTTGCGATTGTTGTCGAAATAATCGGTGTATTTGTCGCGAATCTCGCGCGGGTCGGCGCCCATGAAAGAGTACTGCGTGAAAAACAGCGGGCCGCCGTTCCCGACTCCGACGTTGAGCTTGATGCCCTGGTAGGAATTGCCATTGGAGTAACGATTCCCGTCGGTGGTGCCGGACCATCCCGCACGATACTGTTCGGCTGCTGCAGCCTGACTCGCCCACCCTGCATAGTAGGCGTCGGCCGGAATGCTGTGGGTGGGCGAGGCCATCGCGAGCAGATAAGCGATCATGGTCTCGTTGAACCCGGTGAGCATGTGATTCGTGCGCCATGACCACTCGGGCGACCAATGCCAGATCAACGCATTGGCTCCGGACTGGCGCTCATACCAGTCCCATTCGACCGTTTGCCAAAGGCGGGTAATGCGTGCGGCGAGGGCCTGGCCGGCGCTGCCGCGATGCTCCACATACTGCCGCGCCGTGAGGAGCCCCTCCATCAGGAATGCCGTCTCCACCAGATCGCCGCCGTCATCGAACATACCGAAGACGGGCATTGTGCGGCCGGTGTTGCCGTCCATAAAATGTGGCCAAGCGCCGTGATAGCGTTGTGCCTTCTCGAGAAAGCTGACAATGCGCGTGAGCCGCTCGAGGCCTTGCGGCTGCGTAATAAAGTCGCGCTCCATGCCGACCACAATGGACATGATGCCGAAGCCGGTGGCGCCAGTGGCCACGATGCGCGGATCACCTGGGACACTCTCCAGAGCCATTCCCGATTGCGGATGCGAGCCGCGTTCCCAGTAATAGCGGAAGCATTCCTCCTGCAGCATCGACAGCAGCTCATCGTCAGACATCGGATAGGTTTCTGCACGAACTGGCCTGGACAGTGCGGACGGGCGATACTGCTTGTCGACCACGCCAACTTTATAGTTCATTTTCAGACCCGGACTTCCCACGAAGTCAGCATAGCGATGCAGGCCCGGCTGCTGAATGCCAACTGCCTCGAACGGGCCCCCGCCAATGGACCGGTAAATGACCGTGTAGGCAAGCTCTGGGGAATCTCTGGAATCCCACTTGAGGTCCACATGACGCTCGAAAGCTTCCGCGTGCAGATCGAAAGGCACGGGAAGCGTACCGGCCTCGACCGTCGAAGGCAGGGGCTCGTCGTCGATGCGCATTTCATCGATGATGAGAGAGTGAGGCGTGTTGTCGGCTGCCGCCTGGGCGAAGAAGATCGAATGCAACTCGCGTGGGTCGAAGGGGTGTATAGATTCGGTCGCGAAACGGGCCAGCGGAATCTGAATCCGCTTCCACTGTCCAGCCGGCAGAGTGCCGGCGACCTCGCCCAACGGGAAACGAGCTGTAAAGTTATGTTCGTCGTCTGTCAGCTGCACCTGCGGCAGATCGGCCGCCGCGATGCGCTCGGCGGAGTAGCACCAGAATGAAAGCGTGTCGCCGCGGAAATCGGCCGCGCGGTTGTCGTAACTGACCACCCGGATTTCGGCGTCCCAGCTGCCACCTTCGACTGAGCGCCATTGCAGGCGAAGGGCATTGGGTGGCGTGAAGAATGTGTGCGCCTCGACGGGCAGGCGACCGTCGGAGGATTCCAGCGTGCTCGGCGCAACCGATCGCGCGCCGGTATAGAAGTCGTTGTCAGGGGTGGGGCTGTTCGTGAACACCAGGTGATTGAGGTAATCGTCCTGGGCAGCGGCACACGAAGACAAAGCAAGCAGGGACAGCGACAGGGTTACAAGGCCACGAAGAGAATGAAGCACGGTACATCCTTAACTGCAATCTAACGGGAATTGGCTTCTAAGCGGTGCTTTTGTGCGCTTTATCAGCCCAAACGCCAGGTACTTTCGATTTCCCTGATTCCTGCGGGGAGTAAGGGAATTTTCTCACAACGTGGGTAAAACTTCATCCTTATATGGCGTGCACGACAGCGCATCGGCAGCTAAACGTACAGTGACGCGACCATGGCGTCATTGTTAGGATAGCCTCCGTCGCATCAAGCAACGAGATTGCACGGTCAGTGACGGTTCGGCGTTGCTGGAAATGGAGATTTAGTCCTCTGGCGGGTCGAACCGGGAAGGGAAACAGCACCGGATGAACAAGACTTATCCCAACGCGCAGGCAGCATTGGACGCAGTGATTGAAGACGGCATGACTCTGGCGGTCGGTGGCTTCGGCTTGTGCGGCATTCCGGAAAACCTGATCCTGGCGCTACGCAATACCGGAAAAAGGAACCTCACGGTCGTGAGCAACAACGCAGGCGTGGACGATTGGGGACTCGGACTTCTGTTGCAATCACGCCAGATTCGCAAAATGATCTCGAGTTATGTGGGCGAGAATGCCGAGTTCGAACGCCAATATCTCTCCGGAGAACTGGAAGTAGAGTTCTGTCCGCAGGGCACGCTGGCCGAACGCATGCGGGCCGGAGGTGCGGGAATCCCAGGGTTTTACACGCGAACGGGTGTTGGCACGCTGATTGCGGAAGGTAAGGATCACCGCGAGTTTGAGGGGCAGACCTACATCCTTGAGCGAGGCATCAAGGCAGATGTGGCGCTAGTGAAGGCGTGGAGAGCCGATGCCAGCGGCAACCTGGTCTATCGCAAAACGGCTCGCAACTTCAACCCAATGGCTGCGACATGCGGCAAAGTCGCTGTGGTCGAGGTCGAGGAACTTGTCTCCACGGGCGCCATCGATCCCGACCAAGTGCATACACCGGGCATCTATATTGATCGCATCGTTCACTGCCCCGATCAACAGAAGCGCATCGAGCAGAGAATCACGCGGAGTGCATCCTGATGCCGTGGTCACGCAAGGAAATGGCGCAGCGCGCGGCGATGGAGTTGCACGATGGCTACTACGTCAACCTGGGCATCGGCATGCCAACGATGGTGGCGGGATGCATTCCGCCGGGCATCAGCGTCACGCTGCAATCGGAAAACGGGCTGCTGGGCATCGGCGATTTTCCCCTGGAGGAGGAAGTGGATGCAGACCTCATCAATGCAGGCAAGCAGACGGTGACGGCAATTCCAGGCGCCAGCTTCTTCTCGAGCGCGGATTCATTCGCGATGATCCGCGGCGGACACATTGATATCGCGATTCTTGGCGCGATGCAGGTTTCGGAGTTCGGCGACTTGGCGAATTGGATGATTCCCGGACAAATGGTGAAGGGCATGGGCGGCGCAATGGACCTGGTCGCGGGCGTAAAGCGCGTGATCGTGCTGATGGAGCACAACGCGAAATCGGGTCAGCCGAAGATATTGAAATCATGCACGCTGCCGCTGACGGGAACGCGTGTAGTGAACCGGATTATCACCGATCTTTGCGTGCTCGATGTGACCAAAGAGGGCCTGCAACTTGTCGAGTTGGCTCGCGGTGTTTCCGCAGACGATGTGCGCGCGAAGACAGAGCCTTCGATTTCTCTTGACTGAGCAGCGCCGATTCAGTGCGGATCCGGCCCAGCGCGGCGAGTCTTGATCGAGGCAATCAGGCCAGCGTTCAGAACCGTGATTCCAGCAAGCAAATACAACCCGGCGTGCAGCGAACCGAAATGCTCATCGGCCCAGACTTTGAGATTCGGCGCAAAAAAGCCTCCCAGGTTGCCCATCCCGATCAGCGCGATGCCTCCAGCCGCAGCGCGATCGGCTAGATAACCGGTCGGAAACGTCCAGAAAAGCGGCTGCACGGCGATGAAACCTGACACTGCGATGGAGAGCGCCATAACTGCGGCGCGCGGTCCAGCAGTGGGAAAAGCGAAGCTGGCACAGCCCGCGACGAGAAGCGTGAGTGCCGCAAATCCGCGATGCGTGCGCCAGCGGTCTGCCATGCGCGGTAGAAAATAGACGGCGGCGAGCGCGCAGATCCATGGAATGGCCGAGATCAGGCCGACTTCAATTCCAACGGTCCGATGCATGAGCGCCGAAACTTCAGCAGGAAGATAGAAGATTGCGCCATAGGTGCTGATCTGAATCAGCGCGTAAATGAACACGAAACGCAGGACGCGCACGTCGCGCAACATGGGTAGCAAATGCGATGGACCGACGGAGCGACGATCCGCTTCCTCGCGTGCAAGCCATGCGGAGAGGGCGCGCTTTTCTTCGCCAGGAAGCCAGCGCGCATCGGCTGGTTTGTTATCGAGGTACCAGAATGCCGAGATCCCCAGCGCCACGGCCAACAATCCTTCGATGAGAAACATCGATTGCCAGCTTTGCAGTCCGGCCCATGGAGGCATCTCAAGCAAAATGCCAGAGAGCGGACCGCCGATGATAAGCGAAATTGGAACGCCGAGATAGAAGAGTCCGAGAATTTCGCCGCGCATGCGACTCGGAAACCAATAGGTGAGATACAAAACTGCGCCGGGAAAGAAGCCCGCTTCCAGGACGCCGAGAATGAGCCGCAATACGTAGAAAGACGCGCTGCCGCGGACAAACATGGTCGCCATGGAGGCCAGTCCCCAGCCAACCATGAGAAATGTGAACCATCTCTTTGCACCAACCTTGTGAAGGATCAGATTGCTGGGGAATCCGCAGAGCGAGTAGCTGATGAAGAACAGGCCCGCGGCAAGCGCGTAGGTTTTCTCTGAAATACCGACGGAGGATTGAAGCGCCTGTTTTGCGAAGCTGATGTTGGCGCGATCGAGAAACGAGACCACGTAGAGCAGCATCATGTAGGGGGCCAGGCGCCTGCGAACGCGGTGCAATGCAGATTCAAGAAGAGGGTCCGGAGGCATCGCTTGCGCTGGCGTCAATCGCGTTTCGGCGTGAATCACGCAAACCTTCCACCCGGCGGCAGGATCAGCCGATCGCCGTATTCCAGTTTTCCAGATTTGCCTTGAATTCCGTCATGAATTTACCGGAATCGGCGCCGTCAATTAGGCGGTGGTCGAAGCCGAGACAGAAATACTGCACTGAACGAATCGCAATTGTGTCGTTGCCTTCGGCATCGGTTAGTACCACAGGCTCTTTGCGAAGGCCGCCGATGGCGAGAATGGCCGACTCGGGCTGATTGATGATGGGCAGACCATACTCACCACCGAAAACGCCTGGATTGGTGAGAGTGAAGGTCGACCCGCCGACTTCGTCGGGCAACAGCTTCTTCGAACGCGCGCGACCAGCGAGATCGTTGATCGAGCGCGCCAAGCTGACAAAATCGCGACCTTCCGAAGCGCGAATGACGGGCACGATAAGGCCCCACTCGAGAGCCACAGCGATGCCGAGGTTGATGTTGCCGTGATACTGAATCGCGTTCTCAATCATCGAGGCATTGAGGATGGGAAACTTCCTGAGTGTATCAACAGCAGCAGCCGCGATGAACGGCATGTAAGTGAGTTTGAAGCCGTGGCGCTGCTCGAAGCCGACGCGCTCGCGTTCTCGCAGGCGCACGATGCGCGTCATGTCCACTTTGTACACTGAGTGCGCGTGCGGGATAGTTCGCTTGCTCTCCAGCATCCGTTGCGCAATGATGGCGCGCATCTTCGTGAGCGGTACTATCTCGTCTTTGAGTGCGGCTGGCTGGCTCGGCGCAGCCTTGGGTTGCGGCACTTGCGCTGGGGCCAATTGCGTCTTTGGCGCCGACTGTGGCGCGTTAGGCTGGCTCAAATGCTGGAGAATATCTTCTTTGGTGATGCGGCCATTGGACCCCGTGCCGGAAACCAGCGCCAGATCGATGTTGTTCTCCTTGGCAATCCGCCGCACTAACGGCGACGAACGTTGCACCACCTGCGGCACCTGCGGTGCGGCCAACTGCGTCTTCGGCGCGCCTGACACCGACGAGGTTGCTGCTGAAAACGGCGACTGGCGCGGAGGCTTTTCTGATCCGTCAAGTGTGTCGGAGGCGCGATCAACCGCACCGGAGGTGCTGCCCCCGATCACCGCGACTACCGTGTTCACCTCGACGGTGGCGCCTTCGGTGACTTTGATTTCGGTAAGCACGCCATCAGCAGGCGAAGGGATTTCAGCATCGACCTTGTCCGTTGAGATCTCGAAGAGTGGCTCGTCCTTCTGGACTTGATCACCGACCTTCTTGAGCCACTTGGTGATGGTGCCTTCAAAGATGGACTCGCCCATCTGCGGCATGACGACCACCTGCGGTGGGGCCAACTGTGCCTTCGGCACCTGCTTTGTCGCCGCCTGAGATGGAGCCGACTTCTCTTGAGCGCCGGCAGACGCTACCGACGAACCATTCTCCGACAGCACCGCCACCACCGTATTCACCTGCACCGTGGCGCCCTCAGGAAATTTAATCTCGCTGAGCAGGCCCGCGATCGGAGACGGAATCTCCGCATCGACCTTATCGGTAGAGATTTCGAAGAGCGGTTCGTCCTTCTCGACCAGATCGCCGGGCTTCTTGAGCCACTTGGTGATGGTCCCCTCGAAGATGGACTCGCCCATCTGGGGCATGATGACGTCAGTGGGCATGAATCGTTCTCTCCGCGAGGCCGGACCGCCGAAGCTGACTCAGGCAGACTGTAGACGCGCCCAAGGTCCTGCCGGATTATAAATCGCGCGGTCGTGGAAGGCCTCCGGCGGCTCAGGCGCGAACTGGTCGATCGACGATTCCGCGCAAGCGCTCGACCTCACGCGGAACCTGAACCGGTGTGTCCTCGGGCACCTGCGCCACCTGCGGTGGGGCCAATTGCGCCTTCGGCGCGGGAAAGTTCGAAGCCTGGAATCGCAGAGCAGCGAGTCTCTCAACCGCGCACACCTGCTCGCCGAAGACGAAACCGAACCGGTGGGCGGCCTGGTGCGCGATGGCTTCGAAGTTCGGCAGCGCGGCGGCTTCGGCCACTTCTCTCTCCAGGCTCGTTACAGGTCGACCGATGCCACAGGGATTGATGAGTTGGAAGTCGCGAAGGTCTGTGGTGACGTTGAAAGCGAACCCATGCGATGTGATGCCGCGCGAAACGTGAATGCCGATCGCCCCAATTTTCCGGCTTTTGTCCGTTCCACCGCGACTTTTCTCCAAAGTTCCGCCGCCTGCAGGGCCGTCCAAAAGGCCGCCGTCTGCAAGCCCGCACCACACGCCGGTGAGTCCCGCGATACGTCCGCCGCGCACACCATATACCGCGCACAGACGGATCAGCGCCTCCTCAATCATCCGAACAAAATCGACCGGACCAAGGCGACCACCAGAGGAATTGCGCAAGGAGTGCAGATCGAAGATGGGATAGCCAACCAGTTGGCCGGGACCGTGATAAGTGACATCGCCGCCACGATTGATCTCGTGGATCGTCACGCCGCGACTTGCCAATAACTCATCCGACGCGAGGATGTTGGACCGGCTGGCGTTGCGGCCGAGCGTAAGCACCGCAGGATGCTCGAGGAGAAGGAGCACGTTTTCGATGTGGCCCGCCTGGCGCTGCGCAACAATCTCAGCCTGCAGGCGCAGACCTTCGTCATAGGCGACTCGGCCGAGATAGAGGTACTGAATCATTGCGCTTTCTCATTGTAGGGCGCTGCAGGGCAGCCGCGTGGTGGGGTCTATTCGTTGCGAGCTGACTCGAAGGCACTATTCCTGTTTCGTCGGCTTGAAGAGAGGGGCAAATTCAGGGCGGACACGGAAGTAGACCAGGATCCAGCAGAGCGTGACCAATAAGCTGACAGGAATCGCCTGCGGTGTCATGGTGGCGTTGACGAACAAGATATTCACAAGCACAGGCGCCAGGAAAGCGAGAGCTAGTGGGACAAAGCGGTTGGCCAGCAGAAACAGGCCGCCGACGACTTCAAAGGACCCGACCAGCATCGCGTACTTGGTGGCGACGAACACACTCATGAATTGCCCCGCGACACCTGCGGGCAACGGCGGTTGGGGGAAGAAGTGAAAGAACTTGTCGAGTCCGAAGACGACAAAAATCAGGCCCATCAGATAGCGGGCGATTGTTGCGGCAATCTTCATTGAGGTTCTCCTTGGACAATTTCGCTCCGTTCCGGAGCGCCGATGATAAAGCCGAGTTGAGATGCAGTCGTTGAGACTTTTCGCTAGTCACTATGGATGGTCCGCAAGCGCGTGTCGATGCAAACCTTTAGGCAAGGCACGCGGTGAATCGAAATTCGAGTAAACTGGAGTCCGGCAGGAGGACCGGGCGGTCGCTGCCGGAACGGGCCTTGGCGCGTTTCGGGGGAGGAAAGTCCGAACTCCGAAGGGCAGTGTGCCGGATAACGTCCGGGACGCGGGCTTCAAGGTCCGCGGACGGCCAGTGCCACAGAAAAGATACCGCCTCGGCTACCCCTTTCCGCTTCTTCGGATGCGGTGAGGGCATCCCTGAAGCAGCTTGCTGCCTCGGTGCCGAGGTAAGGGTGAAATGGTGCGGTAAGAGCGCACCGCTCCGGCTGTGAAGCCGGAGGCAGGGTAAACCCCACACGGAGCAAGACCAAATAGGGAGGGAAGCTTCCGCCAAGAGCCAGGCGGGGCTACGCATCGGCCCGATGCGTTCAGGCGGCTTGAGCTAGAGCCGAAACCTCCGGGTAGGTCGCTGATGAGTGTCCGCGGCAACGCGGCGCCTAGAGGAATGACCGCACACGACAGAATTCGGCTTACAGGTCCTTTTGCCGAATGCAAAACGACAGCCCCGGCTGGGAGAACCCCAGCCGGGGCTGGCCATTTTAGGGGCATTTCTCGAAGATCGGATCGTCCCAAAGTCCCGCGCCGTGTCCAGTACGATCAAGACATGCTACGCGTGAGACTGCTGGAAACGGGCGCACGGTTGCCGGTGGTGGCGCATCCTGGCGAAGACCTGGGCTATGACCTGTTTGCTTTGGAAGCGGTGCTACTGGAGCCGCACGCAACTGTGCGTGTGCGCACCGGGATCGCTGTCGAGGCGCGTCATCCGGAGACAGGGGCGCCGCTGGGATTGTTAGTGCGCGACCGCTCGTCGATGGCGGCAAGAGGTATCGCCACTACGGGCGGCGTGATCGATGCAGGCTATCGCGGCGAAATCCTGGTGTTGATGACCAACCTGAGCAAGACAACCGTCGACCTGAACGCTGGCGAAAAGATCGCGCAGATGATTCCAGTTCCCGTACTCACGGGTCTGGTACAGGAAGTCGAAACGCTGGAAGACTCGGCACGCGCGGCAAGAGGATTTGGGAGTTCGGGACGATAGCATTCGTCCCGAGCTCCCATTTCTCATGCCACGGTCTCAGTTCCTTCCCAGCCCGTCGTTCTTGTGGTAATTCGGATAGGACGGAATCGGAATCTCCGGGATCGGATTCGCCTTCAACTCGTCCACCACCGTCTGTACACCGGTTTCAAGCTGCGCATCGTGGCCCGCCGCAACGTCCTTCGGCAATTCTTCCACCATCACATCGGGAGGAATACCGCGGTTCTCCACCTCCCAATCGCCGTGCAGACCGTAGATAGCGTAACGCGGCGCCATCACGAAGCCGCCATCGATCAGCGGCGGATAGCCTCCGATGCCAACCAGGCCACCCCAGGTGCGCGTGCCGATCAGCTTGCCGATCTCGGCTTTGTGGAAGTACCAAGGCATCGCGTCGCCACCCGAACCCGAGTTCTGATTGATGAGCATGACCTTTGGACCGAAGATAGCGCCGACGGGATCGTGAATCGGCTTGCCGTCGCGCTCCTTGGCACCCGAGAGCGGGAAGCGCTTGAGCACGTCGACCACGTAATCCGCGATGAAGCCGCCTTCGTTCCAGCGTTCGTCGAGGACAAGAGCCTGCTTGTCGAGCTGCGCATAGAAGTAGCGGTTGAAGCTGTCGTAGCCCGCGCCGCCAGTGTTCGGCATATAGACATAGGCCACCTTGCCACCCGAGAGCTGGTCAACCTTACGCCGGTTGGATTCGACCCAATCGAGATTACGCAATCCATCCTCGTCGTCGATAGGAACGACAGTGACATCGCGCGCATCTTTGCCTTCGGGGTTGGGGCCGACACGGAGAATCGTCTGCTTGCCTGCTGTTCCGTCGAAGGCTTCATAGAGATTGTCCGAGCCATGCAGATCGCGGCCATTGACGGCGAGAATGTACTCACCTTCCTTGACGTAGACACCAGGCATTGTCAGCGGAGAGGCCAGGCCCGGAGTCCAGTTTTGCCCGCCGAGAATCTTGACGATGCGATAGCGACCGTTTTCGATTCTGTAATCGGCGCCAAGCAGACCAGTCTTCGGCGCATTGTCATGAGAGTCGGGCCCACCGACGAACATGTGACCAATCGTGATTTCACCCAGCATCTCGGTGGAGAGATAGGTGAATTCAGCACGCGAAGCGAGGTTATCGAGATACGGCTTGTACTTCGCCTCGATCTTGGGAATGCTGAGGCCGTGCGTGTTGGGGTCGTAAAGGAAGTCTCGCTCGATGCGCCAGGTTTCGTGATAAATCTGCCGCCACTCCGCGCGTGGATCGATAGTAGTTTGCATACCACCCATGTTGAGGGGCTTGCCAGGGTTGTCGTTTCCGGGCTTCAGGTCGTCAACGGGTGCAATGGTCCAGCCGCCCTTTCTTCCATAAAGCACCTTGGAGCAGTCGGCTGAGACGATGAAGTTATCGAGCTTGCTGAGAACCACCTCGGGCTCGCGCTTCTCCAGCGTGAACCGCCAGATGGCCTGAATCCCATTGTTCCCATCGCGCTCAGAGGGCCGACCGATGGGCGAACCTTCAAACAGATAAAACACGCCTGCCTTGCCCGCGAGAAGGTTTCCATAGTTGCGCGGCGGAATGGGCAGCGACAGGATGCGGTTGCCGATGCCATCGAGATCGACAGTGACTTTGACCGCCTTGTCTTTGTCCTTCTCTTTGTCGGCGTCCTTATCTTTATCCTTGTCGGCAGATTTCGATTCGTCCTTTGCCGCAGACTTGTCATCCTTCTTTTGATCATCGGCGGGCTTCGACCCGTTTCCCGACTTATCGGAATCAGGCTTTTTCTCTTCCTTAATTTTTTCGTCGTCGCTCTCGGGCGGAATGGGCGAGGCACCGTCCTTAGCAAGCACAACAACATACGGCGCGTCCGATTGAGCGCGATCAAGCGACGAGAGATCAATGCCGGCGTTCGACGGGCCGTCATTGGTTGAGGCAAGGAAGTAGAGATATTTGCCGTTGCGATCGAATGCAGGGTTGGAGGCGTCGCTCATCCCATCTGTGATCTGCGTAAACTTGTGCGTGTCGAGCGAGTATATAAAGATGGCATTGAGCTGGTTATTGAGGTCGCGCTGGTAGGCGATCCATTTCGAATCAGCGGACCAGACCTGGCTGAAGCCGTGGCCAAAAGTTCCGTAAGTTCCCTGGTCAATCAATACCGGCTTGCCCGCCACGGCAGGTGAGCCCGAAGGCACATCGATAAGCCATAAGCGCTGATGCTTGTCGTCATACGCGATATGTTTTGAATCGGGCGACCATAGGATGTCGTAAAAATAGCTGGGGTCGGGACCGAGGTCGATGACCGTGGGCGGCTTGAATCCGGTTTGGTCGCGAAAATACAGCTTGTATTCTCCGGAAGCGTCGGAGAAGTACGCAATGGTCTTGCCGTCCGGACTCCATGAAGGATCGCGCTCGGCCACGTCCGAGGTATTAGTCAGGTTGCGCGTGTCGCCTTTCTCCGCGGGAACCGTGAAGATTTCGCCATGCGCTTCAAAGACGGCACGCGCGCCGGTGGGCGAAATATTCGCGTTCCTGATTTCATCAGGCTTGACCGAGGCAAGATGCGGCTGCAGGTTGGGCAGTTCGCCGTGAATCTGGATCGGGACAGCATGATCCGCGTTGCTCGATGTGTCGACGAGGTGGATCGATCCGAACTGCTCATAAACAATCCCGCCGGGACCGGCCTGAAAGGTTTTCAGATCGTATCCGCTGTTGGGCACCACCGGACTTACCTGCTTGGAGTCGATATCGTAGCGGAAGAGCGAGACCGGGCCGTTGCGATCGGAGAGGAAGTAGACAGAGTTGCCTACCCATGCGGGGTTCGAGTCGTTGGAGTTTTCGCGCGGCACCTTCTGAAGATCGAGAGTCTTCAGGTTCACGATCCAGATCGGCGTGGTCTGGCCGCCAACATAACGTTTCCAGGCCGGCTCCCACTTGGTGATCGGGTTGTAGGCAATGGATTGTCCATCGGGTGAAAAAGACCCTTCGGAGCCAGCGGGCAATGGCAGTGGCTCGGGCATGCCGGAGTCGTCTGCATGCACGAGAAACAGCTTGAGGAAATGCCGGTAGCTGAGCGCACTGCTGGTGACGAGCACGTCCTTGCTGTCGTGTGTCCAGCCAACAACCGCGGTTCCTTGCGGGTGCCAGGTGATGCGGCGCGGCACGCCACCGCCCGCGGCAACGATATACACGTCGGTGTTGCCGTCGAGGCGCGCAGAGTACGCAATTTGCGTCCCGTCCGGTGAGAAGGACGGGCCCACTTCCACATGGCCATTAGAAGTGAGGCGCTCAGCTTCACCGCCCTGCCGGCTCACGGTCCAAATGTCATCGGCGTAGAGAAAGGCGATCTTGTCCTGCGAGAGCGAGGGATTGCGAAGCAGCAACGGAGCAGAGGTTTGCGCAGCGACAAACCCGGAGAGCATGACCAAGGATGCAATCACGAGCAATGTGAAGCGGAACGAAGAGCGCATCAGCGAGCCTCCATTTGATACGGACGGTCCTTTGTCGAGGCCGACGTGGTCGCGGCCTCGGTGTCGGTTGGCGTTTCCATCCAGAACTCGGCAAACCAGAGTCCGGCAATCATGTTTTTCACAGCCTGATTCGTTGAAGTTCGGATCCCGTGGCGGAAGTGGCACCCAACGCGAGGACTGGAGAATGCGCAGAGGGGTTGAAGCGCAGTGCTCTCCGTACCGTGCTGCAAAGCATGGCAAATATCCTACCAGTCCATCCAAGCGTCCCGACTCGTTTTGGCACGAGTGGGGGGTCCGAGCAGGTAATTCCGGACCCGCGGGGAGGAAGGAAATCCGCACCAAAAGAGCATGGCTGAACGAGGCGGTCCATGGGAAACCCGGGCCAGTGCAGTTTCACGCGGATTGACGAGTCGTGATATGGTGCGAATTTACAAAGGAAAATGACGACGAGTCCGTGCGCGACGCGAACGACCCACGCACGGAGGAGAGCTTGTGGCAAGGATGGGCCAGCACGCACGCGGAATAAGGCCGATCGACCTGACGGAAGTCCAGCTTGCGTCAAGTGAGACAGCCCGACGCATCAACCGCGACATCGTACTCGAGTTGATACGGGCAAATCAACCGATCTCGCGCGCTGATTTATCGCGGCTTTCAGGGTTGCAACGCAGCACGGTTTCGCAGATCGTTGAACAGCTCATCGAAGAGAAATGGGTGTGTGAGGGGGCCGTTGCCTCTCCGCCGCGCGGACGCCGGCCAACGCTTCTGGGGTTGAATGAAGACCTGGTCGTGATCGCGGTGGACGTGCATCCGAAACAGGCTACAGTGGCCACCGTGGATTTGAATGGGCGTCTGCTGGACCGGTCGATCGTTCCCATCACTCCCGAACCCGCCGCATCCACACGATTGATTGCGGATTGCATTGAACGCATGCGCCGAGCCCTTCCACGCAAGTCGATTGAAGGAATCGGAATTGCCCTTCCGGGCCGCGTCGACCCGGCGACCCAGCGCATGATTTTTGCGCCCAACCTCCATTGGCCGGATTACGACCTGAAAGGCGCAATGGAGGCGGCCACGGGGCTTCCCGTCAAGATGGAAAATGCGGCGACAGCCTGTCTGCTCGCGGAAATTACGTTTCGGCGTATGGATGGCGTTCGCGATATTGTGCTGGTCACCGTATCGGAAGGCGTGGGAACCGGTGTGTTTGCGAATGGGCATTTGGTTTCAGGCCATCAGGGCATGGCGGGCGAGTTTGGCCATGTGCCGCTTGATCCATCGGGAATGCGGTGCGGTTGCGGGCGCAAGGGCTGCTGGGAGACATTCGCCTCGTGCAGTGCGGCGCTCCGCTACTATAAGGCGCTTGAACCTAAGGGCAGCGCAACGACATTCAACGAACTGCTCAACATGGCCGAAGGGGGCGATGCGAAGGCTGCAGAGGCTCTCGTAGAGCAGGCGATTTACATCGGACGAGGATTGCGCCTGATTATCGCCGGCCTTTCTCCCGCCGTGATTTTTATTGCGGGAGACATTACTTCAGCGTGGCACCGCTTTGGCCCGCTGATCGAAAAAGAAGTTGCCGAACAGACACTAGTGGGAACGCCTCCGCGCATTCTGCCCACCCACGACGGAGACGTCACTCGGCTCCGCGGAGCTGCTGCCCTCGTGTTTCAGCGGCGAAGCGCGGCCGCGCTGAACAAACCCTCGCATCGGAGCCCTGACGGGCAAAAACGCAACCAGGAAATTCGCGGAGCACTGAGGGCTTAGATTTGATTGCATCGAAATGCAAACCGAAGTCAGATTTCTACAGATTAGTTGGGAAGATAAACAAAACACAAAAGATAACCCTCCAGTGGACGAATCCACGCGCCTTCTCAGGTCGACATGTCGCCAAAATGCTGCATAAATCGCTTTTCCGTCTTGACAAGAGCCTTAAATCGCACCTATAGTTCGTGTCGCGAATTAAAGCACCCGCAATGATCGCACGCCGTGCGGGCAAGTGGCGCAAGCCAGGAACGTCAAATAGTCCGTTCGGCAGATTCTCAGGGCCCGTCGGGTTGCGACAAAGCAGCGCACGCAAAAGATTCATCTTTCCGGAGGCAGGCATGGCACGCAGCACGGCATTCTCTCGTCGGATTTCTATCCAAACCCAAGCTCGTTTCGTGGCCCTTGCGCTCCTAGCACTGCTGCTGGGCAGCGGCGTAGCCAAGGCGCAGGTTCTCTACGGCACGATTGCAGGCACGGTCACAGATCAAACGGGTGCGTTGGTCCCGAACGCGCCAATAACCCTCGCGAATGAGGGCACAGGCGAGTCTCGAAGCACAACGGCGAACGACGTGGGCACGTTTACCTTCCTGGATGTCCTTCCGGGAACGTATACGGTGTCCGTCCACCCCAAGGGGAACTTTGCCTCGTATACCGAAAAAGGCATTCAAGTAGAAATCAACCGCCAGGTGCGAGTGGATATTGCTCTGCAGCCGGGAAGCGTGACGACCCAGATCACGGTGACCGAAGCACTGGCGGAGCTTCAGACTGAATCGGCCGAAGTCAACTCTGAGATCAGCCAGTCGCAGATCAGCGCCCTCCCCATGACGTCGAGCCAAGGCCGCAGCTATCAGGCCCTCTACACGATCATTCCCGGAGCGGCGAGCGTACAGGAGAAGAACTCCACGGCTTCGAACCCATCGCGCTCCATGTCGGTGAACGTGAATGGCGCCTCCTACAACGGCAACACCACGCGCATCGACGGTGCGGTGAACTACTACGGCTGGCTGCCGTATCTGATCGCCTATGTGCCGCCGGCGGACTCGATCGAAAACGTCAGCTTCACCACCAACGCATTCAATGCTGAGCAAGGTCAGGCAGGCGGTGCATCCATCAAGATCACGACCAAGAGCGGCACGAAGGACTTTCACGGAAGTGCCTGGTGGTATTACCAGGACGGGTCGATTAACGCGAAGTCCTACACGACGCCTTCGACATCGGCTGTTCCGAAGAACATCTTCGACCAGTTCGGATTCAACATTGGCGGCCCGGTTTACATTCCGAAGATTCTGACAGGAAAGAAGAAGCTCTTCTTCTTTGAGAACTTCGAGCGCACCACGCGACGCCAGTTGATCAGCGGCGATCTGACGGTACCGGACACCAACATGATCGGGGGCAACTTCTCCGAGGCGGCTCCGTACGCGACGCTCTACGATCCGCAACCGGTCGTTCCAGCCGGCCAATGGATGGGGACGATCAATTCCGCTCTGTGCCCCACTCTGGCCTACACCAACGGATACCTGAACTATTCATGCAGGCCGAGCTTTACCAACGAGTACGGAGAGACAGGAAGGAACGTCAACGCGATTCCGGCGTCGCGTATTGCTTCGGCAGCAGCGACGATGATTGCGAATCTCCAGCCGATCGCAGCACAGGTGGGCGCAGCCGGCCAACCGGCCGCGTCTTTTTCGAGCGTTCTGGCCAACGATATTTTTGGGACCGGCACGCTGGCTTACAACCGCAACACATCGGACTCGAAGATCACCTACATTCCTTCGGAGAAGACGCAGATCTTCGGCAAATACAGCATCGAACCGTTTTCACTGGACGACCCGCAGGAACTGCAAAATGCGGGCGGCGGAACCTTTGACGGCGGGCAGCCCGGCGCGTCCAAGGGCCGCATTCAGAATGTCGGACTGGGTATGAGCCACATCCTTACCAGCACACTCGTAGTGGATGCCGACTTCGGCTACACGCGCCAGGTGACTGGAGCACAATCCGATGTCGACGTTAAGGTTGGAGACTATGGAACCAACCAACTGGGAATACCGGGGACAAACGGCCCCGGCGCGAACTATGTGGGCCAGCCTGCCTTCGATTTCATCTCAGGTACATTCAACGGCCTCGGAAACACCAATGGCTCCAATCCGTTTCTGTTTCGCGACAACCAGTTTACCGGCGACGTCAACCTGAGCTGGGTCAAGAGCAAACATTCCATGAAGTACGGTTTCACTTACTATCACTTCGACCTGAATCACTTCCAGCCGACCAGCGGCAGCGGAATCAACGTTCCGCGCGGTGGGTTCATGTTTGGAGGCGGCATGACCTGCGGCATTACCCCGGCAGCGACCAAGTCCACATGCGGAGTAGACGGCTACAACTCGCTGGCCGATTTCCTGCTGGGCTTGCCGAACAACGGCACCGGCTCAGGCGTGGCAAAGCCTTCGCAGGTCTTTAACCCGAACTCACTGCGCTGGACAGAACTGGGCTTTTTTGCTCAGGACCAGTGGTCGGTCACACCCAGGCTGACGATTAACTACGGCATCCGTTATGAGCGATATCCCGCGCCCTACCGTGATCGCACCGGTGTATCCGTTCTTGTTCCTACTTTGCCGCAGAGCGCCAATGTCGAGGTCGGCGGCGTGGGCGGAAACCCGGAAGACGCAGGCATCAAGGTGGGTTGGGGAATGATCGTACCGCGTATCGGCTTCGACTTCCGCCTGAACGAGAAGACGGTGCTTCGTACCGGATTCGGGATTACGACCGATCCGGACAGCATGCGCTACCTGCGTGATGCGTTCCCGGAGGATCTCGCACCGGTGTACGTGGGGACGGGCACGGGAACGATCGCCGTAGATCCGGCAAACACGACAAACTATACGTCGGGGCAGCCGATGACATTGACCTACGGCATTCCGGCGCCGGCCATTCCCAACTACTCGACCGGTTTTGCGTCGCTGCCGGTTTCCGGATCGACGAACACGGTGGCGCAAAACTTCCGCCGCGGTTATATCGAAAGCTGGAATTTGTTTATTCAGCGGGATCTCGGGTATCAGTGGAACGCCAATGTGGGCTATGTCGGCAATCGTTTTGTGCGACAGCCTGTTGGCGTGGGCTATTTGAACGCGGCCCCGTTCCCCTCTGCGAGCACTCCCTGCATGGCCAACGGCCAGTACAATCCCTCCACCGGGCTGAAAGGCGGGTGCAGCTTCAACGACAACGAAACCATCAATCAGCAGTTCTGCACGGGAACGTCGAATCTGGCGTGCTACAACACCGGTGGCATCACAATGAACCTTCCGCTGTGGGACTCGTATTATGACGCGCTGCAGTCGCAGTTGACGCGCAACGCCGGCAAAAACGCATCGCTGGGCGTCGTCTACACGTACTCGCATGCGATCGACTTCGAAGACAACGGCGCCGGTTCAGGATCGCAGGGAACGGTGTTCAACTACCCGGGCTTCTACTATCTCAACCGCGGGACCGCCGGATACGACCAGAAGCACAACCTGCAAGTCTGGGGCATCTACAGTCTGCCCTTCGGCTATGGCCAGAGATACGCAAACCACGGAATTCTGGCCGAGGTTGTCGGCGGCTTCCAGTTGAACGGGCAGTTCAGCCACTATAGCGGCACACCGTTCTCAGTCAGCGCGAACAGCAACCTGATCGGCAACCTGGCGCCGGGCTTTGGTTCCACCTATGCCCAACTCGTTGCTCCTTACAAGCAGTTGAGCGGACACAATCGCGTATTCGGCAACACGTCTGTTTCAGGCGGAAAAGCGTGGTTTGACCCCAGCGTGTTTGCCAATCCAAACGAGCCGACGGCCAGCGTTGCCGGGAACCCGAACAACGCACCGCCGATACTGCCCAACACCGGACGCAACGATTTTCGAGGCCCCGGCCAGTCGATCTTCAACACGAGCCTGTTTCGTGCATTCCACATTTATCGCGAGACGGAGTTCCAGATTCGCATTGAGGCGTTCAACGTGTTAAACCACGCGTGGCTGACTAACCCCAATACAACGGTTCCGTCGAACGCAAACATCGCGTCGGGCAACTACGGCACGTTTGGCCTGATCACCAGCTATGGCCCGCCCTACTCTCCAACTGCGGGTGCGCGCTCGCTTCAATTCAGCGGTCGCTTCAACTTCTAGACCGGTTCGAAACTCGTTTGCGCGGCAATGCCACGTGGGGTTGCCGCGCATTTCTGTTTTTGAGGTTGAATGGGTGGGGATCGCATTCTGGACTTTTTTGAGAGCCTGCTGGAATAAAAGTCGATCGGCTCAGTTCTCGTAGGTGCACAACACGTGTACCGCGAGGAGCAACCATGAGCAGTTCGACAGAACGTGACGACGCGTCTTCACCCGTCGTCTTGAATTCCAATCACAACGAAATCAGCCCAGACGGCATCGACCGGCGCGGCTTCTTGAAATGCATGGCCTGGGCAGGAACTTGCCTGGTGTGGACATTTGCCGGAGGCGTGCCGGTGTCGCGCGTCTTCGGCCAACGGATGCACGGCGCGAAGCAATCGGATTTCAGTTTTGTGCAGATCAGCGACAGCCACATCGGCTTCAACAAAGCCGCGAACGCTGACGTTACGGCAACGCTGCAAGCGGCACTGGACAAGATCGAGGCACTGCCGCACGCTCCCGATTTTCTCATCCACACCGGCGATCTGACGCACTCCTCGAAGCCCACTGAATTTGACACTCTCGATCAGATGCTCGGGAAAAAGCGGCAAGTGTTTTATGTGCCGGGCGAACACGATACATCGGTCGATGACGGCAAGATGTATCTCGATCGCTACGGCAAAGGCTCGCAAGGCAACGGATGGTACAGCTTCGATCAACACGGCGTCCACTTCATCGGCCTCGTGAATGTAGTTCAGTTGGAAGGCATGGGCCGGCTCGGCCAACCACAGTTGGACTGGTTGAAGAAAGACCTGGCCGGCTTGAAAAGCAGCGTGCCCATCGTGCTGTTTGCGCATATTCCGCTGTGGGCGGTGTACCCGACGTGGGGCTGGGGAACGTCGGACAGCGAGCAGGCCTTTGCGATGCTGAAGCGGTTCGGCTCGGTCACTGTGCTCAATGGGCACATTCACCAGGTGATGCAGAAAGTCGAGGGGAATGTCTCATTCCACACGGCGACGTCAACAGCCTTTCCTCAACCGGCTCCAGGCGCTGCTCCTTCTCCTGGCCCGATAAAGGTTCCTGCGGACAAACTGCGCGATGTGCTCGGCATTACGGAGGTGAGCTTCGTAGCGCAGCGGCATGCGCTGGCCATCATCGATGAATCGCTGTCAGGTGCTGCGCTACGGGCAGAGGATGCCACGAAATGAGTCCGACTGCAATCGCGCGAGGAGTCGCCGCCATCTGTGCGCTCAGCGCACCAGCACTCCTGTTCTTCACGTGCCCCGGCATCGTTCATGCGACAAGTGAACAGAGCATGGACATCGAGCGCGGCAGGGCGCTATTTGAAAAGCGCTGCACAGGTTGCCACTCGCTTGACCAGGACAAGGAGGGGCCACGCTTGCGCGGGGTCTATGGCAGAAGAGCCGGGACGATCGCGGGCTTCGAATACTCGGGCGCCCTGAAGAACGCGCACATTGTTTGGGACGACGCGACGCTGGACAAATGGCTCACTGACACCGACGCGCTGATCCCCGGCAATGACATGGCCTTCCACGTACCGAAACCGGAAGAGCGCGCAGAGATCGTCGGGTATCTGCGCGCAATGTCAGAAAAATAGAGCCCTTTCGAAATGAGAACAGAAGCGCCGATTCAGCAGAAAACGGAATGCCTTCACAACACTTCAAGGATTGGCTATCGCGACCAAGGTTAGGGGTTCAGGAACTTCAGGATGGCGCGTTCATCCTCGCGGCTGAGCGAGGCGCGCACACGCATGTGGCGGACGATAGTGCCGGAGATCTGCGGCGGAAAGCTCTCCGGCGCTTGATGACAGCGTGAACAGTTCTGGCGGAAGGCTCGGTCGCCATCGCTCGTGGGTTGAGGCCGCGCAGCTTTGTCTTTCTTATCAGACGATCCAGGCGCCGACGAAGCGGAGAGACTTCGCGGTTGCATTCCGAGTGCAAGAGCTGCGCCGAGGAGGACACATGAGGCTAAGAATCTCGAGATTCGCATTATTTGCCCTTCCATGTTGGAAGAAGAAAGCGATAGACGATCCCAGTTTCCCAGACGTTTCGATCGCCTGTGGAAGAGAACTGGCGCGAATAGCTGGTGTTGATGCGCACCTCGTGCGGGAAGTGGTAGTCGAGCCCAAAGTCGGCGCGCTGCGTATCGGCCGACGGCAGACCATCGGACGGGTCAGGACTGTTGCGAAAAGTCTGTTGCATGCGGAAGATTGGCTCAAGCCGGCCGACTGCGCTGTCGGGTCCGCCGAAATGAGAGAGACGATAATCTGTCTCGACCCAATAGCCCTGGGAGTGCTCTCCATGTGCGTACTCCGAACGAAGCTTGAACGGACTATCCAAAGGTTCCCACCAGACGTGAAATCCAGAAAAGTTTTGGTGCGTTCCCTGAAGCAGGCGCCCATAGGAGGCTCCGATTTCGAGACCCGCATTGGGGAAGAAGATCGATCCCCGCCCTCCGCTGGAGCGCTCCGAATTGAATTGCGGATTGGTGCTGGTCGCGGAGAAATAAGCTGCATAGTCGATCGAAAACTTCTGCGTCGACACGGCGGATCCGCGCAACATGCCGCCGACACTGGAGTCCGTACCCATGGTGCCGAGTGGAAGAATGAGCGGGCCATCGGCAAAGTTGCCAATCCATATAGGAGAGAGGCGCTCGTTGTAGGTCCCGAAGGGCGTGAGGAATTCACCGCCGACGATCGTCAAATGCCGGGTAGCCAGATAATCGCCTTGCAGAAACGTGAGGTTCAGAAACGGCGCACTGGTGTAACCGATCTGGCCGCCGCCTTTGGGGAAGAACGATTCGATCAGCGTGGCGCGGCTTTCCACCAGCAGGTGAGACCCGATGGGCGCGGCGAGCAACGGAGAAAGGACGGGGAGATACGTTGTGTTTCCCCCATTTGTGATGGTGATAAAGCCGACTCCGCCAGAGATCAATGGTGTGTCTTGCGCCGTGGCATTGTGCGCAACGAAATATGCGGCTGCAAGAAGCACAACAGTGCAGAATCGGCGCCGGATTCGAGAGGGCAGATGACAAGAAGAGTAACCCATGGCTCCATGCTGAAGGAGCCGCTGCCATGGGGTGTCAACGCGCTGTCTTGCGATTGTCAGGTTTTTGTCATTTTGGCGTCGAGCTCACACTCGCGATGGCCGCCGGCTCTTTCCCAGGTCTCGAGCATCGTTTCTTGTTGCGCACGAATACAGGTGACAACAAATTCCTGACAATCTGTTGACACATGCATGACACCCCGCCGCGCGCCGGTGGATAGGTTAAGAACGTCGGCACGGCAAACGAGACTTCGCACGATTCGGAGCACGGCTCGTAAGGTCATGAATTGATCGAGAAAGCAATGTGCACCGCTGCCACCGGAATTCTTTACAAACCTCAAAGGGGATTCATGCATAAGCAACATTTAATACTTGCTCTTCTTTTCGCATTCGCGGGATCACAAGCTCTGACACTGAAGGCGCCTGCCGAGAATGCCCCGCGACACATCGAAGTGACTGCAAAACGCTTTGCTTTCGCACCCGCAGAGATCACGCTGAAGAAAGGTGAACCAGTCGACCTGGTTCTGAAAAGCACAGATGTGCCGCATGGCCTGCGCTTTCGCGAACTGAGCGTTGACGTGAAGGTGAAAAAGGGCGGAACCAGCGAAGTCCACTTCACTCCGAACTTGACGGGAACGTTCGTCGGACACTGTTCCGTCTTCTGCGGCTCCGGTCACGGGTCAATGGCGCTGAAGCTGCACGTGGTGGACTGACGATGGACCGCATCGCGTATTTCGCTTTTGCAGCTCTGCTGCTGCCAGCCATCGGCTGCAAGGCAAATCCTCCTGGCCCGATGGAAACGCGCATCCTCTCGAGCGCAAAGCATTCTTTCTTTATCGGCAACAAGAAGCAGAAGAACCCGCTTGCAGCTACGTCGGACCCAATTGCCGACGGGAAAGAAGCCTTTTCGCACTATTGCGTAGCCTGTCATGGAATGGACGGGCAGAACACTGGAGTGCCGTTTGCCGATCGCATGTCTCCGCCAGTGCCGTCGTTGGCGTCGCGCGACGTGCAGGACTACACCGATGGCCAATTGAAGTGGGTCATCGATTACGGAATCTGGCCGTCAGGGATGCCGGGCGCGAAAGGCACGCTCAGCGATGACGAGATCTGGTCGATCGTTGTCTACCTGCGCCACCTGCCGCCCGCAGGCAGCCTGGGAGAACCGGAGATGTACAGCCATTGATCGATATGAGCCCAATGTTCCGATTCGAAACCAAAGCGTCTTCTCGGTCAAGGCGGCTGAAGGAGGCCGTGCTTGCCAGTTTCCGCAGCACTGCTGCCGAGGTGGAAGCGCGCTTCGCCGTCTTTGGCCCGAGCGACTGGCAAAGGATCTTGTATTGGCTTGATATCAGCGGCCTCGCACTTTATCTGCTCGATCGGCTCACCGAACTTGGATTGGAACGGTGCCTGCCCGAACCGATCCTGAATCGCTTCCAACGGAACCTCGTGGAGAATCGCGAGCGAACTGCGGCACTCTTTCAGGAGGCAGCCGCCATCAGTCGCGCCATGAGCCGGCAGCGCATCTCCTTCGCACTGCTGAAAGGAATCACGCTCACGCCGGAATCCGTCCCGGACTGCGCACTGCGTTGGCAGATCGATCTCGATTTTCTGGTTGCAGCCAGCGATGCAACCGCCGCACGCCATGTGCTGATGAACTTCGGCTACGGAATGCATGCCGTATGCGGCAACACAATGGAATTCACCGCGGGCGAATCCGGCGCGCCAGACATCGGTAAGATCTACAGGGTTCATTCGCAGCGCTCCCTCGAACTGCATATTCTCTCGACTACCCCGGCCCGCAATGGTGAAAGAAATGATCGACTGGCGCGCACCCAGCTTAGAAAGCTTGATGGAGCCGTGATTCCAGCGCTCTCGCCCGCGGACATTCTGGTGCAACAAAGTCTGCATCTGTTCAAGCACCTCTGCGGCGAACACACGCGCGCCTCGTGGGTGCATGAGTTCTGGCGCTACGTTCAAGCACGCCGTGAAGACGCAGGATTCTGGCTCGAAGTGGAGCGGATCGCCGGCATCGAACCCCAGGCGGAAGTCGCCATGGCTGCCGTAGTACTGCTTTCGAAACTGACTTTTGGCGGCGCCGCACCGGACGGCCTGGAGCGATGGACGGCTGATCGGCTTCCACACAAAGTGCGCTTGTGGGTGGAGACTTTTGGCATGCGCGTGCTTCTCGCGGATTCGCCGGGAAACAAACTCTATTTGATTCTGCGGCAGGAATTGCGCGACGGCACCGCGAACCGTCCGGCCATTCGCCGCCTCGTCTTTCCGGCACATCTGCCTCCGCCCATTACACGCGGCGTACCCGGAGAACGGCTCATGACGCGGTTGTCGCGGTACAGGACAGAAACTTATTACCTGTTCTTGCGTCTCCAATTTCACGTGATTGAAGGACTCAAGTACGCAATTGAACTCTCGCGCTGGCAAAGGCGGGTGACAGAGACCTCCCGGTGAATCTATCTCTTCCCAATGCGATCATCGCAAGGACGCGCCGAATGGGCTACATCGCGCTCCTCACCGGGTTCTCCTGTTTGCCAGGGCTCGTTGCCATAAGCGCCGCGCAAGTTTCAGGCGCATCCAGTTCTTCTTCCGACACGCAGGCGGGAGGTACGTCAGTTTCGAGTTCGCCGACGAGCGCATCGAGTGATTTGGGTTCGAGCGATTCTTCTGACCGTATTGCAAATGGAAATGCGGCTTCACCGCTGGATAATGGAGGAGCCGGTGTGGCTCTTTCTGCCACCCAGATCCTGACGATTTTGCAGGAACGTCCCGAAGTTGTCGTCGAACTGAAGTCGTATCTGGCGGATATGCTGCAACAACAAGGAACACCCACCCAGCCGGACTCGATCACCGACGAAATGCTCTACAACCAGATTTCGTCGAATCCGCAAGTGCGCGCGGGCATCACCGTCTTTTTACGTTCGCGCGGATTTGTCTCCGATGAGGACTTGCAGCGAGCAGCCCTGACGAGTGGCCAAAATTCACTGCAGTCCGGTGCAAACGCGATCCAGCCGCCGATGACTGGCTCACCATTCGGTAGTCAGATTCAATCGACGGACACGGGATCTCCGCTCTTCGCGAACAATCCGTCGGGGACCAACACTACCCTCCCCATGCGTCCGTCGGCTTCCGTTGGCGTGCCCGGCCCGCAGAATCGAAACGTCAACGGGACACACACGACAACAGACGAGCCACAGGTACTTCGCCAACCGGCGCCGTACAACTTGATGTCGATGCGCGATCTTTACACGCAGATTCCAAGTTCGCCGGAACGATTGAGACGCTTCGGGTCGGAAGTCTTCGTGAATCGGAGCCTGGTGAGCGCAATGAGTGTTGGCTCGGCCTCGAGCACATCGCCGCTCGATGTCCCCATCGGACCAGACTACGTAGTGGGTCCCGGCGACACGCTCAACATTAGCTTGTGGGGCGGCATAACGCAGACGTTCCCCCGCGTGGTCGACCGCGAAGGGCGCATCATGCTGCCGGAGTCGGGTGTGGTCCAAGTCGCTGGACTGACTCTCGGCCGTGCCGAGGGCGTGATTGAGGCTGCGCTGCAGAATCAGTTCAGGAACGCGCATGTCGCCGTCACCGTCGCGCGTCTGCGCACCGTGCGGATTTACGTTGTCGGCGACGTACAGCGTCCCGGCACTTATGACATCAGTTCACTCGCGTCGCCGTTGAATGCACTCTATGCCGCCGGTGGTCCAACCGCAACGGGTTCGCTGCGCGTGCTGCGCCATCTGCGCAACGACAAGCTGATCGGTGAAATCGATCTCTACGATTTTCTGCTGCACGGCGTGCGCAAAGATGACGACCGCCTGGAGGGTGGCGACACGCTGCTGGTGCCTGCGGCAGGCCCCCAAGTCGCAATCTACGGCGCGGTGAAGCGGCCGGCGATTTATGAGCTTCGCGATGAGAAAAGCCTGGCTGCGGTGCTTGACGAAGCAGGCGGCGTCACAGTAGCGGCGGCGCTGGGACACATCACAGTGGAACGGATCGATGCACATCAACAGCGCGAGACGGTAGGGCTTGACGTTGGCTCGGCCGGAGATACTGAGTCCGCACGCGCCGCGATCGCCGCCTTCGAAGTAAAGGATGGCGACCGCGTCAGGGTGGCGCCGATTCTGCCTTACAGCGAGCGCGTGGTCTACCTCGAAGGTCACGTAGTGCGGCCTGGGCGTGTGGCATTCCACGATGGAATGCGGCTCACCGACGTTCTCCATAGTTATCAGGACCTACTTCCGGAACCGGCAGTGCAAGGCGAGATCGTGCGCCTCATGCCGCCGGACCTACACGCGGAGACAATTGAATTCAACGTGCCCGACACCCTGATCGGAAATTTCAATCTGGGGCTTCAACCATTCGACACGATTCGTCTCTTCGGCCGATACGAGCAGGACGCGCCCAATGTAACAGTACGCGGTGAGGTGATGCGGCCTGGCTCCTATGCGCTTTCAGAAGGAATGACCGCCGCTCAATTGGTGCGTATGGCAGGCGGCTTCAAGCGCGATGCGCTCCTGACCAAGGCAGATTTAATCAGCTACCAGGTGATGAGTGGCGTCAAGGTTGTGGGAGAGCGGCGCGACCTGCCCATTGGCGATGCTGTGTTGAAGGCCGACAACGGCGCGGATGAGCCGCTGAAGCCAGGCGACGTGTTGACCGTCCATCAAATCACGGGATGGAACGACATTGGCGCATCGATCACGATTGAGGGAGAAGTGGGCCACCCCGGAAGCTACGGCTTCCAGCAAGGCGAGCACCTGAGCGACGTGCTGCGGCGTGCCGGTGGATTCCGCGAAACGGCGTATCCAGAGGGAGCAGTGCTGACGCGTCCTGAAGTGCGTTCACTCGAAGAGAAGAGCCGCGAAGAACTGATTCGCCAGATCGAGACGAGCTCCGCCGCTGCGCGGCTCTCTCCCAATGTTGGCGGCAGCGATCAATCCGCCAATCTGCAACTGATTCAGCAACAGCAGGAGCAGGTGCTCGCACGCCTCCGCAGCCAGCCAGCCAGCGGACGCCTCGTCATTCATGTCAGCCCAAATATCGACAGTTGGGCGGGAACTCCTGCCGATATTGAAGTGAGAGCTGACGATGAGTTGCGCGTGCCAAAGAAGCCTGGATTTGTGCTCATCACAGGTCAGGTCTACAACGCCGCTGCCATCACGTTTGCGCCTGGAAGATCCGCGGATTGGTATTTGCAACGAGCCGGCGGCGCCACGCAGATTGCAAATCGCAAGGAAATTTTCATCATCCGCGCGAATGGTTCGGTGGTAGGGCGACGTTCGGGCGATTGGTACAGGCACGAAGTGTTGTCCACGAGGCTCGAACCCGGCGACGTGATTGTCGTTCCGCAGAAAATCATTGGCGCCTCGCAGGTGTGGCGTAACCTGCTGAGCACCGCGCAAATTGCCGCTTCCATCGCCATTACCGCCGCAGTTGCGGGATTTTAGGTGCATATGGCCGTCGAACGCGAACAAGTCGTGCTTGAACCGGAGCTGGAAGATGCGCCGGCGATACGCGTCGACGCCGATCTAACACCGAGCTGGGTGACTAATGTCGGGGTGCTGTGGGATCGACGGCGAGCGCTGTTGCGCGTAGCGGCGGTCGCCCTCGGCCTGAGCCTGATCATTGCGTTCGTCATTCCGAAACGCTACGAATCGACAGCGCGGATCATGCCGCCGGACAACTCCAATTCCGGCACAGCAATGCTTGCGGCGTTGGCGGGCCGCAGTCTCGGTGGGCTCGATGGGCTCGGCTCGCTCGCTGCAAGCTTTCTTGGTGCGCATGGGACCAGCGCATTGTTTGTCGATTTGCTTCGCAGTGGAACCGTGTCTGGTGACCTGATCGATCGCTTTGGCTTACAAAAGGCATATCACCAGCGTTATCGGGTCGACACAGCGAAGTACCTCGCGCGCCACACTTCGATCGCGGATGACAAGAAGAGCGGCGTCATCACTGTGACTGTCACGGACACGGATCCCCGTCGTGCGCATGACCTGGCGCAAGGCTATCTCGACGAACTGAACAGGCTTGTGAATCGAACCAGCACGTCGTCGGCGCATCGGGAGCGCATCTTTATTGAGCGACGGCTCGATTCTGTCAAAAGCGACCTTGAAAATGCGCAGCAGGCTCTCAGCAATTTCTCGAGCACGCATTCGACCATCGATATTCATGAGCAAACGCGCGCCATGGTGGATGCAGGCGCGAAGATCGAAGGAGAACTGGTCGCCACACAAGGCGAAGTAGATTCTCTGCGGCAGATTTATGGCGACAGCAATATTCGCGTGCGGTCTGCAGAGGCGCGGATCGCCGACCTGAAGCGCGTACTCGCAAAAATGGGCGGCACTTCCGAGCAGCTGTCGCCTGCCGGTGAAACCGCGGAGAGCGGTGATTCGACAACTGGCACCGCCGCGGACGAATTGTATCCCCCACTCAGGCAACTACCGCGGCTGGCGGTCCCCTATGCGGATCTTTATCGAACTGTGAAGGTCCAGGAGGCTGTCTTCGAATTGCTCACCCAGCAATACGAAATTGCACGCATCCAGGAGGCAAAAGACATTCCCGCAGTCAGCGTGATTGACTCACCGGGAATCCCGGAAAAGAAATCCTTCCCCCCTCGATTGCTGCTGGCACTGCTGCTGACGATGTTCACGATCGGCGTTACGGCCGGTGGCATGCTGTTCGAGTACCGATGGATGCGTGTGGATCCGACTGATCCGCGGCGGCAGCTTGCCGACGCGATTTGGTTGGATGCGAGAAACGGATGGGGCCGCATCGCTCGGCAGAGGCGAGGAGCACGATGATGGCGGGTGGCTTGCACAATACGAGAGCAGGGGAAATGCAGGGTCTCGTGGGCGCTCGATGCGCAGAGAGCGAATCGATGCCGCTGGCGCCGGCAGTGGTGGGATTTTACTTTGCGCTTCGGGTGGTCTTCGTCCTGATCGGTGTGCGGATGTTTCTACTCGACCCGCGCACCGGAGTGACCGCGAATCTTGCTCTCAATTTTCTTCTGCTGGTGGCGGTCGCGTTTCAAACCTTTGGTTCTGCGGCGCCGAACGCTGTGCCCCTGCTTGCGCTGCGTCCGTTTCGGTGGGTTCTAGTATTTCTCTGCTTCTCTGGCTTGAGCCTCGTGTGGACAAGTGCCGTATCCGTGGCCGCAGCCGCAGCATATTGGTGCGCAATGGCCGCGGATCTCGCAATGGTAATTCTGTTGATACGCGCAAACCCGCTTCTCGAAACCGCGTCGTCGCTGATGAGAGGATACCTGTGGGGCGCGTGCGCCGTCGCGCTTTCTGCGTGGATGCTACCGCCGCAGTCTGACATGCGGCTCGGTGATGAGGGCCTACTGGGACCGAACCAGATCGGATTTGTGTGTGCGTTCGCATTGTTCCTGGCGCAGTATCTGATCCGGCGGAAAGAATCTTTCTGGATCGTTCCTTCGCTCTTTCTTGGCATCACTTTGTTGCGCACGCTCAGCAAGACGTCGATTTTTGCGCTGGTTGCGGGACAAGCTTTCATCCTGCTACGCGATCGCTCATTGTCGTTGAAAGCTAAGCTGCTCATGGTAGGTGCAGCCGCGTGTGTACTTGCCGCGTTCTGGGGCTTGATTGAGGCCTACTACGCGGTGTACGCGAATGCGGGCAACCAGGCGGAAACGCTGACGGGCCGGCTCGGCATCTGGGCCTATTTCATCGAAAAGTCGCTCGAACAGCCGTGGATCGGGCACGGGTTCCACTCGGTGTGGAAGGTAGTTCCGCTGTTCAGCGAGGACTTTGAGGCACGGCATGCTCACAACGAGCTGCTGCAGCAGTTCTATGCGTATGGCGCCGCGGGAGTGGTAATCGTGATCGGCCTGTATGGTAGTTTGGGCCGCCAAATCAGAGCGATGGCGCGGGGCCCGTTGAAGGCTTTTGGCGGAGGGCTGCTGCTCTTCATTCTTGTGCGCGGACTGGCCGATACCGAACCATTCGATCTATCGCTGCCCCTTTGGGCCGTCACTCTATTTAGCGCTATTTTCCTTCACAGTTCCACCGGGCGAGATGAAGCTGCACTCGATCTTCACGGTAGAGCGACGCCAACCGCCCGTTTTAGGGCAATGGCGACGCGGAGGCCAAAAGTATGAAAGTCGTTGTGGCCGCGGTCTCCGCACCCCAGCATCTGAACGGTGTTTCACGCCATGCAGCCAACGTAGTGCGCGGGCTGCTGACGCGTCCAGAAATCTCAGAGGTGCATCTGCTGGCAGGCGCATGGCAACAGCAAACCTATGCCGAAGCGATTGCGCGGCATGATGCCCGCCTTCATATTCACCCCGTGACGAGTAGCCGAGCAACGGTTCACCGCAACTGCTGGTACTACTCGGAACTTCCCCGAATTGCCGCGCAGCTGGATGCGGATGTTGTGCATCTTGCCTATCCAATGCCAGTTTTCGCAAGGGGTTTCCCTTGCCCGACGGTGGTAAGCCTGCACGATCTGTACGCTTTCGACATTCCCGAGAATTTCGGATTTCTAAAAAGCATTCTCAATCGCCAAGTGGTTCGGCAATGTCTGAAATCGGTGGACGCAATCGCCTGTGTTTCAGAGAGCACGCGGCAACAACTCGGCTATTGGCTTGGCAGCAGTTTCACCGACAAAGCGGTCACGATTCTGAATTCTGTCGAGTCTGCAGCGGCGAATTGTGCACGCGGACCGCAGCCGCTTCACAAAGGGCAGCCATTTCTCTTGTGCGTCGCCCAGCATAGGCGCAACAAAAACATCCCGCTTGTGCTGCGAATCTTCGAACAATGCCTGCAGACGGGCGCCCTTCCTTCGGAGACCCAGCTTGCGGTCGTCGGAGTTCCCGGGCCGGAGACGCGCCGGTTTCAGAGGCAAATTCGGGCTGCCCGTCTCGATCGAAGGGTGGTCGTCCTCTGCGGAATCAACGATACGGAGCTGCAATGGTGTTATCGCAATTGCGAACTGCTTCTGGCGCCTTCGATCGTGGAGGGCTTTGGTCTACCGGTTGTGGAAGCATTGCTGGCTGGATGCCCAGTGGTGTGCTCCGATATCCCCGCGTTTCGCGAAGTCGGCATGGATGGATGCCACTATGTCCCGCTTGGACCCGGGGAAATCGACGCATTTACCGATGTGATTCGCTTGGCACGCAAAGCGCCGCGCACCTTACCTCTATCCATGCCGCGGCTATCAGCCTCTGTAATTTCGGAGAAGTATATAATGTTGTACCGGCACCTGCAGACCCGCCTTGCTAACAAGGATTGTGGTGCACTAAGGATTTCACATATCGGAAGCCACGATGGCGCGTAACTTTGGAGCCGTTGTCACGATTAGTCCCTTTTCGGTGACTTATAACCGGAAATGTCACCTCTTTGTCATTTCTGATGCTCTCTTTCTTAAGGAAGTTTCGATCCGGGGGAGAATAGATTGATGGTGAAGGAACTGGAGCTTGCCGTGGTTGAACAGGAGGAGAGCGCCTCTGCGCCTCGATTGGGCACGATCCTGATCGTTGAAGATGACCCCCGCATGCAAAAAGTACTCCAGCGTGTATTTGCCGGGGAACACTACGACGTAGTTACCGCCGGGGATGGGCAAACCGGCCTAGACTTATTCCGGACGCAGCGTCCGATTGCGGTGATCCTTGACCTGATTCTGCCCGAGATATCGGGACGCGAACTTTGCCAAACCATGAAGTCGATATCGAACGATACACCGGTGATCGTACTGAGCGCCGTCGCTGAGGTAGTGGACAAGGTATTGCTTCTGGAGCTTGGCGCCGATGACTACGTAACAAAGCCATTCAGTCCACGTGAGCTGATGGCGCGCGTGCAGGCGGCCATCCGGCGCAGGCGGCGCCCGGCCGCGGCAACGACCTATCGATTCGCGGGCTGCGAACTCGATTTTCAGAAGATGACAGCGCGCCGCGGCGACGTCCCCGTCCCGCTCACATCTCACGAGTTTCGGCTGCTCAAGTTTTTTACGGAACATGCAGAACGGGTGCTGAGCCGAGAAGAACTGCTGAACGAGGTATGGGGTTATAACTGCTATCCAACCACACGCACCGTTGATAACCAGATTCTGAAACTGCGGCAGAAGCTGGAACCTGACCCGTCGAACCCGCGTCATCTGCTGACGATTTACGGTGCAGGATACAAATTTGTCCCATGATCCGAACACCGCGGAAAACAGGCCTGCTCGCTCCGGTTCCGTGACGTTCCCAAGGCCGGAGAATCGGGGCCTTCGTACACGTGTGCTGCTGATCGCCGCGATGGCAGTGATCATCGTGACTACTACCTTCGCCAGCCTGTTCACCATTCGTCGTCGGCTCGAGAGCGTGCTGACGGTGAACCTGTCTGCTGACCTGATGCGTTCGATTGCAACCTTTGAGAATTTGCAGGCGCAGCGGATGACCGCCCTCGATCGCGAGAATGCGCTGCTTGCTGATTTGCCCAGCCTCAAGGCCTTGATGACAACCAGCGACGATCGCACCATCGAAGATGGAGCGGTCGAATTCTGGAAGGTCGGTGGCAATGACCTTTTTGCGCTCGCCGACCGGGATGGGCGGATTGTCGCGGCCTACGCGGGGAATTCTCCGGCAGGCACTAACCTTCGCGCCGACCTGGGGTCGGCATTCGGCCAGTCGCCTCGACCATATGTTGTCAGCGGCGGTAACCTATTCTTCACATCGGTGCGGCCCTTGTTCTTTGGAAGCGAAACAAATGGGACGATTCTGGGTTATGTCATCAGCGGCTTCGCGATCGATCGAACCACGGTTGAGCAGCTGAGCAATGCCACCAGCGTCGATGCATTGTTTGTAAGCCGAAATCGTGCGTTGGCCGGTTCGCTCCCTACGCCGATCGAGTCCAGTCTAGCGGCGCATCCGATCTCTGCATCGAACGAACGGCCCGATGCTGTGACGGTAAAACTTGGAAACGAACGCTATTTGGCGGTCGGTCGCGACTTATCCCCGCGGGCCACCGCTCCGCTCGAATTGATAGAGCTGAAATCGTTGGACGCAGAGGAACGCTCGATCCGCGAGATTGATCGCCTGGTTTTGATTGCTGGCCTGCTCGCACTGGTGATTGGAACTGGATTGATGACTGTACTATCCCGGGCTGTAACGCATCCGCTCGAGCAGCTTGCCACGGGCGTACGTGCATTTGCGGCCGGAGACAGCGCGCACCTCCTGCCTTACCGCGGCACCATGGAAGTGCGCGAGTTGAGCACCGCCTTTGCCGGCATGCGCCAGGAGATACTGACTACGCAGCAGGCACTGCTGGAGTCTGAACGCCTGGCAACAATCGGAAGAATGGCAAGTTCTGTCTCCCATGATTTACGCCATTATCTCGCAGCCGTTTATGCGAATTCGGAATTTCTTGCCTCGGGTCGTCTTACCGACGAGGAACGCACGGAAATCCTGACTGAAATCCGCACTGCTGTCGACGGCACCACGGAGTTGCTGGAGTCGTTGCTTATCTTCAGCAGAAGCGGACCAGGGATTCGGCGCTCGCCTCAGTTGGTTGCCACTCTAATGGATCGCGCCGTTAGTATGGTGCGCGCACATCCCGATGCAGCGAATGTCGAGTTGACAGTTCGAACCCAAAACCCTGCGGAGACGGTGGCCGTTGTGGACGGGAAGCAAATCGAGCGCGCCATTTACAACCTGGTTCTCAATGGATGCCAAACAGTTCACACCAGTGGTGAACCTGCGCGCGTTGCAGTCAGTCTTGACGTACGACCCGCGGAAATCATCCTGGGAGTGTTGGACAATGGAGACGGCGTTCCGGAGAGTATTCGAAACACCCTTTTTGAGCCCTTTGTCAGCGAAGGAAAGCAAAAAGGATCGGGTCTGGGATTGACGCTCGCACAGTGCATCGCCGCGGAGCATGGCGGTGATGTGACCCTGGTCAGCAGTCGTCCAGGAGAAACCATCTTTCGCATGTCGATTGCCCGCGGTCTTGCGGAACAGGCGCCGGCGTCGGAAGAACGAACACGAGTGAAGACTGCATAAGTCGAGGTTCCTTTATGCCCTCTGATCGTTCGTGCTGTTTAACGCGCGGGAAGAGCGCGTTAGTGCCGACGTTATTTTGTGCTCTAACCGTATGCCTCTATCCATGCGTCGCGCACGCGCAGGATGACGTCGCAGAAAGAGTGAAGCAATTGACTGAAGCGATGACTCGAGTTCAGGCGCAGCTCAATGAGTCGCAACGCCAGCTCGAAGATATGCGTCAGCAGCTTGCGGCGCTGAAGGGAGAGACCGGCAAGGCTGCAGATCCGCCCCCCCCTCTGGCAGCGGAATCGGACGCATCAAAGCTGGCGGCAGAAGTCGAGGATCTGAGGGAACGGCAGACGCTGCAAGAAGCTCAGATCGCGACGCAGGAACAGACCAAGGTCGAAAGCGAATCGAGATTTCCAGTAAAGGTGAGCGGCCTCGTTCTCATGAACGGGTTCGTCAACACGCGAGCCGTCGACATAGCAGCAACGCCGACTCTTGCCATTCCAGGAGCAGGCAGCACGGGCGCCTCGGTACGCCAGACAATCATGGGCCTCGACATGCGCGGACCTCATCTTTTCGGAGCGCGGAGTCATGGCGATCTGCGTGTCGATTTTGATGGCAGCGCGCCGGCGATGAACGGGTACGCTGGTGGAGATGGAATAGGTTTGGTGCGACTGCGAACCGCGCACGCGGCTCTCGACTGGCAAAATACAGAAGCATTCTTCTCGATGGACCGGCCGATCGTCAGTCCGAGTGTGCCAGACTCGCTCACTGCTGTTGCCGAGCCACCCCTCGCATGGTCGGGCGAATTGTGGAGTTGGACTCCGCAATTCGGCGTGACGCAGGATGTTTCGATTGGTTCTGTGCCCAGGTTGCGCGCGCAGGCGGCCCTCATCGATATCGCAGACGCGCCCTATACATCGAGCCTCGCCGCCGCAAACGGTGTATCTCTCACGCAATCCACCGCGGAGGCAAGCCGTTGGCCCGGAGTGGAAACGCGCATCGCTGTGCTCGGCGGGCAGTCGGAGAGCGGCTTGCAGCTTGGTGTTGGCGGAGTATTCGCGCCGCATCGGAGCATCGGTGGAGGACGGTTCGACACCTGGGCTGGCACACTCGACTATCGACTTCCATTGCCGGCGCGCATGCAGTTGAGTGGAGGTTTCTATCGTGGACAAGCGCTCGGCGGCCTTGGCGGCGGAGAGTATAAGGATTACGTGTTTCGGATGGATGGGGACAACTACTACTTCCGCACGCTCGACGATGTCGGCGGCTGGTTGCAATGGAAACAGAGGTTGAGCCAGAGACTCGAGTTCAACGAGGCTTTCGGTACGGACGACGTTTTCGCCGGTGAGCTGCGTCCATATGCTGGAGCCGCTACAGCGGTGTATCAAAACGCTGCGCGCAATCGGACCGCGACGGGCAATGTCATCTTCAGCCCTAGCGCTTACCTGCTCTTCTCTCTTGAATATCGGCGAATTGAATCTTCTCCTGTGAATGGCCCCATGGCTGCCAGCGATGTTATTGGAGTGGCCGCAGGATACAAGTTTTGACAATGACCGAAAGGCGCAACCATCTGCCGTGCTTGCTGCTTTGCGTAGCTGCGCTCATTCCTGCCCTCGCTCGCGCGCAGATAGACAGCCGCGAATCCACTGTCGACGTGCATGTGGGTATTCAGTTGCCCAAGTTGCAACCGCACGAGCATGCGCCTCCCGCCGTGCTGTGGCTGAAACCGCTACCGGAGACGCCTTCACATGCCTTTCTGCCCAATGGCCGTTACACGTTGCTCCAGAAGAATCGCATGTTCACTCCGCATCTGCTGATTGTGCCCATCGGCAGCGAGGTGCACTTTCCAAACGCCGATCCGTTCTTTCACAACGTCTTTTCCCTATTCAACGGAAAGCGCTTTGATCTTGGGCTCTACGAAGCGAGAAGCGACAAAGAAGTTCTGTTTTCGCGCGAGGGGGTCTCCTATATCTTCTGCAACATTCATCCCGAGATGAGTGCCGTCATTCTTGTCTTGTCGACACCGTTTTACTCAATCGCGAAGCCCGACGGGACTCTTTCGATTCACGACGTGCCCACCGGCGATTATGAGATGCATGTGTGGATCGAAGGCTTGGCGCAGCCGGCGCTGGATCGATTGACGCGTCGCGTGCAGATTTCAGCCAGAGGAGGCGATCTGGGCGTTGTCGATGCTTCGGAAACCCCACTGAAGCCAGCCGGCCATTTGAACAAATTCGGCCAGCCATACGATCGAGACTCGAAACCCACCTACTGATTCCGATTCCTCGAAATGGCTTTGCGCGTCGCTCGTGCGCTTCTGAGAAGAAACTACGGGCCAGACTGGCGTGAGAGCTTCGCTATCGCCCGCCCTACGTCTCCTGCAGAAGCAGTGCGGGCGTGAGAATAAGTGCGCAGGCCCGTCAATTGCAGAGTGATTCGCCAGAGAAAAGCAGGATTGTTGCGGAGGTAGCGCCGCCAGAGGCGCTTCGGATCCTGGATCAGCCGGTGAACCCACTGCAGGCCCGCGCGCTTGACCCATTCTGAACAATCGCGAATGCGTCCGGTGTGAAAATCGAACGCTGCGCCCACGCCAAACATCACATGCGTGTCGAATTCGCGCAGATACCGGCGCATGAATTTGTCCTGCTTCGGCGTTCCGATGCCCACCCAAATCATGTCCGGCTTGCATTCATTGATGCGCGCAATCAACTCGCTCTCTTCTGCCTGCGTGAGAGCGCGAAAGGGCGGCGTATACGTTCCGACAATTCTGGCCCGCGGTGCGAGTCGTGTGAAACGTGCCGCGAGGTCCTCTGCGACACCTTCGTTGCCGCCGTAGAAGAAATGCGTGAAGTGTGCAAATTCTTTATGGAGAAATACTTCACGCATCAGATCGGGTCCGGCGATGCGCTCGATTCCGCGATGCCGTTGGAGCCGGCCAACCCATACCATGGGCATGCCGTCAGGAATGGCAATCGCGGCATCGGCGTAAGCATCTGCCAACTCTCGATCGCGCTGTGCTTCCATGACACCGTAAACATTGATCGCGGAGAGATAACCTTTCCCCCGGCTTCGAAGAATGCGGGCAATCTTCGCCAGTGCGCCGTCCATCGACAGAGCATCAACCCGTACGCCCAAAACATTGACCGAAGGCGAAGTACCACAGGAGGCAAGTTCATTGAAGGACTCACAGGCGCACTGCTCCGCAGGCATTGTTTGCGTGGCTGATGCGGAAGATTTCATCGTGAGATCTCCTCGCAGACCGCAACAACGGCGCCGGTGCGGGATGAAATACGTGCCTTGCGGAAGAGCATTGCGGCAAGAGGAATGTAGACGAGCAGCGTAAGCGGCCCGCAGAAGAGTCGCGCCAAAGCCATTCCTTGCATGCCATATTGGGGCAGCAGCCAGCGTGCTACGAGCAGCATAGCCGCGCCCCCAGCGAGATTCAGGAATGTGATCAGGCGGACGCGTCCTAGCGCCAGCATCGTATATGACCCCGTGACGCTGAGTGCCTGCGCTGCCGTGCTCCAAACAAGGAGCGGCAGAACAGAACCTCCTGCGCGGGCTATCGTCGCTCCACCCCAAAGAGTGAGCAATCGCATGCCAAGGGCCAGTAGCATTGCTGTGCAGACGACTACTAGCAGCGAATTTGCTGCAAAGGCAACCAGGACTGTTCGACGCAGTAGTTTGACGGAGCCCTCAGTGACGCGCGCCGAAACGTAAGGAAAGAGAAAGTGCAGTCCTGAGGCCGCGATGCCATAGATCGGTTGAGCCATCTGCGCGCACAGAGCATAGGAGGCAACGGCTGTGGCGCCCAGGTAGACCCCCGTGATGAGCCGGTCAACTTGTCCGAAGAGAATTCCGGAGACCGCTTGAATCCAGGAAAAAAGGCCGAAACCCAGGAGAGCGTGCGTTGCTTCGCGATCAAAGGATGGCCAGAGTGAGTGGGTGCCCAACAATCGCTTGAGTTGAACAAGCTGCATTCCCAGGCTCGCCGTGATAAAAATCGCGGTCGCAATCATCACGCTGACTACTCCCTGTTTGGCCAGCGGCAAAACTGCAGCAGCGGCAAGCGCCAGCAACCGCGCGATCACGCTGAATCGAACTGCGGCGCCATAGCGCTCAAATGCCCTCTGCGTGCTGACACAAACCGTCTCGACGGCGCGAGCGAGGATCAGCAAGCTTGCAATGCGGAGAGACCAGAGGCATTCAATGCGGACTGCAGCATTCGATAAAGCAACGTGAACAGCTGCAGCAGGGGAAAGAGTCCATGTGATCAGAGAGATCGTCACTCCAAGTGCAGTGTGAATGCCCATCGTGCTACGCACCGCGTCGAGAAGTCTCACTTTGTTATTCCCACCGCGCGCCTTGGAAACGTAGCGAATATTGGCATCGCCGAAGCCGGATGCCATGATCGATCCGACGGACAGGGCTGCATTCGCGATCATCCACACGCCATATTGCGCGGTGCCCAGATTCCGGAGGGCGATCGGTGCGACGACGAGCATCCCCGCGGGATAAGCCACGTAATCAAGCACGCCATAGATGGCGTTAGACAAATGTGCTCTCATCGCTGGATCCAATGATTTGCCCTGAAGCAAAGGTGCTCCTCGACCGATTTGGAGCAGGAGAGACGGGCCAGGCTTCTAGCGCTGGCCCCGCACAGGAATACTGCGACAAATGTCATCGCTTCTTACGCTAGCGATGCGCGCGAGGACACGTGTCAGTCCGCGGTCAGACGATTGTCATCCATTTGTCATTGTGAGATGCTGGATTCTTGCGGAGGTTTTGTCCGAGGGCGCGATGGCTCCGCAGCCGGAACAGTCAGGTCGCGGAGCCGCTGATCTGCTTTGCGGATGGCGCGATGGAGATGGGCTTTCTAGTCGCGATCCCGAGAAGCGACACGAAGAGTATCGATGCGAGCAAGGCAGCACCGGCATTGCCGAACAGCACGTTGGCATAGCCGAATCGCACAATGCAACTGCCGGTGACGGCCGCTGTAGCAGCCTGGCAAATTGCTCCCGACATGTTTTGAATTGCGGATGCCGTGCTTCGCTCCTCGTCTGGAATATGGTCCATGAGAAAGCTGTAGATGCCGGGGCCGGTCATCCACTGCACGCCGCTGTAGGCGAAATAGTAGGTGACGGCGAGAGGAACACTGCGCGTAAGGCCCATACAGAGGAGAGTTGCGGCAGTCGTGGCCTGGGCAAACCCGATTCCAAGTATTCGTCCGAATCGTCGATACAGCAGCGGCGAAAGTAATACAGCGGTAAATTGCAGCAGTTGGGCAACGGAGAAGACCGCGCCAACATGCTGGAGCGCAATGCCAAGATGTTGCTGCAGGTAGACTGCGGCGAATGGCGGGAACGAGCCGGTAACGATGTTCCAAACTACAAATGGCGGCAGAAACCAAAGCAGAAAGGGATGAAAGACGCGAATGCGCCGGTGCTCCGTACGGTCCGGCGCGCCGAGGCGCAGCTTCAAGATTGGCCAGACTCCCAGGAGCGCGACGATACAAGCAAGCTGGAGCACTATACGGATGTTTGCGACAAGCGAGCCGGGATGCCCTGCGCGGTGCAGGATTTCCGGCAAATACCCGCCAGCGACGCCCGCTAATGTTCCCAGACCGATTCCCGTCGCAAAAGTGATGCTGAATCCTGTGACACGATTCTTCTCATTAGTCAGCCGCGCGATGGCTGGCGAAAAGCAAATGGGCCAACTACTCATCGCAATACCCATGAGAAATGCCAGGCCAATCTGTGCGGGAGTCCATAGGACGAAGGTGCGCACAAGGCAAATGAGAGGCGCTGCGCTGAAGCAAAACAGCAGCAGCTTCTGGAGCCCGAATCGTCTCACCAGAATCGTGATGGGGATGGTCCCAACCACATTGCCGAGAGTCAGCGTCCCAGTCAGAATCCCAAGAATCTTTTCGTTGAAGTGAAGATCAGTCAAATAAAGGTTGAAGAGAAAAAGGAAAAGACCGAATCCAAAATCGAAGAAGAATGCCGCTGCAAAAAAGATCCAGAAGCCTCGGCTGAACCGCCCTGGAAATGAGCACAATTTCGACCACGGGCTTTGCGCTTTCGGTTCAGCCTCCGCGCGTGAATCCTCCATCAGCGACTGCACTGTTGTCCTTCCTTCACGAGGCGGGTAAGTCGCTCAATGGCCCAATTCAGGTCCGTATAGCGCAATTCGAAGACGCCGCGATCGAGCAGACGATTAACTGCGGCTGTTTGCAAATCCGCGATCTCCGGAATGCCGATTCCGCGCTGCAGGATGAACGCCTTGGCCACCTCTTTCGGGAGAGAAACGAGTTCCGCAGGGACCCCCTCGCGGCGATCGAGGAAGACGACATGCTTGACCTGCGAAGAGAACGAAGTGGAAAAATGCGCAAGTGGAGCAGTGTTCCATTCGATGGAGGGTTTGCCGATTTGCGCCCGCTGCAGGATGGGCCGTCCTTGCAACTCAGGAAACAGAGCTTCGGCGGAGGGCCGAAAGCGCACTTGGCGGCTATTCCCGACCACGAGGCCATCGTCGCGTCCATTCACCAGGAAGCTGGCGTCGTCTGTGATGTAGGTCCATCCCGCGCGCGCGCAGCCGTAGGCGAGCGTCGACTTCCCTGCGCCGGAGTCGCCGCAAAATAGGATGCCGTGTCCATCCAACTCGACGCAGGCCGCGTGGATACCAATGGAATGACGCGCCGAAAGATGAAACATTGCGCACGATTCGAGAAGGAAGTAACGGATGTAGTTCCGATGCGCCAAGGTCGATTGCGCCAGCCAGATATTGGAGAAGAACCGTGCGGCATCGGAAATTGCGAAGTTCTCTCCGTCGGCGATTTGCGAACACAAATGTTCTCTAACTCGGCTTATTGGCGCAGGCGGGCACTCCGCCGAGCCGCCTTCGGTGACGCCCACGTGGAATCGGATTGGTTCTGTTTCAAAGAGCGGACGAAATCCATGCCAGGATTCCTTCGCCGCGGCTAGCACTTCCTCGGAGTTAGTGAAAACCTGCAAGGGAAAACCAAAAGGGTAGAAGGTCTGTTGCAGGGGCAACTCTGTCCGGGCCATCATCGGGTCGGCGTAGGCAATTGGCTCGTGGCGCGCGTAGGCCGCCTTGATCTGCTCAACTGTCAGGATGTCCAAAGTCTGTACCGCCAGTGCTGGCAAAGTGCTTTCCATCAGAAGTGAATTCTCCCCAAGCGACGAATATGAATCAGAATTGATATTTCAGTGCGAGCTGAACGATCCGCGGATTATTCGACGTTGCCGTGATGATGCCGAATGATGCGCCCGAGCTGAAGGTGTTATTGGGATTCGCGAAGTTCGACGAATTGGTCAGATTGAAAAATTCCGCACGAAAATGCAGGCTCTGCGATTCAACGATGGGAATCGTCCGCTCGAGAGCCATATCGATGTTGCGCTGCCCCGGCCCGCGAACAAGGCCCACCCCGCTGTTGCCGAAATCGGTATCGGCAGACGAGGTGCCGTTTGGCGCTTCGGGGGCGGAGGCAAACGCAGCCGCATTCAGGTACGGGTCAATTACACGCGAGTAAAGCGAGCCGGATGTGGAAGGCCGCGCGGTGCCGCTTAATTGCGCGCGATTCTCAAACGGATAGTTGCCGTAGACCGCACCGGCATTGTCGTCGAGAATTGTGATCGGTGTGCCGGACTGCGCCACGAAAATGCCGGAAGCTTGCCATCCCGCAATCGCATGGCGCACCAGGGTTGGCATGTTAGCGAATGCCGGCGTCGTGTAAGTTAGGTTGAATACCCCGCGATGGGTGCGGTCGAAGTCAGTCAGGCCGTAATCGCCATGCGGATTCCGCTGATCGTTCGTCAACAGCCAAAGCTCGAAGACTTCGCTACCCGACGAACCGCTTGTCTCATCAAGATTGCGCGACCAGGTATAACTGCCGAGGAACTGGAATCCGTGACTCAAGCGCTTTGTCACACTGCTCTGCAGAGAGTCGTAATTCGAGTTGTATTCGCTTGCACACGTGTAGGAACCGGGGGCTACGCCTTGATAAGGCGCACGCTGCACCACGTTGCCGATCGAGTTATCTGTCGCCCCATACACTGGCGCCGTTGGACTGGCGAGCAGCGCTTGGTTGAATTCCGAGCAACCGGCGACGTGCACCGAGCGCGTCCCCACATAGCCCACTTCAAACAGGTAGTCGCGCGCGAGCTGGATCTGCGTGTTTAGGTTGTATTCCTCTGTGTAGGGCTCGGTGAAATGCGTGGACATGCCGACGACCGTTGGGCCTCCGCCAGGAATGCGCGGAATAAAGATGGGGTAACTCGAGTCGCTGGGCAGAAGCGGGCTGAAAGGTGCCTGCAGCGTTGCCCCCGCATTCTGCGCGCCTGCGAAGAGCTGCGAGATGGAGAAAGGTGGGTTGCTTAGCAGACTCTCCGCAAGGCCTGCGGAGAGCCGATCAAAGTAGATGCCGTAGCCGCCGCGCAGAACAACAGTTGGACTGTTGGTGAGGCGATAGGAGAAACCAAGACGCGGAGAGAAGTCATTGTAGGTGGTGGGCCAAAGGCCGGACCTGGAGGTTTGTGTGACACCGGCAGGCACTGGCCCCTTGAAGTTCGACGAGACGGTGAAGCCGCTGAACGTGCCCGTGGGTGGAGCCGGGAGTGTGGCGACGGTGGGATCGAAGTCAACGAGCCTGCCGTGAATCTCGGAGGGAGGGCTGAAGATCTCATAGCGCAGGCCCGCGTTCAGAGTCAGGCGCGGTGTGACCTTGATGTCGTCCTGAAAGAAAGTTGCGAAGTCGGTGTATCGTTCGTCTTTGCGGAAGTCTCCAGAGCTTCCGCCGCTCATGGTGACGTTGCTGATGCCGTTGGGGCTGCCATTCTGTGCGGCGCTCTGGCCGAGAAGAAAATCGTCGAAGGTGCGAATATCAAGAAGTCCGCTGGTCGAGAACGGCGCGTCCACCATGACTTCGTGCCGCTTCACCTCGGCACCGGTGCGAATGGATCGTCTGCCTTTAATCAGAGAAACCGTGTCCTGCCAGATGAAGGAGTTGGTTGTCTGCTTTTGGGAGGGCGTACCTGCGTCACCGATCGTGAAGAGACCGTCCACGGTGATCCCTGTAGCTTCGACTCCCGAACCCGCAACCCCGGTGGGCGATTCGGTGCCAATGTCTGAAGCAAGAACCGGATTCGTCACTGCGGAGATACCCGAAAACCGCATGTAGCCAAAGCGAGCAATGTTCACGAGACTCGGATTCAGTACATGTGTATCCCCGAGCACGAGCATCGCGTTCTGATCCACTTCGTTGGTTCCCCATCCAGGCACGTTTGCGGCATTCGGCGAGAACGGTTCGACAGTGGGCGCGTGCGAGTAAAAGAATCGCCCGGATAACTCATTCTTTGGTGAGACTGCGTGATCGATGTTGGCCGTGAACTGATCTTCGCGATAGGTCGCAGGCGTGGCATAGGTCGACTCACCGATGGGTACCTGGGTGGGGTCGGAGTTAGCAAGATTGATCTGCGGATTCGGAATGGCATACTGCCCGTTGGGCAATTTGAAGTTCAGCAGCTTCAGCGCGACCGGGTTGATGTTCGACCCATCGCAGGCGAGTTGTGTCCCCCCTGCATACGTCGGGTAAGCGCAAAATGCCGCGCCGAGTGTGGCCGCTGAACGATCGTTGGTCAGTTGCGGCAATGTCGCCGTCACCTCATCGCCTTCCCCATTGCTCGAGCGCAATCCCTGGTATGCCCCAAAGAAGAACGTCTTCCCGCGTAGAATCGGACCGCCCACGGTGACGCCGAACTGATTCTGCTTGAGCACGGGGCGAGGCTGACCGGTAAGTTTGGAAAAGAAATTGTTCGCATTGAAGACGTCGTTACGCAAAAACTCCCATGCGGTGCCGTGAATATGATCCGTTCCCGTGCGGCTGATAACGTCGACGTTGGCGCCCGTTCCGCGGCCGTACGTTGCATCGTAGTTACCGGTCTGCACTTTGAATTCCTGAATGGTGTCCGGCGCAGGCACTGCCACGCCAACTTCCTCGCCGTCTCCTTCGGACGAGTTTTGAGCAAGATTGTTAGCATCGATGCCGTTGAACTGAAGGTTGTTCGCCGTGGTCTTCTGCCCATTCGCGGTTACGTCCTGCGTTCCGCGTCCCAACTCGGAAGCATCGGGCAAGCGAACCACGACGCCGGGTGAGAGCGAGAGAATCTGTGTGTAATTGCGATTGGCCAGGGGGAGGGCCTCAATTGCCTGCTGGTCTACTGCGCGCCCCAGCGCAGAGCTCTGTGCCTGCGCCATCTCCGCGTCCGCCGTAACCTCGACAGTTTCGCCAACTTTGGCGAGAGCGAGATGAACTTCGACAGTGCTTGTTTCACTTACAACCACCGGCACCGCATGCGCGTCCTTCTCTTCGAAACCTTCCACTTTGACGACTAGGGAATAGGAGCCAGGGGCAAGCAGTGGCACAGCGAATGCGCCATTTGCATTCGTCGCGGCGATCCGAGAAAGGTGCGTGGCTTCGTTCTCAATGGCGACGTGGGCCTTGGGCACTGCGCGGCCCGAAGGATCGTAGACCGTGCCCTGAATCGCGCCGGTGCCTGGTGTTTGCGCCAAGACGGATGCGGCGAACAGGAAAAGCGAAGCAGAGAATCTCGAGAGTGGGCGGGGAGAATTGTACGTCATTGCATGCGCCACCTTAGTGGTTATTTGTGACTCGCCGTCAGATTACGAAGAAGGGACTGGACGGCTTGTCACACGCATGTCTTTAGTTTGTCATTTGAGGAAGGGCCGCTGAATTGTGCGCCTGCGGTAGTGGATCGGCGCGGAAAACCAACGCACGCCGCCGCTTCGATTTGAGCTGGGCACCCTGAGTGCAGCGCCGAATCATTCAGGATTCAACCCGATATCCGAGTTCTTCGAGCCGGCTTTTCAATGCCAAGAGCCTTCGGTTGAGTTCTTCCCTGTCCTCTAATTTGAGCACAATTCTGGGCAGGAGCCGAACGACCGTTTGGTAGGCCTCGCGTGCGTTCTCGCGATTTCGCGTCCGGGCATCTTCGATGACAGTAACCTCGGCGACGTTCAGAAACGTTTGCGCTAGATCCAAATCGGCAAGCAGAAACTCCAGCCCGATGCGATTGGATTGCGCAATCAGGCGCTCGGTCGTTTTGTCGATTGTTGCATCCATATTTGCTCCCTCTTACTTAGAACGAATAGATGCTGGAAAACGACTTCTCAAGAATGCTGCGTTCTTCAAATTGCGCTGAAAATGACCGCTCGAGAAGGCGCTTCGGCCAACAAAGAATCGTATATCCTTAGAACCTGAGCGGGTAGGTTACGTATGGCGGGCGACGAATCGCAAAGAGAAAAACTTCCAAACGGCCCGGAGAGCGCACACGATCCATTGGATGACATCACTCCAAATACGGACGGGTCGGCCCTAACTCCCGATCAATCCGACAAGTCTCCGGAGAAAGTTCTCCTGCATTCGGCGCATCAATCGAGGCAGCATTGGAGACAGAGCACCAAGCCCCAGCGCTGCTTTACGCCGTTGTGGCTTTCGCGGCAACCGTCTTTTGGGTAAATTGTAGACTCGCGGTTGCGATCCTCGGTGCCGGATGACAATTGTCTGGCTTTCCTATCGAATCCATCCGAAGTGCACATCTTCAGGAGCTGAAGGCGTATCGAGAAACTGGATTGTTGTGGCCGGACCCAGTTCTGCCGGAGGAGTCCATGAATCGAGCGCCCACACTACATCCTTCGCTGGCGTCAATTCCAGGGCCTGGATCGTTCCAACGCGTTCCTCGGCAGTCGTGCTCCACTCGTTCACCCAGTTATTCACGACGGTGTTGCCATTGGGC
>Ga0182024_10001461_pt1 | contig 60919 bp, 57 predicted proteins | sample P32metaG_FD_120480 | JGI IMG/M metagenome (GOLD analysis project Ga0182024, IMG submission 120480) | Permafrost microbial communities from Stordalen Mire, Sweden - P3-2 metaG (Illumina Assembly) | ecosystem: Environmental > Terrestrial > Soil > Wetlands > Permafrost | place: Sweden: Stordalen...
ACCAATTGCGTTGCCGCGTTCCAGATCCACGAAGACAGCGAGCCGGCGCTGGCGGTGGTGGCCGAAGTAAAAAATCCTAAAGCGCTTCCGGAAGCGTTGAAGACCGCCGCCGCAATCCGGAATTACCTCAACGTGGAAGTGGCGCTGATTTCCTTCATAGCGCCCCGTGCGATACCGAGAACCAGTTCGGGCAAGATCATGCGCCATAAAACCAAGCAGATGTGGCTGGCGGGTCAGTTTACCGTTCTCTCGGAGTTTTCGCGGGAAAAAGACGCCGGACCCTCCACGACCGGTTCTGAAGGCCAGTCGTCTTTCGACGTTTTGAAAGCCCGCTATAACTTGACCGGCGCGGAATCGTACAACCTGGTCGAAGCCGGGCTGGATTCCCTGGATCTTGTTGTGTTCATGCACGAGATCAAGGAACTATTAAAGGATAAAGGCGCCGATATGCTGGCCAGGCAGGTGGATATCGGCCTCATTCAGCGTGTCAGTGTAGCCGACCTGTTTCGACTGGCCGAACAGTTGGAGCGTGCTCCCGAAGAAGCACTGGCTCTGCTGCGGCATTCCCTGGCGGCTTTCCGCGAAGAGCAGAGCGCGGCGGAAAAGTTGATGATGAGCAACGACAGGAAGCTCATCTTCGAGCCGCCGGCGCCTGCGTTATTGCCCGAGATACCGATCCTGGATCGTGTGCTGCTCACGGGTGGCACCGGCTTCATCGGCCCGTTCCTGGTGAAGAGTCTGCTGGAACAGACGCGCGCGAAGATCCACGTTCTTGTCAGGGCTTCCGACGAGCATCAGGGCAGGCAAAGACTGAGGGCGGCGATGGAATCCATGGGGCCTTGCGCGGCTGGGCTGATGCAGATGTTCGAGGCTCGCGTGATTCCGGTTTGCGGAGACCTCGGGCAGCCAAACCTGGGCCTGACGCAGGAAGCCTGGGAGTTCCTCGCGTGTGAAGTCGACACGGTCTTCCATAATGGCGCAACGGTAAACTACCTCTTCAACTACGACCGGATGCGTGACGCTAACGTGCTGGGAACGAACGAGGTCTTAAGACTGGCGTTCGAAGGACGGTCCAAGAGCTTCAATTACGTCTCCACTACCTTCGTGTTCGGATGGGCCGTGAAGAAAGTCCTGTATGAGACGGACATGAACGAGAACATGGAGCTTCTCGATTTTGGGTACAGCCAGTCCAAATGGGTAGCGGAACAGGTGGTTATGGATGCGCGCCGCCGGGGACTTGCTACGCGGATTTTCCGGCCTGCTCTGGTTAGCCCATCCGTTACAGGCGGAGGCAACAACTTCGATATAGCCGTTCGTTTAGTTGCGTTCATGGTGAATCACGGCATTGGAGTGGATGCTCTGAACCAGGTTAGTTTTGTTCCCGCGGACATCACGGCTAACAATATCGTTGCGATTTCCACCACCGCCGGCACGGAAAATCAGACTTATCATGTTACGCGAGACGATTATGCGAATATGCTGGATATTACCGGCCTGATTACAAAGGCGACCGGGCGGCAATTCGAGGTGTTTAGCCTTCCCGACTTCGTTCCCGAGCTGATCAGGAGATGCAGGAAGGAAGACCTGCTCTTTCCGCTGCTGGACTTTCTAGTGGGCTCCGTAGACAACATCTCGTCGATGGAGTTCAAACGCTATGACAGTTCCCGCTATCAAGCGGCTCGGAACGCGTCCGCGTGGGGCAAGGCGGATCCGTCGCTCGAAGATACGGTCAATGGCATCTTGAGATTTATGCAGCGCAAGGGAATCATCTCGGTTGCGACTCGTGAATTCAAAGCCGTGGCCCTGCCGATAGGCACCTAACGCTACTGCTTTTGAAACACCAACTGCTCCCTTAATTGCTGACCGGTTTCCAACGTGCCTGTCGTGGTTAGCGTCATCTGCTGTCCGTCGGCGGAAACCATCCAACGATCCTTTTGAGCCACTTGATCGTCGCGCCGGTAAATCGCATCGACGGTGTGAGGATCGACCAGTTGGAGCGTCACGGTATCGTTGCGCGAGTTTTTCAGATTGTATTCCTTGCCGTCAAAACGTGCGGTGTAGCTGAACTCACCCGAGAAACGGACCCCGTCCGTTCCGTCCGGCTCGATCTTGAGCGCCAACCCTTGCCGCAAACGAGTCTTACTAAGATCCTCCGTCCACTCACCGGCGAATCGGTCATCGGCGACCTTCGTGCCTCCGCTCCGTGTCCATACCGTGATCTGGATGGCGTGGCCAGGCGCCGAAGTCGTGCTCGTTAGCTCGTTCCCATCCTTCGAAAGTTTGTCGAGAACCGTCGCCACCACAGATCCATCCTTCTTCTCTTTGACCTCGGCTTGATTCTTATCGATCCTGCGCAGTTCGATTTGATTAAATGCTGGATTGCCTTGCACGGTAGTTTCATGTCCGTGCCAGTTCGCGGTGAAATCGATGTGGGTGTCGCCTGAAGTCACCACGTGCACTCCATCGTGTAGCGGGGTGATGGAGAGTTTGTTGGGCGGATCCACGGTAGACTCCGCAGAGATGAGCGCCCAGGAGCCTATGCGGGGGTCAGCGGCGCCAAGTTGTACTGCGGCCACCAGCCCGAGCAACGCTAGTCTAACCATTGGTCCTCGTACTACAACCAAACCGGTACTCTATCTCCATAGCTCCTTACACGTTCGGCGTCTACCATTGAGTCATGCCAAGCGAAGTCTGCGCCATGACGTGGGGCGGCTAAGTCCTCCGCGCTTACTCCGGCCGTCCCGCGACCCAATAGCCAGGACGCGTCCGAACCTCGAGATTGGGGCGATTTACAATCACCTTAATCTCGTGGAATCCGCCTTCGGTCTGGTTGTTGGGGGAATAGCTCAACAGGTACTGGCTGTGCAATTCGTCGCTGATCGCCGATATCGCCTTCTCCAGGCTTCTCTCGCCGACGAAGGAGTATTCCCGTCCGCCCGTGAAGCGCGTGAAAACGTCCAGGGTATCGTCGACGAAAACGCTCTTCACCGCTTTGAATATATCCACGAAGACCGGGACATAGTTGCCCATGTAGTAGTTCTGATCGACCGTGGTTGGAGTGGAGGCGCCGCCGCCCGGATAGTGCTGCGCCTCGGCTGGAATGGGGGGCGGACGTGGCGGCATGCCCTTGTCGGTAAGGGCGGCCACAATGGTAGAAATGTCTAAAGAGTAGATCGAAACATTGGCAAATTGAGCCTCGGTGAGGGCTTCGCGCAACCGCAGCTCGCTACCCCGGTCCCGTTTTTCGGCAATCAGCAGCAACACACGCCGCCGGTCGGGCGGACGATTCTTCAGCATGCGGATGCTTTGATTCACGGCGTCGATCACGGCATGGCTCGAACTGCCCGGGGTCATCTTCTTCATCGCTTCAGAGACCTTGGCACCCTCGGTGGTGAAATCCTGCATCACCTGAATGCGATGATCGAAACCCACCACGGCAATTTCTCCATTCTGGCCGGCGACCAACTGGTTCAGCATGCTTCCTATGTTTTGGATTTTGGGCAGGAAGTCGGTCAGATTGGAGCTGCGCTGCACCGCCACCACGAGCGAAAGAGGCTCATCCCGGACGTCGGCGTTCACCTTCTGCAGTTTGTTGTTGTCGTAGAGTTCAAAATCCTGCAGTTGCAGGCCATTCGCAAATTCACCATTGCGGTCGCGCACCGTGGTAGGCGCAATCACAATGTTGACCCTTGTGCCGAACGTCAGATCGCCCGCATCCGGCTTGCTGGAATCCGGCGGTGGTGGATCTTGTTTGGAAGCGGTCTTGGCTGGATCGAGGGTTCCGGGCGCTTGAGCGAATCCACCTGGGACAAATTCAGCGGCGCAAATGAGGAAAATCAGCGCGGGGCGCATAACCTTAGTGTGGCACATCGTCATGACCGGTCCTTCCTTCCAAAAGATCTAGCACGTGAGGAACCAGTTTCGCGATTGCGTCCAGAGATTGGACCGCACCCTTGGGCGACCCGGGCAGATTCACGATGAGCGTCCGTCCCCGCACTCCGGCCAACCCTCGCGACAACACGGCTTTGGGCGTGAATTTGCGCCCTTCGGAACGCATTAATTCACCCAGCCCAGGAATTTCCCGCTCGATAACGCCTCTGGTCGCCTCGGGTGTGACGTCCCGCGGCGCCACGCCGGTCCCACCCGTGGTCAGGACCACGGAAACCTCGCCCGAATTGGCCAGACGGCGCACCACTTCCGCGATCTGCAGGGAATCATCAGGCACCAGCTCGACCGCGCTCACGGTCCATCCGAAGGACTCTGCGCGCTCGCGAACCGCGGGGCCGGAAAGATCCTGGCGCGTTCCCGCCACGGCCGAGTCGCTCACTGTAATGACCGCCACGGTGATCATGGGCGCTGGTAATCCCCACTCTTGCCGCCGGTTTTTTGCAGTAAGTACAGATCCTGAATCTCGATGCCTTTGTCGAGCGCCTTGGTCATGTCGTAGACCGTCAGCGCCGCTACCGACGCCGCCGTAAGCGCCTCCATCTCAACGCCGGTTGCGGCCATGGTCGCGACGCTGGACACAATCCGCACGCCGCCGCTTTCGAGCGTTACTTCCACGTCCACATGGGAAAGCATGAGCGGGTGGCAGAGGGGGATCAAGTCCGATGTCCTCTTGGCGGCCGAAATGCCCGCCACACGCGCGATTTCGAGCGGGTTGCCCTTGGGATTGCTGGGCAATTGCGCGATCACCGACGGCTGCATCTTTACGAAGGCGTGCGCGCGCGCGGTGCGCTTGGTAGGCGACTTGGCGGAGACATCCACCATCCGAGCCACGCCCGCGTCATCGTAGTGGCTGAGCTTCCGTTTGATCGTCATATTGATGTACGGCGGCTATTTCAGCAGCACCCGAATCCAATCCCCCGCCGTCCAACTCTCGCGGCCGGGCTCGGTTACCAGAAATGCGTTGGCGCGCGTGAGCGACGGCACATCGCCGGAGCCCTGCCAGGCCATGGGACTCACTTGGGCGCCGTCCGCGCTCAAGACCGCGGGCAGGAAGCGCGTTAGCCCGGTTTTCTGGCGAAAATCCTGCGACAACTTGCTCCAAACCAGCGGGAGGCACGCTTCCTTTTGGCCTCCCAGGAGCTCGACGGCTGAACGGCCAAAGATTTCGAAAGTCACCATGGTGGACGCCGGATTGCCGGGAAGGCCGAAGAAAAACTTATCGCGCGCCTTGCCGAACACCAGCGGCTGTCCCGGCATGATGAGGACCCGATCGAAATAAAACTCGGCGCCCAAGTCGGCCAATACTCGCTCCACGATGTCGTATTTACCGGCCGAGACGCCGCCGGAAAGCAGCAGCATGTCGAAACGCAGGCCGTGCTCGGTCAGCTCGCGAGTGGCCTGGTACAAGTCGCGCGCGATCGGCAGAATGTTGGGGCAGCCTCCGGCGCGCTTTACCTGCACCGCGAGAGACTCCACGTTGGAGTTGCGGATCTGGTAGTCCAGAGGAGTTTCATTGAGCTCGACGATCTCGTCGCCGGTGGCCAGGATCGCTATTTGTGGCCGGGCGAACACGGGAACCGTCTTTGAGCCGACCATGGCGAGTAATGCGATTTCGGCAAAGCCTAAGCGATGTCCCGCTTCGAGCAGCACTTCGTTCGTACGCGCCTGCGACGCCTGGGGGCTCACGTTCTCGCCGCGAGCCAGGGAGCGCGGTATGGTTACGCGATCGCCAGCCACGGTGCAATGTTCCACCATCACTACCGAATCGGCGCCGCGGGGGAGGGGAGCGCCGGTCATGATTTCCAGCGCTTCGCCCGGCTGAATCTCTCCCGCAAAGGATTCACCGGCGCGAACTTCGCCGATCACGAACAAGTCCCCCGGCAGATCCTGGGCCCGTACGGCAAACCCATCGCGCACCGAGCGCGTGAGCGTCGGGTAGTCGCGGTCCGAGACTACAGGTCCGGCGAGCACCCGGCCAGCGGCGTCGGAAAGGCCGACGATCTCAACTTGTGGTTGGATTTTGGCCGTGCACAAATTCTGCAGGACACACTGGCGGGCCTGTTCAAAGGTAAGTGTGGCCACGACTGCTATTGTACCTTTGGATGTATGGAGGGACCTGACAGCCGCGAAGTGCGTCTGTGGATCGTGCGTCTGGAGGCCTCCGAAGATAACTTTGCGCGTTCGCTGGCCGCGTTGTCTCCAGAGGAAACGGCGCGCGCCCAACGGTTTCACTTCGACCGGCATCGCCGCGCATTTATTCTGGGACGCGCTGCATTACGGATGCTGCTGGCGAGTTACCTTGGCATGGACGCCGCCTCGGTCCAATTCGTATATGGGCCGCAAGGCAAGCCGGCGCTCTCGCCCGCGCCCAAAAATGCCCCGTCGTCGCTGCAATTCAACGCATCCCATTCCGGCGACCTGGCTGCGTATGCTTTCACCAACGGCTGTAAGATCGGCGTCGATGTCGAGCGGTATCGCGCGCTCCCCGACCTCGAAAACATCGCCCGCAGGTTCTTCTCGCCCGAAGAGACGGCCGAACTGCTGGCGCTTTCCCCGGCCGAAACGGCCTCGGGTTTTTTTAACTGCTGGACTCGCAAGGAAGCCTTCATCAAGGCGATGGGCGGCGGCCTCTCCATACCACTGGACAGTTTTCGCGTCACCCTGGGGCCTGGGGCCGCGGCGCGGATGGTATCGCTCGGCGGTAACGACGACGCGGCGCGCCGATGGACGTTGTACGACTTCAGTCCCGGCCCGGAGTACGCAGGTGCGATCGCTTATCCCGGCCAGCCGCGCTCCATCCAAACCAGCCCCCTGGTATCGGTGGATGGCCTGCTGGAAGCTCTCGCCTCCAAGTAGCTTCTTCGGCAGGCCGTGCAGCAACGTCTGAGAAGTGTTACTCAATAAGAGCGGCAAGACCACGTTGCACGCCGCCACCGATCTGCATCCATCCGTCCGATGCATGGCTAAGACTCAGGACGTTTCACGGAAGGAAGCTCGCATGCTGATTCAGGTTGGCTATGAATTGGTCTTTCACTGTTCACAACAGACGCCGATGATCCTTATGGTCAACATCCATTATTCGCGCTCCCCCGACATCGTCAAGGCCGATCAACTGACCACCGATCCGGCAACACCGGTGACGGCCTATCGCGACGGCTTCGGCAACTGGTGCAGCCGCATTGTGGCGCCTATCGGAAGGATTCGTTTGAAAAGCATGGGCCTGGTCAGAGACTCGGCGAAACCAGACGTTCAGACGCCACTTGCTCGACAACGCCCATTGCAGGAGCTACCGGAAGAAACGCTGGTCTTTCTCTTGGGCAGCCGGTATTGCGAGACCGATCTGCTGTCGAACGCCGCCTGGTCCCGATTCGGCCAAACAAATCCGGGATGGTCCCGCGTCCAGGCCATCTGCGATTTTGTTCACAACCATATCGTTTTCAATTATCAAAATGCGCGCCCCACGCGGACAGCCTGGGAGGCGTTCAATGAAGGCGCGGGAGTCTGCCGCGACTATGCGCACCTGGCCATCGCGTTCTGCCGCTGCATGAACATTCCGGCCAGATACTGTACCGGATACCTAGGCGACATGGGGACGCCCCCGCCGTACGGCGTGATGGATTTTGCGGCCTGGTTTGAAGTTTATCTCGACAACGGCTGGCATACTTTCGATGCGCGCAACAACGTGCCCAGGATTGGACGAGTGCTCATCGCGCGAGGGCGCGACGCCGCGGATGTCGCCATCGCGACCACGTTCGGCCTGAATACTCTGGAAAGCTTTCAAGTTTGGACTGACGAAATTGCGGAAAGCGTGTCACAGACTCGCTAGTATTATGTCTCGCGCAAGAGTTAACAATGACGCGTGGGGCGGGCGCCCGCGGCCCGAGCCCCTGCTCGGGCCAGACCAGGGCGTCCGGCGTGGCCGATCCTAGAGATGCGCCTCCTCACCGTAAGGCATACCACGACGTATCGTTACTCGGAACCGGTAAGGTTGGGCGAGCATCGCATGATGTTCCGGCCCAGGGAAAGCCACGATCTGCGCCTTCTCAAGGCGCGGGTTGAAATCACGCCTCAGCCCACTCATCTCCGTTATCTCCACGACGTGTTCGATAACTCTGTCGGTGTCGCTGCATTTCATGGCGCCACTTGCGAGCTGCGTTTTGAAAGCGTTGTCAGGCTGGAGCACTTTGAAACTGCGCTGCCCGATTACCCGCTGGAGGAGTTTGCGGAGCGTTATCCGTTCAGCTACTCCGAAGAAGAGCTTCCCAACCTGACGCGCGCGTTGGTGCAGCATTATCCGAGCGAGGACGTGAAGCACTGGGTGGGACGGTTTCTGCATCCTTCCGGGACCACCGAAACCATGAGCCTGCTGCGGTCCATGAATCTAGCCATCAAGGAGGACTTCGTTTACAAAAGGCGCACCGAGAAGGGCGTACAGAATCCAACGGAGACCCTGCGGACTCGCCGCGGCAGTTGCCGGGACTTCGCGGTGCTGATGATGGAGGCGGCGCGGTCCCTCGGATTGGCCGCCCGCTTCGTCAGCGGGTACATCTTTGTTCCCGGCATGAATGCCCCGAGCATCACGGGAGGCGGCGCAACGCACGCCTGGATGCAGGTCTATCTGCCGGGCGCCGGCTGGATCGACTTCGATCCAACCAATAGCATCATCGGTAATCGCAATCTGATCCGCGTCGCAGTCGCTTGGGACCACAAACACGTTCTACCGCTGTGGGGCACCTACATGGGCAAGGCCTCGTCCTTCCTTGGCATGGATGTCACGGTCAGCGTGACCGAAGACGCCCTCGAGGCGTGATTAATTGGCCAGCTATTTTGTGCCGCTCACTCGCTCTGGGTGTAGCGTCAGCTTCTGGACGCGCCAGTTGTTCATGTCGGCCACGAGCAGGGTGTTCTCCGACGGGCAGGCGAGTCCATGCGGCCAGTTGAACTGCCCGGCATCGCGACCCGATTCGCCCAGGTACCCAATCAGCTTGCCATCCGGTAGCGAGAATTTGTAAACGCGCCCCGGCTCGGTGTCGACAGAATACAAATACTGCGGGGTCGTGTTGGTGATACAGAGAGCCCAGGGCGCCGTCTCATCCGGGGGATTCGCGGGAAGATCTCCCAGCGTGGGAAGCCGCTGCTTGTCGTAAGGCGCGTTCTGCAGGATATTGCGCAAGTGGTGGCCGGTGGCATCGAATACTTGAATCCTGCGGTTTCCGCGATCGGCCACGTACACATTGTTTTGCCGGTCGATGGCGATATTATGCGGCGTGTTGAACTGGCCGTCGGCCGTTCCGCGCGAACCCCAGGACATAATCCAGTTTCCATGCTTGTCCATTTTGGCGATCCGTGAGTTGCGGTAGCCGTCGCTGATGTAGATGTTGTCGTCGGAATCCCAGGCTACATCCGTCGGCCCGTTGAAATATCCATCGTGGTGCTGCGGCGGGTTCTGCATGATCTTGCGCGTGTCAAAATACTCGGGCTCGTCCGGGCCTTCCGGTCGGCGGCCGAGGTTCATCGTCACCATCCCAGCCGGATTGAATCTCATCGCGGAGTGCGTGCCTTTGTCCACCACCCACAAGTTGTCGTATTTGTCGAAGCGGACCGAGTGAGCATATCCCAATCCGTAGACGCCGCGTCCCAGTTCGCGCACAAACTTGCCGATCGAGTCGAATTCGAGCAACTGGGTGGTTGCGTTGCCATAGAGCGGGCCCGTGGTCGCGCTGCCCGGATGATTGAGGACTACAACGGTACCCTTGGAGTTCACCGCCACGCCGAGCACTTCACCGAGGTTCATCCGATAGTTCAGCTTGAGAAAGTCAACGTCGGCATCGAACGGTATCTTCACCGGCGCCTGCGCCAGCGATGGCAGGGCCGCGAGGATTGCTATGAGTAACGATTTCATTGCCTGATCCTTTATTGGCGTGAAGTTTTTAGCGCGAGGCTGAGTATATAACCACGTGAGCCGGAACTCAATGGTCCTTTTGAGTGGTGGGCGCGCAGGGACTCGAACCCCGGACCCCCTCGGTGTAAACGAGGTGCTCTAACCAACTGAGCTACGCGCCCGTGTGCGGCCCTTTCATTCTAGCGAACTCCCTGCGCCGGTGTTCCTCAAATTCTGGTACGATCAGTACAATGATCAGTACTCGTTTCAAACTCGGCGGAACAGCTTCACCTACCGCCCCCGCCTATCAATGATTCCATCCAGAAACTACCCGCCCCGCCGTCCCAGGGTTCGGGAAAATGTGAATGAGGCTATCCGCGTACGCGAAGTGCGTGCCGTATTTCCGGACGGATCCGTAGAGATCATGCCGACGCTGGCCGCTGTGCGCAAAGCACAGGAGATGGGCCTGGACTTGATCCTGATTGCTCCCACCGCCGAGCCGCCGGTCGCCAAGGCCATGGACTACGGCCAGTGGCAATATGAAAACAAGAAGAAGCAGCACGAGGCCAAGAAAAAGCAGCACGTGATCCAGGTGAAGGAGCTAAAATTCCGGCCCAACACCGACGATCACGACTACGAGTTCAAGAAAAACCACGCCATCCGGTTCTTAGGCGAGGGCAACCGCGTCAAAGCGGTAGTGCAATTCCGCGGCCGCGAGATCGCGCACGTCGATCTGGGTAAAAAGCTGCTCCTGCGATTTGCGCAGGATCTTTCGGGGCACGGAATGGTGGAAGGCCAGCCGCGCCTGGAAGGCCGCAACGCGCACGTGATCATCAGCCCGGTGAAAGCCACCACGCCCACCAAGGACAAGCCCAAGGAACCGGGTCAATCGCCCACGGCGCACTGATGCTGAGAATTCAGAATCCAGAATTCAGAAGTCAGAATAAAACAGGTGCTCCTCCTGCTGGGCAAGTGCGTCCGCTCCGCACTGATCCTGAGAATTCAGGAGTCGGAATAAAACAGGCGCTTCGCCTGCTCCTTCATTCTGAATTCTGACTTCTCGAATTCTGAATTCTTCAATAAAATAGATACTTCCGCCACTGATCGTCGCTCTTCGCAAGCAGACGCATCAGGTGCCGGCTGGTGTGCAGACTGAACGGACGCGGGGCGCGCGCCAGCTTCATTCCGGATTCCTCGGGCGTGCGGCTCCCTTTGCGGTTGTTGCAAGGATGGCAGCAGGCTACCAGGTTCTCCCAAGTAGTCTCTCCGGCGCGCGAGCGCGGCACCACGTGATCCAATGTCAGTTCGCCCGACGGCATGGTGCGATGGCAATACTGGCAGGTATAACGGTCGCGCATCAAAATGTTCTTGCGCGAAAGAGCCCGGGTCTGATGCGGAATGCGCCGGTATTCGAGCAGCCGAATCACGGACGGAACGCGAATGGCATGCCGCGGCGAATGGACTTGCGCCTGCGACTCCTCCTCGGCCGACGCCACGCCCTTGAGCACCAGCACCAGCGCACGCCGCGCGGCGCAGATGTTGATGGGCTCGTAGCTGGCGTTCAGCACTAAGACGGGTCTATGCAAGCGATCGAGACTGGGCATCTTCGGATCTCCCGGAGAAATTCGAGTCAAGCGGGTCGAACATCAGGCGCCGATCCACCCGCGCCAGGGTCAGCAAGGTCACCTGCCGGGCGCCGCCTCGTTTCAAGGCACGGGCGCAGGACGCCGCAGTGGCGCCGGTGGTTATCACATCGTCGATGAGCAGCACGCTGTGGCCGTCCAGCGCCTTGCGATGCTTCGCTCGACGCGAAGTTTGAAACGCTCCTGAAACATTTTCACGGCGTTTGGCGCTGGTCAAACCGGCTTGCGATGCGGTGCCGCGCACGCGGCGTAGAGCATTCTGGACAGGCGTATGGGTCCGCCGGCTAATCTCACGCGCCAGAAGTTCCGACTGGTTGAACCCGCGCTGCCATCGCTTGCGCCAATGCAACGGCATGGGAACGATGACATCGAACGTTTGCTCGCGCGGCAGCGCACGCGCCAGCAGCCGTCCCAGCGGCGCAGACAACGTTTGGATGCGGCCGTACTTGAACAGGTGTATTAACTTGCGCAGTTCGTTTTCGTAGAATCCGAACGAGTACGCCGCGTCGAACCCGCGCACGCCTCGGCGGCACAGCGCGCAGCGGCCCTGATCGTCCAGCGGAAAGCGGCTCAGGAACGGCGCGCGGCATTGCGCACAACAGTATTCCGCCGCCAGGGGCTCCGGTTTGGCCAGACACGCGCGGCAAACCGGTACGCGCGAAAAATCCTGCAGAGGCTGATCGCAGATTCGGCAATCGTCAGGGAAGAGAAAGGAGAAGAGGCCAGCGGGGATCGTTTGAACACGGAAGGACGCCAGCTCACGAGAGGTACTTCGTGGGAGCCAACTACTGCTGAAGACGCACCCCCTTAAAACAACTAGTCTACACGATGTCGCGCCTCCCTTGCTCTCATCACCAGCCGGACAGCATACTCAGGCTCTGGCGATCGAAAAAAGCTCCGCTGGCCGACTGGAAATAATTACGGATGTCCGCGCCCCCAATGTTTACGGCGGTGTGGTCCCATTCGCAGCGCGTGCAATGCGGCGCATCGGCGGAAACGGGAATGTCGCCCGAGAACCACGCCCGCGCCTGGCGATATTTTTCCGAATCGAACGGATCGGCGCCGTTGCCCTCGAATTTGCCGAAGACCAGATTGATGTCGGGTCGCGGCGCTCCGCAGCAGGGCGTAATTCTGCCCGTTGCGTCCATCACGATGTTCTTGTACAACCAGTGGCAGGTGTGGCCTGGACTCGGGGGTGAGTCGTCGGAGGCCTCCTCCTTCCAAGGATTTTCGTACGCCTCCAGGATCGCGCCGCTGTCCACGCTATCCGGGAACGGGTTCCAGTTCGTGGATTGGTTCGTGATCGAAAGCCAATCCATCTTGCGGACGCCGAAGGCTCGCGCTTCGAGCGCCGCGGGACGAATCTCAGGGTCGTCCCAACTCACGTCGAAGGGCTGAACGACGCGGAACAGATTGACGCCGAGTTTGTGCGCCATGCGGGCGGCCAGCGGAATCTCGTGCGCATTATGTTCGAACGCCAGGAAGTTCCAGGCGAGCACGGGATAGCGCTTGCCCAGCCTTCGCTTCGCGTCCACCAGCTTTCGCAGATTATCGAAAACCAACTGCAAGTCGCCATTGCGGCGGAAGCGCTGGTAAACGGGCTGCGTGGCGCCATCGATCGAAAGGCCCATGAAATCGAGCCCGGATTCTACGTAAGCCTCCGCGTCGAACCGGCGAACCGAGAGGGTTGTCGAAATCGCTGTGCCCATCAGCCAGGATTTGGCCATGCGAATCAGCTTGGGCGTGTTGAGGTTGAGCAGCGGCTCTCCATAATTGTAGAAAAGCGTTCCAATCGCATAAGGACCGTAGCGTTTTAGCAGCGCGGAGAGGCGATTCTCCGATAGCGTGCCGTTCGGCCAGTCGAACAACTGCGAGGCTTCACTGCTGGCGGAGTGGACGCAACCTGGGCACGCAAGCTGGCAAACGTTGGTGGGGTCGACAACCAGCCCGAAAGGGCGCGACAGCAGGGATGTGCTACGCGCCTGGAAGTGATACCGGGCCAGGAAGAGGTTCAGAACCTTGAGCGTCAACGCTTCGGCTAGCGGGCTCGGAAACCGCGTTCGCAAGCGGGCGCACAGATCCGGCTTCGCCCGGTTCAGAACCTCGACTGCGGCGGAGGTGCTCTTACAGTGCTGGATCTCCTGGTCGACGCGCGACAGAACGGGAAACGCAGTTCGGCTGCGGTACAGCGACGCGGGAATGAATGAGCGGAAGAGCTTCTTAACCATGGACGAATATCGCCAGTTGCACCACTAGCGCCATTGGCATTATAGGGCACACCTACAACCCTCCGTATTCATGTTTTCGCCCGCACCCGGTTTGCTCCTCGCATCATGAGTACAATGGAATCGAACGCCAAGGATGCAGACTTTTTACATCGAGACCTTCGGGTGCCAGATGAACGCGCACGATTCCGAAAAGGTGATCGGCACGTTGTTGTCACAAGGATACCAACAAGTCGCCAAGCCGGACCAGGCCGACCTGGTGCTTTATAACACGTGCAGCATTCGCGACAAGGCCGAGCAGAAGGTGTTTCATCGCTTGGATGAGTTCAAGCGACACGGCAAGGGGAAAGTGTTTGGAGTTTTGGGTTGTGTCGCGCAGCAGGAAGGCGAGCGTATCTTCGACCGCGCCCCGCATGTCAGCCTGGTTGCCGGTTCGGCCAGCTACGCGAAGCTGCCCGAGATGCTGGTCCAGTTGGAAAACGGAAACCGCCGCGTCACCGGCCTGAGCCTGGATAACGATCAAGCCTTCGAGACGCCGTTCACCAAGCGCGATAATCCGCACCGCGCTTACATCACCATTATCGAAGGTTGCGACAAATCGTGCGCCTATTGCGTGGTTCCGTTCACGCGCGGGCCGGAGCGCAGCCGCACTAGTGAAAGCGTTTTAAACGAAGCTCGTGAGCTGGCTCGCATGGGCTATGTCGAAGTTCAGTTGCTGGGCCAAAACGTCAACAGTTATCGCGATCCGTCGCCCGCCGGTTGGGATTTTGCGCGCTTGCTGCGCGCCATGGGCGAAGTGGATGGCATCCGGCGTGTGCGCTTCACAACCTCGCATCCGCGCGATTTCGTCAAGGAAATTATCGACGCCATCGACGACAACCCGGTGCTGTGCAATCATGTGCATCTTCCGGTGCAGTCGGGGTCTTCGGAAGTGCTGGCTCGCATGCAGCGCCTCTACACCCGCGACGAATACATGCGCCGCATCGATTGGATGAAAAAAGCGCGCCGCAGCATTTCCATCACCACCGACATCATCGTGGGTTTTCCCGGCGAAACGGAAGCGGACCTGGACCAAACCCTCGCGCTGCTGGATGAAGTGGAGTACGATTCGTTGTTTGGCTTTAAGTACTCGCGCCGCCCGAACACCGCCGCGCTCGATCTCGGCGGCCACATCGGCGAGGAGGAAAAGGTTCGACGCCTGGCCATCGTCCAGGAAAAACAGCGAGCCATCCAGATCCGCCGCAACTCGGAACTGGTGGGCAAAATCGAAGAGGCCTTCGTGGAAGGTTATAATCAGGCCACGGCTCAATGGATTGGACGCACCACGCAAAACCGCACGCTCAACTTCGTTCATCCCCAATTTGCGTCGCCGCGCGAAGGCGCCACTCTGGCCGGCACTTCCTGGAACGTTCGCGTCACCCGCGCGGGTCCGAATTCTTTAGCCGGTGAGGTGGTGATTTGAGTATGGAAGGAAAGGGGGGCCGTATGGAAGTCGAAATGAAAATCCGCGGACTGATGATGGATCCGGTCACCAACATGCCCATTGTGGTGTTGAAGGATCTGAATGGGAACACCATCTTGCCGATCTGGGTTGGGATCTACGAGGCCAATGCAATTGCCCTCGAGATCGAAAAGGTTTCGACGCCGCGGCCCATGACGCACGATCTCATCAAGACCTTGCTGCTCGGCCTGGGGACCGGTATTCGCAAAGTAGTGGTCAGCGAACTGAAGGACGACACCTTCTATGCGGTGATCTGGCTGGACAAGGATGGCGAGTTGATCAGCGTGGACTCGCGGCCGAGCGATGCTTTGGCGCTGGCGCTGCGGCTGGATTGCCCCATCTACGTCGATGAGTCGGTACTGAAAAGCTCCAAGCGATCCAGCGCGGCGGCCGACAAGGTGAGCGATGAGGAACAGCGGCGCTGGCTTGAAAGCCTGGACGACGAGGATCTCGGCCGCTACAAAATGTGACCGAAATTTTTGAGAAGCTAGTGGCTGCCGGAATTCAAATCATCCCGGCGGAGATCGCTTCTCATTTCATCCTGGAGCGCGACGGCTTTGTTTCCTTTGTAGAGCGGCGCGAAGCCGCGTTTGGCAATATCGGTACCCCAGGTCTCATGACGGAACGCGGATTTGCGGCGCTCATCTGGCGTGGCGATCAAGCATTCTTCGTTGGCAAGGGCTTCGAGCGGCCAGCCTCGCCTAAGGAAGTGCAAAAGATCCGGGCGTTCACTTCAGACTTGGCGAACGCCCTTAGTTCTTCTGTGTGAAAACCACGATCAGCCGCTCCGCCGCTCCCTCTGGTCACGGCTCAGTATCGACGGTCCAGCAAAATCACAGCGTTACCGAGCCGCGACCAGAGGGAGCGGTCAATGCTGACGATTTTCAGACACGCTCGTAAGCAAGCGGTTAATTACTAGCCGAAGTCTTCTTGTGAACCGCCGCCGGCCTGGGCGCGTTCTTGCCCGTCCAGCCATGCAGTCTGTCGGGTTCCACGTTGAAGACCACCATGTAGGGGCTGGCGGTATAACTCGCCGGCACTCCTTCAAAGGTCAACTCGGCGCCCGGTTCCACTTTGCCCGCCAGCGGCATTTCGAACTTCAACGTTGCGTCGGGTGTTGTGCCGTCTTCCAGCGCCAGCACGACGGTCTTGGGCTTAGTTTCCGGTTCGAGCTTCACCACTTTTCCCTTCAGCGTCGGCAACAGCGCGTCCTTCATGCTCGAACTGAAATAACCGGCGCCGTCGGCTCCAGTGAGCTGCGTCTTGATGTTCTTCCATAGCACCAATTCCGGATGGCTGGCGTCTTCCGCCTCTTGCTTCTTTTGTTGCTCATCCGCGATTTCTTTCGCCGTGCGGATGTGATAATCCGCCGGCGGCGCGGCCTGGGCCTTCGCTGCGGCCAGAAGATCGTTGAAGCCCTCGTCGCTTCCGTGATAGGCCTTGTAGGCGCGCGTCACGAAAGTGAGAACCTGCTGGCGTCCGGCTGGCGCTAACGAACCAGTCCCGTCATAGGTGGCGGCTCGCGCGAAATAGAACAGCTCCAGCGCCATTTTCTGCGGATTCTTCTCGCCCGCAATCACCGTGCCCATGAAGTAGTCCACTTCGGCGTTGTTGGGATCCATTTGCAGCGTCTTCTGGAATTCGCCCTCGGCGGAGTCCCAGGTTTTGCGCTGCATCGCGATCCAGCCGAGCGTCGAGTGGCCCAGCGTCTCCACCGGCGTGCGCGCGCCTTTCCACTGGTCCGCGGTTACGTTCGGCGGAGGAGTGTCGATGTTCGCCAAAAGCGCGGTGGTGGCCTTCTCGCCTTGATCCAGGACTTCGGGCGTGGGCTTGTCGCCCGCCAATGCGCGCGTAAAGTACATCGTGTAGTACAGGGAGGTGAAGTCCTTCGGATCGTCGGCCAGGATCAGCTTCGCCTCGGCCACGGCTTCTTTCGGCTGGTTCAGCTTGACATAGGTATCCAAGAAGAGCTGCTTGCGCTGCTTCTCGAAATCTGTCATGACGTACTTGGTCTGCCACTCCTGCAGTTTCTCCAGCCTGGTTTGGGGGGTTGTATCTTTGAGGATCGAATCGTAGAGGGTGAATTCCTCCGGATTCTTATATTGCGGTCCCGCCGCGGCCGCGGGCTTGTCCTGTGCGGTCATCCAGACCGGCGCGGCCAGGGCCAGGACAACAACGGCCAATAACAAATGCTTTGAGGGTTGGTTCCACATTCGGGCCTCCAGTTCTCTATCTTTGTAGAGCCTATTCCGGACCTTCCGCTCTAGGAACGGAAATGTCGTTAGTTGGAATAGTACCAGAGTCCGAAAACAGGCGCAGACTGGTCGATAGTCGGCTCGCCGACGGGTCTTCGCAATTACTGGCTGGCCGCCGGCCGACGATGATGCACTGGCGCAGGCTCGTTCTTGCCTGTCCAGCCATGCAGTTTGTCTTTGTCGACGGTGAACACCACCATTAACGGACTTGCCGTGTAGCTATCCGCGACCCCTTCGAATGACAGCTCCGTGCCTTCTTCCACTTTTCCCGGCAGCGGCATCTCGAATTTCAACGTCGCGTCCGCGGTGGTCGTGTTGTTGCTCTTGTCTTCCATCGCCAGCAAAATGGTCTTGGGCCTTACCGCCGGCTCCAGCTTAATCACTTTTCCCTTGAGCGTGGGGACCTCGGTACCCTTCATCATCATGAAATAGTTCGCGCCATCGGGAGCCGTGAGCGCCATTTTTATACCGGCCCACAAGGTTTCTGAAGGATGGCTCTTGTTGTACTCTTCTTCATTGGCCGCGGCGGCTTGCGCGATCTCGTTGGCATTCTTGATAGTAAATCCCGCCGGCGGCGTAGGGTTGGCCTTGGCCGCCGCCACCAGGTCGTTGAAGCCTTCGTCGCTGCCGTGGAAATTCTTGTACTGCTTTTGCACATACGTCAGCGCGGCCTTCTGGCCCTCTGGAGTTAGCGCGCCGGTGCCTTGGTAAGTCGCCGCGCGTGCGAAATAGAACATCGCCGCCGGCAATTTGTCCAGCTTCTTTTCCGACGCGATCACCGTGCCCAACTGATAATCCACCGTGGCGTCGTTGGGAGTCATCGTTAACGCCTTTTGGAGCTCGGCTTCCGCTTCGTCCCAATTCTTGCGCTGCATGGCGACGAAGCCGAGATTCTTTTCGGCCATCACCTCTACGGCCGGCCGCAATTTCGCCCATTGGTCGGCCGCCACGTTCGGTGGAGGCATGTCGATGTGCGCCAGAATGGTCTTGGCAGCTTTTTCACCGTCATCGAGAATAGCCGGCGTCTGGGTCTGCCCATACAACGACTGGGTGAAGAGCATGATGTAGTACGACGCGGTGAAGTCGTTCGGATCCTCGGCCAGGATCTGTTTAGCCACGTCCACTGTGTTCTTGCCATCGTTGAGCGCGGCGTAGGTGGTCAGGAACAATGTCCGGCGTTCCTTGTTCCACTCCGTCATGGGATACTGCTTTTCCCACTGCTGCAGCTTTTCCAATCTGGTCTTGGGATTGGTGTCCTTGGTGATCGAGTCGAACAGATCGTACTCCGCTCGATCCTTCCAGTTCTTTTGCGGCGCCGCTGACGACGGCGCGGCCGCTTGTCCGAACATCCGCGCGGGAGCCGGACCCAGCATTCCAGTCAATGCGACCGCTAACAAGAATTTAGATGATTGAACTAACACTCCCCGCCTCCCAGCGATCCGAATTTCATGGGCGATGGCCCAGCAGAACTTGGCCTTCGACCCTGGCACAACCCTTTAACTCATGAGTCTGTGCAATTGCGGAGTATACCGAATCGCAACCATGGCCGCAACCTTCGCCTAACACCCTCGCCTGAGACTTAGATGCGTTCCAGCACAATCCTGTTCCCTTTTTGCTATTTTTTGAAGGAGCCAGCAGCGAGGATGAGCACCAAACGAACAATGCCGGGTGGTTGGGCCGATCGGCACGCCCTTCCCCAGGGGCCGAACGGCCGCAACCTATGCCGTTGGTGCAGTCTGGAAGTCCCCAAGGGCCGCGCGACGTTTTGTTCGGCGTGGTGCGTGGAAGAATGGCGCTTGCGCAGTGACCCGGGCTACGTTCGCGAAAAAGTGCTGGAACGCGACTGCGGCGTCTGCGCCGGCTGCGGTGTCGACTGCTTGCATGCACAGCGGCAACTGAAGCGTCTGCGGGGTGCGGCTCGGCTGAAAGCCTTTCTCGGCTGGGGATTGCGCGCCGGCTCCCGAAAAAGTCTCTGGGATGCCGATCACATTATTCCCGTTGTGGAAGGCGGAGGCGAATGCGACCTTCAGAACATCCGCACACTGTGTCTGAAGTGCCATCGCGTGGCCACCGCCGAACTCCGGCAGCGCCGTGAGGGAGCGGCCCCCGCCGCTAGTAGTGGGTGATGCGCGCGCGCGTCCGAGCCGCCATGCGTAGCATGCGGATTCCCGATGGACCAAGCCAAACCGCATGCTACGCATGGCGGCTCGGAACGAGGCTTCCCGCTAATGCAGCAACGGCTTCAGATAACGCATAACCGTTTTCGCCACAATTTCGTTGCCCTGCGCCGTCGGGTGGATGCCGTCCTGCTGCATCAGGTCGGGATGTATCGCAACGTCAGAGAGCAAAAACGGTATGAGCGCCACCTTATATTTCGCCGCTAGATCCACATAGATCTGCTGGAACGGCCTGATGTAATCCGATCCGTAGTTGGGCGGCAGCGTCATCCCCGCCAGCAGCACTTTGGAGCCGGCTCCCTGCAGCGTCTGGATAATGCGCTCCAGGTTGGCGCGCGTGGTTTCGATCGGAAGTCCGCGCAGCCCATCGTTGCCGCCGAACTCGACAATCGTGACGCGAGGCTTGTACGCGAGCACTTCTCTCAGCCGGCTGATGCCGTCCGTGGTGGTGTTGCCGCTGACGCCCGCGTTCACCACGCGCCAGTGCAGTCCGGCGGCGTCCAGGTCCTTTTGCAAAAAATCGGGAAAGCTTTTGCCTGGATCGGCGCCATAGCCCGCCGACAGACTATCCCCGAACGCAACGATCACCGGACGCGTATCCCTGGTTGCAGGTGCGGCGTGTAAACCGAAGGCCAGCGCGAGGCATCCAACAAAAAGAGACCGATGGAACGAGATGAACATCACCCAATGCCATAATAAAGAATTGCAGGCCGATTCCGTTCGCACTTCGATTCAAGCCCCCGCCATTCAGGTCTCGGCTCTCACCAAGAGCATTCCCACCGCCACGCACCGCGTGGATATCCTGCGAGGAATCGATCTGGAAATCGAGCGAGGCGAATTCGTCGCTATCATGGGACCCTCGGGCAGCGGCAAGAGCACGCTGCTGGGACTTTTGGCCGGTCTCGATACGCCCACGTCGGGTCGAATCGTTCTGGATGGCGACGACATCACCGGCTTGAACGAGGACCGCATGGCCTTGCTGCGCGGCCGCAAAGTCGGCTTCGTGTTTCAGTCTTACCACCTGCTGCCCACGCTGACGGCGGAAGAAAATGTTCTGCTGCCATATGAACTCACGGGTGGCAACGGGATGGACGGGCCGAAGCGCGCCCGCGAGTTGCTCGAAAGCGTCGGCCTGCTCGATCGCCGCGATCATTACCCGATCCAACTCTCGGGCGGCGAACAACAGCGCGTGGCCCTCGCGCGGGCCTTCATGGTTCGTCCGCCGATTCTGCTGGCCGACGAGCCTACCGGCAATCTCGACACGCAGAACGGACAGCATGTGCTGGAACTGCTCATCTCGCTCAACCAGCGCGAAGGAACCACACTGGTACTGGTGACGCACGATGCCGCGCTCTCCAGCCGGGCATCGCGGCGCATCACGCTGAGGGACGGCCGCATCGTGAGTGACGAGCGAGCATAAGGAAACATCGTGCGCTTTTCATGGAAAACAGCCTGCAAAATCGCCTGGCGCGAATCGCGCTCGTCTTCGTTCAAGTTTCTCTTCGTCATTCTCGCGGTCGCCGTTGGCGTTGGATCGCTCACCGGCGTGCGCGGATTCAGCCGCGCTTTTCACGACATGCTGTTGAGCCAGGCCCGTACGCTGATGGCGGCCGATCTTTCGCTGCGCGTATTCGAACTCCCCACGCCCCAGCAGATCGCCGAAATGGACGCGCTCGCCAAGAGTGGCATCGAGCGAACCTGGATCACCGAAACCGTGACCATGGCGGCTGCGGAATCGAAGCCGGGCGAATCCAAGCCGCCCATGCTGGTGTCGGTGAAAGCGGTGGACCCGAAGAAATATCCCTTCTACGGCGAGATTCGATTGTCGCCTCCCGCCCCTTTGTCCAAGGCCCTGACCGCGGATACCGTGGCCGTTTCCGACGACGTGCTTCTGCGCCTGAACCTGAAGGTGGGCGACAACGTCCGCTTGGGTGGACAATCGTTCCGCATCGTGGGTCAGGTGACCTATGAGCCGGATCGCATGGTAGGCAGCTTGAACGTCGGTCCGCGCGTGATGATTACCCGCGCTGGCCTGGAGCGCAGCGGACTGATGATGCCCGGCAGTCGCGCGGCCGAGCGCTTCCTGTTCCGGCTTGGGCCCAATTCGCCCGGCATCGAACAGACCCGCGCGCTGTTGAAGGGCGCATTTCCCGACGCTTTGATCGCCGATTATCGCGAGTCGCACCCCATCGTCACGCAAGGGCTGAACCGCGCCACCACGTTTCTTAGCCTGGTGAGTCTGATCACGCTCATCATCGGCGCCATCGGCGTCGGCACCGCCATGCGAGCGCATATCCAACAGCGCATGGATTCCATCGCGATCATGAAATGCATCGGCGCGCGATCCAGCCATGTCATGCGGATCTACTTGCTCCAGACCATCGCACTCGGCCTCGCGGGCGGTTTGCTCGGCGTGTTATTCGGACTGGTGGTGCAGCGCGCCTTCCCGTCGTTTCTCGCGCGCTATTTCGAACTCGAGCCCACCGCGCATTGGGACTTCGTCACCGCCGCGCAAGGCATCGGCATCGCGATCCTGGCGTCGTTGCTCTTCACCCTGCCGCCTTTGATCGGCATCCGGCACATCCGTCCCAGCCTGATTCTGCGCCGTGAAATGGAGGAAACGAAACCCCGCTGGTCCACCCGGCTCGCCGAAGCGCGCGCGTCTATCGTAGCGGGCGTGGTAATTCTCCTTGGATTCGCCGGCATCGCGATGTCGTTCGCAACCGGAACGCCCAGGGACATTTGGAGAACCGGCGAATATTTCGCGGGCGCGCTTGTCATCGGCTTCGCGGCGCTTTCGGCTGTCGCCTGGCTGATGCTGCGGGTGTTGAAGATCTTGAGCCGCCGCAAGCTGCCGCCCAGCGTGCGCCATGGCATTGCAAACTTATATCGTCCGGGAGCACAAGCGCAATCGGTATTGGTGGCGCTGGGCGTTGGCGTGATGTTCACTCTCACGATTTATCTGGTGCAGCACGGCATGATCGCCGAGATGAATCGCACCTCGCCGCCCGGCATGCCGAACGTTTTCCTGATCGATATCGCGCCCAAGGATCGCGATGCGGTGCTCGATCTGGTGAAGCAGCAGCGCGGTGTGGAAGGGACGCCGGAGCTGATCGGCACCGTGGCCGCCAAGTTGGTGAGCGTGGACGGCCAGGACGTTGCCGGCATGGATCTGAAGGGCTTCGGCCGCCGTTATCGCTCGGCTCGCTCCGTCACATCCGCGGGCGCCATGCCGGATTATGTGAATCTCGAGCGCGGCGATTGGTGGCCTGCTTCCATCGCCGGTAACGAAGTCTGCGTGGATGAAGACGCAGCCAGAATTCTCCGCATCGAGCCGGGATCGCAACTGCGCTGGACCATCTCAGGCAAGGACGTGCAAACGCGCGTGGCCTGTATTCAGACCATCGACTCGATCCATCTTTCCAGCCGCGTCGAATTCATTTTCAACACCAGTGCGCTGGCCGGCTTTCCAATAATTTATTACAGTAGCCTGCGCGCTCAGCCGGCCGCCGTTCCTGCGCTTCAAGAAGCGCTGTACAAACGCTTTCCGACCGTCACCGTGGTCAACGTGGCCGACGTGCTCCAGATTGTTCAGGATGTAGTGGACCGCATTTCGCAAGTGGTCCGCTTCATTTCGATGTTCGCCATTCTCGCAGGCGCCGTGATTCTGTCCTCCGCCGTGGCCGGCACGCGTTTTCGCCGCATGCGCGAAGTGGTGATTCTCAAAACGCTCGGCGCCACGCGTTGGCGCGTCAGCCGTATCTTTTCCGTCGAGTTCCTGGTGCTGGGCGGCGTGGCTGGGCTGATGGGCAGTCTGCTCGCCGGCGGCTTTGCAAATATCCTGCTGAAGCGCACGCTGGACGCGCAGACTTCCATTCCGGTCGTCCCGATCCTGCTCTCGGTGCTCGCTACCGCGCTCATCGCCAACGCCGCCGGCTGGATGGCCAGCTTTCCGATCCTGAGTCAGAAGCCGCTCGAGATCCTGCGGGAACAGTAGCCGGTCTTACTGGCTGTTCTGCACCGTAACAAACGCATTCGCCGGCGACGCCACTCCGCCCACCGTGATCACCAGCGGCTGATCTCCATCCGCCACTCCAGCGGGCACCTGAATGTTCACCTGATAGAGTCCTGCGAATTGCGAAAGTCCCACGTACAAGATGTCCGAAGCACCCAGCGTCACGCCACCAAACGTGATGGAAACCGGGGCCGTCACTTTGGCTTCTCCGCTCGGAAGCACGCCCGGAGCGAACGAGGGATTCGTCGCGCCGAAGCCGGTGGCAAACAGCGTCAGATAGTCGCCGGGCTTGGCTGGAGTGAAGTTCCCTCCGCCGATCAATCCGGGAGCGCCCACGTAGCCGCCGGTCACCGCATTCACCGTGGCAATCGGGTTTCCGCCGCTCGCACTCGTCGTGAAGTAGAAGAACTCCGGAGCCGTAGCTTGCGCCGGGACACTGACGGGCGGGCTGGCCACGGCCTGCGGCGTATTGCAATCCGCGATCACTTGTACCGGAACGTTTCCAGGAACAACCGCGGGAACCTGCACGTTGATCTGCGTCGGATATACGGCGAAAATCGGCGCCGCCAGCGTTCCGAATTCCACGCACACTCCAGCTAAGTTGGTCGGAAGCTGCCCGTTCACCAGCCCCGCCTGCTGCGCCGTTCCGGCCGGAGCGAAATTCGTGCCGAAGATGGTCACAATGGCGTTCGGCGAAAGCAGCTTCACCGGCGGATTGCTGAGACCCGCGCTCGTAATCCCGCCCGTTGCGATGGACGGAGAATTCGACGCAAGCTCGGTCAACGAGAACGTAACGCTCGCGAGCGCATTGGATAGCGCCGTGATCGTGATCGAGCCAGGATTACTGCCGCTCAACGCCACCGTAGCGGTCACCGTGCCATCGTTCAAGGTAATCGCGGGAGTAGGCTGAACGGTCGCGGCGCCTTCCGGGCTCACCGTAAAAGTGACGATCACTCCAGGAACGCCCGCGCCGGTGCTGTCGGTGATCTCCAGCACCAACGGCGCCGAAAAACCTGTCGCCGCGGTTGCGCTCTGGCCGTTGCCGCTCACGATGCTCATCGCGGCCGGCTTCACCGTTTGGGGCGTTAGCACCCGCACATGATCGTTGAAGGAGTCGGTGACGTACACGTTTCCCGCCGCATCCACCGCGATGCTGAAAGGATTGAGCTGCGCTGCCGTTGCCGGACCCCCATCACCCGTGCTCGGGGTTAGCGTGCCGTTGCCGGCGATGGTGGTGATCAGGCCGCCCGTGGTTACTCGCCGCACCACCGAGTTGCCCGCGTCGGCGATGAGCATATTTCCGGAAGCGTCCAACGCGATGCCGGTTGGAATATTGAGCATAGCCTCGGTGGCAAGGCCGCCATCGCCTGCGTACCCCGCCAAGCCTGTTCCAACAACCGTTGTGATCGTGTTGTTTGGTGCAATCTTTCGGATGCGATTGTTGAGCTGATCCACCACCAGAACGTCTCCCGCGCCGTCCAACGCCAGATCGAAGGGATCGATTCCAGCAGAGGTCGCGGGTCCGTTGTCGCCGGAGAATTGAACCTTGCCGTTCCCCGCGATCGTGTTCATGTTTCCCGACGTATCGATCTTGCGCACCCGGTGGTTGCCATAATCGGCGACATAGATATCCCCGGCCGCGTCCACGGCGAGGCCTTGCGGTGTGTTTAAAACCGCCAGGGTGGCGGGCCCATCGTCGCCGTAGAACCCGTCCGGTCCATTGCCGGCGACGATGGCCGTCGTCCCGTCCGGCCCAACTTTCAGAATGTGCGGCATCTGGCTCGGAAAGCCCGGCTCCTCGTCGGTGAGATAAAAGTTTCCCGCCCGATCCGCGGTCACGCCATAGGGCGCGCCGCTTTGCAATTGCCCCACGCCGTTAATGTTGCCGCCCGCTTTGAACTCCCGCGCCTCCGCGTTCCCGGTGTCGGCCACCAGAATGTCCCCGCTGGTGTCAATGGCGATGCCCTCAGGGAAGTTGAGGAAGGCATTGGTCGCAGGTCCGTTGTCGCGTATGCCGGTGCCCGCCACGGTCGTGATGGTATAGTTCACAATCTTGCGAACGCGCTCGTTCGATGCATCCGCGAAATAGACTACGCCGCCGTTCACGGCCAGCCCCGCCGGTTCGTTGAGCTCCGCCGCCAACGCCGGGCCGCCATCGCCGGTAAAACCCACCGCTCCCGAACCCGCCACCGTATAAATCAGTCCCGTAGACAAGTCCACCCGGCGAATCGTGGTGTTGTATAGGTTAGCGTCGGAAATATACACGTTGCCGGAACCGTCAAAAGCCACGCCATCCGGATCCATCACCGCCATGGTTGCCGGTATGCCCTCTTCTTCAAGGGGGCCAGATTGCACGCCCCCGGCGAAGGCCGTCATCATGCCCGCCGTATCTATTTTTCTCACTTCGTAGTTGAAGTAATCGGCCAGATAAACGTTTCCAACATTGTCGACGGCCAGATCGGTCACGAAACTGATCTCCGCGCTGGAGGCCGGTCCATTATCGCCAAGGTCCCCCTCCGTTCCGTTTCCTCCGATGGTCGTGATGATGCCGTTCGTGTCGATCTTGCGGACGCGATAGTTGAACGCGTCCGCAATATACAGGTTGCCCCGGCTGTCTACTGCCACGGCGGTCGGATCCAGTTGAGCGGCGGTCGCTGGACCATTGTCTCCGGCAAACGCCGGGTTTCCGTTGCCCGCGATGGTGTTGATGGTGCCGTCTGCGGCGATGCGGCGAATCACGGCGTTGCCTTCATCGGCGACATACATGTTTCCCTTCGCATCCACCGCAATGCCCGTGGGATAGTTGAGTTCTGCGTTCGTCGCCGGACCCCGATCGCCTCTATATCCAGGAATACCGTTGCCCGCGTACGTGCTGATAATTCCAGAAGGGTCTACTTTTCGGATCCGATTATCGGTTTCATCGGCGATATAAAGATTCCCCTGGGCATCCACCGCGACTGCGATCGGCGTCCGCAGCGGAGCAGCGGTCGCCGGGCCTCCATCCGACAAACGAGGAGTTCCCGCCAGGGTGCCGATCAGGTAGGGCTGGGACCACGCATTTGCCAGGAAGAACGGGCACGACAGGAGAAGCAGAGCACTTGTTCGCATGGAACGATTCTTCGAGGTTAAGCTTTCCACGTTCCCAACAAGCGCCGCAACAGCACCATTTGCCCTAAATGATACGAGTTGTGATCCGCAATCAGCAGGGTCTCGCGCAGAATGGTCTGGCCAGAGCCGTGCGGAATCTTCGCGAACAGGTCGGTTTTTTTGTCCGCCACCAGCTTAGCCATGGCCTTCAAATCCGCCCGAAAGCTGCGCAGGCTGTTGTTCCAGGATGCCGCATTCGGAGGCGCTTCGGTCTTGGGCCAGTAGCCCTCCGGCCACGGCGGCGACTTATGCTTCGCGTCGCGGCTGAATTCCAGAATGTCCGATTGCGCGATGCGCATGTGCTCTAACAATTGCCATGCCGTGTGCGGAGCGCCGGGTGGTTTCACTCCACGCAAGCGGGAAGGGAAGTCGGCAACCGAGGCGTCGAAGTCGGCGTGCGCATTGCGTCCCCGCAGAAGATCGAGAAGATGTTGGCGCAGAGCGTCGGATTCAGCCATGACCTAGGGGAACACAAAGCCACGCCGGATTTCAATACGAAGCTACTGTCTGAAATTTGCATTCGAACTGTGGCGCCACAAACGGATAAAATCAAGCTTCATGGCAAAGTCCGCGGATGTAGTCGTCATCGGCGCCGGAATCGTCGGATCCAGCATCGCGTTTCATCTCACCGAAGCGGGTTGCAAGAACGTGCTGGTCATTGAACGGGAGACTCGCCAGGGTCTGGGTTCCACCGGCAAGAGCATGGGGGGCGTGCGGGCGCAGTTCGCAACCGACGTGAACATCCGCATGTCCATTTACTCCATTCCATTCTTGGCCCAATTCGAAGAGGCCACCGGCCATCCCTCGGGATACAAACCGCACGGCTATCTGTTCATGGCCACCAACGACCGGCACATGAACTATCTGCGCACCAACCGCGCCCGGCAGATGGCGCTCGGTTTGAAGAATGTCGAACTTCTCGCTCCGGAGGACATTCGAAGCATATTGCCGCAGCTTCGCTCGGACGACATCGTCGGAGGAAGCCTCTGCACTACCGACGGATTTGTCGACCCGGAGAGCGTTATGAGCGGCTTCATGGCGCGCGCCATCGAACGCGGCGCCGAACTCTGGCGCGGGACTCAGGTCACTGGCATCTGCACCGACCATGGCGCCGTTTCCGGCGTGCTCACTAGCCAGGGCTTGGTCTCCGCCCCCGTTGTGGTGAATGCAGCGGGACCCTGGGCCGCGGGCGTAGCGCGCATGGCGGGCGTCGATTTGCCGGTTCAACCCCTGCGCCGCATGCTGGTTCTCACGGAACATTTTCCCGGCCTTCCCGAACGGCTGCCGATGATGATCGATATGTCCACCGGCTGGCACTTCCGCCAGGAGGGGCTCGGCCTGCTGATGGCCTGGGCCCACCCCGATGAGCAACCTGGATTCCGTACCGATTTCGATCCCGCGTATATCGAAAAGAGCCTCACGCACGCGGCCAACCGCGTACCCGATTTCGCCAACCTCGCGGTGAACCCCCGCCGCTGCTGGGCCGGGATGTACGAAATGTCGCCCGATCATCACGCCATTCTAGGCCCCTCGCCCGATGTCCGCGGGTTTTACTTCGCCAACGGCTTCAGCGGCCACGGCGTAATGCATTCTCCCGCCACCGGTCGCATTCTTGCGGACTTGATCCTGCACGGTGAGACTAACGTCATCGACGCCAAAGATTTGAATGTGCAGCGTTTCGCCGAAGGGCGCGCCATCGAGGAAACCGCCATTCTGTAGCCCAGCGTGGCGCGCCGAAGGGCGCGCCACGCGGCGTATAATTGGAAATCGCTGTGTGGCAGGGTGACTATTTTTTCTTAATTCGCAACCTGGTCGAGAAGGACTTCAAAGTTCGCTATCGAAACATGTCCTTGGGCGTGTTATGGTCCTTGCTGAACCCATTGATCATGATGGGGATCTTGACGTTTATCTTCACCAAGATCTTCGCTCAACCCCACGACAAAAACTTTCCGCTATCCGTGTTGTGCGGCCTGGTCCCACTGAACTTTTTCACCCTGGCGTGGCTCACCGGCGCGTCGTCGATATTGGAAAACGCGACGCTCATCAAGCGAGTTCCAGTGCCCCGGCAGGTGTTCCCCATCGCCAGTGTTTTATCCAATTGCCTGCATCTGCTGATACAGATCGTGCTGCTGCTCGCGATCATCCTGGTGTTCGGGCGCGGCGTGAACATCCACTGGCTGTGGCTGCCGGTGATCTGGGGTCTGGAGATTCTGTTCGTGATGGGATTGGCGTTCGCCTTTTCGGCCATCAACGTTTACGTGCGCGACACGCGTTACGTGATCGAGTCCACCAACACGGTGCTCTTCTGGCTGGTGCCCGTTTTTTATTCGTTCTCGCTGATTCCCGTTCGCTTCCGGGGCATCTATCAAATCAATCCAGTGGCCGCGCTGGTGCTGATGATGCGCAATGTTTTGCTCGAAGGCCACGCGCCGCTCGGTTCTACATTGATTCGCCTTGCCATTGTGTCGTTTGCCATGTTCGGCGCGGGCTGGTTCGTGTTCATGAAGTTGAAAGATGGCTTTTACGCCCGCTTGTAGATCCGCATGCCGATCGAATTTCAGAACGTTTCCAAGTGGTTTCCTCACAGCACCGGACGGCAGTTGTTGCGGACCCACATCGCGCGCTGGTTTGGCAAAGTGCATCATGAACACTTTTACGCATTGCGCAACGTCTCGTTTCAATTACAAGATGGCGAGAGCTTGGCTATCGTCGGTTCCAATGGCGCCGGAAAGAGCACGCTGCTCAGCTTGGCGGCGGGTTTGACCTTGCCGGATGAAGGCCAGGTACGGGTCAACGGCCGCATCGCGGCGCTTCTGGAGTTGGGCTCTGGATTTCATCCGGATTTGACCGGCGCGGAGAACCTGGTTTTGAACGCCGCGCTGCTGGGCCTGTCCAAGCGCAAGACTCACGACCTTTTCGACCGCATCGTCGAGTTTTCCGGCATCGGTGAATTCATCGACGATCCACTGCGCACCTACTCCAGCGGCATGGTGATGCGGCTGGCTTTCTCGATCGCCATTCAATGCGAGCCCGACATTCTGCTGATCGACGAGGTGCTAGCCGTCGGAGACGCCAGCTTTCAGGAGAAAAGCAGGGAGGCCTTGGTGTCTTTCCGGCGCGCCGGCAAATCGATGCTCTTCGTATCGCATTCGCAGGCGTCGGTTCGCGATATGTGCGATCGCGCGGTCTGGATCGATCATGGCGCCGTCATAATGGCCGGGCAGGTAAGCGAAGTATTGGACGCCTACCAGGGGCGGGCGGTAGTGCGGCAAGGGATCTAGTTACCCGCGAGATCGAGGCCACTCTCACGAAAAGATGCCACCGTCACGAAAAGATAGCGCGGCCGTGAGTAAACGAACCAAAAGCAGTTTCACAAAAACGGCCACCGTAGAACCGGCGGCTAACAGCGTCGCCTGGTCTGAGCGGTTGCGGCCTTGGCTGGAATCGAAGAGCTTATTGTTGGCCGCCGCGGCCGTCCTGATTGCTACACTCCGGATTGCGGCTACTTATCCGGTCTTCAACCACACCATCGACGAGCCAACACACCTCGGTTGTGGGATGGAGTGGCTATCGAGAGGAACTTATCTGCTGGAGCCGGAGCAACCACCCCTGGCGCGAATTTTCTCGGCGCTAGGTCCGTTTCTGGCGGGAGAACGCAGTGAAGGCCGGACGGATAGTTACAAAGAAGGCGCGGCCATCCTATATCACAATTGGAAGTACGAACGAAATTTGACGCTCGCGCGCATTGGAACGCTTCCGTTCCTCTGGCTGGCATGCGCGGTTCTCTACGTGGCCGGAGTGCGCTGGTACGGCCACGCGCAAGCGGCCCTCGCCGTGATCCTGTTCACTCTGTTGCCGCCCATACTGGCCCACGCCTCTTTGGCTACTACCGACATGGCGCTCACCGCGACGTTCGGCTTGGCGCTGTTCACTCTGGTGCTATGGGCGGAGCACCCCGCGCCGGGACTCGCGATGGGCGCGCTGGTGGGTTTCTGTTGCGCGCTGGCTTTTCTATCGAAGTTCTCCAGTCTGGCCTTTCTAGCTGCCTGTGCCGGCCTGATGCTGGTCTGGATGCTCGTCTCAGAGAGCGGATTCGCACCGTTGGGACGTCTGGTCACCGTGCGGCGTGCATGGTCGGTCCTGGTAGCCGTGCTTGTCGCGGCCGTCACAATCTGGGCGGGTTATCGCTTTCACATGAAAGGCGGCCTGCCTGCTCCGGAACTGTTCACCGGCCTTCGCGACCTCTTCGGACATCAAGCTCATGGACATCCTTCGTATCTGCTCGGTGCGCGAAGTTTGTCGGGATTCTGGCTTTTCTATCCCGTTGCCCTGGCAGTGAAAACTCCTTTGGGTCTCCTGGGTTTGCTGGCCGGTGGAATTGCGCTGGCTTGGCGCGGACGGAAAAAGCTGGCATGGTCGATGCCCCTGGCATGCATCGCCGGCATCCTGACGGTCGGTCTCTACAGCGATATCAACATCGGCACGCGTCACGTACTCCCCATCTATTTCTTCTTCGCGCTGCTGGCGTCCGTGTTTGCGTGGGACTGGCTGGGGAAAACGTCGCAGCATCGTTGGATGGGCTGGACGGTGGTTGTGCTAACCGGATGGCTCGTCTTGTCCGGCGCGCTCAATCACCCCGACTATCTGGCGTATTTCAACGAACTGGCGGGTGATGAGCCGGAACGGATTCTGGCCGATTCGGACCTGGACTGGGGCCAGGATATGTTGCGGCTCAGCGCTCGCTTGCGCGAGTTGGGCGCGCAGAGCGTCACCTTCAGCCCTTTTATCAACGCTTACCTGCACGATTACCACGGCTTCCCGCCGATTCAGGATAGCGACCCGGCGTCGCCGTCGCCCGGCTGGAACGCTGTCAGCATCACGGTCTGGAAGGTTGCTCGCATGGGGCTCTATGAACAGCATAAAGATGTGCAGTTGTGGCCCGATCTGGTGAAACCGAGGGAGCGTGTGGGACGCGGCGTGCTGCTCTACTATTTCCCGCCCGCCGAGAACGCCCCACAAGCACAAACCCCACAAGCACAAGGAAGATAAGAGACCGCCGTCCATGCCAAAGGTTTCGCGAAGGAAGACTCCAGTCCGGCCGTCGGAGATTCAGAAGCAGCCTCAGAAAAAGACTATAGATCGATGGCCGGTTATCGGTCCGTTGATTCTGCTGGCGATGACGTTGCTCTGCTATTGGACGCCCATGACGTCCCCGGAAACGTCGATTTTGTGGGACGCGGCAGACTACTTTCAGGTGATACAAAACTACCTGTCTCAGGAGTTGCACGCCGGAAGGTTTCCCCTCTGGTCGCCTTACCCGTGGTCGGGCTACCCGTTCCTCGCCGATCCACAACTGGGAGCCTGGTATCCCCTCAATTGGCCGTTCTTCCTGATTGGCGTCTCTCCGCACCTGCTGGTGGTGGAACATTGGTTGCATTCGCTGCTGGCTTGCCTGGGCGCTTACTTCTTGGCTTTTCGACTCGTGCGTCATCGGCAAGGTGCCGTGCTCGCGGGTCTTTGCTACGGGCTCTCCGGGTTCTTCGCCGGCCACAGTTCGCACACGCCCATGCTGCAAGGCGCGGCCTGGATGCCATGGCTGCTGCTGTTGCTGGATCTGGCTGTGGAATCGCACGCCTGGCGCTACACCATTCTCGGTGGCCTGGCTGCGGGCGCTCTGATTCTGGCCGGCCACTTTCAAACCATCTTGTACAGCTTTCTTGCGCTCGGTCTGTTCGCGGCCGCGCGCATAGCCCTGGAACCTCGCCGCTGGGCGCAAATATTTGGGATGGCGCTGGCAATTCCGTTAATCGGAACGCTGATTTCCGCCATCGGCACTGGGCCTGGTTTGGAATTGACAGTGAATTCGATCCGCTCCGGGCTGACGGCCACCACCAGAACAGAGGGCTTCATCCCCCTGGCCTCGTTGTCCACTCTGGTAGCCCCGGATTTCTATGGAGTCTTCTCCGGGAATTACCATGGACCCGAAGATATCACTCAATATTATTTCTACGCCGGGATTCTGCTGGTTCCGCTGGCGATTTTCGGCTTGCGCGATCGCAGATTACGGATCGTGGGCCTGCTGCTGATTGTCCCCACCGTCTGGTATGCCATGGGCCGATCAGCGGGGATCTACTCGCTGATCGCTCGTCTGCCCGGTTTCAGCAGTATTCGTGCGCCTGTCAATATCTGGTTTGTACCCTCACTCGGTCTGGCGTTGCTCGCAGCGTCGGGATTGGCTGCACTGGCGCGCAAGTGGCCAATCCGCTGGCTACCTCTGGCCGTTGTGATTTTATTTTGCGCCGATCTGTTTTATCACCAGTCGGCTACCAATCCACTGGCGTACTCGCGCCAGAGCTACGACGAATTGTACGGATCGAAGGAGGAGCTTTTCCATCAAGCGGTGGCCAACGGTTTGCCTCCTCTCACTCGATTCGACGGGGGCGAAGGACTCGCCAGCTTTGGGCCATTGGCGCACTACTTCGATCAGCGTACCGAGGTCACATACGGTTACGACCCCTTGGAGCTCTCCCGATACTCCGTCTTTGTCTCCGCGATGCAGTCGAACCACGAACTGCGTAAGGATCTCAACGTGAGCCGCTGGCTCGACCGTCGCACGGGCGATATACGCATACTCGCCGATCCACTTCCTCGCGCCAACTTTCCGAAGGAGTTGGTGCGGATCAACGGCGACTCCGACAGCCGGCAGCGCCTCGCCTCACTGGATCCGGCGCGACAGGCATTGGTTCCATCCGGCACTCCCGTCGCGGCGCAGGATGCAAACGGGACCGCCGACGTTAGCGAATTCACTCCCGGCCACTATCGCATCCACTATCGATGTTCGACGCCCAGTCTATTGCGCGTGGGCAACGCCTATTTCCCGGGATGGCGCGCCAGTTCGGGAACGCAGACTTTGGCGGTGCTGCCGGTGGACCATGCGTTGATCGGCGTCGTGGTCGCGGCCGGCCAAGGCGATCTCGTGTTGGATTACCGCTCCACCTATTTACTGCCCTCCGCGCTGACCACCCTTGTCTCGCTGCTGGCCTGCTTCGGCCTGCTGATGTTTTTGCGCCGACGCGTAAAAGCCCAATAAAATCAGCGACCTCCAGCCTTTGGGCCGCCAGGACTATTGACGGACATTGCGGATTGCAATATACTGATTGCGATTTGCAATATGAAGCTCGGCGACAAAATCCGCTATCTCCGCGAAGTCGAGGGCACGCTCCGCGCCATGGGCCGCGAAATGACGCAGCAGGAAATCGTTCGCGCCATCAAACGTGAGCTGAAACAATCCATCAGCCAGTCCTATCTGTCACAGATCGAAAGCGGCAGCCGCCCGCATCTGACGAACTCCACGCGCATGCTGCTGGCGCGTTTCTTCAAGGTGCATCCCGGCTACCTGGTGGACGATCCGGAAGGTTTTCACACCGAGCTGATGTCCGATGTCCGCGTGGGCGAAGACCAGTTGGATCTGTGGCTGATTGGGGGCGTGGAGCGATTCGCCCGCGATCCCGAGGTCAGCCGCGCGCTTCTGAGTCTGGCGAAGCACGAAGATTCGCGCAAGTGCCTGTTATTGATCGAATCCATTTTGGAGACGCCCGATCTTGTGGATCGTCTTTCCCAGGTCCTGAGACCCGCACCCCGAGAGTCCGCTGGGAGGAACGCCCGTCGATAAGGTCGAGGAAAGCCATATGAGTTGGGAAACGTTCTACTTCTTTTGTTTTTGCGTCGGCTTCTTATGCAGTCTGGTCTCATTCCTGGCCGGTTCCACCCACCTGCATCTGCACCTTCCGCGAGGAGTGCACCCGCATGCCGCGCACGGCACGGGCGGCAAGGGATCGCAAACGTCTCCAATCAACTTCGGAACCGTGGCGGCGTTTCTAGCTTGGTTCGGCGGCGTTGGATATTTGCTCAGCCGCTATTCCAACCTCTGGGCGCTCCTGGCGCTGGGCCTGGCAATTGTGAGCGGATTGATCGGCGCCGCAATCGTCTTCTGGTTTTTGTTCAAAGTGCTCTTGAAGCACGACCGGGACCTGGACCCGGCCGACTACGAAATGGTCGGCGTGCTGGGGCGCCTGAGCAGCGTGGTGCGCGAAAACGGCACCGGAGAAATGATTTTTTCGCAGAACGGAGTGCGCCGGGCGGCCAGCGCCAGAAGTGAAGACGGACGGCCCATCGACCGGGGTGTCGAGGTGGTGGTCACTCGTTACGAACGTGGCATCGCCTATGTCCGTCCTTGGGAAGAACTCAGCGAGTCGAAAAAGGAGAATTAGCATGCGCGTTCCAATGGAAGTTCTCACGATGGCGGGGCTCATGGTCCTGGTCGTCATGTTCCTGCTGGCCATGTTTGCCCGGCTCTATCGCAAGGCAGGGCCGCACGAAGCACTGGTGGTGTACGGCTTTCGCGGCACTCGCATCGTCAAGGGCCATGGCACCGTGATCTTTCCCATGATCGAAAGTTGTCACGAGCTGTCGCTGCAATTGATGTCCTTCGACGTCGCGCCGCAACAGGATCTGTACACCAAGCAGGGCGTCGCGGTCACGGTGGAGGCCGTGGCTCAGATCAAGGTGAAATCCGATCCCGAATCGATCAAGACGGCGTCCGAGCAATTCCTCACGAAGACCGATCAGGCGCGCGAGGCGTTGATCCGGCTGGTGATGGAAGGCCACTTACGCGGCATCATCGGACAGCTTTCGGTGGAGCAGATCGTCAAGGAGCCCGAGATGGTGGGCGACCGCATGCGCGGCACCTGCGCGGACGATTTGAGCAAGATGGGCCTGGAAGTAATTTCCTTCACCATCAAGGAAGTTCGCGACAAGAACGACTACATCTCCAACATGGGGCGGCCCGACGTCGCCCGCATCAAGCGGGATGCCGACGTGGCAACCGCCGAAGCCGAACGCGACACCGCGATCAAACGTGCTGAAGCGATGCGCGCCGCCGCGGTGGCGAAGTCTCTGGCGGATCAGGAGCGCGTGCTGGCCGAAGCTTTGTCGCAGGCCAAGCAGGCCGAAGCCAACCGGGATCTGGAGATCAAACGGGCGACTTATGTCGAGGCCACCAAGAAGCAACAGGCTCAGGCCGACAAAGCGTACGACATCCAAGCCAACATCATGCAGCAGCAGGTGATCGCCGAACAGGTCAAGATCCAGCAGGTGCAGAAGGAACAAGAGATCAAAGTGCAAGAAGCGGAAATCAAGCGCCGCGAGAATGAGCTGATCGCCACCATTCTCAAGCAGGCGGAGATCGAACGCGGCCGCATCGAAGCCCTGGCCGGCGCCGAGAAGTCGCGGCTCACGGCGGAAGCGGAAGGCCACGCCGCCGCTATCCGCTCGCAGGGTGAAGCCGAGGCGGAGATCATTTTGAAGAAAGGCGAAGCGGAGGCCAAGGCCATGAGCGTGAAGGCCGAGGCGTATCAGGAATGGAACCAGGCGGCGGTGGTCGACAAGCTCATCACCGCGCTGCCGGAAGTGGTGAGGGCTCTGGCTTCGCCGCTTGCGAACATCGATAAAATCACCATCGTTTCCACCGGTGACGGCGACGCCGCCGGGATGCATAAGATCACGGGCGATCTCACCAAAATTGCGGCCCAGATCCCCGCATTGTTTGAAACACTTTCGGGCATGCAGATGTCCGAACTACTTGGAAAAGTCAGAACCATCGGCGACAAGGCTCCCAAACCCGGCAACGGATCGGGAACCGTCGCCAATTCTTAAGGAGGCAACATCATGGCGCTCTTGGAACGCGTGGCTACGTTAGTCCGGGCGAATCTCAACGATATCATCGACAAGGCCGAGGAGCCCGAAAAGATGATCAAGCAGGTGATACTCGACATGCAGAATCAACTGCTGCAAGTGAAGACGCAGGTGGCGATCGCGATCGCCGACCAGCATTTGCTCGAAAAGAAGCACAAGGAGAATCAGGAGAAATCCGCCGACTGGGTTCGCAAGGCCGAACTGGCGGTAGACAAGAAGGAGGACGATCTGGCGCGAGCCGCGATTGAACGCTCGCTCAGCTATCGCTCAATGGCAGAGAACTTCGGGGAGCAGCTGGCCGACCAGTCGGTGCAGGTGGAAAACCTCAAATCGGCGTTGCGGAAGCTCGAGCAGAAGCTGGCCGAAGCGCAGGCCAAGAGCGACGTGCTGATCGCACAGCATCGCCGCGCCCGGGCGCTGAACAAGGCCGGCGACGCGCGCCTGGCAGTGGGCAACGCTTCCCATGCCGACGCGTTTGACCGCATGCGGGGCAAGGTGCAGCGCAACGAGGCGTTAAGCCAGGCCAAGGCCGAATTAGCCGGAGACAGCATGGAAGATCGGCTGGCGTCGCTCGAAAAAGAACAGGAGGTTACGCGGCTCCTGACGGAATTGAAAGCCAGGCGCGGGATGTGATCGCCCCTATCCCGGAAGCTCCCCGCTCAGCGGCGCTTGCATCTCGCTGCCCCAGCGCTCCGCCAGATTCGTGTGGATGCCGAACTGATCCAGCGTGCGCATCACCACGTGATTCACCATCGCGTCCAGCGATTGCGGGTGATTGTAGAACGCCGGGACCGGCGGCAGAATCACCGCCCCCATGCGCGACAGTTTCAGCATGTTCTCCAGATGGATTTCGTTCAAGGGCGTCTCGCGCACCAGCAACACCAGCTTGCGGCGCTCCTTCAGGATCACGTCCGCTGCCCGGTGAATCAGGTTGTCACCTTGCCCGCTCGCAATGGCGGCCAGCGTCCGCACGCTGCACGGCGCTACCACCATACCGGAGGTTAAGAACGAGCCGCTCGAAACCGCCGCCCCCTGATCCGTGGCCGGATAGCAGCAGGTAGCCATTTGCCGCACGCGATCCAGCGAGTAAGAAGTTTCCTCCGCCAGCGTGTGCGCGCCCCATTTGCTGATAATCAGGTGCGTCTCCACGGCCGATTCGCGCAGGGCTTCGAGCAGCCGGACGCCAAAAATCGCTCCTGTCGCGCCCGTGATTCCCACGATCAAACGCAGAGGGTAACTTTCCGTCATGTGAATCTTCAACCTTTCACACGCGCGGATGAAAGTCAATTCAGGAAGGAAGCGCTAATTTTTAGGCGACCAGCGCAGCCCCGCCGTGAACTCCACGCCGATCGCATACTTGGAACCGCGAGTCCGCGCACAGTGGCGCACCAAGGCGTGTCCTACCAGCCCCAGCTTGGACGCGCTGAGACTCAAATAGGTCTGGCGCCGCAGCGCCTCCGGCATATGCATTCGTAGTCCCAATTCGCAGATGTCCAGCGCCTTGGCCTGGACAAACTTATCCTCGCCGTGCAGGTCGCGCCACATGACCGTGACGTCGTGGTAGCAAGGGCGCCTGTCGTTTCGGCGCAGATCGTGGCGCCGCTCAGCTTGCCGCGTTTCCATCATACTGACTTCCCCTCCCACCATAGCTCGGAATCGGGCAATCATCATAGAACCTTCGCTCTGTTACCCCCACCACGTCCCGTAACATGCAGGCGGATATAACCGGCCAAATTCGATCTGAATAATTTTGGAATCTGGAATGCTTACTAAAGGAGCGGAGTGTTGCCCGTGGACCTTGATGTTATCCGAAGCCGATTCATTCAAGATAACCTGCGGCGCGCCCTTCAGGAACCGGACAAAGAACGGGCCGCGCGAACTCTGCGGGCCTTCCGCAATTACTTTCAGTGGTTTGAGAACCGCCTGCCGGATCTCGAAAGACTAGCGATTGTGGGTCAACTCGCGAGCCTCGAAGCCGCATATCCCCGGGAATGCCCCGAAAAGGATCCGTCCAAAGTTAGTGCACGCTGATGGAATAGGGCATCACTTTTAAGAAACCCCGCTCCGAAAGCGCCTGTAACGGGAGCTTACCTAGTATTTTTTCCACTCGCATCTGGACCTCGGCGGCGGGATCGGCACGGCTGAAGAGCATCTCGAATACGCTCCTGCGCCCCGGATACGGCACCAGGGTCACCCGATCGGACGGCGACATATGCGCCCGCTGCTTTAGGACTTCGATGGCGCGGTCCAGGCCGCCCAATTGGTCCACCAACCCGTTCTCCTTGGCCTGGGCGCCCACCCAGACGCGGCCCTGCGCCAGCGATTCGATCTGATCGAACGGCCTTTTGCGGCCCTCCGCCACGCGGCTCACAAACGCTCGATAGAACGCGTCGATCTGGCCGGTGAGCTTTTGCCGTTCGGCGTCGCTGAGCGGCACGTAAGCCGAATCGATGTCGGCGTATCGGCCTCGCGTGAGTAGCTGCTCGTCCACCCCGACTTTGTCGAACAGTCCGTGCAGCGTAAAACGCGCAAAGATCACGCCGATGGAGCCGGTAAGCGTGTTGGGATAGGCAATGATGGGATCGCCCGTGACGGCCACATAATATCCACCCGACGCCGCAGTATCGCTCATCGAAATCACCAGCGGTTTTTTCTTGCTCAGGTTCTTCACCTCATGCAGGATGTCGTCGGACGCCACGGCGTCGCCGCCGGGCGAATCGATGCGCATAATGACGCCTTGGATGGATGAGTCGTTTTCCACTTGCTTCAGCAATTTGATGAAGCCCGTTCCGGTGAAGCTTTCGTCGTCGGCGGTCTCATTGCCGGAGCCCGCCGTGATCTCCCCCTGCCCCACAATCAGGGCGATCCTGCGTCCAGCACCTCCGCCCGACGGGAACGCACCCTTCACATAGGCCCTGCCCGAAATCCTCTTCAGTTCGTTCTGTTTCAAGCGGCTCTGCATTTCGGCGACGGCTTGGTCCTCATAGCCGAGCGAATCCACCAGACCGTCGGAGAGTGCGTCGCGAGCGAGGAAAGGACCGTCGTCAATCAGCGCGCGCACGGCGTCGGGCTGCTTTTTGCGCCCCTCCGCCACGGTGGCGATGAGGTTGCCATAGTATTGGTCCAGGATCGCGTTCAGCACTTCGCGCGTTTCGGGCGACATCGCAGTCTGCGTGAAAATGTCGCCGGCGTCTTTGTACTTGCCGGCGTGGATCACTTCGGCTTTGACGCCCAGCTTGTCGAGCGTCTGCTTGAAGTACATGGACTCGGCGCGCAATCCCTTCAGATCCAGCGAGTCTTCCGGCGAAATGAAGACTTTGTCCGTGGCCGACGCCAGATAGTATTCGCGCGCCGTGGGGCTGTGCAGATAAGTAACGATCGGTTTGCCGGACTTCTTGAACTGTACAATCTCGTCGTGAATCTCTTCCATCTTGGCCCAGCCGATATCGAGGCCGCGCGGCTCAAATAGGATTCCGCGGATGCGCGAGTCGGTGGCGGCTCTCCGGAACGCGTCCCAAACCTGCTCCACCGACATGGCGGTCTGGCTCTGCAGCAGGGGGATCGGGATCTCGGCCGGCAAGCGCTCCGGCACATCGCCCGATAGTTCCAGCACCAGAGTGGAACCGTCGGCGAGATTCACCGGCCGGTTGGCGTACGACCCGGCGAATCGGACCGCCGCAAAGACCAGGACCAGCATGGTCAGGCCCACCAGCAGGACGCCCACCACCAGTCCGATCAGGAAGTTTCTCACGCAACTCATTCTACACTGAGGCTGCGACGAACTGAGCCGCGACCGAACGGAGCGTTGCTTTCAGGACGCCGTCCTTTCGAACGCAGCCATTGGCTAGCCCTGCCCGTCAACCACGTACCGAATCGCCGAGGTAACGTTTTCCCGTTCCCACAACCACCGCGTGCTGCCATGGCGCGCCCATCTCTTGCGCGCCGGTTCATCCATCCCGATTTGGTTCAGGTAACGGCTGGCGTACGACTTCAGATCGTTCATGACTCTTTCCGGTTTAGCCTCGGCGTCTATCACGAGGTGAACGTGGTTGGTCCGTACGTGAGCCGCCAACAGATTCCACCCACTGGTCGAGCAACGTTCCAGCACGGCGGCCAACACGGCTTCCCGGCGAGTTTTGTCCATTCCGTAAGGCGGCTGGTTCATTCGTTGTTTCTCCGCAGAAACACGTCGAACATCCTGTTCTAGCAGCCGGCTTCCAGGCAGATTGTGGCTCTTGTCGACCGAACCCGATTCGTCGCCGTGCAAGCGGCAACCGTAGCACGTGAAGGTGATGAGGTAAGTCATTTCTTGGACCGCTTCCTTTGGTCGCGGCTCGGTTCCGAATTTCTCGCCAATTTCACGCTCAATCCAAACCGAGCCGCGACCGAAGGGAGCGGTCCTCATCGGCGATATGCTATGAAAAGCCATGTCATCGAATGCCATCGATTCCGTTCTCAACGAACAGCGCGTCTTTGAACCCTCCGCCGAGTTCCGCGCCGGCGCCCAAATTAAGAGCCGGGCCGAATACGAACGCCTGTATAAGGAAGCCAAGGACGATCCCGAAGGTTTCTGGGCCAAGATCGCTCGCGAACTGCACTGGTTCAAGCCCTGGGACCGCGTGCTCGAATGGAACCTGCCGTTCGCCAAATGGTTCCTGGGCGGGGAACTCAACGTTTCCTACAACTGCCTGGACCGGCACGTCGCCACCTGGCGCAAGAACAAGGCCGCGATTCTATGGGAAGGCGAGCCGGGCGATTCGCGCACGCTCACTTATCAGCAACTCCTGCGCGAGGTCTCCAAATGCGCGAACGTGCTGAAGTCGCTGGGCGTCAAGAAAGGCGACCGCGTCGCCATCTACATGGGCATGGTGCCGGAGTTGCCGATCGCCATGCTGGCCTGCGCGCGTCTTGGCGCCGTGCACACCGTGGTCTTCGGCGGATTCTCCGCGCAGGCGCTGATCGACCGCATCAACGATTGCCAGGCGTCGGCCGTGATCACGCAAGACGGAGCATTCCGCAGAGGCGCGGAAGTGAAGCTGAAGGAAGCCGTGGACCAGGCGCTGCCGAAATGCTCCACGGTGCAGAACGTGTTGGTGTACAAGCGCACCGGCAGCCACGTGACGATGCAGGCCGGGCGCGATCATTGGTGGCACGAATTGATGGAGACCGCGTCCGACGAGTGCCCGGCTGAACCGCTGGACGCCGAACATCCACTCTATCTGCTTTATACTTCCGGCACCACGGGCAAACCCAAAGGCATTCTGCACACCACCGGCGGCTACTCCGTCGGCGCCTACATCACCGCCAAATGGATCTTCGACCTGCGCGATGAAGACACCTTCTGGTGCTCCGCCGACATCGGCTGGGTGACCGGCCACACGTACGTCGTTTACGGCATGCTGCAGAACGCCGCCAGCGTGGTGATCTACGAAGGCGGCCCCACTTGGCCCGAGCCCGATCGTTTCTGGCGCATCATCCATAAATACAAAGTCAGCATCTTCTACACCGCGCCCACCTCGATTCGCGCGTTCATGCGCCTGGGCGAACAATGGCCCCGCAAGCACGACCTCAGTTCGCTGCGACTGCTGGGCAGCGTCGGCGAGCCCATCAACCCCGAAGCCTGGATGTGGTATCGCGAGGTGATCGGCGGCGGGCGCTGCCCGATCGTCGACACCTGGTGGCAAACCGAGACCGGCGCCACGATGATTTCGCCCCTGCCCGGCGCCATCGCCACCAAGCCCGGTTCAGCCACTCTGCCGTTGCCCGGCGTAATCGCCGACGTCGTCGATCGCGAGGGCCATAGCGTGCCCCTGGGATCGGGCGGATTCCTGGTGATCAAACAGCCATGGCCTTCCATGTTGCGGACCATTTACGGCGATCCCGAGCGCTACAAGGAGCAATACTGGTCGCAGATTCCCGGCATGTACTTCGCCGGCGACGGCGCGCGCATCGATTCCGATGGCTATTTCTGGCTGATGGGCCGCGTCGACGACGTTTTGAACGTGGCCGGACACCGGCTCAGCACCATGGAAATCGAGTCGGCCCTGGTAGCCAATCCGATGGTGGCCGAAGCCGCGGTGGTAGGGCGTCCCGACGACGTGAAGGGGCAAGCGGTTTCCGCTTTTGTCACGCTGAAGGGCGGACAGGCGCCCAGCGAAGAAAACAAAAATCTGCTGCGCCAATGGGTGGCCAAAGAAATCGGTCCGATCGCCAAGCCCGACGATATCCGGTTTACCGATTCGCTTCCCAAGACCCGCAGCGGCAAGATCATGCGCCGCCTGCTCCGCGAACTGGCGACCAACGGAGAAGTGAAAGGCGATACCACAACGCTAGAAGATTTTTCCGTACTGGCCAAGCTTTCATCCGACGAGGAATAGCATTTGCCTATCCGCGTTTATCAGGGACCAATATGAGTGTGCGGGCTTAACTTGCCTTCTTCAACCGCGCCACCGCCTCGCCGATGCGCAGCGACGCATCCAGCACATGCCGCCCCGCAATCGGTCCGGCCTTCTCGTTCATGATCCAGTGCAGCGCGGAGCTGATGGCGCAGCCGCATTCGGAACAATCCGGATCGCCGCCAAACACGCAAGGCTCCACGCGCGTGCGCAGATCCGCTGTGTAATTTGCCGATACACGCGCAAAGGTGCACTCCTGCGGGCTCGATGGCGGGCTCAGGATAGCCCCCGCGATTCCCGATTTGATGAGGAACTTCGGATATTTCGCGGCCAGCCCTGGAATCGCGTCGGCCAGCCGTTTGCGGTCGTCCATGGTGAGCCGCTCCGCGCTTTGCTCCCCGCGTTGCGGCGTATACACGCTCATCCAGATGCGATGAACTTCTTCGCGGGCACTCCAGAACTGCAGATAGCGCTCGGCATACTGAATGTCCTGGACATGCGCCCGCACCGCAGTCCAGTGGATGTACACTCTTCCTCCCGCAATGTTGCGGAGAATCCGTTCGTAAGTCGCGGGCTTGCGGCGCTCGTCGTGGTGCTCGGGCAAGCCATCCACTGAAATAGCCACAGTAATACGTGGCAGCGATGTCCATTCAGCGGGTATGGGAATCACGCCGCTCGTAACCACCATCGTGTAAATACCTCGCGCGCTCAGGATCGGCAGCAATCGGCTGAGCTCGCGATGGCGCATCATGGGCTCGCCTCCCACTAAGCTCAATTGCATGGGATCGTGCTCGTCCACCAATCGCAAAATTCCCTGAACGAGAGTCTCGCCACGCGCGTCCGATAACTGGGTCAGCGTCACTCCGCCGCCCAGATGCCGGTCGCCATAGGCGTAGCAACCCGGACAGCTCAACGGGCACTCGCTGGTAATCTCAATCGATAACAGCGGTATTTTGCCGCGCAAAATCTTGCCCCAGCCTGAAATGAAGTCTCCACCACGCATATGTAGCTGTGACGCGGAGGGAATCCAAAGGGTGTACAGTAACCGTTTAGATCGGAGTTGCCAAAGAGGCGATCGCTCCAGCCGCAAAGCTAAGCAAATCGCCGCGTTCACGCGCTAATTCCTTGAGCCGCTCCGAATCGCCCGCGAGTTGGCAAAGTTGAAACAGAGTCGGGCAGGCGAGTTGGCTGGGAGCAATCCCGGTCAGATGTTCGAGCGATATTTGCACCGCTTCCCGATAGCGCTCCTGGCGTACCAACAATCCCACCAGCACCTGCGCGGATCGGATAGCCGCCATCGGATCGTCCTGGCCGATGATTTTCGCTCGAAAGTGCTCAATTGCGGAATCCAGGTCTTCGCCCAGCATGGCATGCAGGTAAATGGCATGGTCGCGATAGATGTCTTCAAACGGCGGCTCGCCGCGCATTTTGAACTGCGAGGACAAATGAGCGCCATATTCGCACAGCTCCAACGCCAGACGGCTGGCGTCCTGGTCCTCCAAGTCCACCGCAAATCGAATCACATTGATCACGTGCGACGTGTCGGCATAAGCGTCGAATTCACCAAACAACCAATCGCGCCCGGCCATCAATTCGGGGATTCCGTTGCTCGCGGGCGCAGCGCCTTCTCTGTGTTCGATGGCTCGCTTCAGATTCGCGGCCAGTTCGGCATGGAGCGTCCGAACCAGCAGAATCAAGCAAGCCTCGCGATTTTCAAGAGTGGGGAATTGCTCGAAATAAGTAATCGCCCGGCAGATGCCATGTTGCGCGATCACCAGCTCCAGGCCCTTCCGAGGATGGACGCGCTCGCCGAGCGCGATGTCGATCAAAGCATCCATGTCTTCGCCCGGCTGCGCGCTTTCGATCGCTGCCGCAACCGTTTCGCGATCCCCCACCGCTCGAAAATACGGCCAGGCGTGTGGAATATCGCCGCCGGCCAGATACAGGGAGCCGATTTCCCGCGCGGCCCGTCTCACTCCGTCTTCATAACGGCTGCGAGCCGGCTCCGGCAGATCCTCGATCGCGCCGAGCTGGATCAATGGAAGACCCAATTCCGCGCGCTTCTGCATCAGGCGCGTCTCAAACAACTGCGGGTATTGTTTTTCAGCCAGGAATTTTCGCGCCAGCAGCTCCAGAGCCGCCGCGGCGCCGCCAGTGTCCACGGCCGCCTCGATCAGATCGAACGGACTAACGTGTGTGGGGCGGACGCCCGCGTCCGCGCCGGACCCCCGGTCCGGCTCTGTGAATCCGGATCTAGCCCCCGATCGCATACATCGGGCGCGGTGGAGCTACAAACTTGGCGCTATTGATCTCGTGCCCCAGCCATTTCTTGTGTACCGTTTCGCGAATCGTCGCCGCGATTTCTGTATCCGGCGCGCCATTGCGCAGCAGCGCCCGGACGTCGGTTTCTTCGATCGCGAACAGGCAATACCGCAGCTTGCCGTCGCTCGTAAGCCGGACACGATTGCAGTTGAGGCAAAACGGCCGGGTCACCGAAGCGATGAAGCCGACGTTGCCCGCTCCATCGGCGTAGCGATACTCGGTGGCCGGCGCGCGGGGATCGCGATCCGGAATCTCCGTCAGCGGCGAAATTTCGCGCGACAGCGTCTCAATGATTTCGTCCGCCGACAGCACGTTCTCGCGCGCCCACAGCCCCTGCGAATCGAGCGGCATAAACTCGATGAACCGTATCTCGATCCCCTGCTCACGGCCATAGCGCGCCAGCGGCACGATGTCAGGTTCCACCAGGTTCTTTACCGCCACGGCATTGATCTTGATCCGCTCGAAACCCACTCGCTGGGCTGTCTGGATGCCTTCCAGCACCTTGCCTAAATCGTCGCGGCGCGTAATCTTCAGGAAGCGCTCGCGATCCAGTGTGTCCAGATGCACATTCAGACGCCGCAATCCGGCGTCGTACAACGCCTGTGCGTGCCGCGCCAGAAGAACACCGTTGGTGGTCAGCGCTACGTCATGGACGCCCGGAATCGTGCACAACTTCGCGATCAGCACCGGCAGATCCTTGCGCACCAGCGGCTCACCGCCCGTTACGCGAATCTTAGTAACTCCCAGCGACACCGCAACTCGCGCGAATCGCTCGATTTCCTCAAACGAAAGAATCTCCTCGCGCGGCGCGTATTTCACGTCTTCTTCGGGCATGCAATAAAAGCAGCGAATATTGCACCGATCCGTCACACTGATCCGGAGATTGTCGTGCAAGCGTCCGAACGTGTCCACCAGAGGTTGGCTACCGACGGGTTGATCGGCGATGGACGTGAGTGTGGTCATCGAGAGGAGATTTCTTTTCCGAAGCCTGGTCTATTGTAACAAGGCATGTATAATGGGGGCACCCGTCCTGGTTTGTTCAAGAGGTTGCTCGACCTATGTTTCGCCATTTCTTTCCCTTTTTGCCCCTTGTAGCGGCAGCATTGTTTCCGGTTGCCCACGCCGCCACTTTAACTTGCACTCCTTCGGCCGCTCCCCCCGTCGTGCATGGAGAAGGGACCACCGAACGGACTAGCGACATCTTCTTCAACTGTTCCGGCGGCACGCCGAGCGCCACCCTGGACGTCAATGTTTTCATATTTTTGAACGTCGATATCACCAACCGCCTGACATCCGCCTCGTCCAACGCGCTGACTGGTATTTCGTTCACCGCGGACAACGGCTCAGGACCCCACTCCATCGGCCCCGCCGCTCTCAATGGACCCGGTAGCCTGGTATTCAACGGAGCCACTTTCACTTTGTCCTCTTCTGGCTCCGTTACTCTGCAACTGAGCGGCTTGCGCGGCGCCGCCAACGAATTAGATTTCGACTCGACTAAATCGATGCAGGTCTTGGTCGGAGTAAATTCCAACACTGCGTTTTCGCTTCCCTTCAACCAACTAGCAGTGGGATTTCCTGCCCATGGTCTGTATGTTGCGTCCTCAGGCGACCTGGTTTGCACACAGACCGGTTCCCCGACGCCCCAGAACATCGCAAGCTTCGCCAGTTTTCTAGCGGCCCACTCAACGTTCACCTCCACGCGTGTCACGGAGGGATTTCCCGATTCCTTCGGCCCGAAAACCGCTGTCGAGAATCTGAACGCCGATACAGGAACGCGGATCGTGGTCCAGTACTCGGGCTTCCCGGCGGGCGCCAGCTTGTTCGTTCCTACGGTGGTAGCGGGTTCCGACGCTACCCAGCCCACCGCGGGCGGCGACCTCGGAGTGTCCGCTTCCGGCGGAAAGTATACGCCCAGTGCCAATTCATCGTTGCTGCTTTCGTTAGTTCCGATCACGGACGCCAATGGTGCGGGTGGGACTCCAGCCTATTTGCCCGGTCTTCCAGGCTCGGGCACGGTGACTTTCGATTCTATGAGCGAAATAACGCTCACGAATGGCTCGGGCATTGCGGTTTATGAAGTCGTGGACGCGAATTCATCCATCCAGGAAAGCGCTCAGTTCCCCACTTTCCTTGCAATCGCGCCCTCCGGCAGCGGGACCTCGATCACCACTTCTGAAAGCGTGTCACTCGGGCCCATTTCTACCGTCCAGACAGCCACCGCGATCGATCCCATCCCGCGCTTCCAACAAATCGTACCGCCCGCCGATTGCAGCATCGTGGGCGACTGCGGCGCCCGCTATTTCCCAGCGTTGTCGGTGCCGGAAACGTCGCTGACCTATGCGGCGCAGGCCGGCGGAGTCACTCAGACCGATTACGTGCAAGTCCAGAACTCCGCTGGCGGGTTGTTGCAGTGGAGCGCGTCCGTCACCTATGCGAACGGCAGCGGCTGGCTGGTTATTTCTCCAACGTCGGGACAAAACGACGGCACCATTCGCGTCGACGCAGTTCCGGGGACTCTCGCTCCGGGTACTTACCATGCTACCCTCACCGTGAACGCGGGGCCGGTGGCGGGAACCAAGAATGTTGCGATCTCGTTTATGATTACAGCGGCCACTATTCAGCCTCCGTCGATCCAGAGCGCTGTGAACGCCGCAACCTTTGCCACAGGTCCCCTCGCTCCGGGCTCCATCGCCACTCTGATGGGATCCCAGTTCTCGGGCAAGAACATATCGGTCGCTTTCAATGGCATTCCCGGTCAGGTGCTCTTCAGCAACGCCACGCAAATCAACCTGGTAGTTCCGGCGAGTCTCGGTGACGCGACATCGGCGCAAGTGGTGGTCACCGTGGATGGCGTCGCCAGTGCTCCTTTGACGGTGAGTCTCGCGCCTTTTGCTCCGGGCATCTTCGCGAATGGCGTCCTCAATCAGGATTACACCGTCAATGGTTCGAAACAGCCGGCCGCGCCCGGCAGCGTGATCCAAATTTACGCCACCGGTTTGTCCGGCACTGGCGTGATTACAGGCAAAATCGGATCCGAAATTGTGACGCAACCCTATTACGCGGGTCCGGCTCCCGGATTTGTAGGGCTGCAGCAGATCGATCTGATTCTGCCAACGGACTTGACCGGCAACACCGTCAATGTTTCCGTCTGCGGCGGTCCCACAGCGGCGCAGGTTATTTGCAGCCCGCCGTTTTCCGTCGCGATCTCGCAATAAATGATGAGATGAATCGGCCGTAACGTTACCGATCATTCAGGATTGGCAACCCATCGCAGCGTTCATCCCATCCAACGGGATGAGGAGAAATGATTGCGATGGGTATCAAATCTGCAGTTCTCACTGGAATTCTTTTAGCATCCTCGGCGCTGGTGGCTTGCGGCGGCGGATACAGAGCGGGCTACGTGGATTATCGCGTGCCCCCTCCACCTGCCCCTTACGCGGTCGGCGCCGTGGGCTACGCGCCCGGTCCAGGATATGTTTGGGTCGACGGCTTTTGGAACTTGAATGGCGGCCGCTGGGGTTGGATAAATGGCCGATGGGCCGTGCCGCCGCGTCCGCATGCTGTCTGGGAAGCCGACCGTTGGGAACGGCATGGCCACGGCTGGCGCTACCATCGCGGACGCTGGCGATAGCCGTCACAGGCGTTAGCCCGCGACAGCCCTACAATAGTTATGCATGCTTGAGCCCGCGTATGACGCCGTCCTGGTGCTCTCTTTCGGAGGACCGGAAAAGCCGGACGACGTCATTCCATTTCTTGAGAAGGTTCTGCGCGGACGCAATGTGCCTCGCGAGCGGATGCTCGCCGTCGCGGAGCATTACTATCATTTCGGAGGCAAGAGCCCGATCAACGATCAAAACCGCGCCTTGATCGCCGGGTTGGAGCGCGAGCTTGCGAGCCACGGATTGCAGCTTCCCGTCTATTGGGGCAATCGCAATTGGCATCCTTTGCTCCCCGACACGCTGCGTCAAATGCGCGCCGACGGCGTTCGGAAGGCGCTCGCGTTCGTCACTTCCATCTTCAGTTCGTACTCGGGTTGCCGCCAGTATCTGGAGGATATCGAGCGTGCTCGCGCGGAGCTGGACGGCGCACCGGAAGTTCACAAGCTGCGCAAGTTCTACAATCACCCGCTATTCATCGAAGCGCAGGCCGACGAGGTTCGCGCTGCCCTCGGCGACCGGCCCGCGAAGATCGTCTTCACCGCGCATAGCGTTCCGGTATCGATGGCCGAGACCAGCGATTATCAAAAGCAGCTTCAGGAATCCTGCCGGCTGGTCGCCGAACATCTAGGCGTTAGCGACTGGCGCCTGGTCTATCAAAGCCGTAGTGGAGCGCCCGGCCAGCCCTGGCTCGAGCCCGACATCGGCGACGTGCTTCGCGAAATGGATCGCGGCTCTGACGTAGTTGTCGTGCCCATCGGTTTCGTCTCCGACCACATGGAGGTGATCTACGACCTGGATACCGAAGCGCAGGATATCGCCCGCGAGCGCGGCGTGAACTTGGTGCGCGCCACCACGGTTGGGGTGCATCCCAAGTTTTTGCAAATGATTCGCGAGCTGATCGAAGAACGCTTCGGCTTGCGCCAGCCGCGCGCCATCGGACAGTACCCGCCGAGTCACGACGTCTGCGCAGCCGGCTGTTGCCCCGCGCCACGGATCGCACGCCCCGTCATGCCTGGCGTCAGCGCTCGTTGAGTTTCTGGTAAACCTCGCGCTTCGATAGCCCCCGCTCGCGCGCCACCGTCTTCATCGCTTCCATGCGCGGCACGCCCGCCGCCAGCAGCTTGTCGAACGCCGCTTCCATCGGCATCGGATCCACAGCCGCAGCATCACTCTTCGAGATCATGAGCGTGATCTCTCCTTTGAGCGGCGGCCGGTTCGCCAGCGACTCCAGCAGTTCCGAGGCGTCTCCCACCAGAAATTCTTCGTGGATCTTAGTCAGCTCGCGGCCAAGCGTCACCCGCCGCGGCCCCAGAACTTCCGCGATATCGCCCAAAGCTTCCAGTATCCGGTGCGGCGCTTCATAGAAAACCAACGTCGCCGGATAGCCCTTCATCTCTTCTAATGTTTTCCTGCGTTGCGTTTTCTTGGCCGGCAGAAAGCCGCCGAAAAAGAAGGAGTCCGTCGGCAATCCCGAGGCGCTCAGCGCGCCGATCAGCGCCGACGCCCCAGGAATCGGAGACACCGTCATACCATGCGACCGCGCCTGCGCAACCAGCCGGTAGCCCGGATCGGCAATCAACGGCGTCCCCGCGTCGGACACCAGAGCGATGTTCTTGCCGGCCTCCAGGTCGCGCAGCAACTCGTCCGCGCGAGCCTGTTCGTTATGCTCGTGATAACTCACCAAAGGCTTCGAAATGCCATGCCGGCCTAGCAGCTTGCGCGTGTGCCGCGTGTCCTCGCATGCGATTGCATCCACTTCCCGAAGGATGCGCAAGGCGCGCAGCGTGATGTCCTCCAGGTTGCCGATCGGAGTCGCCACCACATACAGTATTCCGCTCACGCTCCAGATTAGTACCGCCGCTCGCACATCAGCAAGCAGGCACTAACTCCCCACCATCCATCGTTCGCAAAATAAGCTTCTCCTTGCACGGGCCCACCTCCGCGCGCACACTCGCCCCCGGATTCACCTCGCCGGCCGCCACCATCGCCGCCAGCGGCCGCATTAACTGATGATGCAACACGCGCTTCAGCTCGCGCGCGCCATATTCCGGACTGGCGCCCTTTTCGAGCAAAAATCTCCGCGATCGAGCCGGCACTTCGATATGGAACGCCCGCTCCCCGAGCCGCCGCTGGATGTGGTCCTGCAAATCATCGAGCTGCTGATCCAGAATCGCGGATAGCGCGCAGGAATCGAGCGGCTGATACGTCACGATTGAATCGATCCGGTTGATGAATTCCGGCGAAAAGTTTTTGCGGACCGCGCTCTTGCCGATGCGCTCCAGTTTGTCGCCGCTTTCCAACCCTTTGCCCCCCAGAGCCGATTCGAACCCGAACTCCGGACGCAGTTCGCGGCTCATCTCGCGCGCGCCCAGGTTGCTCGTCAGAAAAATGATGGTCTTCTCGAAATTCACCAGCGTGCTATCGCCCAACCGCAAGGTTGCTTTGTCCAAAACTCCCAACAGCAAACGCACCAGCGACTGCGCCGCCTTCTCGATCTCGTCGAAAAGCAGAATCGAGATATCGCAGGATTCGCTCGCCGCCCCGCTCAGTTTCTGCTGCGTCAGCAACGGCTGAGTCTCCCGATGTCCCAGATACCCGGGAGGCGCTCCCAACAATTTCGCCACTTCATGTTCCATCTGATATTCGCCGCAATCCACTTTCAGCAGCTTCTTCGGACTGCCGTGCAGCACGTCGGCCAGCGCTTCCACGGTTTTGGTCTTTCCCGTTCCCGTCGGCCCCAGCAGCAGAAAAATGCCCGCCGGACGCCCTTCCGGCGTTAGCCTCGCCCGGTACATTTCCACGTATGGAACAATCGCCTCAATGGCGGCCGGCTGGCCGACTAGTCTTCGCGAAAGCGCCTTCGCGATATCGCTCGACCAATCGCTATCGGATGGTGCGCGCGACCGATTTGGAGTGTAACGCATGTTGAACAATTCCTATCGCAAGTATGGATGTAGGGTTTCTGGTGGGCCGTCCCCATCGTGCCGGCCAGGCCATTCCCCAGCCGCCGCGCCCTAGGAATTTTGTGTCAGGAATGAATGAATTAGCGTTGAAATACGCGCGCTGGCCCGCCCATCGCCGTAGGGATTGTGAACACGCGACATTTGGCGATATGCCCCACTGTTCCCCAACAAAACCGTAGCCTCGTGGACGATACGTTCTTCGTCGGTGCCCACCAGCTTCACCGTCCCCGCCAGCACCGCTTCGGGCCGCTCGGTCTTCTCGCGCAGCACCAGGATCGGCTTGCCGAGCGACGGACCCTCTTCCTGAATCCCGCCCGAATCCGTGATCAGCAGGTAGGCCCTGCGCATCAAATCGACGAACGGCACGTAGCTTTGAGGTTCGATCAATCGAACGTTGACATGGCCGGCCAGGTAGCGCTGCACCGGGTCCTGCACGTTTGGATTGGGATGCACTGGATAGACCAGTTGCACGTCGTCGCGATCCGCGATCTTTCCTAGCGCCCGGCAAATGCGCTCGAATCCTTCGCCAAAGCTTTCGCGCCGATGCGCGGTCACGACGATCAGCTTCTTCGAAGGATCCAACTCAGTCCATGCGCCGCCGCGCAGCGTTCCTCGCTCCAAGCCATCGCGAACATACAGCACGGCGTCGATGCCGGTGTTACCCGTCACACCGATCGCGTCCGCTGGAACGCCTTCGGCTCGCAGATTCTCAGCAGCCTTTTCGGTCGCCGCAAAATGCAGCGTAGTAAGGCGCGTCGCGAGCACGCGGTTCATCTCCTCGGGAAACGGCTGCCGCAGATCGTGGGTGCGCAGGCCCGCCTCCACGTGAGCCACCGGAATTCGCGCATAAAATGCCGCCAACGCGCCGCACAACGTGGTGGTGGTGTCGCCTTGCACGATGGCCATGGCCGGCTTCTCTTCTCGAAGAACCGGTTCCAGCCCCGCCAGAATCCGCGACGTGGATTGGAACAGTGTTTGTCCCGGCAGCATCAGATCCAGATCGTAGTCCGGCTTGACCTCGAAGGCCTCCAAAACCTGATCCAACATCGCGCGATGTTGCGCGGTGACGCAGACCTTCACATCGAACTGGCTGGAATGCTCGCGCAAGCCGCGAATCACCGGGCAGAGCTTAATCGCTTCCGGCCGGGTGCCGAAGATCAACAGGATCTTGTGCCGCATGATCTGAACTGACAAAGAGCTTGCCGCATTCTGCGCTTAAGCTGCAAAATGGGGCGGGGAATTAGAATTATCTATTTATGCCTGTAAGTAATTCGTCCCTTGGTTAGATCGTAGGGAGAAAGCTCCAGCGTGACACGATCGCCCGCCAGCACGCGGATGCGGTTGCGGCGCAACTTGCCCGCCAGGTGCGCGAGTACTGTGCGGTCCTGATCCAGCAAAACGCTGAACTGGCCGCTCGGAAACTTTTCTACCACTGTTCCAGTAACCTCAATGCTGTCCTCTTTACTCATCCTCCTCCTTCATCCGGATTTTCTGCCATAGGTATCTTAGCAAACGGGCCCTCAGGCCGAGCCTTCAATAATGCCAGCGAGAATGCCGCCGCCATTACGATAAAGGCCACAGCCGCCTCCCAAGCCAGATGCGTCAGCGCCCTCCTGGTATTAAAGCGATCGAAAATCGCAAGCGTTACACTCTCCGGCAGCACTCTCGATCCGAACGCCAAAGCCAGCAGCAGGATCAGAAACGCGGCTCGTAGCATGTTCTTCACGCCGGCCGCCGAAAATCGCCGAGCCAGAACCGCGCCCAACATGGCGATCGCAATCGATGCGCTCAAGCTGAAGGTCAGAACCGCGGCGAGAAACTCCAAGGGAGGTACCGCAAACCCTCCGCGATGGTTCACCAGATTCAGGGTCACCAGGGCGGTGCCGAGAATCAGTACCGTGATCCCCCAGCCCCACGCCACAATGATCGCGATCTTGCCGAGAATTTTTCCAGGCGCCGCGCCCAACTCGGCGCTCGCCGGTGCGACGAATAGCAGCGCCAGACACGCATAGGCCGCGATGATCCGCGAATCCAGGAATGCGAAGCCTTTGTAGATCGGCACTAGAATGCCGAATACAATCACCACCATCAAAACAACGAGGGCTTGCCTGGCCATGAGCGCTAACGCTTCTGAACCGCGCGCGTTAGAGTCTGTGTGAAAACCACCATCGACCGCTCCCTTTGGTCACGGCTCAGTATCGACGTTACGGAGCCGCGACCAGAGGGAGCGATCAATGCGGACGATTTCCCTAAGGATTTTGCGGTGGGCCCGACGTGCCCTGCATGTGCTGCGCGTCCTGCTGGTTCTCCTGGCAGATGTACTCCATCAGCTCTTCGTGCGGCCTCAGGCGAGCCGTAAAGGTCAGAGTGAAAGGCTTCGAGTAATCGCCTGGATCGATGATGGTGACCTTGTTCTCGAGAGTCCCCAGGTCCTTGCGCGTGTAGCGCTCGATGGTGTGCAGTTGTTCGGTGTGCGGATGGCCGCGAAAATCGAACCAGAATTTATCGTTGAACCCGATCGTATCCACCACCAATGTGTCGCCGTCCCAGCTCCCGATGGAGTGCCCATACCACGTGGGATCCGGATCGTCCGGATGCTTGCGGCCATCCATGAAGATCTGCCGGTAACTGTGAATATTGCCCTCGAAAAGGAAGTAGATGTGCGTCGGATCCTGCACGATCCGCCATGGATACGGCGCGATGCGCGGAATCCCCGTCGGCAGACAATTCGCTTCCGGATCGTCCTTCGATTGCCGCTTATCCATAAGCGCTTTCGCCGCGGGCAGCAGAGGAATCGTTTCGCCTGGCGCCAGGCCTTGGGCCAGATCTCCCACCGGGCCGCCTCCGTTCCAGACCCCCGACAGATCGGGATGTCCGTCCGCGAGGCGAGGTGTCGGACCATGCGGCGTCGTATCGCGCGGCCGGATCTTTTTCGTGTCCGGATTCGCGCTTCCGCCCGCCGGCGCCGTCAGCTCGCCCGAACTCAGGCCTGAGGATTTTGCGGGCGCCGTCGATGGAGCTTGCGCTGCCGCTCCAACCGTAAACACCAACGCCATCGCCAGCAACTGTGGACCTGTCAGCTTGGATTTCACTCTGGCCTCCTTCGTTCCCCTGGCAATCTACTGCGCCGGAGCGTCGCTCGGCGAGAAGGCAAAGACCTTCTTTCCATCGGCCAACGTAACGGTTCTGGCATTGGCCATCTGCGATCCGTCCTTGGCTTGGGCGCCTTCCACAGTCACTTGGTCCCCAACCTTCAGGGTGTGCCTGGACCATCCCTGCCGGACCAGCACGTTGGGACTGGCCAGCTCCAGATTCCAGTGGGTGACCGCGCCGCTCTCGTCTTTGACGTCCAAATAAAAGCGGGCATGCGGATTGGTCCATTCCACATTTGTGACCGTGCCCTTCAAAGTCACCGGTTTCTTGGTGTCGTATTCGGCGGCGAATGAGTGATGTGCGAGGGCCGCGGCCGGCGCCAGCAAAGCGAGTCCCGCAACCAATGAAGCGAACACAGCTTTCATCCGATTTCTCTCCTTCGTAGATTCTGTCACAATTCGGCCTCCAATGGGCATCGGGCGCTGGCGGAGGAGCGCCGTCAAGTAGTGCCGCGGAAGATACTCCCCAATTGTCTCGCAATGCCGCTCCAGAACGCGCGCCCGAAAATGCCGATGGCCAGAAGACCGCCAAAAAGCGCCAAAGCCTCGAAACTTTCCCGCCCTTCGCGCTCCCAATAAACATCGCGGAGATTGAGCCACAGCGCGAATTCATCCAGCGTCAACGCCGCCGCCACTCCAAAGAGCATGGACATGAGGCGTCCGGTCCATTGAGTGGACGAAGCGGCTCCCGTTCCAACCTCGACCAGCCAGAGATAGCCGACCAGCAAAAGCAGAAGGATGCCCCATACCAGATGGTGGATGTGCCGGCCACGCATCGAAATATCGTGAAACGGCCCGATATCGTGGCGGATGGCGATGGTGAGGGCGCGCACTACCAGCACGGTAGTGAAGAAACCGACCGAGGCCAAGAATAGCCGCTCCCGCCGCGATTCGGTGAATCGGTGCTGATAGACCCTTCGCAGCCGGGTGCGCGAAACAATGGCACTCAGCCCGCCCAGGATCGCCGCAACCAGAATCGGCAGAATCCAAAAACTCCGGTGAGTCCAGAACATCTATCTCGATCTTGCCACGCCTGACAACGATCGCACTTGCGTATCTAAATGGCCACAGATAAACACAGATGAACACCGATTAAGAGAAAATCTTATGGCGTTCGTCAACGGCTGAACATTTTTGGCTGCCCCTAGTTCGCGAGCAGCAGATGCTTTGCTTCTTCCAGCGCCTGCACGGCCAGATCGCGCGAAACTGTCGGGAAACCTTCGAGGACCGTAAACTGGATCGCGCGGGAACCCCGCTCCTCAGCGAACTAGTCTGTCGTAATCAGCATGGCTACCGATCCAGAACCATGGCACGCCATCAGGCAAGTCCACGCCTAACGCGCGGTAGTGAATTCCCACGCGCGCCGACCAGAATTTTTCTACCTTCTTGAAATAGAGCGACGGATGTCGAGGATCAGTTTTCAATAGCTCGAAAGCTCTATCGGCCAGGGATTGAACCGGATTCGGAAGGGTACGGTAGCAGATCCAGAAATCCGGCGCTGCTCGATGAATCACAACTCGGTAGCCTGCCCCGTCTTGTGTTCCTGCAAGGCCCGCGCCGCAAGTTCATCGAGTTTCCCACTTTGAACGTCCGACTCAAACTGCCGGTCCCAGACCTCGGCATCATACTCGGCGAACCGCTCGCGGAATGCCTTTAGCTCTTGAGCATTGAGCGTCTTTATTTGCCCTTCGAGGGCTTCTACCCTGTTCTTATCGGCGTTCATCTGGGTTCATCAGTGGCTAAAACTTCTTCCCTCGGCAGTCTTAGTTCGCCGACCCCGCCTTGCCCCACAACTTCTGCGACGCAATCTTCGCCCCGTCCGCCAGGGATTTCAGCTTTAGCCACGCGATGTCCGGAAACACCGCGCCGAATCCGGCGAACGTGCCGAACCCGCAATCGGTGCCACCCATCACATTCTCCCGCCCCAGGATCTCGGCATAACGGACAATCCGCTGCGCCACCAACTCGGGATGCTCCACGTAGTTGGTGCTCGACCCGATCATGCCGGGAACCAGCACCTTGTCCTGCGGCAGCTTGATGGTCTTCCACAGTTCCCACTCGTGCTCGTGGCGCGGGTTGGCGCCCTCAATCAGCAGCGCTCCGGGCTTCGCCTTCAGAACCACCGGAAGCACCTTGAAACCGGGGATATCGCGCGTGTGCGGGCCATCGTAGTTCCCCCAGCAGACGTGCATGCGCGTCCGGTCCGCCGGAACGTTCGCCAGTGCGTGATTCAATGCCGCCACCTGCAACTCCGCATTGCGGATAAATTCGTCGTCGTCCACGTCCCGAAATTTGATGTGACGGCCCATCGCCAAATCCGGGCAATCCACCGAAAGCAGCAGGCCCGAGTTCACAATGGTCTCGTACTCAGTCCGCATCGCTTCCGCCAGCGCTTCCAGGTAGGCTTCGTGCGTCGGATAATATTCGTTCGGCTGGAACACCGCGATGGTTCCAGGCGAAACCGCATTCATGAACCCGTCGGTGACTTTCGCTTTCGACAAAGCGTCCTTGAAGCGCGCGATATCTTCTTTCAGCGGCTCCAGAGTTTTCACTTTGATCGGCCCTTTGCAGATGGGTCGCTGATACTTGGGCGTGGCGCCGGCAGCGGCAATCTTGTCTCGAAACGCGGGAAAATCGTCCTGATCCTGCGGCGTGGCGCGCGGCACGTTGCCCGGTTCAAACCCAGTCAACCGATGGCGGATGTAAGTGGCGTAGCTGATCTTGCCCATTTCGCCGTCGCTCACAATATCCAGGCCCGCTGCCGCCTGCTTATTGACGGCATCGGCCACCGCGGCGCGGATGGTGTCATCGAATTTCTTCGCATCGACAGCTTCACCGCGATCCTGCGCGAACAAGAGATCGACCACTTCCTGCGGCCTGGGCAGGCTACCGACGTGGGTCGTGAGAATGCGGTCGGTACTCTTCATCTTCGTGTGTTTCTCCCTTTATGTAAGCTTGGTGACTACAATGAGCCCCGTACGAGCATATCATGTGGCCCCGGCAGGCCAACCTTATATACGCTCGCGGTTCCAATTGGCGAGAAACGACTCCGAAGCCAGCTCTTCCAGCAGCGCCGCTTCCTCATATTTCCACTCCTGCAGCCTTCGATCCTTCAGCTCTTCGAGCAGCCGGACCCTCCGCTTGGCCTCGCTGTACTTTCTCCGTTGTTTGGCCAGTTCGCGTCCGCACTGCAGCAGACGTTGCGCCAGTGTCTCGGCGGTCCGCCGCAGCCTAAGGCCGCAGGCCGTCAGCGTTCGCAGGTCGTCGCCCCGCAAGTCGGGCATGCTGCCCAGAGAGGAGATCAGTTTCGATCGCTCGGCGCTCACGTCGGCCAGCAGGGTCTGCAGGTGGAGTTGTTCCTGCACCAACGCCTTCAGCTTGGCCTCCTCGGCGGTCAACTCCACGCCGCGCCAGCGCAGAACTTTTTCGAGTGTGAATTGAAAGCGCGCCATCCCCTACCCCAGGCCCATGGCCAACTTGGCCAGACGTTCCAGCGTCTCGGGCAACGGGCAGAAGTTGTGGGCGTCCTGTTTCAGGAACTCCATAATCTCCGGACGGCAGCGGATCGCCGCATCCAGCTTGGCATTCGTCCCCGCCACGTAAGCGCCCAATTGGATCAAATCCTGCGAATCGTGATACAGCGCCAGCGCTTCGCGCAGCTTTTGCAAATGCGCGCGCTGCTCCGGCGTCGCAATCTTCGACGTAAGCCTGCTAATGGACTGCCGGATGTCGATCGCCGGATAGTGCCCGGCTACCGCCAACTCGCGCGACAGAATGAAATGCCCGTCCAGAATGCCGCGCACCGCATCGCAGATCGGTTCGTTGAAGTCGTCGCCTTCCACCAAAACTGTGAAGAACCCGGTGATGGAGCCCTTTTTGAAGTGCCCCGCGCGCTCGAAGATCTTGGGCAACAGCGCGAACACCGACGGCGTGTAGCCTTTTTGGCTGGGCGGTTCTCCCGCGGCCAGGCCGATTTCGCGCTGTGCCATCGCCAGGCGAGTCACGGAGTCCACCACCAGCAAGACGTTTTTGCCTTGATCTCGAAAATATTCCGCAACCGCCAGCGCGACGAAACAGGCGCGAATCCGCAAGGGCGCCGGCCGGTCCGAAGTGGCCACCACAACCACCGAACGGCTGCGGCCTTCCGGTCCCAGTTCATTTTCCAGGAACGCCCGCACTTCGCGATTGCGCTCGCCCACCAGTGCGATCACGCTGACATCGGCGTCGTTGTGCCGCGACATCGCGCCCAGCAATGTGCTCTTACCCACGCCGCTGCCGCCGAAGATACCCACGCGCTGTCCTTTGCCGCAAGGCAGCAGACCGTCGATGGCGCGAATTCCGGTAACCAGCGGCTTCACGATGTGTTCGCGATCCAGAGGTTGGGGAGGCGCGGTGTACAAAGGATAGGAGAGCGAGGCTCGCACCGGAGGGCCATCGTCCATCGGCCGCCCGAATCCATCCAGCACCCGGCCCAACAGTCCCGGCCCCACCCGCAACAAGGCATCGTCGCGCCGGGCAATCACGCGATCGCCGGGCTGCAATCCATCCGTCTCTTCGAGCGGCATCGACAGTACGCGATCGTTGCGAAATCCGATCACCTGCGAGCGAATGGAGCGGCCGGAAGACGCACGCACTTCCACGAAATCGCCAATCGAAACCACCGGTCCCCGCGACGCAATGAGCAACCCCACCATCTCGGTCACTTCGCCGATCCAGGGCAGGACTTCCATGCCCGGAACTTGGGGGACCAATTCTCGGATCGAGGTGCTCGGAGGCGCCATCATCGCTCCAACTTGTCGATCAGCCCGCGCTCAATCTCGCGCAACTGCGTTTCCACAGAAGCATCCAGGATGCCTTGCGACGTCTCAAAGAAAACCTCCGCGGGCTTGAGGCTAGGGTCGGCAGTCACCACCATATTCCTAGGCGCTCCACCCTGTTCCATCAGCTTGCGAACCAATGCCTCCAGCGTCGGATGCATGCGCACGCGGTTGATCTCGCGCGACTGCAACTTAGAAAACGCCGCTTGGATCAGCCCCGCCAAAGCGTCCGGATCCACGGCCACTTCGCGATGAATCACGCGCGCTGCAATCGAGATCGCCAGATGCACCAGGTCCTGGAGGGTTTCCTCTCGAATGTCTTCCCGCAGACGGGCCAGGGTGTCGAGCGTATCGGCCAGCCCTTGCGCGGCGGGCCGAAATTGCTCTTCCGATTGCTGGCGTCCGGCCGCCAGTCCTTCGGCGTAAGCTTCACGCCGCGTTTGATCCAGTTTCCGGGCCGCTTCGCGCTCCGCATCGCCCTGACTGTTCCGCCGAGGGTCGCTCACCGAAGCAACCATGCGCCACAACACCGGGGTGGCGGCCGAAGCCTGGTCGCCTCCTGGGGTATTCGATGAGACGCCAGGCGAAATACTAGACGACATATTCGGCGCCGCCGCCTCCCTTCAGGCTCAGCGTGCCTTCGCTCTCCAGTTGTCTCACCACCGCCAGAATCTGTTGTTGCGCCGCCTCCACTTCGCGGATCCGCACGGGTCCCGCGGCTTCCATGTCTTCGCGCAGCATCTCCGCGCCGCGCTGCGACATGCATTGCAGAAATTGATTCTTCAACTGATCGCTGGTGCCCTTGAGCGCAACCACCAGAAGTTTGCGGTCGATTTTGCCGACCACTTCCTTCATCGCCATGTTGTCCACCAGCATCAGGTCGTCGAAGGTGAACATGTAATGGCGAATCGCGTCCACCAGCGGCTGCTCGTCCTGCAGGCTGCCCAGGATCTCGTCGCTCATCGCGCCTTCCATGCGGTTCAGGATTTCCGCCACCGAGCGCGGGCCGCCGTGCAATTCCATCTTCACTTCACCCAGCGTCTTCAGCTTTTCGCTGATCACGATC
>Ga0182024_10001462_pt1 | contig 60897 bp, 58 predicted proteins | sample P32metaG_FD_120480 | JGI IMG/M metagenome (GOLD analysis project Ga0182024, IMG submission 120480) | Permafrost microbial communities from Stordalen Mire, Sweden - P3-2 metaG (Illumina Assembly) | ecosystem: Environmental > Terrestrial > Soil > Wetlands > Permafrost | place: Sweden: Stordalen...
CCGCACCCTAAGATCCTCAAATACTTAATCCATACCTCGGACGCATGGCATATCCCTATTAGCCTGCCTATTGGGTTCGGACGCACGGAAGAAAATCTATCCATTCCATACACCTGGTATCGACTTGCCATCCCATACCCGAGGCATGAATATGTCCCGTTTTGGCCTCACTTGCGTATGCGGCAAATGGCAACACGATCGTAAGTATCAAAGGCCACTTCAGGTAGCGGACTTCACCAAGCAAATTGGATCGCAACAATCGAACATATAATCGATCTATTGCCGTGCAGATTCCCATTCGAATATTTCCCATAACCCGCATCGCTGCACTATCCCCTCTATATTCACGTATATTTACGGTCACTTCTTGGTTACAGCAAAGTCTGCCCCGATGGCAATTGCAACGGGATGGATCGAAGCGCCTGCAACGGTGACGCCGCCCAGTCCTTTCATCTGCGAAGCCACGGTGTGCGACCAACACACACCATCAACGGCTTGCTTGCATTGCAATACTTGAACTAGGTAGTCCATAAATGGATTATCGCTCTTGCTGGCATCTTTGTCCTCGATCCCTGTTGATGCGGCGACTAGCAATGCACCTTGCATCGCTAACTTGCTCACAGAATTGCTCATCTGACCTTGTGGCGCAGTACTCACTACACTCTTTATTCTTGCTTCAATTACCGCTGCCATGGGTTCCACTGCTGCCCCTGCATCACATGTATCCATGATGATCACTAATCTGTGAGCCTGCAAAGATCTTAAAGCGGTCGCGAGTTCAGCTGAACTGATAGCCGTCGACGGGCCCCCTTCAGGGGAATCTGAGTAATCTACTGGAATGTAATAGAACAACTCGTTATCCCCTGTGGGGCCGCCATGCCCATCAAAAAACAGAACCACCATATCTTCTGGCTTAGCCTGTTGAATCACTTGATCTAGGCACCGGAGAATTTCAGCTTTTGTTGCTCCTGAATCAGCTAACGCATGACCGCAACTGTCGCCTGTCCCCCAGACATGAACGGGCCCGTCAATTGCACCCTGCTGAAACAATTCCTCGATCTTTTTGGCAGAGGGTACGGCGGTCGGCACGGGAGAACGGTGGAGGTTTGGCGGATACTGACCCACTGACACAAGAGGCTGCTGTTTCAACAGTTCGTCGGCGAGCAGGGCTGCAACGTTCTTGATCTGCAGCAGGCATTCATCCAAGCTATCCAGGAAGACGTGCAGGCGATGGCTGCCGGAACGCCACATTTTCCAATCTGCCGCTTCAAAGAGGTTCTGCACCAGACGGTCCTCGCTGCCATATGAGCGAAGATCCAGGTGAATGACTTTGTCGCCCTGACTTGCGGCGGCCTCCCGCGCGGCAGTGCTGTTGCCTTGGATGGCCCAGCTTTTCCCGATTCCGGGTTCACCTAGCAAAGCCAAGCAGGGAATTTCCGCTAGTTGATCAAATGCAACAAGTTCGGGGTTGAAGATTTTCCCCGATCTCTCGTCTGGGTCTGACAGAAACCCGCCGTCGCCAAGATTAATGTTTCCGCCGCGGGGGCACCAGAAGCGCTTCCAATCGAACACATTCGGCATCTTTGCGTCAATTGAGCTCAACACCCACCTCTGAGCTATCGCGCAGTACCTGTGTAGTTGCAGTCACGTTCTCACCTTGCCGCGATGTCGGTCCAGAATGGCGAGCTGGCACCCGCAGGGCCATGGCACATGTGGGAAAGGAAGTTCCTATCCTGTCGTAAAAAGCGGAACCAATTCATGGCCGCGAGAGTAACCCAAGTCGCGCTGGAAGTCATCGGTTTCCTGCGCCGGCTGTCGCGAGCAGATTTTCTCTTTGCGCCGCGTGGCCAGAGGACACGCCGATGACCTCTCCAAACTGCTCCTGGCAGTCCGGGTTTGGCACCCTGGTGACGATGGCCACTGGCACGATTCGCCTCAGAACGACGGCATTCAGGGCGGCGGGATGTCCGGGGAGCCTTTATCCTGCAGTGAGACTCCGCCGAATATCTCTCGTATTACGCGACGCAATTCGACACCGTGGAAGTGGACCATGCACCTCGCGAAAGCACGGTGCGGGGCTGGTACACGAAACTCCGCCCGGATTCATCTTCGCCGCGAAATTTCCGCAGGCGATCACACACGAAAAACGGCGGTGGATTAAGCATTGTTATCGAAACTGCGATCTTGCCAGACTTCCGGTTCCAGCATTACATTAGGATAATTGAAAATTGCTTTAGGCAGATCGGTTGGTGTGGGGCCAGAGCTTCTGGATGACAGTGAACAGAAAAGCAGCGGTGAGCCCGAAGAGAATCCACCCATTTAATGCCTCGAATGCCCCCATGAGTTGCCATTCTCCTTTCAGATGAAGGTCCGCGTGGCCGTAAGTGGTCATGGCGTTCAGCGAATAGAGCATTGCGGACTTCCTGTCCGGCAAGGCGTCTAGCCGACGGTAGGCGATGGCCCACATCGATCCTTCAAAGCCGTGCAGAATTGTGGCGCAAAGCGCTGCGCCACCCATGACCAGAGGGGAGAGCCAGTGGGACACATGATTCTTCCCGTTGCCGTTCAGGAAGAGACACACTTGCCGGTTAATGAGCCCGAGGCCAAAGGAATGGAACACCACCGTCACGGCAATGAGCGGCAGGCTCCATGCCCAACTGGCACTCCAAGGAGCAACGCTAGTCAGATCCATAAGAAAACCTCCGTCGTAATTACACCACACCCCATGTTGGGCACTGGCTTGATGACATATCTTGGGCCGTACCCCGTGAAAAGGGAACAGCATTCCAATGCCCTGGCTTCCTTTGAGTTACATCGGCGGTCCGATTCGATCCCGCGGTGTGCCGCGGCCTCAGCGTGCATGCTTATGCGAATAATCACTACGCGGGGCACGGCCCGGCGACGGTGAGGCTGTTTGAGGAGCTTTGGGACAAAGGCGCATCAGGGCAGACCTCCTAACTGGACATACAGCGGTGGTCGGCATGCTAAAGGGAATTCCGGAAACTGACCCGCCACGCCTCTCTCGCCACCGTTGACATATACTTCGGATCAGGACCAGAATCTGTAAGCGCATTGGCCGGAACGTGGAAAGTAGTAGGATGTTCTCCAGAGGCATTCCGTGCCTCGTGCGGGTACGCAGCGGTCCTCGGCGTCAGTGAAATGAGAGCTTTCATCGTAGCTGTCGCAGCCCCTGAACGGCAATTTTTCACGTGTGACGGGCCGGAGGAGGAGATCGATGGATCTTTTCTTCTCTCGCCCGGGGTCATATCTCACACTCCTGAGGAGGTAGAAATATGGGAATCTGTCAAGGTCTTGCCAGCGATGACTCCACGAACCTCTACGCTGCTTGGAAAGGAGAAACCGGCGATGACCACGTCTATTATTCCACCTTCAACGAAACAGGCTGGAGTATCAAAACGACCATGCCCGCCAACAGCAGCGTGGGGCCCAGTCTGGCATTCCTCGGTGGTACGCTTTACGCTGCCTGGAAAGGCGAACATGGCGATAACCGCATGTTCTCAGCTGAGTTTGACGGAACCAGTTGGATCAACGGAAAGACCATCCCGGGTAACAGCGATATCGGGCCCACCCTGGCGTCCTTGAACGGAAAACTCTACGCGGCCTGGAAGGGTGAGGCTGACCTGCGGCTCTTCTATGCCGAGTTTGACGGCACCGATTGGTCGTCCCAGACCCAGATGATTGACCCCGACAACAGTCCCTTCTACTCCAGTTGCATCGGGCCATCCCTGGCCGTCTTCAAGGGAACGATCTACGCTGCATGGAGGGGCGCGATTTTTGACCAAGGAATATACTACGCATCGTTCGACGGTACCAACTGGAGTAGTCCGAATAAGATTCCGGGGCACACCAGCATTGGCCCGTCGATTGCGCAGTTTGGGTCCGCCCTCTATTTAATATGTAAAGGGGGTGGGGCCGACGAGCAGGTTTACTTCGGATGGTTTAACGAATTTATGCAATGGCAAGGCTTTGCACCGCTCTCTGGTGTTCAATGCAATAGCAGTATCGGTGCCGCGCTTTCAACGTTCGGAAATAAGCTTTATACCATCTGGAAGGGTGAGGGCTCTGACCAGCGGATCTTCTACGCCTCCTTCGACGGTTCCAGCTGGACAGCCGACCCTTCCCCCCTCGTTCCGGGCAATACCGGCCAGGATATGGCGCCTATGCCGAGCGACGGTCTCGGAAGCGACTCCAACTATATCCTCAGCTCCGATTGCCAGCCAATTACTGCCCTTTCGGTCACCATCGAGATCACCAAGGAAATTGCCAGTAGCGTCGGCGTCGGCTTCCAGTTGAATTGCTACACGACGAAGGAGGAGAAGAGCGCTTGGCAGCAGTACATTCTCAGCTATGCGCCCAGCACGTTTGGCGGGCAGGTCGACAACTGGACGACAACACACGAATTGACCAACTCCGGAATCCAGTATTTTTGTAGCTTCCTGGGACCCAACATCCCCGTCGGGGCCGTCTTAGTGATCGCTCTTGTGTTCGATCCCACCACCTACAAAGTCACCGGCGTCAACTTCAGCGTCGACCTCCCGGGAAAAGGGCAAGAAAAGAAACCAATTTCGTTATACGCATTGTACAATGAAACGCGAATTGACGCGGAGGGCGCGCTCGTTTTGGGGACTAAACTTCAACTCTCTGATATGTCGCCGATCGTTGCCTTCGAGGTCCTCTTCGTCGGCACGGACGGAAATACAACACAGCTCTCATCCGGCGCCGGGACCATCACATACAATGCCTCACCAGCCCTGACTGCATTGGGCGAGTTTCCGGCGTGCGTTGAGTACGACGAGCAATCAGGTGAAAAGGCCAACTCCGTCTATGGCCTGTTGCCTCTGGGATCGAGCCAGATCTTTACGCAGACGTTCGCCGCGGCTGCCACGTAGCCGATAATGTGAAGACCAGGACTGGCTGGTGGCTCACTGCCGAGACTTTTGAGCGCGCTTGAGTGATCGAATCGTCCGGCGATCAGTGGGCATCACGGCGCCAGCGGACGATATTTTGAAACTGTTGGGGCCCTGATCACAAGCAAATATGTAGTGGTTTCTGGGTCGCTGCCCCGTTAATTCTTTGGTTCGCGTTGTGGGACGCTTCTTTCTCGCCCTACCCTTTTTCGACCCGTATTGCATATTCTCTATATATTCGCCTATGACGGCGGTCTAAATTTGGGAGCCCATCATGGGAAGAACGACGCCGACATTTGTGGCTTTGCTGCGCCAGACGGAGGAATACTGGGATAAATTCAGACGGGCGCTACGACGCGAGGATCGTCCCCATTTCGAGCGCCTTTTCCATCAGGTGCACTATTTCACACCTTCGGCGATGTATCAATGCCACGATAACCCGGTGGAGACGATTTTGCTGACCATCCTCCTCGCCCACGAAATGCGGATCGCTGCCATCGAGGAGACGCTGGGGAGCAAAGGGTACTTGCCTCCCGAGATGGAAACGCCCGCAGAACCCATAGAGCTGCGGTTTACGGAAGGATGACGCCGCGCGCCCCCCCTGATCTCACCGTCCGCGTCCGGCGCGAGACCGGGGCGTTTTCATGCCGTGTCGTTGCTGGGCGCTTCTACGCGGGGCTTCCTAGATGTACAATCAGTCCGCTCGACGGAACCATCCTATGGATCCTGGGCGCCCTAACGAGGGCTAACGAGATCTCGGCTGCTTATACGGAGGAAAAAAATCATGCCTGCACCCGCTACATTGAACGCTCCCCCAGGGACTCCAACACTCGTATTCGTGGTTGGTAAGGTCGGGGCTATCTTCGCTACAAACGACCCCCAGACCCTAGCGAACGGCACCGGAGGGGGCATTCAAATCGAAGGCAACTGGTACGCGACCCCTCTGCCTACCACTGCAGCCATGCTAACGGTGGCTGCGGACGCTAGGCGAGAACACACTGGTGTAGCAATTCACTATTGGTCGCCCGGTAATTCGATCAACGATATTACGACCCAGTGAACGCAGCGCATGCGATGGGATGAGCATCGCGTGAATGGAAGGATGCCGCCGGGGCGCGGCAAGCCCCAGCAATGACGAGCGAGTCGGCCTGAGGGCAGGAAAGGCCGCGAGGTCGAAACGGTTTGGGGGTGCGCGCGCCCCTTAGCGGGCCGCAGCAGGCCACAGCAACCCCTGAGCGGCCGAGAGGAGACCGCGAGCGAACGCGCCGTCCAGCGAGAGCGAGCGAACCTTTTGTGGCGGCCTTGCCTTGACGACCGGCGAGCAGGAGCACCATTTTGCATGTGGGCAAGCTGCGGAAATCTTTAGGACCGCTCGGCGTGACTTTGGTGGGGCGGCCCTTGCGAGCCGCCCGCCGTGAGGGTCGTTCCTGTTAGTTGCTGGGGCCTTTGGCCGCCGCCTCCGCCTCGGCCATTCTTTTCCCCATCTCCGCCTTGACCGCGTCAAGGTTGAAGCTCGCCCCCCGCTGCATAGGCGGGTAATCGAGGAAGGTTTGGAGTTCCTTGCCCATTACCTGCTGGACGAACACGAAGCGCCAGAATTGGAACTTGAACCAATCGAAGTATTGCTGGGCTCCGTCTTTCGTCCCGTTGCTGGGCCAGCCCGTGCGCTCGAACGGATCGAGGCGCAGGTTGGTGATGTAAGGAACGTCCGGGTGGGTCTTTTCACCCAGCCAGCCCTGGGGTTGGTCGATGAAGCGGAACTTGTAATCGTCAATCCGCACCGCGCCGACCGTGCTTTCACCAAGGTAGAAGATTTCATGACGCGCCGACGGGCCTTTGCCGGTGATGGCGGCCATCTGGTTGTAGCCATCCAGGTGGTTCTTGTAGGTCCGGTCACCGATCGTTTTGCCCTTCAGCAATTCTTCAGTGATGTTTGGATTACCGGCTGCCGCGACGAAGGTGGGAAGCCAGTCCATGCCGGAGAAGATGCCGTTCTGCACGGAGTCCGCCGGCACATGGCCGGGCCAGCGAAGGATTGCGGGCACGCGGAAGCCGCCCTCGAGAACTGTTCCCTTGGACTGCGCGAACGGCGTCTGACCGCCATCGGGCCAAGTGAACACTTCGGTGCCGTTGTCAGTGGTGAACACGACGATGGTGTTGTCGTCCTCGCCCATGTCCTTCAGCTTGTTCATCACGATGCCGACGTCGTCGTCCAACTGTGCCATGCCGGCTTCCTCTTCCGACCAGCCATTCTCGGCGTTGCGCAACGCTTCATACTTCGGGGAGAGGTGAGTGACGATGTGCATGCGGGTTGGGTTGAGCCAGACGAAGAAAGGCTTGTTGTCTTTCTTGGCCTTGTCCATAAAATTGATGGCGAGGTCGCGGATCTCGTCATCCACGGTTTCCATGCGCTTGGGATACAGCGGGCCGGCGTCCTCAATCTTCTGTTTGCCGATATTGCCCCAGCGAGGCATCTCAGTCTGGTCATCCGTATCGGTCGCCCAGCAATGAACCATGTTACGCGGGCCAACCACATTCAAGAGATTCTGCGGATAGTTGGGATGCGCCGGGTCTTCCATTGCATCGAGGTGATACAAGTAGCCAAAGAATTCGTCGAAACCGTGAACGCAGGGCAGGTACTCATTCCTGTCGCCAAGGTGATTCTTGCCGAACTGGCCGGTGGCGTAGCCCATTGACTTCAGCACCGTGGCAATGGTCACCGCTTCGGCGGGCAAGCCGATTTTCGCGCCAGCTTGACCGACTGTGGTCATGCCGGTGCGAATCGGAAGTTCGCCGGTGATGAAATTCGCACGACCCGCCGTGCAACTCGCCTCGGCGTAATAGTCGGTGAACATCATGCCCTCCTTGGCGAGCTTGTCGAGGTTCGGCGTCGTGCCGGCCATCAAGCCGCGGTGGTAAGCGCCGATGTTCCACATGCCGATGTCGTCGCCCATGATGACGATGACATTGGGTTTTTTCTGTTGAGCAGACGCGGAAGGCGATGACAGCCACCCCAGAATTGCTATAAACGCTGCGACAATAAAGGCTAATCTTGCTATCCGCTTCATAAGAGTCCTCCGTTATTTGCAGGAACAGCTCGCATAGCCGAGTCACGAAAATGCCGATGGGAGCCGCACCACATCCGGCGCAGCCGCATCGTCTTCCGTTGTCTTTTACCCAGGATTTCCGTTTTGGCTTCCTCGCCCCGATTGATTGTACGTCAAATCGCCTCCGTTGGAGCCGTTCTTTTCATCGTTTCCATCCCGAGCGACTGCGGCGCAACATTGAATCTGTGCGAGGGCCAGCATCACAGCGTCCAGCCGCGATAGCGCGAGGAGCGTAGCGACGACCACGAGCGGGCAGCGCGTACGCGGCCGCCCCGCCTTGCAGATGCCTTGCAGATGCTGCAGTCTCGATTTGACACCTATGCTCGCCTTCGAAAATTAGCGCTGTCATCCTGTAACTGCGTCCGGCTGTCCAATTCGGCCTACCAGCGCTGTGATTCGTGCGGGAACCGTATACGCGTCCCTGACATGGTCATTTTCGTCAATGGCACGCACGAGCCGAGCAACTTGCTCGCGATTCATCGAGGGCACCTGCTCGAGTAGTCCCATCGATTGCCTTGACATCTCCCAGCTGGCCGAGGTGCAAAGGCGTTCGACCAAGGCGTCAGCCATGCGGGCGCGGGATTTGTTGTCTGTTGCCAAGATATCGAATATCTGGTGTGCGATGTCGCGCGCGCGTAGGTTTTCCACCGAACGGGCCTGGTACTTGCCGAGGAACCCATGCGGGTCAGCACCGGCACGGAGGGGTACGTCTTTGGCCTGACGATGTCGCCAAGCGACTGGGTATTTCGACTGAAACTCTGGCCCAGTGGCGGAGCCAGCAACGCGGGATTCCCTACGTGAAAATCAGTCGAAACTGCATCCGGTATCGCACTTCGGACTTGGAAGTGTGGCTCGAAGAGCGTACAGTCCGTGTCCCACAGGAGCCTTCTGGCTCCCGAAGGAGGGATCTGAACGTGTCAGTTTATCGCCGGGGGAAGACTTGGTGGTACGTATTCGAGATCGATGGGCGACGCATTGTAGAGTCATCCAAGTGCAAGAACAAGACGGCCGCGATGGATGTGGAGGCAGCCCGAAGAGCAGCGATCATCGAAGGGCGCGCCGGGTTCCGACGCCCCGACCCACCTCCACAATTCGACGAGGCCGTCAAAGAGTTTTTGGTCTGGTCCGAGCAGAAGCATCGCCCAAAGACGCGCGCGCTCCACAAATTGAACTGCGACACTCTGCTGCGCTACTTTCGCAAGAAGTGGCTCGACCAGATCACCCCTGACTTGGTGGAGGAATTCCGGCGCCAGCGCCAATCAGAGGCACGCAAGAACGCCAGCGATGGCAGCATGGTGGCGCCCGCCACCGTCAACAGAGCGCTGTCTACCCTGCGATTGCTCTTCACGCAGCGAGGACTGAAATCGCCAACGCGAAAGGAGATGTTTTTGGAGGAGGCCGAGAAGACGCGCGTGGTCACTCTCGAGGAGGAGATGGCCTATCTCAAGGCGGCGGGTCAACTGCTCCGTGATATTGCCACGGTGATTCTGCAGACCGGCATGCGTCCCGAAGAAGTGTTTCGCCTTGAAGTGCGCCACATGGACCTGGAGCACCGCACGATTTTCAATCCGTTCGGCAAAACGAAGGCCTCGAAGCGGAAAATCCCGATGAGCCATGACGCCTTCGACGTCCTCAAGCGCAGGGTGAGTGCGGCGCGTGGTCCATGGGTGTTCTGCTCGCCGAGCGGTCCTGGGAGGCCAGAGAATCCCGATGTGCATGTCCAAAGCGTCAGGAAGGCCCACGATGCTGCGATCCGGCGCGCTGGAATCAGAGAGCATTTCCGGTTATATGACCTCCGGCACACCTTCGCAACGCGGGCGGCGCAGGCGGGCGTGGATGTGCTGACATTGGCATCAATGCTGGGGCACACGGCAGTGCAGATGACCATGCGATACGTCCATCCGACCGATCAGCACAAGCGCGAGGCTGCGGAGAAGCTGGAAGCCTACAATCGCGAGAGCCTGTTCAAGCTTGCAGAGAGAAATCAAGAAAAGTACCTACAAAATCCACTACAGTGACCAGGAGGACACGAACGTGAAAACCCGTAAGTGTATGAAAACTTTGGTCGGGGCGCGCGGATTTGAACCGCGGACCTCCTGCGCCCAAGGCAGGCGCGCTACCAGGCTGCGCTACGCCCCGATGTACGTAGGTTAATATTCTAACGTAATTTGAACTGCGGCGTGGGGCGCTGGGTTTCAGCGAAGATTCGCCCCCTGATGTGTTCGAGAGCATAAAAGCTGGGCGGAGACGAGGCGCTTATGAACCGAGCCCACAGCACCGCAACCGTGGCACAACTCTGACACATTGTTATTAAAGCCTCCCCATGGCAAGTGAATCGCGATCCTGGCTTATGCTTGCCGGCTCGGATCCTAGGGCCACGCATCGTTTAGAAAAGAGAAGCGATCCGGCCATTCATTATGTAAACTGTTGCAATCAACAAGGATTAAGCATGATTCAAATAGGAGAAGGCGCGCCATGAAAAACTTTCTGTTGGGGTTAATCATCGGACTGGTGGCTGTGCCACTGATCTTTGCGGCATACATCCTGTCAGGCCATGGGCCGGTCGCGGCTACCGATCCGCCGATGCCGTTAGAAAGCTTCCTCGCGCACGGCTCTCTAAGTGCGCGCCTGCGAAAAGAAGCTCCGAAGGGCGACGTTTCAAGATTTACCACTGCCGATTTGATCAGCGGCGCCAACGTTTACCAGAAGAATTGCGCGTTCTGCCATGGCCTTCCTGATCAGCCTCCAACTGTGGCGGGCCGGGGCATGTTTCCAGGCGCGCCACAACTCTTTACCGCAGACGGAATGGTGACGGATGACCCGGCGGGAGTGACCTACTGGAAGGTGGAAAACGGAATTCGGCTTTCGGGCATGCCCAGCTTTAAGTCTTCCCTTACCGACGATCAGCGGTGGCAAGTCAGCGCATTGCTGGCCCGCGCCGATAAGCTTCCACCCGAGGTGCGTAGCGCGTTACAGCCGGCCGCGTGGGCCCCCGCGAGTTCCGCAAATCCAGCACAAGCGAAATAGCGGGCGTAGGGACCGGTTACCTCGCAATTGTCACTTTTCGAGGGCGGGCAGCGGGCCAGGAAGAAAATGTTTTGTCCTCGGCATAGCAAATCTTTTCCAGGTTGCACTCGATACATTTGGGCCGCCGTGCCTGACAGACTTTTCTGCCATGCCAGATAAGCTGATGGGAAAATAAGATCCATCTTTCTCGCGGGATTACCGCGATCAAATCCTGCTCGATCTTTTTCGGATCGTTTTGGCGGCTTAGATCCAGCCGGTGGGATAGACGTTGAACGTGCGTATCCACGACCACCCCCGAGGGAATGCCGAACGCCGTCCCCAACACGACGTTGGCAGTCTTTCGGGCGACGCCCGGTAGCGACAACATTTCCTCCATCGTTCGCGGCACTTTACCGCCAAAATCGTCAATGATTTTTCTGCTCGCTCCGAGAATGGATTTGGTTTTGTTACGAAAAAAGCCCGTCGGGCGAATAGCCGCTTCCATGTCGTTGGGGTCAGCAACCGCGAAATCATGCGGCATGGGATATTGCTTGAACAAAGCCGGAGTTACCTGATTGACGCGTTCATCGGTGCACTGCGCGGAGAGAATCGTGGAAATCAGCAACTGAAAAGCGTTTTTATGTGTCAACGCGCAGGACGCGGCGGGATAGGCATCGTCCAAGCCTGCCAAAATAGCGGAAACGCGGACTGGATCCGTGCCCTTGGCCTTCGGTACCGGCTTTGTGGCAGAGGGGTTAGCCGATTTGGGGTTGCGGTGGGTTTTTGGAGTCCTGGCGGGCGGCGGACCTTTTGGTGTTTTTTTCATGACGTCAGCGCGGAACTATATCATACGAAATGCGGCCAATCACCGGAGCCGTAAGAATCGCAATGACCCATGCCGGGAGATTTCACACGAAAGAATTTAGTCAGGGATAAACTCGTGATGGGGAGCGGAAGTAACAGCGATGAGATTTACACTGCGAAGAACAAACTTTGGGCGAATGGCCAGTCTTCGTCCAGCCATTGCGCTTCGCAGCGATAACCTGCACGCTCGCCCATGCCAGTCAATTCCGCCGGATTGAAGCGCAGTGAGCTTTCCGTCCAAATCGTTTCTCCAGAGCGAAACGTGACCTTCATTTCCGACCCAGCAATATCCACGGTTTGCTCGCACAAGGAGCGCAAGTGCATCTCGATTCGCCGCTCCGCATCATCCCAGCGAACCTCATGCGCAAACTGATCCACTCGGAAGTCCGCATCCAACTCCCGGTTAATTCGCGCGAGTAGATTTTTATTGAATGCGGCGGTTACGCCAGCGGGATCGTCATAGGCCAGCAGAAGTTGCGAAATCGGCTTTTCCAGATCGGAGGACAGGAGCAGCGCATCACCTGGCCGCAAAATCTTTCGCACTTCTCCAAGAAACGACTCACCCGCGACTCGAGTAAAATTTCCGATGGTGCTTCCCAGAAAAAGCACCAGGAGGCGCTCATCCCCGTTTCGGCGCGCCGCCACCTCCAGCAAACCTTCCAGGTAGGCGCGCTTGAACGCCTGAATGCTGACGCATTCCACTTGCGAAAGTTCCTGGTGGCAGCGATCCAACGCCGCGCCGGATATATCAATGGGATAGTAATGTACCGCCTGCCGGCGAGCCAACTCTTCCAGCAGCCATTTTGTCTTTTGCCCGCTACCGCTGCCTAATTCGGCAATGATCACCGGACGCGGCAATCTGGAGACAATTTCCGGGGAAAATCGGCGGAGTAAACGCGCGTCTGCCTGGGTTAGACCGTATTCCGGCAGAAGGCAAATGACATCAAAAAGTGCGGAGCCGATCTCATCATAAAGGTATTGCGACGATAGCTCCTTCTGACCGGCCTTCCCCAGGCCAGCACGAACATCGGACGCAAAGTTAGCCAGCAACTCAGGGGATAGCAGGCGCGTGGATATCCGGGGCAGGATCATGGCTAGCCCTCCACGCAACGAAACTTCGCATACATATACACATAGTGGGGCTGAAACCAGTTACGAAAACTCCGTCGCAACATGCAGGCCGCCGTTTGTTGTGAACCGCCCTTCATCACGTAATGCTGGCCATCAAAAAAGTTGGTGGAATATCCCGGATAAAACGGAAAGGCTTGAAATCCTGGAAATGGTTCAAAGCGCGAACCAGTCCATTCCCATCCATTTCCCAGCAGGTTGTTCACACCGAATGCGCTCGTACCTTCTGGGTGAGCGTTAACTGGTGTGGGATTCAAGTTCACGAAATTAAAATTTCCGTGGATAACTTCAGGCGCAGCGTTGCCCCAGGGAAAATCGTTTTCCTTTCCTCCCATCGTTCCATAAGCGGCCCGATGCCATTCCGGCTCCGTAGGCAGGCGCTTTCCGGCCCAGCGGCAGTAGGCCGATGCCTCGGCGTGGGAAACATGGACCGGCCAGTCCATTGGCAAAGGCTGCCTGTCGAAGAGACCTCGATACGCCCAACTGTTCCCCTCTCGCAGCCAAAAATGAGGATGCTCCAGGCCGCTCCGCATCTTCCATTCCCAGTCTGCGGCGCTCCAGTAGGGTCTATGAGCATATCCTGTGTCGCGCACGAATTCTAAAAACTGGCCGTTGGTAACTGGATAGGAATCTATGGTGAATGCCGGTACATTGACCTGATTCGATACGAACTCATTATCCCATCCGAACAGATTCGATTCCCGCTTCTGCCCCAGAATGGCAACACCTTCTGGAATCGCCACACCCGCAAATGCAGGCGAGGGCCGGGATTCGGGGGACTCTACTGATTTACATTGCACATTCTTCCGATCGAAGGGAAGTTCGTGCAGCAAGTACATCAGCGTCTCAACGTGCATCAGGCGATGCTCTATCGCCACTTGCAACAGCGTGCCATTGGCCATAAAAGGATCTTCGGAAGGGTTCAGATCCGTTTCATTAAGGAGCCTGTCCAATTCCTTCCGAACGCGGGATTTGTACTGGCGCACAATCGATTCCCGGGGCCAATCAGATGGTTGGTCCGTGGGCAGGCCACCCCCCACGGGGTCAATGCCGAACGCAAAAAGGTTGTCGAATTTCGGATTGAAGGATGGGTGATTGAACGCCGTGTGCGCGAGAAGATTCCAGTCAAATGCTTCCAAGTGGCCCAGGTAGAAAACCAAACGATGGCGCTCCGGAATAGCCCGATCATAAAGCGCTTCCGGATTTAGAAGGGTAAACAACGCGTCAGTGCGCGCGCGTGCATCTTCCAAACGGGCGAAAAGTATTTCCCGGCGTTCCGATGTATCCAGTGGCGAGAGCACAGCGACTCCAGGACAGGCCTATCGGGCCCAGGCGCGGCGGGAACGCCTTTTCTTTAGATGCCCGCAAAACCCCTTAGGTGGCGGACCGGGCAAACGACAGTCCGGTAAAGTCTGCATTTCTTAAAAATGCCACCAACTTACGAAAGGCGTTGCCGCGATGGCTTCTATGGTTTTTCTCTTCAGGCGACAATTGCGCGAACGTACGGCCCAACTCCGGCACCAGGAAAACCGGATCATAGCCAAAACCGCCCTCCCCCCTCGGCTCTTCGAGGATCCGGCCCGAGGCTGCGGCGGAAAGAATGGCATTTACATTGCCGCCTTCTGCAATTGCAATCACACAAACAAAACGCGCATCGCGTTCGCCGCCCGCAAGCCCTCGCATTTCGGCTAGCAGCTTTGCATTCCGTTGCGCGGGGGTGGCATTAAGGCCGGCATAGCGCGCGGAACGAACTCCCGGAGAACCTGCCAGTGCTGGCACCACCAAACCCGAATCATCGGCGAATATGAGCCCATTGGCGAGACGGCTGTAGTGAATTGCCTTCCCTGCTGCATTTTCGGCAAAACTTTGCCCCGTCTCGTCAAACGCCGGCAGCCGGTCAAAATGCGGGAGTAGCTCCATGTGAATTGCATCGCCGATAGCCAGTTCGCGGTATTCGCGTAACTTCTCCGCGTTCGATGACGCGAGAAAAATGCTATGCGGCGCGGCCACGGAAATTCATGTGCAGCACTGATTGCTGGATTTCGGTTAACTGCCGGATCCCGCCTTCGCCCAGCGCAAGCAAATCCTGAAATTCTTCGCCTGAAAATTCCCGCCCCTCGGCCGATGCCTGGACTTCCACAAAACTTCCGCGGCCAGTCATCACCACATTCATGTCCACCTGTGCGCGCGAATCTTCGTCATAGGCCAAATCCAGCAGCGGCGAATCGTCCACCAAGCCAACGCTCGTGGCGGCCACGCTATCCCACAACGGGACGCTTCGCAAAATACCGGCGGCAACCATCCGCTGCAGGGCCAGCGCCATGGCCACAAATGCTCCCGTGATTGACGCGGTTCGCGTTCCTCCATCGGCCTCAATCACATCGCAATCCACCCACAGCGTACGCTCGCCCAATGCTTTCAGATCCGCAACGGCGCGCAGGCTGCGGCCAATCAGCCGCTGAATCTCCAGCGTCCGGCCGGACTGCCGTCCGCGAGTGGCTTCGCGCGGCGTCCGGTCGTCGGTAGCGCGAGGCAGCATTCCATACTCACAAGTAATCCAGCCTTTGCCCGTACCACGCATGAAACCCGGCACTTTGTCTTCCACCGTAACCGTGGCAATTACGCGTGTATGGCCGGCCTCGATCAACACGCTGCCTTCGGCGGTGGGAATGAAATCCGGCGTCAGCTTCACTGGCCGCAAGTCACCAGCTTCCCGGGAATCGGAACGTCGCACTTATGCCTCCGTTTAAAAAAATTCGAGTTCAGCTTGACGGGCGGGACATCGGGTGTCAATGCGATATCAACCATATGAACGTACCACAATGCGGTGTTACCGGGAGGGTGCGACTGGATCAGGGGGCGGGGCGGCGGTAGCTGGAACGTCGAAAAATCCTGTCAGGTCCACGTGACCTGCCAATGTCTCGGCGGCCTGCCCATGAATCAAAATCTTCAGGCGGCGCAATGACGATACGTTAGCCGCCAGCGTACGCAGAATGGAATCCACGGCCAGCGATTCGCTTAGAATTCCCGAAGGTATTTCAGTCGAGATGTTGTCGGAAAAATCGGCGATACCTGTACCATCGGGAAGCAGATAAAAAGCCAGCAGTGCCACATCCAGCGGAAGGGTATGCTGGGCCGAGGTGGGAGGGCTCTCAATTAGTTCGCGAATGAGCTGGCGCGAGCGTTGTGTCGGATCCCCCGAAAGCGGGAGTTGCACGGTTACCGGATCAAGCTGTCCCGCCACGTCGGGAGACGCCCAGTAGATCTGCGCAGGCGACACCGCATCCGTAGGGGTGGTTATCGGAGGAACGATTACATCCGTGCGTGCACGTTCCTCCGTCGCCTCAGTTTCTCTCAATCCCGAGACGCGCTCGCGCAGCACGTAAAAATAAAATACGCCGGCGATTACGCTGGCAAAGAGAAGCACCATTACTACGTTATTTGATCGGCGCGTCATTTAACGTCCAACGCCCACAGAGCTACGCCCAAACCCGGAAATACCTCGGGCAATCGATGCAGCAACAACCGGAATCATTTTCCGAACCGACTGCACATCGGCTACCTCCACACTGGAAATCTCCACGGCCACAGCCGGCACCGTCACGGAACGCAAATCCCGAACGCGAACAGCAGTGGATAGCTCCGGGGACTGCGAAAACTTCTGCGAAAGCTCCACCTGGATCAAGTCACCCAGCTTTCGGCTGTCGGCGACAAACGCCTGCTGCGCCCGATCCCACTCCGGCAAACCTTGCCCTGGCGATCCAGACTGCCTGTAATTCCCACCCGAAGCCGAACTGTTGTCTTCCGTGTTTGCCGCCGCGGCTTGCTCCGCGGTCACCGCGGGATAAACGTAAGTACGCACCGTGCCGGGAGAACCGGTGGAAGACACATGCAGGCTGATAAAAATCGCGCCGTGATGAGCGTTAGCGATCCCCGCACGTTCGTCAAACGAAGGATCTTGATCGCCCTCTCGCGTCAGTAAAACGCGGAAGCCCTCCCGCTCGCACTCCGTGCGCAATGCATCGGCCAGCATGAGGGTCAGGTCCTTTTCCAGCAAGCCCGAGGAACCGCGTGCACCCGCGTCGGCTCCGCCATGCGCGGGGTCAATGACTATCGTGGGGAGAGTTTCATGCACGACGGTAGAAACATTCTGTTGCGGTACCGACGGGGATTGCACAGACGATGACCCCGGCAGTTGACCTGCCGAAACAGGTGAAGCCGGGGAAGAAGGCGGCGGAGATTGCACCTCACCCGACAAAGATGTAGCGGGCAATCTGAAGTTGCGTGCCGCCAGCGAATGCTTTATGGGCGCGGAAAGTGTTGCGAAGGGGTGGATTGGTAGTACTGAGATGCCTCCTAGAATCAGGAGCAATCGCACGATCGCAGAAAGCGAACCTCTCACCCCGTCGAGGATATCAAATTGCGGCTTGGGAATCGCCGGCAAAGGAAAAGAATGCAGAACTAATTGAGGGCGCAAAAACCTTAGCGGGGCTGAGGTTCTCAACAATCCTCTCAACAGCGCCAGCCTCGGAGAGAATTAGCCCTCAAACAGCAGTTCCTTGGCGCGCTGTGTGGCCTTCACCACCGCTTTGATTAGTGTCACCCGCAGCTTGCCCTCTTCGAGTTCCATAATCCCGTCAATCGTACAGCCGGCTGGAGTGGTCACAGCGTCTTTCAGCAATGCGGGATGGTCGCCTGTTTCCAGCACCACCCGAGCGGCCCCCATTACCATCTGCGCGGCCAACAACGTGGCAATATCACGCGGCAATCCCACCTTTACGCCACCCTCAGCAAACGATTCCAAAATAATGTAAGCAAAGGCAGGTCCACTGGCGGAAAGTCCGGTTACGGCATCCATGTGCTTTTCGTCCACTACCACTGTTTTACCCACGGCGTTGAATAAAGCGCATGCAATTTCCAAATCCTGGGGTCCCGCAAACCGGCCGCGGCAAATTCCGGTCATGCCACTTCCAACGGAACAGGGTGTGTTGGGCATTGCGCGAACCACGGGAATTTCACCTCCAAGCTCGCGCTCGATAAATTCCGTGGGAACAGAAGCCGCGATGGAGACAATCAGCTTCTTCGGGGTGACCACGCCGCGAATTTCCCGCAATACCTGCGCCACCACTTGCGGCTTTACACCCAGCAAAATTACGTCCCCATCTCTGGCAGCGGCAACGTTGTCGGTGGTCACCGGCCAACCCCAACTGGATGACAATCGCCCGGCCTTTTCCGGGTGGGCAACAGTGGCTACCGCCTGACCGGACGCAAGGAGGCATTTGTCCATCAGTGCTTTTAGTAAGATTCCGCCCATTTTGCCGGCACCTAGGACAGCTATGCGCTTGCCAGTGAGAGTTAAACTCTCGGGTTCGGCGGAATGCTCAAATTTCCTGGTAGACGTCATTTTTCTCTCCGAGCGGATCTGTCGCCGCTTAAGGCCACCGCCTCATGGCGTGCACCTCGCATTACTTCCAGAGCGTGGGGCAACAGTTCCGCCGCAATCCGAAAAGATTCCACAGCCCCCGCGGGACTGCCGGGCAAATTTATAATTAGACTCTGCCCACGTTGGGCAACGATGCCGCGAGACAGCACCGCTCGCGGATTCTTCCGGTAACCTTCCGCGCGCATCAACTCGCCGAGCCCCGGCACAACCCGCTGGGCGATCGAGAGGGTAGCTTCCGGGGTCACATCACGCGGTCCCAAACCCGTGCCACCAATGGTAAAAATTACATCCGCGCCTTCCGCATCGCAAATGCTTATGATTCGCGAAGTAATATTGGTCGCGTCGTCCGGCACTACTTCCGCGAATGCAATAAGCCATCCGCGCGCCTCACACTCACAGCGCAGCGCCGGCCCGGAGCTATCATTCATCCGTCCCGCGGCTACAGAATCGCTGATAGTGAGAATGGCCACTCGCATCACTGATTACACTCCGCAAAGCTGCGTTGTTATCGTTGCTTCCTCCTACTGCTTTTGGCAGCGCGAAGGAAATGACCGCGCTGCCCGCCGCTCTTCTCTTCGAGGTACACTTCGGTAATTTCCATGTAGCGATCCGCCGACTTGCACATATCGTAAATCGTCAAGGCCGCGATGGTCACCGCCGTCAGCGCTTCCATTTCCACGCCAGTAGAGCTCGTGGTGGTTACTTCCGAGCGCAATTCGATTCCCTTGGGCCGGATACTCGCCCTCACGTTAACGTGGGTCAGCAAAAGTGGGTGGCATAAAGGAATAAGGTCAGATGTGCCTTTAGCTCCCATGATCCCGGCGATTCGTGCGATCTCCAGAGGATCGCCCTTGGGATTCGCAGAACTTCGAATCAGGCGGAGAGCCTCTCCGGAGGCTCGCACAAACGCATGAGCGCGGGCCACACGCAGCGTCTCCGGTTTCTTGCTCACATCCACCATGCGGACGCTTCCGGCCCTGTCGTAATGGGTGAGTCTGGCCATTTAAATTGCGCCGCGCCGCGGCAACACCTTAACCCATTCCCCGGCGGCCAGGCGCGGCTGGCCTTGCGGGACATAGAGAAAGCAGTTCGCGAGTGTAAGCGCCACAATGTCGCCGGACCCGTGCCAGGGAATTTCCTTCACCATAGGTTCGTCATTGTCCCACGAGAGCTTCGCGGGCAGAAAGTGCGCCAGCGCCGGATTATGTTCCGTAGCAGCCGCCATCTTTGCGCCAAGCAGCGCCAGCGGTCGCGGGGCGGCGCCGTTGAGAATATCCAGGGCAGGCGTGACCAGGAGCTCGAAAGTCACCATCGTGGAGAGTGGGTTTCCCGGCAAACCAAATACCGGCTTTCCCTGACAGTATCCAAAGACCGCCGGCCGCCCGGGACGAATCGCAACCGCGTCAAAGAAAAACTCTGCGCCCAACTCGGCGAGGACTTCCTCAACCAGATCATATTTGCCCATGGAGACGCCACCGCTTAAGACGAGGACATCTTCCGCCAATCCGCGCTCCATTGCCTTACGCAGAATTGCGTGATCGTCGGATACATTACCCAGGGCGACAGGTCCCGCGCCAGCAAGTGTCGCCAAATAAGCCAGAGAAAGGGAATTGCTATTGCGAATCTGGAAAAGGGCAGGAGTTTCATAGTGTGCCACCACTTCGTCGCCGGTGGAAAGAATCGCCAGTCGGGGAAGCGAGTGCACGCTTAATGGGGTCTTTCCAACCTGCGCCGCCAGCGCCAGTTCGGCATAACCCAAGCGCGCGCCAGGCAATAGCAGGAGTTGCCCTTCCCGCGCCTCGCCGCCACGACGAACAATGTTTTCACCGAGGGCTGCGCTTCGTCCAATAACGATAGAACTGCCATTGACTTGCGCATACTCGCGCATTACCACGGCATCCGCGCCCTCTGGAACAGGCGCGCCCGTCATAATGGCTACGCATTCGCCAGGGCGCAACGCTCGGTCAAAGGATTGTCCGGCGCGAACTTCACCAGCAAGTCGCAGGTCTTGCCCGCCATCCTCGCGAGCTAAATCGGCGCTACAGAGCGCGTATCCATCTCGCGTTGAGCGATTGAAGGGAGGATAGGGTCTGTCGGCGAGGATCTCTTCCGCGAGCACTCGGCCCAGGGCGTCTTCAAGTCCGACTGATTCCGTTTCGGTCGGTTTCGACCTCGACTGTACCGTTTCGCAAATGAGTCGCCGGGCTTCCTGCCAGGTAACCATGCGTTACAGCCAGGACGCGAGCTTGGTGCCCTGGAGCAGAATTGTGGCATCGCGCTCCGGGCCGGTGGAAATCATCCCAATTTCCATCTCCAAGGCATCGGAAATAAACTTCATGTAGTCACGAGCGGCTTCTGGCAACTCCCCGGCATCCGCGATCCCTTCCGTGCTGGAAAGCCATCCGCGGAATTTGCGGTACTCGGGCGTGATCTTCGCCAACGTTTCCACGTCGGGAGGCATTTCCGTAAGCTTCGTGCCCTTGTAACGATACCCGACGCAGACTTGAATTTCCGGCTGGGCGTCGAACACATCCAGCTTGGTGACAACCAAGGAATCCATGCCGTTGACCAACTTCGCGTAACGCAATACTTCCAGATCCAACCACCCGCACCGCCGCGGACGTCCAGTAACAGCGCCGTATTCGCGGCCACGGTCGCGCAGACCCTTGGCTTCAAGGTCCGGCATTTCGGTCGGAAAAGGCCCACTGCCCACGCGTGTTGTATATGCCTTGGTCACTCCCACCACTCCGCTTACTCGCGTTGGCCCAATACCCAGCCCCGTCGCCGCACCCCCCGCCGTAGCGCTGGACGAGGTAACGAACGGATAGGTGCCGTGATCCAAATCCAGCATCGTTCCCTGTGCGCCCTCAAACAGAATGCTCTGACCAGCCTCAAGTGCGCGATCCAGCATGGCGGCCACGTCAGTGACGAACCCCTTGATACGCTCGGCTAGCCGGAGGTATTCGTCTTCAATTCTTGCGCTATCCAATGTCAAGCCATAAACGGTTGATGCCCATCTTCCTTTTTCCGCCACCACACTCTTCAAGCGCTCGCGAAATCGCTCAGGGTGCAACAAATCACACACGCGAATTCCCCGCCGCGACGCCTTGTCCTGATAGGCGGGACCAATGCCCCGGCACGTCGTGCCAATCTTGGACGCGCCAAGCGCCGCTTCCGCAGCCTGCTCCATTTCTCGATGATAGGGAAAAATTAAATGAGCGCGGTTGCTGAGGAACAGGCGGTCGCGAACTTCGATTTCGCCTTTTTGCAGATTCTCGATTTCCGCCACCAGAGCCGCGGGATCGATCACGGCACCGGCCCCTATAACAGCCTTCTTGCCTGGCCGAAGGATTCCGCACGGAATGAGCTGCAGGATGAAACGGTGGCCGCCGGTGATGACCGTGTGTCCAGCATTGTGCCCGCCGGCATATCGCGCAATCACGTCGAACGAGCCCGCTAGATAATCTACAACTTTGCCTTTGCCCTCATCACCCCACTGGGCTCCTACCACGGCAATCGCTTTCATTCGACCTCGTTCGGTTCCACGGAATGGCACGGTTTCATACCCAACACCGGGGAAAAATTATGTTGTTGGAAGGTATCACAGCGACTGCCAGTACTTGAGTCTATGCCGCACGACGGCACAATGGCAAGCGGTATTCAAAGCAAACGGGAATTTGCGATTGGACCGCAGAGAAGAAAATAGAGATGGATTTTACCGGCTTCGCCGCCAGCCTTGCTCGAAAAAGATCTACGGTAATTTTGAAACCCCGATCACCCAAGATGCCGCTGGAGCACTTTTTCGATTTGTTCCTTGGGGAGCGCGCCCACCATCTGATCCACAAGTTGGCCGCCCTTGAAGACAAGCAGCGCCGGTATCCCTCGGATGTTGAATTTGCCGGACGCGGACATATTCTCGTCCACGTTTAACTTTACGACCTTAAGCTTGCCTGAATTTTCCGTGGCAATCTGGTCTATCGTCGGCGCCAGCATACGGCAGGGACCACACCATTCGGCCCAGAAATCCACCAGCACCGGTTGCGTGCGGCTTGCGTCAATCACTTCGACCTGAAAATTCGCATCAGTTACGGCTGCAACATTCGACATGTGATCCCTCTATTTTTCTTATTTCCGACAATTACATCGCGCCGGCGCAATGCCACCAAATCGCCGAGTTATCCCGCGCACCTATTTAGATGCTGGGGCAGTTCGCGCGACTCTCAAGTTCCGCGCGCCCTCATACAGTTTGGCATAAGCCGCGGCGGATGCCTTCCATGAAAAATCCTTGCCCATTCCCCGCATTTGAAGCGACTTCCACGCCTTTTTGTCCCTAAATACGGTCAGAGCCTGGCGCAGGCATTCCAGCAAGGCCGCCCCCTTGTAATCCTGGAACTTGAATCCGGTTCCCTTCCCTGTCTTGGGGTCATAGTTATCAATCGTGTCCTCAAGACCTCCGGTGGCTCGGACGACAGGCACTGTTCCGTAACGCAAGCTGTAAATCTGGTTCAAACCGCAGGGTTCAAAGCTTGACGGCATCAGAAACATATCAGCGCCCGCCTCGATCTTATGGGCCAGCCCGTCATCATAGGCAATTTTAACGGCCACGCGATCGGACGCATGCGCGGCCAGCGTGCGGAATAAATCTTCATACTTCGGATCTCCGGTGCCCAGCGCCACGATGGCAATGTCTTCCTTCAACATTTCGTCCGCAGTCTCGGCCAGCAAATCGAAACCCTTCTGGTCCGTGAAGCGCGAAACGATTCCTATTATCGGGCGCTGCAAATTTTCTGCTGGCAAACCCATGGATTGCAGGAGATCCTTCTTGCACGCTTGCTTGCCCGTCAGCGACCGCGCTGTAAATTTCGCGGCGATTTTCGTATCCACCTTCGGATCCCATACGCTGTAATCCACTCCGTTCAAAATACCGACGACGCGATCTCCACGATGCCGGATGACACCTTCGAGACCGCATCCATATCGCAGCGTCTGAATCTCTTCCGCGTACTTGCGGCTCACGGTGGTAAGGTAGTCGGCAGCCAGCAAGCCACCCTTCAGAAAATTCACGCGACCATAAAATTCCAGGCCGGGCAGAGAATACAGCGATTCCGGCAAACCAAGCCGGCCTATAACCTCTTTCCCGAAATGGCCCTGATAGCTCAAATTGTGAATCGTAAACACCACGGGAATCTGATTCACCGTCGGATCCGAGGCATAAACCGAGCGCAATAAAACAGGCACCAGCGCCGACTGCCAGTCGTGGCAATGAAAAATATCGGGCATCCAGACGTGCTTGGCGAATTCGATGGCGGCGCGGCTGAACGTTGCAAACCGTTCCGCATTGTCGGGATAATCTCCAGCCTTGTCGCCATAAAGCTGCGCACGGTCAAAATATTCCGGATCATCCACCAGATACGTATGGACGCCTTCATCCTTTCCCGCGTCAATAATGGAGGGAAAACGTGCACCACGGCCCAGCGGAATCGTCAAGCTTCGCGCCACCACCTTATCGGTGGGATTATTATGGTAACGCGGCAATAGAACGGCAACCTCATACCCGAGCACAGCCAAAGCCTTCGGTAAAGCGCCGACGACGTCGGCCAAGCCGCCCGTTTTTGAGTATGGAACTCCTTCAGAGGAAACAAACAATATTTTCATTAGGCCTCGGCAAGAATGAATCGGAAAGAATAAAAACGTTACCGGTATCGGGGGCTTTCGTCAAGGCGGAGAGCTCCTATCGCCAGCTTGGCGTAGCAATTGAGGCTTGCATGCTCGGCCATGACCCTCAACCCTTCGCCAGCTTCTGAATTTGGTGGGCCAGTTTTTCGATTTCTTCCGCCTTGCGAACCAGGGCGAGCGACAGCACCGCGGAGGGATTGGCCTTCGCTACCTGGTCCTTTAATTCCTGCGCCAGAGAGAAGAGCTTTTCCACGTCTTTTCGCATCGTCTTTTGGTCTTCGTCCATCATGACTTTGGGGTCGATGGTGGGTGTACGGTCGTCCGGAGGCCCTGGCGGCAACGGTTGAGGCTCGTGTGCGAATTGTGCCGCTAATAGCGGCGCGCCAGAGCCCAACACCACAGCAAGGGGCCCAGTAATTCTTAAAAAATAACGCCGTGTAATCTCCATCACAGCCTCCGTCATTTTCCGCGCTCGGCTGGCAGATCTTCGGCCCGTGCAATATCAAATCAGGCCGCTGCCGTTGTGCCACACTTCATTGTATGATGCTGTGGCGGCGTTCCCACACGTGCAGCTTTTACGGACGGACCCGCACCGACCCATCATTACCATCTCGCGACACATAAACACCTATATTGTCACAAGGAGCATACCAATGCCGGAAGCCACTCATGAACAAGTAAAATTGATGCTGGATCTGTTTGAATTGCGGCGCGAGGCCCGTTTGCGTCAGGCGCGTACCTGGTTTACCTCAAGTTTTCAGGCCGCCAACGCGGAAGAGATGGCCAAGAAATATCCCATGGGCGGCGAAGAGAGCGTCAACGTGCGCATGGTGGCCACATATTGGGATATGGTCGCCAACATTGCCAACCGCGGCCTGCTGCATGAGGAATTGTTTTTTGAAACAACCGGCGAACAATGGTTCGTCTGGGAGCGCCTCAAACATCTCGTGCCGGCCATGCGCGAAATGCTCAAAAATCCCCACATGTGGGAGGCCCTGGAAGAACATTGCCGCCGGCTCGAAGCATGGCGCGAGCGTCGCTCTCCAGGCAGCGCCGAAGCAATGCGCCAGATGATGCAAAAAGTTATGCAGGCACATGCCGGAAACAAGGCGTCGTCCTAAATCGATGGCCAGTAGATCGCGGGAGTTCTCGCATGCGAGAACTCCCGCGCCCCGGTTTGTGCTGACGGAGCCCGCCGGTAAGACGCTACTGGCCGAATCCCCGCGCGATGGTGAATGTGTCAAATGCGTTTAATTACCTTCAGGATTCATAATGGCAGCATCTCAAGACTATAAATCGAAGGAGCCACACATGAGGTTCGCGCGTTTGCCAGTACTACTGGCGATTTTTCTAGCTCTGTCCCCAGCGCTGATGGCCGATGATAAGGCCGTGACACTGCAGGGCACGCTGGTGGATAGCAAGTGCTACATGATGGATAACAAACTCACTGGTAATGATCATGGGGACATAAAGAAATGCGGAACGCTCTGTCTCAAGGGTGGATCGCCGGGCGCTCTGCTGACTAGGGACAATCATTTTTATGCTCTGCTCGCGCCCTCTATTGCACTGGCGCCATATGTGGGACAGCAGATCCGCGTCACTGGAAGGGTGGTGAGCGGCTCGATTGACGTTGATAAGGCCGAAATCAGCCAAAACGGCCAATGGCAGCCGATTAAACTTGGCAATATGATGTAGTTCCTTGCCACCTCAAAGCGCTTTTCCAATAACGACATTCGTCGCGACTGAAGAGCAGCCTTTCCACTTGGTGCGGGGAGGTAGCCGCTAATGCGGAGACTGCATTGTTTTCTTTTGATGCTCGCGCTCTGCCTAATGGCCGGTCTGCTTGCAGCGCTCTCCATATCTTTCGACGCCCAAAATCCGCCCGCGCCGGGCGAAACAGAAATTGTTTCGCATTTCAAACACTGGTATATCGCTCGCGAAGCGAGTTCGGTGCCGGCCGAGCCTCCGTCGGATTTGCCTGGCATCAACTCCGGTCAAATGACCTACGGCGGGGATTGCTCTTCCTGCCATGGCGAAGATGGCCGCCATCCCGAACCGCTGGGTCAATCCATGTTTCCTCCGGCGCCAGATCTAGGCTCCGCGAGCGGGCAGCGCTGGAGCAATGCCGAGTTGTTTTGGATTATCAAGCACGGCATACGCCATTCGGGCATGCCCGGTTTCGGTAAAATTAATCCCGACGATAAGATTTGGGACCTCGTCCACTACGTTCGCAGCCTCGCCAGCGGTCCGGGCGATATCAAGCCGAGCCAGTGAATTTGTCGTTATAAGCACTGCGATATCATTGCGATACAACAAAAAGAGGTGGCCAGAGTTTCCTGAGGGGCCATTTGCAAACTTGCCTTTGCCACAGCCCGAATAATTTCTCCCACCTTTGCCGCTAACCGTTGTAAAATGGATGAGCCCCCGGCCTGAGGCAAGCATCTAAATCGCCAGACGCCGAGCCTTCGCGCAATTGTGCGATTTCAGCATGCGAAGGGTTTGCAGGTGTGCTGGGCCCACTCGGATTAATGACATCAAATGAAATTTTGGAATTCCCTGGCAGGCGCGCTGTGTGGTCGATTGGGGGAGGAGCAGAGACGTTGGAATCCAAGCATCGTATAAAGCAATATTCCGTCGCAACTATTCCGTTCTTGCTGGTGCATTTAAGCGTACTAGGCATTTTCTTTGTTACGTTCCAGTGGCGCTGGCTGGCTCTCGCGGCTGCGTTGTATTTGATCCGCATGTTCGCGGTTACCGCGGGTTACCATCGCTATTTCAGTCATCGCTCTTATAAGCTCTCACGGCCGTGGCAGTTCATTCTCGCCTTTTTGGCCGAGACTTCTGGACAGAAGGGCGTTCTCTGGTGGGCGGCCAACCATCGCCATCATCACCGGTACGCCGATCAGGAAGAGGACATCCACTCGCCCGGCCTGCAAGGCATCTGGTGGGCTCATGTCGGATGGATTATTTCCAAGGAATATGACGAGTACAATCCGACGTTGATTCAGGATTTCGTTAAGTATCCCGAATTGCGCTGGCTCAACAAGCACCACTGGGTGCCTGTCACGGCGCTAGGCACCGCTGTCGCTCTTATCGGCGGGCCGGCCGCTTTCTTCTACGGCTTTATTCTCTCCACCGTGCTGCTGTATCACGGCACGTTTTCAATCAATTCGCTATCTCATCTGTGGGGCACGCGCCGGTTTGAGACTCCGGACCAGAGCCGCAATAATTTCGTGCTCGCGCTGATCACCTTGGGCGAAGGCTGGCACAACAATCACCACAAATTCATGCATGTGTGCCGGCAGGGCATGAAATGGTGGGAAGTAGACTTCACTTTCTACGTCCTGAAAATTCTCAGTTGGCTGGGAATCGTCAGGGACGTGCGCACTCTCCGTTTGCCAGCCGCATCGGCCAAGGATGCTGTGGCATAATCGCATCCCGTCAGCCGCGTCCATCTGGATTCAATACGATCCGGGCGTCAAGCTGATCTAATTCCGCGGATATAGAAGATCGGGCCTTCACATGGAAAGCCGGTTGGCCAATTCACTCGCCAGAAAGTTTTTCCTGAGGATTTTGAAGGGGCTGCCGGAGGGTTGCGTCGAACTGGTGGAAGGCGCCCAAACCTACCATCTTGGCAGTCCCGCATCCGAAACCAGGGCCGTTCTCGCTGTCCACAACGAACGCTTTTATCTGCGCGCGGCCTTGGGCGGCAGCACAGGAATCGGCGAAGCCTATATGGATGGCGACTGGTCCACGCCGGACTTGGTCGGCTTGCTTCGACTGGGCGTCCGTAACATCGGGCATTTGGAGGCGGGTTCCAGCACGCTTTCCAGCGTGCGCCGGTTGCTGAATCGCATCCAGCATCGCCAACACAAGAATACTCTGGCCGGCAGCCGCCGGAATATCGCCGCGCACTACGACCTGGGCAATTCGTTTTATCGCTTATTCCTCGATGAAAATCTGGCATATTCGAGCGCTTATTTTGGCGCGCCGGAAGATTCGCTGGATCGCGCGCAAATCCGCAAATTCGATTTGATTTGCCGCAAACTGCAGCTTGGTCCGCGCGAACACCTGCTGGAAATCGGCACAGGCTGGGGAGGATTTGCGGCATATGCCGCATCCGCATACGGCTGCCGGATTACCACCACCACAATCAGCCAAGCGCAGCATGAGTATGCGCGTGAACGCTTCGCGCAAATGGGCGAGGCGGCTCGCGGCATTGAACTGCTTAACGAGGACTATCGCCAGTTGCGCGGCCAGTACGACCGCATCGTCAGCATCGAAATGTTTGAGGCGGTGGGGCTTGAGCACTACGACGATTTCTTCGGCGCTTGCGATCGCCTGCTACGGCCTGGGGGCGCTATGCTGCTGCAGGCCATCACCATGAACGAGCGCCGGTTCCCGACGTATCACCGCGGCTCCGATTGGATTCAAAAATATATTTTCCCGGGCGCGGAGCTGGCATCTCTTTCCGAAGTGCTTCGCTCGCTCGGCCGGGTGACGCAGATGGGCCTGCATCATCTGGAAGACATTGGAATGCATTACGCCGCAACGCTTCGCGAATGGAGGAGCCGGTTTCTCAACCGGCTTGAGGAAGTGCGGGAGCTTGGCTACTCTGATCGGTTCCTGCGCATGTGGGATTATTACCTGGCCTATTGCGAAGCCGGATTTCACGAACGCTACATCGGCGATGTACAACTCCTGCTGACCAAGTTGCCGAATCTACGCGCACTCTGGAAAGAGCCGGCATGGCTGGCGGAAGCGATGGCGGAGGAATCCTCAGGGGAGCCTTTGCGGAACCTGCCAAGCGCCGAAACGGGCTGAGGGCGGGCAAGAGAGATTCCTCGTCGCGAACACCGCTCCGTCGGAATGACGGACTTGTCACATTTCCTATATGAAGATTCACAAAAGCAGCGCCCTCGCCTAAGCGCGCATGAATCGCGCTATGGCTCGGGATGACTGGAATTGAGCTGCGGTCACAACGGGGCGGTCCTTCGCTGCGTTATTCAGAGTAAACCATTCGCAGGATGGCGCGGGGTAAACAGCTCCCGCACTCCAGAGGGACAGAAGGGCCGCTGGACAAGACGCGGGGGGAGGTGGTCAGCTGCGGGCGGACGGTACTATATCGCGGCGCTAACGTTGCGAGCGGGTATAGGGAGCGGAGAGAGCGTAGGCGAGGAGACCGGCGGCCATGAGAATTACACCGAAGAAGAGGCTGTTCATACCCAACACGCGTTCCTGGTCGCCGCGAATTACCGAAAAGACCAGCAGCAGGAGTGGAAAGGCACCGGCCAGGACCGCGCCGGCCATTCCTCCGGGAACGCGAAAAGGACGCGGAAGATTTGGCTCGCGGATTCGGAGGGCGACCAGCGCGGCAAATTCCAGCAGCAGGCTTGCGCCGGAAAGCAGCACATCGAGGGTAATCAGGCGCTCGAAATTGAGACCCAAGCAAAGGGCCCATCCCGCTCCACAGGCGAGAATGGCGACCCAGGGAGCGCGGGTGCGGGGATGGAGCCTGGCGAATATGCCGGGCAACATGCCGTCCTGAGCCATGGCCAAGGGCAACCGGGAATAGCTCATCACCAGCGCATTCAACATTCCAAAGGCGCTCATCATTCCGCCGATTTCCAGCGCCAGGCGAAGCCACGGCCCTCCCACCAAGCCGGCGAGGTTGGCCCATGAACCTGTTTCCCATGCCGTGGGAGACAGCCTGGTAAGAGACATGGCCGCAACGGGCAACACATAGCTGAGCGCGATGATGGCCAGCGCGAAAAACAGCGCGCGCGGATAAGTGCGCTGCGGGCGCTCCACTTCGGCGGCGATTGTGGATGCATTGTCCCATCCCATGTAATTCCACATGGCCACCAACAAACCGCCCATCAGGCCGACCGAAGAATGGGCCGGCGGCGCGGCTCCGGCCAACATGCCAGCCTTGAATGGCGCGAACAGGACGATCAGGATAAAGGGCGACGAAATGAGGAGAAATAGCCATAGCGAACTTATGGCGACAACGCGGATGCCCGCGACGTTCATCACCGTGCAAATGGTGACAACGGCCAGCCCGGCCATTACGCCGCGATGGCCGATGGCAAACCATGGAAAAAGCCGGGTGAGATAAATCACAAAGAGCGTGGGATAAATGGCCATGTCGAAAATACTGGCCATCAGGGAAAGCCAGGCTTCCTGAAATCCCCAGAAATTTCCCATGCCCCGGCGAACCCAGGCGTAATATCCCCCTTCCGCCGGGATCGCGGCGGAAAGCTCGCCAATCATGTAGGCAGTGGGAAGGCTCCAGATGAGCGGGGTGACCAGCAGGATCAAAATCGCGCCGGCATACCCCGCGCCATGGACGATGTCTTCGGTACCGTAGGCGCCTCCCGAGACCATGAAAAATGTGGCGGCCACCAAGGGCCACAGAGTCAGCAGGCCGGAGCGATTTTTGAATCGCGGGGCGATGGAATTTTCGGGACCAATGACTGGAGTGGCTGGCTTCAATTTCAGTCGCGCTCTCGAGGGAGGAAATAACCAACCTTTCCGGCGCGGATGAATTCGCGACGGGTGATAAGGCGGTTGATGAGAAAGAATACGCGCATCCGCGCAAGCTGCAAGAAAAACATTTCGACCGAGGAATCTTCGCGTGCTATTCTAATGTCAGAGGCGAAGGAGTTCGCCCTTAAGCGCTGTCCCCTTCTGTGAGCCGGGACAGATGATGACTCCTGCGAGAGCATCTGCCACCCCGGCCATGTCCAAATTTCTCCCAGAATCTCATTCACAAGAGTTGCGGCAGAAGTGTATAGCCGCGCTTACAGGCTTGCGCTCATGAGCCATTCGCTAATTCCTGCCGCATCGGGGAGAGCATCGGCGGAGTCCGACCTTCTAGCCCTGGCGTCGAAAATCATCGAACGTTTCGCCCTGCGGGATTTGGAAAGCTTGCTGCGGAGCATTCAACAGCAACAGCGAAAGACGGGACTTAACGTCGCGGTTCTGGGGCGATTCAAATCCGGAAAAAGCAGCTTCTTGAATCACATTATCGGGCGCCGACTGCTGCCTGTGGGAGTGTTGCCCGTTACCTCGGTGGTTACGACCCTCAACTTTGGCCCAGTGGAATCGGCACATGTGGTTCTTTTGAATGGCGAGACGCGCCAAATAAATATTGATCAGGCGGGTGAGTATATAGCAGAAACAGAAAATCCACACAACGTTAAAGGCGTTCACGAAGTCAGCATATTGCTGCCATCCTTGCAGCGCTTTTGCGGTCTTACGTTTGTTGATACGCCCGGTCTCGAAAGTATTTTCGCCCACAATACCGAGACGTCAATGGCATGGACACCAAACGTGGATCTGGCCCTGGTAGCGGTCAGCGTGGATTCTCCATTGACTCCGCAGGACCTAAACCTCATCAAGCGGCTGCATCAATTCACTCCCAAGGTTGCGGTATTGCTCACCAAGGTGGATCGCCTGGATGACACCGGCCAGGAAGAGGTCCTACAGTTCGTCATAAGGCAACTGCGCGAAAAATTTCAAGCGGATATTCCGGTCTTTCCCCACTCCATCCATAATGGATATGAATCGCTGGGGCGGCAGTTTGAGGCTCAATACATCCTCCCGACACTGGAATCCTTCCAGGAAAACCAAGCAGCGATCATGGATCGAAAGTTGGAAACGCTGCTGCGGGCCATTCACGACTATCTGAGGCTGGCACTGAAGGCTATGGAAATGGAGGACGCCGATCGCGACACACTCAGATCGGAAGTTCTGGAAACAGGGCAATCCATTGCGGACAGGAAACTTGGAATTCACCTGATGGCCAGACATGCCGCCGGGAAAACTCGCCCCACTATCGAACACCATTTCGAGAAAAACATACGGCCCCAACTGCAGAGAGAACTAACTGAAAAGCTGGACGGCATTTTTCCCCAATGGCGAGAAGGCTTTGGGCGGACGCTCCAAGAATTTGAACAATGGCTGCGCAGCGAGCTAAAGGAGAGGTTGAACGAGGTGTTAACAGGTGGCGCTGGCATCGCCAGGCTACCTCTGGAAGAATTTGCGCGTCAGTGCGAAAGCAGCCTGCAATTATTTCGCGACCAGGTATCCGAAACCGTCATGCGAGTTTTCGGCACACCGCTACGCACCACGGAGAGCGTGATCGAACTCGAAGCGCCGCAGTCGCCGGATATCTCGGTTGGCAGGATTTTCGACCGCAACTGGGAACTGCTTTCGGTATTGATTCCCATGTGGATATTTCGGCCCCTAATCGAACGCCACTTCCGCGATAAGGTTGCGCACGAAGTTTACAAGAATCTATCGCGGCTGACTTCACAATGGGAGGCGGCAATCAACGACGCCATATCGAAAACGGAACAGGAAGCCAAACGAAAGATGGACGACCTGGTGTTCACGGTGCGGGGATTGCTCGCCAACAGCGATTTCCGGACAAGAGAATTGCTCCTGTCGTACCTGAATCAATTGCCGGGTGAAAACGGGGCGCTCGCCGGTCGCAACGACCAAGCCGTCGGCAATGTCACGAATGGATCGAATCACTCTCGATTGGACGAATCGGGCGGCGGGCCGGACCGGGCCAAGCCAGGAATCAGTTTGGAGCACAGGCCGGTTGGTAAAATAGAATGACCCCTCCTGAAAATCCGGGCGCCGCGGGACTGAATGAAAACCAAGAGCGTCGCTTGCGCATCACGTGCCAGCACATCGATCGCTTGTTGTCCAACATTGAAAATATCCTAAACGCACCTGCCCTACCGATGGCATTTCCACGTTATGCACCGGACGTTGCGCCGGAGGTTCGGCTTTCCTTGGAAGATCACATCCGCCGAATCCGCACTCAACTGCGAGCGGCCCTTGCTTCGGCCGGCATTTCGGACGGGATGTCCCCAATTTCCGCTAGTCACGCAATCCAAACCACATTGCTCTACATGGAGGTCGCGGCGGAAGAACTGGCGCCCCGATATATGCGCGGCTATGGACCTTTGTCTGATGAGGCAGCCACGAAAGTCGGGGGCATCGCCAACGAACTAGCCCAATTGGTAAAACAGGCGCGGGGCGTGCTGGAGCACAATTAGAAAAACGGCGCGCCTCATTGGTTGGTTACGAGCGCGCACCATCCTGATGCACGTATTTAACTACCTCGACTTCCGACATTGCAATCAGCCCTTCATCCACCATCTGATCCAGAAAGGGAAGCAGTGTCTGTATCTTTTCCTCGGAATCAATCACGCTGACCATAATCGGCGCATCTGAGGAAAAAGAGAGAAGGTGGGAGCGGTGAATCAGCGTGCTCGCGCCGTATCCTTCGATGCCGCGAAATACGGTGGCTCCTGCTATGTCAAGCTCCCGGCATTTTTCAACGATGGCGCGGTAAAGAGGCTTATCCTTCCACTTGTCGTCTTCGCCGAAATGAATGCGCAGCATCTTTGCCCTACCTTCGAGCTTCATTGCCGCGCCTCCTGCGCAATTCCTTCCTGCTGTTGGTTGTGCGTGTATTTGATGATGTCAACATCGGAAAGAACGACCAGGCCCTGCTGAACCATGGTATCGAGAATCGGGAAATATGCCCGAAGCTTTTCTTCGCTGTCCACCACCGAGAGCATCATCGGCCGGTCATGCGAGAGATTCAGCGCTGTTTCCCTGTGAATGCGCCGGTTGGCGCCATAGCCGAGAACCCCTTCATAGACTGTGACCCCGGCGATGTCGTTCGCGCGCATGCTTTCCATTAGGGCCTTGTGCAGCGGCTTGTCGTGCCATTTGTCGTTCTCGCCCACAAAAATTCGCATCAGCTTCGCTTTACCCTCACGCCGGAGCGACGGACCCGCGATATGGGGAGATTTCTTGCTCGACAACTCCGACGGCTTGATTACGGTTGTGTCCTGGATTTCAATCAGTCCCGTGCCGGCCATTTCGCTCAATTTTGGCAGCAGCTCCTCGACTTTTTCCGCCGATTCGATGAACTCGATTCTCATGGGCAGATTTTCCGTGAGCACTTCGATCCGCGTTGTATGCATGTGATGGTCAGCGCCGAATCCGGCGACGCCGCGCACTACATTTGCCCCAGAGACGCCTCGATAGAACAGAAAGTCCAGAATCGCAGAATAGAGCGATTGCTTGTGGTACACGTGGTCTTCACCAACGTATATCGTGACCTTCTTGGCGAGCCCGGCTGTCAGCATACTGCCTCCCCAAAAACGTGTTCGACTGGTAAAATAATATTCGCGCCCGGCAAATTTGTGGCGTCGCTTCCTGCTTTCACGAGATTGTCCTTCCAGTGATAACACCCAACCAAACCGACACGAAACCCACAACGACGCTCAAACCCACGTTCAAGCCGGCCACCAGCAGTTCGCCATCCTGTATGTTGCGGAATGTCTCATACTCAAAGGTCGAGAAAGTTGTATACGCTCCGATGAACCCAATGGGAATCAAATACCTCCAGTTCGGGCTCCAGTGAGTTCTTTCCGCAAGAAGCGTGAGTATGAACCCAATCAAGAATGATCCCGTGCAATTGATAATGAACGTACCGTAGGGGAACCGCGTGCCCATTCGGTTGCTGATGTACCCGCCCAGCCAGAAGCGCGCAATCGCGCCGATGAAACCTCCGATCCCCACCATCAAATACTTGTTCATGTGACCCACCGGAATTTTCCTTGATGAGCAGTGGCCCACGAAATAGCGGGCCACTGCCTCCATATTATCCTGCCGGACTGTTGGGCGCGTCCCAGATTGTTCCGAACCGTCAAACCCGACCAAAATCCTTTTAAATTGAGAATCTCGCCGTCCCTTCAATGATCAGTTGCGCGACGGTCCCTACAACGATTCCCGTCAAAGCCGTGGAAATCTTGAACCAGATTGCCAGCAGTGTGGCGATAAGGGCCAATCCGATCCATAAGGAAGCTAATGGCCAGACATTCGGCATGTCAGTCCTCGCTTCTGATTTTCCTACAGGACATTGCCGAACAGACACGACCCCGTGACAATGCCTTGTCAGGAGTCATCATCTGTCCCTGCATGGAGGGGACAGCGGTTAAAGGGTGAACTCCTTCACCACTGTGGCTATGGTACTTCGACTGCCCCGATTGCGGCAACCGATTTCTCAAAATCCTTTGCTTGCAATCTGCAGTCATGTCGGTGACAGATGACGTTTTGAGATCTAGCTCGTAGGCGTCTGCCGTGCCCGACAGGGACCTTTCAGGAACCGCGCTGGCGCTCCCACGGCTGGCAGATTAGCTCCACACGGTCAATCATCACTTCCACTTCCTCAAAGGTTGGCTGGTCGCGCAGATGAACAGCCTTATTCCGCGTTTGCCAGATACGGCGCAATTCGGCGACGTGCTCCAGCGACAGATAGCCGTCCCCAGCCAGCCGGTCAAGCAATGATTCCACAGCGCCCTTTTTGGGAACGAACTCCTGCCGGTAAAAACGCCGCAGCGCCACGCGCAGTAGGCGCTCGTATTCCGCCGCCGCAATCATCGCGGCCAGCACAGGAGTGGTGGGCAGTAGAATGCGGGCCAATTCCAGCGGACCATGATTGCGCAAAATTGGCGCGAGGGCGTGCTGCGTATGCCGACGCTGAATCCATATGTCATCTTCAAAGCCGCGCCGGGCCTTTTCCGCTTCCACGGTACCGGCTATTCCACGGCTGATCTGGTCATAAGCCCACAGCGCCATTTCGGTTTCAGCCACCGAGGACAGCCGGAACTGCTTCCGCCATTCGCTTAGCTCCTCGCAGAAGGCGACGAAGAGATCCATTGCCGTGGGTCTCTGAATCTGCAAGAGGTAGGTCATCGTAATACTAAAAATGCCAAATCTTTCCGGATGAACGAAGCGCAACACGACTGAGGCCTGCGACAGGCCGCCGAGCGCGTTCACCAGTTGTTGCACCAAAGGGCGAACGTCCGCGGGCAGCGGGGACAAGTACAAGCGCTGCTTGCGTAGCGCCATATCCAATTCCTTTTCCGACGGAACCTTCCAATAACCCGCATGAGGCGTGGTGTCATGGTTAAAAATATGGATGACATCCTTGGCCACCAGCCAGCGTTTTCCTTCACGCAACTGTGCAAGCCTCTTTTCCACGGCGCCGAAGTTGTACCGGTGGCCGTAGCGAAGCTCGCAAACTTCAGCGAAGCGATCGAGATAGGACTTGAGATCGAAACTCATGAGCGGGATGCCAGCATTTGAGTTTAACGGCTAAGTACTTTAGCGGCAAAGATTCGATGCCTAGGGTTTTGATGATGACCAAATACAGAATGTGCCGGATTCAATAATCTCGCCACAATTACTAGGCTGGTATAGCAGTCTGCCAGATTGATTGGCAATGGAGATTCTATGACCGGGACAGGCAATCAGCAAAAATGCTCCAAATGCGGGCGGAGTTTCAACTCGTCCGAGGAATTGCGGGAGCACGAAAAGAACTGCAAATCGAAATAATCCCGCTGTCTTCTCACAATCTTCGGTTATTGGTATACAAGCCCCGTTGCGGCGGGAGTTAAACCTCATGGAACGCAGCGGGGCTTTTCCATGTAAGGTTCGCAGTCTTCTATTGCGTGGGCGGAAGATTCTCGAGCGATTTTACACGAACGACGACAAATACCCTTGCGATTTTTGTAGTTCCTTTAGAATCCTTGGCTGTCAGCGTGTAAGTGGTGTCTTCTGTCGGGGACACCGGCACGCACCGGCTGTAGGACGGCCAAACATGGCCGGCATCAGGCACGATGCTCACTTTTTGGGCATTGGAAACGCCATAACATAATTGTGCCGTCTCGCCGCGGTGAATAGCGCCCGGCATGGCATAGAAACTCAGGATACCGAACTGCGCCCCACCCAGCGCGTCAACCGATCTTTGAGCCTGAGTGCGCTGGGCCATCGCTGTTTTCGCCGTCGCTTCCAGCTTTAAAGTCCGGGTGTCATGCCAGCGCGAAAAAATAACTCCGCCGGAATATAGGGCCGCCAATAAAATCGCAATCCCTCCACCCAACCACACCTTGCGAACGACCGCTGAGGAATTTGGTTCTACATCCATGGGTTTGCCATTGCTGGTTAATGAGGAATTTTACACAGCCCGAGGTGGCCGCGGTTAAGATGCTTTCTCTTCGGCATAAATCAGATATTCCGAGTATGGACCCTTGAAGTCTTCGACGCGTCCATTTTCAAAACGCCAGATGCGAGTGGCCACTTCATCAATTACATCGTAATCGTGGGTCACCAGAAGCACGGTCCCTGGATATTTTTGGAGCCCGATATTCAGGGCGTTAATCGACTCCAGATCCAAGTGGTTGGTGGGCTCGTCCAGCACCAGAAAATTTGGTTGCAACAGCATGAGGCGACAGAAAATCAGCCGGGCGGCTTCTCCGCCGGAAAGGGCCCGTGTGGGTTTCAGGGCGTCTTCACCGCTGAAGAGCATGCGTCCGAGCAATCCCCGCAATTCTTCCTGCGTTGCTCTCTGATCGAACTGATGCAGCCAGTCAATTACCGTGGTGCCCTTGACGATTGAATCAGCGTGATCCTGCGCAAAATACCCGACGGTGACCTCATGTCCCCACGCCGCCGAACCGCCGTCAATCGTAAATTGCCTGTCGGTGTCTTCCAGATATTCGCCCGCGCTGCGTATTAGAGATTTCAACAGGGTAGTCTTACCCGAACCATTGCGCCCGATCAGCGCGATTTTCTCGCCTCGAGATATGCTCGCAGAAAACGGCCGCAGGACTTTCAGGTCGTCATACGATTTTGCGACGCTCTTGATCTCCAGCGGATGGCGACCCGACGCGCGCTTCATGTCAAAACGGATGTAAGGCCGCTGGATATTGGATCTGGCCAACTCGGCAGTTTGCAGGCGCTCAACGTCTTTTTTGCGCGATGTAACCTGCGACGAACGGGTACCCGCGGAAAATCGCGCGATAAATTCGTTGAGTTGGGCAATTTTCTTTTCGCGCTGGGCGTTCTCGGATTCGATGCGCGCGCGGATCTGCGTCTTGGCGATCACCATGTCGTCATATCCGCCCGTATACATAATCACGGTTTGATAATCGATATCCGCTGTATGGGTACAGACGCTGTTCAAAAAATGGCGGTCGTGGGAAATTACGATTAGAACGCCTTCGTAAACGCGCAGGTAATCCTGCAGCCAATGCACTGAATCAAGGTCCAAATGGTTGGTCGGTTCGTCGAGCAACAGCGCGGGAGGAGTCCCAAACAGCGCCTGAGCCAGCAACACGCGCACCTTTTGCCCGCCCTGCAACTCGCCCATCTTGCGTTCATGGAGGGCGTCTTCCACACCGAGGCCGTCGAGCAAAATGGCCGCGTCCGCTTCCGCCGTGTAGCCTCCCTCTTCGCCAACAATTCCTTCAAGTTCGCCCAGTCGCATACCGTCTTCATCGGTCATCGAATCATGCGGCTTGGCGTAGAGAGCTTCGCGCTCCTCCAACGCTTTCCACAATGGCGCGTTACCCATTACCACAGTGTCAACCACACGATATTCGTCAAAGGCGAACTGATCCTGCCGCAGCACTCCAAGCTTCTTCGGCCGGGTTATCGAGCCGGCGGATGGCTCCATTTCGCCCGTCAAAATCTTCATTAATGTGGACTTGCCCGCGCCGTTGGGGCCGCTAATAGCATACCGGCGGCCAGACAGGAAGGCACACGTAACGTCGTCGAACAGAATTCTGGCGCCGAAGCGCATCGAAACATTGTTTATGGAAAGCAAAGGCCCTCTTCGGTTTTTTCTAGCGGTTCTGCAATTATATCGCAAAATCCCCGGCGGCGGAAGACTGTCAATAAGCGAGTTTTTTGGAGCAAGCGGCGGATCGGGTAGACTGGCCAATATGCGCGAACATCTTATCGGGGTTCCCAACCTTCTGGAAGGCGAGCGTCGCTGGGCATGAAAACATCCGCGGGGCTGCACTTCAAAACTTTCCTTTTGATTCTGTTAATGGTGATATTCGGGCCGCTAGGCAACGTATTCCTAGGCAAAGGCATGCGAGGAATCGGCGCGGTGACCAGCCGGGCCCCGGCGGCTCTGCTACCGATGTTGGGACAAATTCTTCGGTCCGACGCAATCTGGCTTGGCATTGCGTCTTTAATCGCTTTTTTTTTGGCTTATATGCTGGTATTGTCATGGGCCGACTACAGTTACGTCCAGCCAGCATCATCCTTCGCCTATGTGGTTGTGGCCCTGCTGGGCCATCTGGTGCTTCATGAAACCGTCACACTCACGCGATGGCTCGGTGTCCTGGTCATTTGCATGGGGGTCCTTGTCGTAGGGCAAACCCCGCCCCGCACCACGGAGCATGCCTAGTGTTGTGGGAGACGGTATTGTTTGGGCTGATCATTGTCGCTGGCACCGTCGGCGAGCTGTGCGTGGCCCGCGCCATGAAGAAGGTTGGCGAGGTAACCGACTTCCGTCCAGTCGCGCTTATTCGAGTGATTCTCTCGGCACTGCAAGTTGGCTGGATGTGGCTGGGCGTCGCGCTAATGGCGGTCGCGTTCTTCGCCTTGCTCGGCGCGCTTTCTCTTGAAAATGTAAGTCTTGTTGTACCCGTCACGGCACTGAGCTATGTCGCGGGCACCCTTGGGGGCAAGATCTTCCTTGGAGAGAAAGTCTCGTCAAAGCGCTGGGCCGGAGTAGCGCTTGTCTGTATCGGCGTCACCCTGGTATTTATCGGCCGAAAGTAGATTGGCTTACCCGCGGATTCTTATGTGGACTCACCGCCTGCCCCAGCCACCCATTAGCGTCCGAATGGGCGAACGCGAATATACGATACTCGACCATTCCGCCTGATTAGCTTTCCGTCGGACTTGAAGGCTCCGGACACAGCACGCCATCCCGAATGTAATAGTCGGCATCGCGCCAGCGGAGTTTCTTCCGTACGAAGCTAGCCCCCCAAATGGCAAAGGCCACCGCATCCCACACCATAATCAACGACATTTCTTTCCACAATCGCGATCGCTTCAGGCCCCGGATACCTATACTCCAGGTTAAGGCGATTCGAAGCAGGAGATATGTGGCAAGGTAAGCCAAGGCTATCTTCGCCGAGGGATGAATTGCAATGGCCGCCAAAGACCAAGGCAGTCCTTGGGTAAGGAGTAGCCCGAAATGGCCCCACGGACGCATATGCCTCATCACGACCATCCACCGCATGCGCTTTTCCAGTAACTCGCCGAACGTGTGGTACCCAGCGAGCTTCAATACGGTATAAGGGATGAGCTTGACTTCATGGCCATGATCGGCGATTAAGCGCCCGACCAACAGATCGTCACCTGGTCTGCTTTCAATCGCTGCAAACCCTCCAAAGTCCGCCAAACGGGCGCGCGTGGTCGCAATCGTGGGGCCCAGCGCGAACTTGACTCCATCCAGTTGCCAAGCGACCAGGATTCCCGCGTAGAAATCCGACACCATACCCACGGCTTGGAGGCTAGCCGCAAACCTCTGATCATCGGTTGGCAAGTAGAAGCAAGTCACGGCTCCCACCGCCGGATCGGCAAGAGGCCCAACCACCGACCGCAGATAGTCGGGTGCTACTCGTACGTCGCTATCCCCTATCACCAGTACTTCGTTTTGCGCTTCATCCACCAAACGTCTTAGTTTGGCGACTTTATCATTGGGCGCGGTGCTGCCAGAACCAAACAATACTCGAATGTTCCGGAGGGGGAACTCGCTGGAGAGCCTGTCGATTACCGAAACCACGGGATCGTCACGCCGGTCAACGCAAAATAAAATCTCATACTCCGGATAATCTTGCCGGCATAAGCTCGCGAAATTCTCGTAAGCTTCGGGATCAACACCGCGAATTGGTTTTAGAACGCTTACCGGCGGAGTTTTTCCGGTTCGCTCGGGCGGCTGCCCAAAAAACCTCCACGAGCTGTATAGCGCGATCAAATAGTAGATGAAAGGAAGGGCGGCCACGCCCAGCAGGAAATAGACAGCGAGTGAGGAATTCATCGCTCTCCGGCCGAATCGAATATGCCCGCTCTAAGGCCGCGCAAGTAGATACCCAAGCCCACAATACCGATGAAGGCCGACCATATCCGCCAACAGAGTAAAGCCTCCGCACCTCCGCGCAGTCCGGTGAGATGGAAGAGAGCATTGAAAGCCGCCTCGCCCACTCCCAGTCCGCCGGGAGTGATGGGCAGGCTATTGGCGATGTATCCCATGGGGATAACTAGGCACATTTTCATAGCCAAAGCCGACGGATTCACGGCCAGAACGGCGAGGGCGGTAACGGCGATAAGGGAGAAGTTGGCTAGAATAGAAACCCCCAGTACCTTTACCAGCGTTGCGGGGGTGCTGCGATAGGTGCCAATCGTTTCCAGCGCCCGCACGGCGAGATTTCTCCACTTTGAAAATCGCCATGCTCCGCGCTCCAATAACCTCACCAGCGGCTGATTGAATAGGCAGAGCATTGCAAGGGCCAGCAAGCCGAGGGCAAGAACGGCCGCTATGGCAAGCAGAAAACGCAACACCGCGACGCCCTGGATAAGCCGGAGGAACATGGGAGCGAACAGCATAGGCAACAGCAACATGGAGAAAAGTCCGATGACCCGGTCGAAGATCACCACCGTAATGATTTCCGTCTTTCGGCCACCATTTTCCCGCGAAGCGTAAAAAAGCTTGGCGATATCTCCACCCGCGGCGCCGGGCAGGAACGTCGTGAAAAAGCAGCCGATCAGGGTCAGGCGCATAGCCATGGTCCACGAGAGATGCAAACCCTGGGGCCGAAACATCCAGGTAAGACGCAGAGCCATCAGAGAGGCGTCAAAAAAAAGAAGCGTCAAAGCCGCCAGGGTGATGGGCCAAGCGGTGAAGAGCTTCGACAAGGCATGGAAACTAATGACTTTCGACTGCGCGAGGTACGCAACCAGGCCAAAACCAATTCCCAACCGCACCAGGGAAAACACCACTTTGCGGAGCGGCTTCGCGGAAATTACCTCTTCCTGCAACAACGGCTGACTCAAACTTGAGGTTATGGGTTCGCCCCTTCCAATGGAATCCGCGCATCGAGATGTGCGGCCAAACAGAACTGAAATTGTCCCGTCACGGCGTTTTCACGCGCCGGGGATCAAATCTTAGTGTACAGCATCGCCCGAACGTATACGTGGCCCTAGCGGCCTACGGCAGGACGGAACCGGGCACCGGCTGATTGGTTAGAAGCAGTTTTCCGCCGCTTTCCACCACAACATTCAGCTTCGCCGGACCCACCAGACGTTCCAAGCGGGGCAGTGATGGCTGCTTGGCAAAAAGGTAATAGCGCGCGGGCTGTAGCCAGAGATCGCGGAATTGCGAATCGTCAATGAAGACATCAGGAGCCCCGGGCGCATTGGAGCCATATTCAAGGTTTTGGACGCGGCCATTGAGAAGCAGGGCAGTTCGGTTGGTGTAAAAGAAAACTGAAGAAAACGGATAATAATGCCCTTCGGTAATCAGGCCGCCCGCGGCGCTGCGCTGCAAAACCGCGGCCAGCGGCCGAGACGACAAGAAAGGATCAAAGGCTACCATCGCCAGACGCGCCGCATGGAAAAATAGGATCATCATGAGAGCGGCGGCGAGAAATGCGCGGTGACCGACGACGCGGCACGTTCCCAGCGCGCCTATTGCGAACGCAACGGCCGCAAGCAATAAAGGCACGCGAAGATAGGCGAAGGATTGGAGAGTGAGATCCTCCATGTGACCTAGGGACAGGGTATAAGCACCAGGATGATGGCTGAGGGCCGCGGAAATATCCCCCGGCGTGGCCACATTGCGCACCAGAAACAAAATAATAATCGTCGCCAGCGCCGCGCATGCGGCGATAGCTGAAAGCACCCGTGTGCCCCGCCGTATCCAATCGCCTCCCATACTCATCGCGGAACCCAGCAATAACGCCAGTGCCGGGTAGCAAGGCATGGAATAGTATTCCTGCGTCGTGGAAAATGTGAAGAACACCAACACAAACCCAGCCCAGCACAACGCCAGAAGCCGCGTCCGCCCGGCGCGGTCAAGGGGCTTGAAGGAAAGCTTCGCGACGGCGGGGAAATAAACGCTCCAGGGAAACAACCAAGCGAAATGCAGCAACCAGAAGTAGAGGCGCGGCACGGTATTGTAATCATGGGGATAACGCAGATTCAGGAAGCGCAAAAGCTGTTCGTTGATGAAAAAGAACCACAGGAATCCGTGATAATGCCCAGGCCCGCTATGCAGAGTGAACGCGAAGCGGGGTGGATTGCGAAGGGCGGCGAGGATGTGCCAAGGCGCCGCAATTAGCAGAATCACCAATGCTCCGGTGAGGGGATGAAGCCGTTTCCAGGCCCCCACCGAGAAAAACTGGCGTGTAAGGACAAGATAAACCACACCGGCGCCGATGGGAAAGACGACCGCGATCAAACTTTTTAGTAAGAGGCCGGAGCCCAGACTGGCGGCCAGGATGAACGCCCACGCGGCGGGGTGGAGCTCCTCTTGATCCAGCGCGCGCAAGAATGCCCACATCGCCAGCGCGGTGGTGAACGTCAGCATGACGTCGGGAATGAGGATGCGGGTGAATAGGAACAGGCCGACGCCCGTGGCCATGCACAAGCCCGCGTAGAATCCCGCCCGCTTGCCGAAGGCCCAGACTCCAAAGGCCGCGGTCAGCCAACAAAGGCCAATGGCGGAAAGCGCGATGGGAATGCGTGCGGCCCAGTCTCGTACGCCGAATATTTTGTACGAGCCGGCTATGGCCCAATAAACCAGAGGAGCCTTTTCCAGGTAAGCGATGCCATTCAGGCGCGCGGTCACCCAGTCCCCGGAAGTGAGCATGTTCCGGGAAATTTGGGCCTGTACGCCGTCCACATCGTCCATCAACGATGGCGGGGACATTATGCAAACCAGATAAATAGAACTGGCGACGAGGAGAACGCCTAGATACAGGCGCCAACTTTTTCCGGAATCCAATGCCCGGGCGCCGAAGAGCTTGCTGATTGAATTCGCCATTTTTTCATCCACAGGAAGAGAATCATCAACCCCCAAAGATGGAACCCCGCATTGGTTCGTCTCTCCAGGTGATCGCTCAGCAACCGCTCTATCACATTGCCGCGGAATAGCCCGGCATGTTCCGAGAGCCCCGCAGTCAATGTTTCCACCAGTAGCGGACGGAGGGGGCCCCGAAGCCATTCATGCGCCGGTATATCGAAACCGATTTTCCCGCGACGCAGGATGGCCGGTGGCAATTTGCCCTTCATCAATTCCTTCAGAACAATTTTCTGGCGGGAACCGCGAATCTTCAGGCTGGCGGGCAGCGAAGCGGCGAACTCCACGATGCGATGATCCAGAAAGGGCGGCCGAACCTCGAGTGAATGAGCCATGCTCATGCGGTCCACTTTGGCCAGAATGTCGTCGGAAAGATAGAATTTCTGATCGAACCATAAATAGGGCGCCAGATTATCGTTGGCTGAAAATAACGCCCGCAACTCTTCCAGGAGAGGCTCCAGCGCGCTGGGCAGCCGGATGCGCAGCAGAGATTGGGTCTCCGCGCCGGAGAAAGTCCCGTTCCAGTGGACGTGGGCCTTCTCGGGCGACATCAGGCAGCCTTCCAGGAAGCGCTTGACCTTGTATTCAAAGCTGATCTTTTCATCAGAAACTGGCCACCGGCGAAACGCAGCGATAGCCAAACGGAGAAAACCGGAGGGCAATCGCCGCATCTCGCGGGCCAGCGCATTAGCCCGGTAGGTCAGGTAGCCGCCAAAGAGCTCATCCGCACCTTCCCCACTGAGGGCGACGGTTGTCTTCGTCCTGCTGAGCTTGGAAAGAAACCAGACAGGAAGCGCCCCCGCATCCGCGCTGGGTTCATCGTTGTAATAAGCGAATTCCTCAATCGCGTTTTCCAGATCGGAATTGGGATTGAGGTCCAATTCCTCGTGTTCGGTGTGGTAGTGGGCGGCAACTTCGCGGATGTACTTGGTTTCATCGAAGGTGCGACCCCGGAAAGAAATCGAAAAAGTCTTGAGTGGTGAAGCAGATTCCGCGGCGGCGTAGTGCAGGATCGTGGAGGAATCAATACCTCCGCTCAACCACATGCCCAATGGAACATCCGATAGCAGATGTTCGCGAACAGAATTGCGCAGGAGGGAATCGAGTTCGCGCTGGGCCGTTTCCAGGGTCCATTTCCGGGATGCGCCGAATGGCAGGCGCCAATAACTCTCGCTTCGAACGCGGCCATCGCGCCATTCCAGCCAGTACCCGGGCGCGAGTTTTTCGATCCCCTCCACCAGTGTCCAGGGAGCGGGCGCGTAGTTTAGCGACAAATAACAATCGAGGCCGCGTAGACTCAAGCGGCGATCCAGCTCAGGATGGGCGAAGATGGCCTTGAGCTCGGAACCAAAAAAAATATCTTCGTCCCGGCGGGCAATATACAACGGCTTAATTCCCATTCGATCGCGGGCCAGAATGAGCCGGCGGGCCGACGCGTTCCATAAGGCCACGGCAAACATACCTCGCAACCGTGAAAAACTGCCGGTATCCCATTCGACAAAGGCGCGCAGTACGGTTTCGGTATCGCAGTGGGAGCGGAACCGGTGCCCTATTTTTTGTAGTTCGGCCCGAATTTCCAGGTGATTGTATATCTCGCCGTTGAAGACAATTCCAACGCCGGCGTCTTCGGCGAACATTGGCTGGTTGCCCGATTCCAGGTCAATGATTTTCAGGCGTGTGGCGCCCATCGAGAAAATATCGGACTGAAAGACGCCCTGTTGATCCGGGCCCCGGTGATTCAGGGCGGCGGTGGCTTGGCGAATGCGGTGGGGACCGGGAACCCAGCCTTTATGCGTAAAACCGGCGATTCCGCACAAGTTCTTACACAGCTCCAATGGCTAATCGCGCGCGACCCCCAAGCCACGGGCGAAACAATTTTGCGGCCGCTCTCAAGAAGACGCCCGAATACCAGAGACGCGGACAATTCCCGGCAAAACTTCTCCCGAGGGTCACCGCTGGCTGTACTCGATTCGAAGCTTCTTAGGTTTGGCCGCAGCACCGGAAATCCGTTTGCTTTCGTCGCCGTTGGTCCCGGCATTCTCGCCGTTCACCTCCGGCTGGACAGGGGAGGATTGCGCGCCCGCGCCCGCTGAATGGCGGAATTCATTGCGAGTACGCCGCCAATTCACTTGCGGCCGGAATAGGGATGGATCGATCCGGTCTCGATATTGAAGCGCGATATTCATCAGAGAATCCAAAAGTGACTGGGAAAGGAGATGGGGCTTCAGGCCCAAGTCAACCAGCTTGGAATGCTTGGCGTTGTAATAATGTTCCTGGGCCTCGACCCGGGGATCCGGCAGATGCTCCACAGTGACGGTTGCTCCCAGCTCCAAGGCCGCTTTTTCCACCATATGGGCAATATCCAATACGGAAAATTGCTCGGTAAATTGATTGTATATGCGGCACTCCCCCGCTGCGGCGGGATTCAGGCAGGCAATTTCAATGCACTGCACGGTATCACGAATATCCAGGAAACCGCGGGTTTGCCCTCCCGACCCATAGACGGTAAGAGGATGTCCAATCGCCGCTTGCACGCAGAAGCGATTCAAAACCGTGCCAAAAATTTCGTCATAATCGAAGCGGTTGATAAGAGCCTCGTCCAGCGCCACCTCGTCGGTGACCGTACCGTAAACGACGCCCTGGTTCAATTCCGTCGCACGCAATCCCCAAACCCGGCAGGTGAACATAATGTTGTGGCTGTCGTGAACCTTGGAGAGGTGATAAAAAGAGCCGGCCTGCTTGGGGTAAGGAAGCACATCGCTGCGGCCATTGTGCTCGATGGTGATGTAGCCCTCCTCGATGTCAATGTTGGGCGTTCCATATTCGCCCATGGTCCCCAGCTTAATGAAGTGGCATTCGGGCACGATTTCCCGGATCGCGAAAAGCACGTTCAACGTGCCAACGACATTATTCACCTGAGTGAACACGGCGTGTTTGCGATCAATCATCGAATAAGGAGCCGACCGTTGCTCAGCGAAGTGGATCATCGCCTCTGGCGAGATTTCTTGGATCGCCGAAGAGACGAAATCGTAATCCGTTACATCACCGACAAACATGTCAATCCTGTTCCCGGTGTGTTCGTTCCAGTTTTTCAGTCTTTCATTGAGAGGCCGGATCGGCGTGAGGGTTTGCGCCCCGAGCTCATGGTCCCACTGGCGCCGCACGAAGTTATCAACGATCGCAACGGAGTGTCCCTTCCCGGACAAATACAAAGCCGTGGCCCAACCGCAATAGCCGTCCCCGCCAAGTACGGCGATCCTCATTCATCCCCCTACGATTTCCGATTTACCGGCAATCTTAATGGATCCATTTCCAATCGGAAGATTCTCAAAATCCATCGCTAGTGCTTGTACGATACACGGCCTAAAGGTCGTGCGTGGCCATGCCACCATTTGTTCGACAAAATGAAACGCGTTCATCGAACACTCTATAATACAGAATACCGCAGGCACGCTCCATTCCTTCATTTTTCGCACGGAGCCATGAATTTAATTCGAAGGAAGAATGCCTTGCTGAGGGGCCCAAGGATTGCGCCTAGTGACGTTTCACCGCAATCGCGCTCCGCGCTTCAAGCGTGTGTAGCCGTCACGCTTGCCCCTACGTTTGCTGTAGAGGGGATTTGGCGACATTTATTTGTCGGGGCAATCACCCCAAGCCTGGCAGGACCTCTAAAATAGCGATGGGAAAAGGGGAACCAATGGGGTGGGGTTTGGCCGATCCACCGTGCGGACCAGGGATAAGGCGCTACATTGCCCCCGCTGCAAATGCGTTTACTGGTGGTTCCTCCAGCGTGGCAGCGGCGTGGGCCTGGGCCCTTTGCAGGCAATCGGAAAGTATGCGTCCCAGAACCTCGGTTGGGTAAAAACACGCCAAATGGCCGGCTTCGGTCAGCAGGACGCGGGCATGTTACGTCATTGCTGCGGCTCGGCGGGGTGCTTCATCGCTATGATCGCGCCGCATAGCCTTCGAAAAAGCCGCACGTTTCTTTGCGAGGACATGGCGCTCGGCGGGAGTAGTGTTGCTGCACAGCTCGCGGAAAGGTTATTCCAATTATTCAGTGCGCATTCTAAGGGATCGTCCCAAGACGCGAGGGCGACTTGCGTTGTTTCTTGACGCGGATGAAATTTTGGCGAAGCACAGGTTCCATGCCTGCCATGGTCCCGCATCCCTGCCGCCCGAAAAGCGGACATTTCATTTGCTAATTCACCCGGACATATCATGTGCTAACGACACTTACAACTTCTTCGAACGGCAAATTGATCGCGATGTGCTACCGTATGTGCGCGAAAAGAATCTGAGCACGTTGGCTTACGGGTCCCTCTGCCGGGGGCTCTTGACCGGGACAATGAAGCCGGACACGAAGTTCACCGGCGACGATCTCCGCCAGTCCGATCCGAAATTCCAGCCTCCGCGCTTCACGCAATATCTGAATGCGGTTCAACAACTGGATGATCTGGCGCAAACGAGATACGGAAAACACGTGATGGATCTTGCCGTGCGTTGGGTGCTCGACCAGCCCGGAATCACCGCGGCGCTGTGGGGCGCGCGCAGCTGGAAACTGTGACGGGCGCGCTCGACTGGAACCTTGACGCGGACACACGCGCGGTGATCGATAACATTCTGCGGCGGGCGATCGCCAATCCGGTCGGGTCCCGAATTCATGGCGCCGCCGGCAAGAAGCACCGTCCCCGCCTAGGATACATGGAGCTTCCAATCAAATTGAGTTTGTAAATAACGGAAACTAAAGGCCGACTACAAGTGGTAAAAAACTCGTTCAGCCCTCGGCGAAAGGATATTCGGTATGAATCCCATCACGGCGGAAAAAAACAAGCTCGGATTTGTCGGAGTCGGCTTCATGGGCCGTCCGATCGCGCAGAGGTTGCTTAAATCCGGCTTCAAGGTGGCCGCTTATGACCGGAATCGCAGCAAGGCGGAAGAGCTAATTCGCTATGGCGGCACAGTCGCGGAAAGCGTTGCGGAACTTTCCTCCAGTTGCGACGTCGTGTTGTCGTGCCTTGCGAGCGATGAAGCTGTCCTGCACGTTTATGGAGGAGCAGATGGCGCGTTCGCCAATGCGCTTCGCGGCGCACTGGTCATCGACATGAGCACAGTGAATCCGAAGACGTCGCTGGAACTCTCGAAACTAGGTTCGGAGCGTGGAGTTGACGTCCTCGACGTGACCATATCGGGGAGCACCCCGGCCGCCGAACTAGGGGCGCTGGTCTTGTTTGGAGGCGGAGACCATGGATGTTTCCTCGCCGCGGAGTCGATTTTCCGCGTGATCGCGCGAAGGTATTTTTATCTGGGGCCAAGTGGCTCCGGAGCGATTATGAAGCTTGTCGTGAACACCCTGTTGGGAATTGGAATGCAGGCGATTGCCGAGGCCGTTGCACTCGGTGAGAAGTCTGGGCTCGATCGCAACCGGTTGCTGGGCGTCCTTTCGGAAACCGCGGTAGTCGCTCCTGCACATGTAGGCAAACTGGAAAAAGCGATACAGAGCGACTACAGCCCGCAATTTCCGCTTCGGCTAATGAACAAGGATTTTGGGCTGATTCTGAGCCTCGCAGCTGCGGTTGGCGCGGAGATGCCCGCGACACGAGCGGCTTTCGAGGTCAATGCCGCGCAATCGGCCGAAGGACAGGAGCAAGATTTTTCGGCAGTGATTCTGGAAATGGAAAAGCGAGCGCATTTGGGTTCCGGGGACAATGGGCGGACTCGAGTTGGCGTTGCTTCAGCGGAAAAGCAGGCCTAGTTGAATGAAATTTTGTCCTGTCCCTGCCAACATGACCTTTCACGGTTTTTTTTGATTCGAAGACCTGTTCCATGGGAGAGGAACATTATGGTGTCGATTGATGAGGGTGTGAAATTCCTAAATTCTTGGTCTTCTAGATCTCGGAGAATCAATGCTAAAGTGGTTTCGTCCAACGCCATATTAGGATTCGATTTCGTAGGGGACATTTCCGCAGATGCGGAAAGGGTGGTTGTTTCAGATGGCATCGGGAATCGCCTCCAGCTTGAATATCGGGGAATCAAAACGTGTAACTGGGCAAGGTGGAACGAGGTAGGTTTTCGCCTTGATGACCTGACTTCAGTTTCCTTAATGTTAATCGCAGAAAAAGAGCAATAAGATTGTTGCTTCGGCCAGCCGCTCGCGGGCGTTTTCTTTTGCGGGATTTCTCGACATCCCCCTGCCAGTCGCCAGCGAGCCGTAACCGAATAACGGTTCTGACCACAGGGGATATCGCTTTAAGTCTAACCTTCCGACAGAGGAAGCCACACTTGAAAACGTGTGTCGCCGGGCTTCGAGTTGACCTGGATATTTCCCCTGTGCTTCTTCACGATTCGCTGAACTGTGTCAAGACCGAGGCCAGTGCCCTCCCCGACTCCCTTCGTGGTGAAGAAAGGCTCGAAGATGTGTGGCTGAACACCGGTCGAAATGCCCGGACCGTTATCAGCAATCTCGACCACAACGCAATTGTCCTCACGATAGGTTCGAACTCGAAGCTCGCCATTGCCACCCATGGCGTCAATGGCATTGTCGATAAGGTTGGTCCAAACCTGATTCAGTTCGCTCCCGAATGAATTTACGAGAAGCGGAACGCGCCCGTAATCGCGATGCACCACCACTCCCCGTTTGAGCTTGTGATTCAGGATGGTAAGCGTGGTTTCCAAGCTTTTCACGATATCAACATTCTGCACGGGCGTCTGGTCCATATACGTGTATTCCTTGATTGCACGGACCAGATCCGAGATTCGCGACGTGCCACTCTCGATTTCATTCAGCAGCGTGCCAACTTCAACGGAAGCCGCGATCCTCACCAGAGCAGCTCGAGCGGAGTCTGCATCAAGGATTGCGAACAAAGATTCCAATTCTTCCGGCTTCACGTTCTTTCGTGCTAGGTCCGCCGCCATTTGCCACAAATCGTTCTGTCCGTGACTGCGCAACAAGGAATCGATCTGCTCTTCCAGGTCGCTGATGGCTAGGGCATCGGGGGGAACTTCATCGCTTTGAATGAAGGAAGCTTCCATCTTCTCGATTTCGGATTTTTGGGCAGCCGTGAGGTCACGCCTTCCCAATTCGTGGCTCGCATTCTTGATTCGTTTCAGGGCCTCGCGCAATTGGCTTGCGGCGCGTTTCGCAGCGGAAGCTGGATTATTGAGCTCATGCGCGAGCCCTGCCGAGAGCTTTCCCAACGAAGCCAATCGGTCCCGTTGTTGCTCCCTCCGCGTGGTTTCACGGATCCTGTCGGACATCAGACCCACGAGACGTTGAGTCAATTCAGGCATCTTCTGTATAAGATCGGGAAACAGCGACGTGGCGAAACGAAGAACGCGTGAGTCCGTGAGTGCCCGCGCGCCAATGGTAAACTGCTGCATTCTCGAAAAGGGCAGCACTCCCGTCACGGCGCCCGGTTCCATGGAAAGCACTACAGTCTCGCCACCAAGTTCGCCGCGCGCCTGCAGCTGTCCCTCGAGCAAGACATACATTGCATCCGCTGGAGCACCCTGGCGAAAGTATATTTCTCCCGCGCTCAGACGCAGCTCTTCCGAGTGACTGATGAACCAGGCGATCTGATCGTCTGGTAGATTGGCGAAGGCCGGGACACGAAGCAGTTCGGAGGTTTCGACCATTTATACTTTGCTCAAATATTGGTGAATAAACTGCACAGCAACCGACCCTTCACCGACTCCGGAAGCGACCCGTTTGACAGAACCGTGCCGCACATCGCCAACCGCAAAAAGGCCAGGAACATTCGTCTCAAGTAGAAACGGATCTCGATCGAGCGGCCATCCCTTGGGGCGCAGCCCTTCTCGTATGAGATCGGGCCCCGTGAGGATGAACCCGCGTTCGTCGCGCTCTACAACATCCGCCAGCCAGTCAGTTCGCGGCAGCGCTCCGATGAAGATGAACATCGCACTCGCGGGCACACGCTCTATCTTCTTGGTATCCGAACAGAGGATTGAAATTTCTTCCAGATGTGTTTCCCCGTGGGCTTCGGAAACGCTCGCGTTCGGCCAGAGCTGAATGTTGGGCGTTTCCTTGGTTTGGTCAATCAGGTACTGCGACATTGTGCTAGAGAGAGAGCTGCCTCGCATGACAACGATCACGCGCTTCGCATACTTCGCGAAATTTATCGCTGCCTGACCCGCTGAATTCGCGCCGCCCACTACATAGATAACTTCGCCCTTGCAGGATAAGGCTTCCGTGGAGCCACCACCATAGTAGACACCCGCCCCCTGCAACCGATCGATTCCCGGGACTACGAGTTGCCGCCACTGAACTCCTGTGGCGATCATCAATGCTTGGCAGGAGATCTCGTTCCCGTCCGCCAATTTAATTATTCGATAAGAGCCTTCTGTCCGGACGCCGACGGCTTCCTGAGGGGCCAGGATTTCCACTCCAAATCGCTTGGCTTGCACTACGGCACGTCGGGCCAGATCTCCCCCACTGAGTCCCATTGGAAATCCAAGATAGTTTTCAATGCGCGAACTCATTCCTGCCTGCCCACCGGGCGCTTCGCGCTCGATCATCACCGTGTGGAGGCCTTCAGATGCACCATAGACAGCGGCGGCCAGACCAGCTGGCCCTCCTCCGACGATTGCCAAGTCATAAAAATTAGTCTGAGCGTGGGTCCGCAACCCGACCCGCTGAGCGACCTCAGACGGTACGCCCTCGAGAAGCTTTGTGCCGTCCGGAAAAAGGACCACCGGGAGGCTAGAGGCCTCGGGTCCCAGCGCTTCGAGAAGACGTTTCGTTTCCGGGTCATTGACGGAAAGTTCAACGTCAATCCACTGATAGGGGACACGGTTGCGCGCCAGAAAATCCCGCAACTCATACGACCGGGACGACCAGCGCGTTCCCAATATTCGGATGCCTTCGAATGTGGGCCGGTAGGAAGCTTTCCAATCATCGAGCAGATCATCCAATTGCGGATAGAGGTGGTCGGTGGGTGGATCCCACGGCTTCAAGAAAAAATAATTGATGTTGGCTTGATTGATGGCGCTGATCGCTGCGTTCGTATCGGCATAGGCAGTAAGCAGTGCGCGCTTGGCCTCGGGGAAAATCTTCATTGCTTCCTGCAGAAACGCGACACCATCCATGTGGGGCATGCGCTGGTCGGCTAGAAGCAGAGCCACACTGTCGTTCCGCACCTTCAACTGCTTCAAAAGCGTGAGGGCTCCCTCTGGAGAATCGCTTCCTATCACACGGTATTCCGCGCCGTACTTTGACCGCAAGTCGCGTTCGATCGCCCGCAGAACATCGGAGTCGTCATCCACACTCAGCAGAACTGGTTTCGCCATGATTGGGTTCCAGGCTCGGTAAGGAGGTATTCTAAGCCTGCGAGCCGGAAAAACAACCTCATCAGGTGAAAGAACTTCGGTGTCGCTCGGTCCCAGAGAAATCTCGTACCGTGGTGGCCTCGGATCTGAAGTCGTAAGCGCATCAATCTGGAGGACCTTTGGTCCTGAGCCCCAATTCCAGTCTCAAATGACCAGGGAATTATCAGGGGCGGTATCAGGGAATTAATTTCCCTTGATATCGTCATCACCGCCGCGAACGACGCGTAGCGCGAATCTTCCCGAGATTCAAGTGCCTTCATGGTGATCACGGGCGGATCGAGTGGAGAGGAAACATCTTCCGTTATCCTGTTGATTTCAAAGGCGTATGGAGTTTTGGCGAGGGACACCGTCCAAAACTGCCCGGTAATATCCGCAGGCTGATTGCCCGCATGGTCCGTGAGAATCCCACCTGGGGTCGGGCCCGAATCGCAGCAGAGCTATCGTTGAAGTTGGGCGTTCACGTGTCTCCCCGAACCATCCGGGCTTATTGGCGTGCCGATGCCGATCATCCTGGACCGAGAAGAATATCTTCGCACCACTGGAAATCGTTCGTGCGCAACCATGTCCAAGCCATCGTAGCCTGCGACTTTCTGGTGGCCATCATGGCCAGCTTCCGGATTCTTTACGTCTTTGTAGCCATGGAGGTCGGCAGCCGCAGGATTTTGTATTTCAATGTGACGGCGCGTCCGACTGCGGAGTGGACCTTTCAGCAATTCCGGGAAGCCATCCCCGGCGACCATTCATATCGATTTCTGATTCATGACCGCGACTCGATTTTTTCGTCAGAGGTTGATGAGGAACTAGCTAGTTTCGGATTGAAGGTGTACACCGGTGCGGGCGCCGAAGGCTAATGCGTACTGCGAACGGCTGGTGGGCACGATCCGCCGGGAATGCCTGGATTTCATGATTCCGTTCAACGAAAAACATCTGCGTAGAATCCTCCGCGAATGGGTCGCTCATTACAACCACGGCCGCCCGCATCTGGCGCGGGGCCCGAGTATCCCTGCTCCCTCAGCGGATCACTGCCCGCTTTTCACAGGGAATGGACGTCGGCACGAGCTGCCCGAATCAACCAGGATCACAGCTCGCTCCATCCTGGGCGGATTGCACCACGAATACCGGCTCGAACGAAACGCCGCATAGAAGGGTCGAGGCCGTCGCAGCCTCGTCCCTTCAACGAATCCACGGCCATCACTGCATTCGGTGCCGGAGCGAACAACGCGGGTCGGCTCCTGAGGAACTCTCGAATTTGTTTCGAAGCCCTTGGAAAATTTACCGTTTTCAACTACCCATCCGGTCGCACTCTCATCCACGGATTAAATTCTTGCGCAGCACATGTTCCGAGATTGTTCGGGCCGCCGCATGGAGAATTATGGTCTGTCCGACCACCAGTCGACCGATACGAGTGACCGCGCCGTAGATTCCCGCGTTATTCTGGTTCGCACGAACGACCGCCCTCAGCACTTCTGGAGCAGGACTTGCTGAGTCGGGATCAAGGTTTACCATCGAGCAGCGAACGTCGCGCATCGTGACGGTGATGGCGGGGGCGTCGTCCCCCTCGCCGAATGACAGCACACCGCCCAACCACTCGTCCTCCTGGAAGGGAACCGGTCGCAGTAAACGAACTACAACATTTGGGCGAAATCGTCGCACGTCCAAGCTCATCCCTGCGAGTCGTCCGATCTCGCGCACCGTATCGAAGGCGATCACGGAGATGCTCGCTTCATCGAAGATGCCATGATTCAACTGCATCATCTGCACGGGAGCCCCGTACCGACGTCCGACCTCCGTGGCCAAGTCCTCCCCGAAGACAGGCATCTCATCGTCATCCGGCGTGCGAACATGCGTAGGAACGTCTCCCTGACCACCGTCTTCACGGCGGTGCGGAGCAAACAGGAGCAGGTCGGGAAGTTTGCTTGCTGTTACCCACGGGAACCCACCGCGGTCATCAATCCGCCGGAATGCCAGGCGCCTGTCACCATCGAGGCCGTACCAGCCCAGCTTGGCGACCTTGAGTCGTTCGCCGCCCATGGACTTCACGGGATACCGGAAGATCGCCTCCACATGTCCGATTTCTATAGGCATGCTCGATCCGAAATCGCCAAGGATCCGGCCACCACAACTCCGCGGACTATCCAGATTCTCATGGCCCCGAAAATGTATCACGGTTGATTAGCTGGCGGCAGAGTAGGCCAGACATTGCGCCTTGTTCACCTCTCCATGCGACCACGACCGGATTTTTTCCGGACTCGCCAGGCTGATTCGTATGGAGTCCACATCCGCGACAGGCAGTTGCAGCTTCACGGTTGCGGTTATCTTCTTGGCCATTGATGTTCGCCTGCGCGCCCCTGTATCGCTCTCATGCGACGTTCTCCACGTGTGCAAAATGCAGCTGGCCTGGAGTCGATCGTCCAGAAATCGCTACCGACAATTTCAGCGTGCAGCGGTTCGTATTCACGTCTTCCTCCACGCGATCCTTGGCCATCGGGCCTGGCTCGCAGGAGATCATCGTACATGAGCGGCATGTGCTGCGCGGGGTGTAGGCGAACGGCCACTTAACAAAAAGGGCCACCTGGATCGCCCCACGTGGCCTTTTACATTTCTTTGAATTGTGAAAGACGATGTGCCCGATAAGGCTATTTCCCGCCTCTGATCTTCGCCCACCGTGCTTTCTGAGCAGCGGCCATTTTAGCCTTTGCTGCCGCAGACATCGTAAATTTCTTCTTAACCGGCTTTGCGCCTGATTGCCCCTTCACTCTGGCCCATCGTGCCCGTGCTCCGGCAGCGATTCTGGCCCTCGCGTCCGGTGACATCGTTCTATTGGCGCGCGCTCGCTAGGCAGGCTTTGCAGCCTTGGTGAGCCGAATAATAGCGTGCCCGATTTCACCACCAAGAGCTTCGATGGCACGGTTGAGCTTGTTTCGTTCGGCAACCAACATTGCAAGAATGTCAGACATAGGAATCTTCCGGCGGAACGCCGGACGGCGGCTCCGCGCCCGTCCCCTCCGGCACGGTCAGCATCACGTTCACGCTCTATGAAAACGAGCAGGGCGGCAGGGCGCTGTGGTCGGAGACCCAAAATGTGCAAGTGGACGCGCAGGGACATTACACGGGGCTGCTTGGCTCGACCTCGCTGGAGGACTTGCCGCCCAATCTCTTCACCAGTCGCTGATTTGGCCCCAATTCGCCACAACATCTGGAACAGAGAAAACACGGCAGAGTGGGTGGCTGCTCGCTGCAGTGGAGAAACCGCTTGCGCAGACTGGATGGCAGAGCTCGGTCGATGCGAACCGACGGTGCACTTTCCTTATTGGAAGGGCACCTCGCATTTGTAGGGGGAGAAAAATGCGACCTGATTGGGATTTCCGGACCCTGAGAGAGAAAATGAGCGCTGCGGGAACTTGAAAAATTCGCTATTTTGGCCCAAATTTGCGAACTTTCGCCGCAACAGGCGGAACAGAGAAAAAGCCTAAGACTTGATGGCGGTGGACGCAGGCTCATGCGAACCTCTCTCCGTCCAAATTCCCTGCTAACAGGGAAAAAAACAGGGAATTTTGCGGGGTTTCCCGGCCTCATTCTGTGGGTCGAGGGCGTAAGCGCATCATTCTGGAATACTTCTGGTCCGGAGCGGTATTCCAGTCTGAAAAGGAACAGGGAATTTACAGGGAGCGTAACAGGGAATTAAATTCCCTGTTACCGTTTGAACAGGCCCCATTGAATTTTTGCAGTCTCAATGATTGAGACATCTAATCGCCCCCCTTTGGTGTTCAGGAACGAGAACTTGGTCCTGATTCCGCAGGCACCCCGCCGTCCAGCGACGTGGCCGCAGATAAAACTGCCCTGAATCACAAAGGCCCCTGACCTCGGAATAGCTCAGTACCTGGATACAATTATTGGTAGGGGTCGAGTGGCGACCTCGTTGGAGCACACCACTCCGGCGACGCCGGCCAGGTTCTCGGTTTGCAAACCGGCGCGGCACTTTGCGCACGACGGCCATGCAGAAAAAGATCTCTAGCAAAGTTTTTTATGGGACTAGCAGACTGGCAACCTCAAGGTGCTGAGGACGAGGGTTTCGCGTGGACGGAATTCCTGGTAGGGACAATCGCCCAATCACAGAAAGAAATACGCTGAAAAGCCATTACGAGCATGTTATTGCTAAGGATTTATGCCCCTACGGATGCTTTCATCCAGGAATCAACGCTTTTCGTGGAAGGCTCCCGCGAAAATAAATCCAGCTCCGCCCATGCATAGGGCCACGAGTAGGCTGGACCACTCATCCCCATTGTGGAGGGCGTGTGCCACTCTAGGACTATGAAGCACCACGACCCAAATGAGAAACATTCCCGCGAGCAGGCTTCCCGCCAGGCGCGTCACTTTGCCCCACGCGATGCTGAGTGCCGCCGCAAGGAAACCCGCGCCGGTTAAATAGGCCAAGAACAGGTGCCCCGGAATCCAGGCGGGAATCAATGACGCGATAACGCGGGGATACCTGATGTGGAAAATACCAAATGTCGCGAGTGATATCGCAAAAAGGAAGCGGGCAGTTTGCGCCGTAACCCTCAAGTAGAAAGGCCTTCGCAGAAATCCATCTCCTTCCGCTGGGAACACAGCTGCCAAGGCAAAGGCCGTTGCAGCCATCGCCAGCGTCTCAAATCCTTGGGTGTCTAGGGCTTGCCCCCAACTGCGCTGGAGGAGGAACTCTAGGATTTTTGGCACGTAAAAGGTCACGAAAACGAAAAAAAACCCCACCCCCAACAGGAGCACAGACTGTGCGGCTCTTTTCCCGCTCGCGAGACTGATACTGACAATGATGAGGCCGATACCTATCAAATAGTCGATCATGGGCCGTGCTACTGTGTAGGGCGGAATGTTGATGAGGTCAGAGGTGGAGTGGGCATAAATGAAGTACAGAATGCCAAAGGCCCCCATCGAGATCGCAAAAATATAGCGGCCTACACTCGTGAGGCGATCCATCCATTTATCGGGAATTTGCGATTTGAACCCCCAGCATGTGCATCGTAGTCTCTCCCTACGTCCGTTGCAACGAATTTTGCGGCAGAAATCTCCTCCGCATCTGCAATCCCTGAGAAATCAGCGCGTTGGCGCGGGGGTGGGGGTAGACTGCAATATACATTCCAGTACCGTGCGCCCAGAAACCTCGAGCCAGCCAAGTGCTGGCTCACCTTCGTATGGCGGGCGTCCGTGATTGTAATGGATTTGCCACTCGCGGAAAACTTTCCGCAGATATTTTTCCCCGAATGGACTACGGAGTCCAGGCATTCGCGACGAATGGTTCCCATCAATCGCTGCTGTACGCCTGCTGGATTATCTTGGTGATTCCGCCCTGGCCAGTTCTTCGCGTTGGCGCAGATGGCTATGATGGCGGCTGTATCCGAAGTAGATGGCCAGGCCGATGAACAGCCAAATGATGAGGCGCGCCCAGTTGGAAAGCCCCAGGCCGGCCATCAGGAGAATGTTCACCACAATTCCAAGTACGGGGACTACCGGCACCCAGGGAGTGCGAAAAGGGCGCGGAAGCTCGGGATGCGTGCGTCTCATGATGATAATTCCGCCGCAGACCAGCACGAAAGCGAAGAGCGTGCCGATGCTGGTCATTTGGCCGACAATAGCAATGGGCGCGAAGGCCGCGAACAGAGATACGAAAACCATGAGAAGGAGATTGCAGCGCCAGGGCGTGCGGAATTTTGGGTGGATCTGGCTGAAGAGCGGCGGCAGCAGTCCATCGCGAGACATGGAGTAAAAAACTCGCGACTGGCCGAGAAGCATGACCAGCATCACCGAGGTGAGGCCGAATAGCACGGCGAGGTTCATCAAATTGCCTAGCCAGGGATAGGGTATGTAAGTGAGCGCGAGGGCCAGCGGCGCGGCTACGTTCAACCGGGTGTAATTGACCACGCCGGTGAGGACGTGTGCATAGAGAATGAAAAGAATCGTGCAGACGAACAGCGAGCCGATGATGCCGATGGGCATATCGCGGGAAGGCTTCTTGGCCTCCTGCGCAGCTGTCGAGACGGCATCAAAACCGATGAAGGCGAAAAATATCACGCCTGCGCCGGCAAGAATTCCGGAATAGCCGAAGTGGCCGAAGTCGCCGGTGGTATTTTGCGGGATGAAGGGCGTTAGATTGGCAGGCTTGATGTAGGCCCAGCCGACTGCGATGAATACGATGACCACGGCGACTTTCAAGAAGACGATGACAGTGTTCACCGAAGCCGATTCGCGAATGCCGCGGATCAAAATGAATGAGACGAGCAACACGATGGCTACGGCGGGGAGATTGATGATCCCGTAGACGATGGTTCCATCGGGCAAAGTGACCGGCTGGAAAGGCGAGGCGGCGTACTTCAACGGCACATGAATGCCGAGATTGCTTAGCAGGGCCACTAAGGTCTGCGACCAACCGATGGAAACAGTGGCGGCTCCCACGCAATATTCGAGAACCAAATCCCAGCCGATAATCCAGGCAATCAATTCGCCGAGCGTGGCGTAGGAATAGGTGTATGCGCTTCCGGCGATGGGAATCATTGAGGAAAATTCGCTGTAGCAGATGCCGGCAAAAATGCAGCCGATGGCCGCCACCACAAACGAAAGAATCAGCGCAGGCCCGGCCTTGGTGGCTGCGGCTATTCCCGTGATCGTGAAGATGCCCGCGCCAATGATGGCACCCACGCCCAGCGCCACGAGGGCGGCGGGACCGAGCGTCCGCCGCAATTCATTTTCGCCGCCGACCCCGGCCTCCTCAAGAATGCGCGAAACCGGCTTGACGGAAAATAAGCCCATCGACAAACCTCGCAAGAAGGTTCAAGCGGAATTCGCTTCTTGGCGTTCCGATGCCAGAAAGTATACTCCCGTTTGTTTCCATGTCGGTAGAAGCGTTCCTGACGCCTGCCACCATTCGGCAAGATGCTGCTGGTCCGTTATACAGAAGTGCCACCGCTGCCGAATAGGCATTTCGGCCAGACAAATATTTTGCGGCCGACTCTATCCGACAAGAACCGCCCGGTCAGGTCCGCTTGAATTCGTTCTATTGCTGACAGCATCTGCGGGCGCGCCGCGCGGGCGAAATGACTGGGCAGAGAATGTTGGCTCGCGCGAGGCAGCTTGCTCCTTGAAAATCTTGTCCTCCGTCAACAGCTAGCGGTTTTGAAGCGTCGCCGATCAAGGCCGCTGCTCCGTTTCGCTTATCGAATGTTCTGGCTTCTTGCTCGCAGATTCTGGTCGGGATGGAAACAGGCCCTCATCATTGTGACACCGGAAACTGTCGTTCGCTGGCATCGTGCTGCCTTCCAGATCTATTGGCGATGGATCTCCCGAGTCAGAAGGCCCGTAGGCAGAAAGCGAATCTCCAGACACATACGCGATCTGATCTTTCGCATGGTCGCGGAGAACCAAACCTGGGGAGCG
>Ga0182024_10001463_pt1 | contig 60896 bp, 52 predicted proteins | sample P32metaG_FD_120480 | JGI IMG/M metagenome (GOLD analysis project Ga0182024, IMG submission 120480) | Permafrost microbial communities from Stordalen Mire, Sweden - P3-2 metaG (Illumina Assembly) | ecosystem: Environmental > Terrestrial > Soil > Wetlands > Permafrost | place: Sweden: Stordalen...
GCCGGTCGACCTGCGCGAGAAGCTGGCCATTGCCGAAGATGCGCTTCCTGAGGCGCTGCATCAGCTGCAGAATCTGGGCGCGTCGGAGGCGGTCATTCTTTCCACCTGCAACCGCGTCGAGATCGCGCTTACAGCCCCGGATCATGAGGAGCCCGGGCTCGTTATCGAGCACTTCCTGCAGAGATGGAAAGGTTCCGCCAACGCTTTTGAAGGGCATCTCTATCGTCTGGAGGCGCGGGACGCCATTCAGCATTTGTTTCGCGTTGCCGCCAGCCTCGATTCAATGGTCGTGGGTGAGCCTCAGGTGCTCGGGCAGCTCAAGAGCGCTTATGCCGTGGCCAAGAGCGAAGGCGCCGTGGGCGGTCTGCTCGAACAGGTTCTCACGCGCGCATTCGGAGTCGCCAAACGTGTTCGCACCGAGACCGGCATCGGACAGATGGCGGTCTCCGTCAGCTATGCGGCCGTGGAGTTGGCGCGCAAGATTTTCGGCTCGCTGAACGGCCATTCGGTAATGATCATCGGCTCCGGCAAGATGGGCGAGCTGGCGGCGAAACATCTGCACCGCTCGGGCGCCAAGCGCATTTTTGTGACCAACAGGACGTGGGAGCGCGCCGAGGAAATGGCCGCAGTATTCCAGGGCCGGGCCGTCGAATACACACGATTCCTCTCCATGCTGCATGAGGTGGATATCGTCATCGCTTCGAGTGGGGCGCCGCATTACATTCTGAGCCGCGACGACATGCAGCGCGTGATCGCCGCCCGCAAGAACAAGCCGATGTTCCTGATCGACATCGCGGTGCCGCGCAATATCGATCCGGCCGTCAACGACGTCGAGGGCGTTTTCCTCTACGATGTCGACGATCTGGAAGGCGTCGTCAACGCCAACATTAAGGAACGCTCGAAGCAGGCTGAACAGGCCGAGGCCATCGTGCTCGACGAGGTCGAGCGCATGATGTCGCGCCTCAGGATTGAAGAGGTCACCCCGACTATCGTGAGTCTTCAGGAGGAGTTCGAGGGCATTCGAGCGGCGGAAGTCGTCCGGGCACTGCGGCGGATGCCCGATTTGACACCGGAGCAGCGCCAGCAGGTGGTGGCCCAGATCGAGGCTCTGACGAAATCCATCGTCAATAAAATCGCTCATCGGCCGATCTCCGCGCTGCGCCGCAACGCCGGGCAGCCGGATGGCGACCAGTTCGTCGAAGCGGTAAGGAAAGTCTTCCACCTGCAGGATTGACCAGGGGCTCCGAGGCTTCATCCAACCGCTGGTTACACTGGGATTTATGTTGGTGATCGGGGCCCGAGGCTCGCAACTGGCTCTCTGGCAGGCGAACTACGTCAAGGATCGGCTGGAGGCGCGCGGCGCTGAATGCCGGATCGAAGTCATCAAAACCACCGGCGACAAGATCCAGGACGTTCCGCTGAACAAAGTCGGCGGCAAGGGTATCTTCACCAAAGAAATTGAAGAGGCTCTGCTCGACCGGCGCATCGATCTCGCGGTCCACAGCCTGAAGGACCTGCCAACCGAACTCCCCAGGGGCCTGACCATCGCGGCCATCCCGCAGCGCGCCGAACCGTACGATGCCATCATCGGCGGCAGGTTGAGAAATCTCAAAGTCGGCGCAATCGTCGGCACCAGTTCCCTGCGGCGTATAGCTCAGCTGAAGATGCTGCGGCGCGATTTAAACATCCGATCGATACGAGGGAACGTCGACACGCGGATTAACAAGGTCGAACGCGGGGAGTATGACGCGATCGTGCTGGCAGCCGCAGGACTCCGGCGGCTGGGCTGGGGCGACATCATCAGTGAAACCTTCCGGCCCGACATCATGTGTCCGGCGGTGGGCCAGGGCGCGCTGGCCATTGAAACTCTCGAGACCGGCGCGGGATACGATGAATGCGCGCCACTGGATGATCCCTGGACACGGCTTCCGGTTACCGCGGAGCGGGCGATGCTTTATGAGCTGGGCGGCGGCTGCCAGGTGCCCATCGGCGCGTTCGGGACGCTCGACAACACCGAGCTCTTTCTCACTGGAGCGGTCTTCGCTCCCGATGGCAGCACGATGATCCGCTATACCGCGACGGGTGAGTGCACGCGCCCGGCGGAACTGGGCCGCAACGTCGCGCAGGTTCTTCTGAAGCGGGGAGCGCAAGCGATCCTCGATATCGTTTACGAGGCTGAACCGGCCCCCGACTGGTCCGTGTGACAGTGCCGAAGGTTTATCTGGTCGGCGCGGGGCCAGGCGATCCGGACCTCATCACCGTGAAAGCCCGGCGACTCCTTGAAAACGCGGACTGCGTTCTCTACGATCACCTGGCCAATTCCGATCTGCTCGACCTTGCCCCTGCTGCCGCCGAGCGCATCTACGTCGGCAAGAAGAAGGCGGCGCACGCGCTCACTCAGGAAGAGATATGCGCTCTCCTTGTCGACCGCGGCCAGCGCGGTTTGAATGTCGTTCGTCTGAAGGGCGGCGATCCGTTCATTTTCGGACGCGGCGGCGAGGAGGCGGAAGCCCTGGCCGACGCAGGTGTTCCATTCGAGGTCGTGCCCGGCGTGACCTCGCCTCTGGGGATCGCGGCATACACGGGCGTGCCGCTCACGCATCGCGATCACACGTCGGTCGTGACCTTCATCACAGGTCATGATGTGTTGAAGATCGATTGGTCGAAGGTGGGCACATCCGAAACCCTGGTTATCTTCATGGGGCTTTCGCAGTTCGACGAAATCGCTCAGCGCATTATTGCCGGTGGACGCGCGGCGGCGACGCCCGCGATGGCTGTCCGCTGGGGCACTCGACCCGATCAGGAGGTGCTTGTAGGCACGCTTGAAACTCTGCCGGGGTTGATACATGCCCACGCGCTGAAACCACCCGCGACGATCATTATCGGCGAAGTCGTGCGGCTGCGCGAAAAACTGAATTGGTATGAACAGCAGCCGTTGTTCGGTCAACGTATTGTTGTCACACGCGCGCGTGAGCAGGCTGGCGCGCTGTCCGCGCTGCTAAGCAATCTCGGAGCGGAGGTGATCGAACTGCCCACCATTGAAATTCAGCCCGCGCGCGACTATGCGGCGCTCGATAACGCAATCTCGCGCTTGCACGATTACGCCTGGCTGATCTTCACCAGCGCGAATGGCGTGCGGTTTTTTCTGGAACGACTCGACCGGAGTAAGTTGGATCTGCGGGCAATCGAAGGCGGTATCTGCGCCATCGGGCCCGCCACGCGCGATGCGTTGGAGCGTTTTCATCTCAAGGTTGACGTGATGGCGAACGAGTACGTCGCGGAAGGATTGCTCGAAGCCCTTGCGGCTTACGACATGACTGGCGCTCGGGTCTTGATCGCCCGTGCCGCAGTAGCCCGCGATTTGCTGCCCTCCGAGCTCACGCGGCGCGGTGCGCTGGTTGACGTCGTAGAGGCCTATCGAACTGCCGCCCCGCCGGATCTCGCGCAGCGGGCCGCCAACGTGCTTTCCCGCAAACCGGACTGGGTTACTTTTACAAGCTCTTCGACAGCGCAGAACCTGATTAGCGCGGTGGGCGCTGACGCTCTGCGGGAAGTGAAGTGCGCCAGCATTGGACCTGTAACGTCCGCGACGCTGCGCCAGAATGGAATTCCGGTTCAGGTCGAAGCGTCGAGTTTCACTATTCCAGGCCTGGTGCAGGCTATTTGTGATGGTGCTCCAACTCGTGGATCTTCAGATCCGCTTTGAGGGATAAGATCTCTGAAAATATCCGGCTGAACCCGGCCGCCATCTCGGCGCGAAGGGTTTCCGTTGTCGCGGACATCTCCGCCCGCAGGGTTTCTTTTGTCGCGGCCATCTCGGCCCGGAGCGTTTCCTTTACGTCGTCGATTCGGCTGTTACCCACGGCCATCTCGGCCCGCAAGGTTTCCTTCAGTTCTGTGATCCGGCTGTTGCCTGTTGCCATCTCGGCTCGCAGGGTTTCCTTCGCATCGGTGATCCGGCTATTGCTGTAAAGCAGCAGCGACAGCGGAATGATTATCGCGAGGGCCAGCGTCATCATTTGCGGATCTGCCATCGTTCCCTTGGTCTCTTGAGTCTATTGCCTTGCGCACGGCGGGTATAATCGGTACGTGAAATTTGCCCCCATTTGCCTCGCCGCGCTGAGTCTGGCGGGCTGTTCGAAAAACATCGACACGCCCGAAGCGGTGAAAGAGGGCGTCATCAAGGACATCGCCAAAAAGGTCGATGTGCAGGCCATGGACGTCACCGTCGATTCCGTTTCATTCCGCGAGAAAGAAGCCGATGCCAGAGTCAGCTTCAAGCCAAAGGGAGGGCCTGTCTCGCAATCCATCACGATGACCTACTCGCTGGAACGGCAAGGCGACGAGTGGCACATCAAGAGCCGCAGTATGCAGGCGCACGACGCGCAGCAGCCTGGCGCGCCCGGTCAGACCGCTCTGCCTGCCGGCCATCCATCGGTCGACCCCAGCCACCAGCCATGAAGGTCGCGATTCTCGGTGGTGGGCCCTCGGGTGCATTCGCCGCCGCTCAGCTCGCATCGAATGGCATCAAGACCGTTGTCTTCGATGAGAAGCTCGCGTGGGAAAAGCCCTGCGGCGGGGGCTTGACTTACAAAGCCTACTCGCAATACCCGTTTCTCGCCGACGGCGATACTCCGAAAAAAGTCATCAGCCAGACCGTTCTCTCCGCGCCGAAGAGCAAAGCGGTGACTCTTTCACTCGATCACCCCCTGCTGATTTACTCGCGGTACGACCTGAACGGTATGCTGCTCGACCGCGCCCAACGCGCCGGCGCGCAACTGGAGAAGACCCGTATCCTGAACATCGAGCGCAAAGGTTCGCGCTGGGCGTTGCGCACGAAGAGCGGCGCCGTGGATGCCGATTACTGCATCGTTGCAACGGGTGCGCGCAATCCCTTGCGAGACGTTGGTACCGAGCTTACTTCCAGCGACGCGATGAGCGCCCTCGGTTACTACATCCCCGGCGATCGGAATCGTATCGACATTCAGTTTCTTCCGAATCTTGAAGGATATATTTGGGTCTTTCCACGCTGCGGACATCTGTCGGTGGGAATCTGCGGCAAGGGCCAACCCGCATCGATGTTGCGCGCCCGACTCGAACGCTACATGGAAGAGCAGGGCCTCGCGAAAGACGGCGCGACTTTCTACAGCCACCTCCTGCCCTGCCTCGATACGCCCGCATGGAAGCGAAATCGCGTATCAGGCGACGGATGGCTCGCGACAGGCGACGCGGCGGGTCTGGTGGATCCGATCACCGGCGAAGGCCTCTACTACGCGGTACGCTCCGCCGACCTTGCCACGAAAGCCATCCTCGCGGAATCGATCGATCTCGCCGGAGCCGCCTATCGCAAGTTGCTCCGTCGCGACTTCATGGCCGATCTGGAATTCGGCTCGCGTCTGGCCGGCCGGGTGTTCCAGGGAACATTCCTTGGAGGGTCGGTTACCAGCCGCATGGTGCAGTTTACGCGGCTCAGTCCGAAATTCCGCGGTGTGATGCAGGACCTTTTCGCGGGCACGCAGCCCTATGCGGGATTGAAGCGGCGGCTGATGAAGAACCTGAATGGAAGCCTCGTAGAGATAGTCTGCAATCTCGGCTTCGGCAGACTGATCCCCGGCCGCGATATCGCGTGAGGTTGTGCAGAACACGAGCATCCCGTGGAGTTAGCCCTCCGTGCCGCCTGCCATTAGTATGAGGAGAAAGTCAGAGCACAACCGCAAAGATACCAAGGCCGCCATAAATCGCCACCGCGTCATCACGGCTGGGCCGACTCGTAGGCGAATCGCCAGCCAAAAATAAAACCCCGCTTTCGCGGGGTTCTCACGCAATCCAAATGGATCACGCAACTTTACACACCCTTATACTACCCTGTTTAGCTGCTCGGGTCCACAACCCCTTGCATTGCGAGCACTTTAACAATGCTACAACACAGTTCGGCGCTCAAAGTACGAACTGATCTACTGCGATGGCGTGGCGAGCTCACATCGTGATATCGAATGAGAAACATGTAGATTTACACGATTTTGTACGTAACAGAAGATTTTTATGATCCATATTGACATCCGCAAATGCTGGGCGTAGTATCATTCCAAGCGGTTCTCGCAAGATAGCGCAGGAACTGCTGACGGAAGGTGTGGTCCAAGTGGATAACGCAACTTTACACATTGCGAAAGGCTCTCGGGCTTTGGGTTCGACTCCCTCACCTTCCGCCATTTCAAATTCAAATATGGAGCAGAGAAATGACCGAATACATGCCCGTGGGAGCAAACGTCCAGTTCGACGATAACAATCCGTCAATGGAAGATGCGCTTATCAAATGCGCAAAGGAGAATTTGGTTTCGGGAGGGAGCACCATCCCCATGATTCATTTCCGGCAGGGAGCGCGATCCTTCCTGCAGGGTGTGTTACCCGTTACCTTTGTCACCCGTCAGTTTGAGTCTAGAGCGGCGCCAAAACAGGCGTCGATTGCCGAGGCAGAAAAGGCTACCAACAGGCCCCTCCTAGACGATCACGTCGCCGCTATATCGCGCTATCTGACCGAAAACGCCGGGAATACATACATTCTTCCTGGACTCTCCGTCAACATTCACGCCACAAAGTCGCTCCGGTTCTATACGACAACGAGCCAAGAAGTAATTCGATTTGGGTACCTGTTTCTGCCCAATTCCGCCGCGTTTACCATCACTGATGGTCAACATCGGGTGGCTGCGGCCAGGGAAGCATTTCAACAGATGCCCCAAGAGCTCCAAGACCGCTTCGGCGAAGATGGTGTGCCCGTGATGATCTCGCTGGAAAATGACGTACGCCAGGCGCATCAGGACTTCGCCGATTGTTCACGCGTGCGCCCCTTACCGCCCGCCTTGTTAGCCACCTACGATAGGCGGAATCCCGGAAACCGCATCTTCCTCGATCTGATCGATGAGTGCCCGATCTTTCGAAACAAGGTCGAATCGACATCGAAGTCAATTGCAAAGACCTCTCCCAATGTTTTCACGGCGAATCAGGTTAAGAGCTTCGTTAAGGCACTCTTGCTGCGGTCCTGGAGCGGCTCGGTCGAGCAGTATGAGCAAGATGTACGCGAACTGATTTCGCTCCCGGCACAACAGGAGAGTAAGCTTGCCGAGATGATAACGTTCACACAGGCGTTGACGGAGGAGATCCCCGTGTGGAAGCAGGTTGCGTCTACCTCCGATGATAAGAAGTCGAGAATTCTCGACATTCGTGCTGGTAAGTATGTTTGCCTCGAGGGAGAGGGCTTGGTCATTTTAGGGTGCATCGGAAACGAACTCTTGACGTATGCGCCCGAGGACTGGCGGCGCTATGTTGCTAAGCTTGGGCAGATTAATTGGCAGGAGTCCGACCCTATCTGGACTAGTATCCGTCAGAGAAAGGATCAAAATGATCCGAAAACAAATGAGACGGTGACTGGGTACAAGAAACTATCGGCGTACAGCGCAGTTGCAGAGGCGATCGAAAACGTCCGAAAGGCAATCGGCTGGTCCAAGCCTGATCCGATCGCCGCATCAATGCCTCCGGGCAACCTAGCTCTCTCTCAGGACTTGGTGCCCCTGGCGCAGCCGACGAGTGAGGCGGACCCACAGGATTTCGTATCTGTGAATTGAGCTAATGGTCTGAAGAGGCAGGACAGTGTGCCGCCCTGCCTCGCTCACCAAAGCCTGCTCAAGCCCTGTAGTGCCTGAGCCGTAGGCTGTTCGTCACTACCGAGACGCTCGATAACGCCATCGCCGCCGAGGCGATCATTGGCGACAACGTCCAGCCGGTAAATGGATAGAGCACGCCCGCCGCGATCGGAATCCCGAGCACGTTATAGCCGAAGGCCCAGAACAGGTTCTGCCGGATAATCCGCAGCGTTCGGCGTGCCAGAGCCAGCGCGTCGGGAACGCCCGAAAGATCGCCGCGCATGAGAATGATTCCAGCTGCGTCGATGGCAACATCCGTGCCAGTGCCGATCGCGATCCCCACATCCGCTCGCGCCAGCGCAGGCGCGTCGTTGATTCCATCGCCAACCATCGCCACCCGCTTGCTCTCAGATCTGAGACGTGCCACTTCACGCTCCTTGGCTTCGGGCAAAACTTCAGCAAGCACGTGTGCTTCGTCGATCCCGATCTCGGCGGCAATCTCCAGCGCCACGCGCCGGTTGTCGCCTGTAATCATCCAGACCTCAATGCCCATCGAGCGCAACCGCCGGATCGCTTCCTTTGCTTCCGGCTTGACCTCGTCGACAATGTCGAATTCTCCCGAGCGCACTCCGTCGACATCCACCGCGATCGCGCCCGCGTTACCGCGCCCCACGAAAACCCGCTTCGCCGCGACCATGGCCTCGGCCCCTTTACCCGGAATAGCTCGAAAGGCGGTGGATGCTTCGAGTGCCAGGCTTTCCTGATCCAGAGCCGCCGCCCGATCCACAATCGCGTGAGCAACCGGATGTTCGCTCCATCGCTCCACCGCCGCCGCCAGCCGAACCACCTGTTCCTCGCTGTAGCCGTTCAGCGCCCGCACGCGATTGACCACAGGCTTGCCGGTCGTAATGGTGCCCGTCTTATCCAGAATCACGGTGTCGATCCCCGCCGCTATCTCCAGTGGCGCGCCGCCTTTGATGAGGATGCCGCGCTCGGCCCCCCGGCCCGTGCCTGCCATGATCGCGGTTGGTGTTGCCAGCCCCATCGCACACGGGCACGCGATGATCAGGACCGCAACCGCGTTCACCACCGCCACTCCCGCCGGCGCAAAAAACAACCATACGCCGAAGGTTACGATCGCGATAACCAGCACCGCGACGGTGAAGTATCCGCTCACAACGTCCGCTAAACGGGCAACTGGGGCCTTCGACCCCTGCGCACGCTTGACCAGATCGATGACCTTCGCGAGCGCGCTATCGCGCCCGACCTTTTTCGCTTCGAAACGAAAAGCCCCGGTCCCGTTCGCAGTGCCGGCAAAGACTTCCGCCCCCACCGATTTGGAAACAGGTAAACTCTCGCCCGACAACATGGATTCGTCGATCTCGCTGGCGCCATCCCGCACCACTCCATCCACGGGAACGCGCTCTCCTGGCCGCACGATCACGAGATCCCCGGCGCGAACATCCACCAGGGGAATTTCCTGCTCATTCCCGTCACGTATCACCCGCGCGGTCGAAGGCTGCAGATTCATCAGATGTCGAATCGCGCCGGATGCCCTGCCCGTCGCCCGCGCTTCCAGTGTCCGGCCAAGCAGTATCAGGACGACGATTACCGCCGCGGCTTCGAAGTAAACGTCTTTCCCGCCGGTCGCCACTACCCACAGGGAATAGAGAAATGCCGTGCCTGTGCCCAGCGCGATCAGCGTATTCATGTTCGCCGACCAATGTTTCAGTGCCGTCCAGGCATCTTGAAAGAATCTCTGGCCCGCGTAGATCAGAACCGGCAGGGTCAGCACCAACTGAATAAGAGGGGCACGTTCCAGCATGCCCAGAATGAACACCGGACTCGCGAAGACCGCTCCCCAAATCAAGCGTCGGCGCAGTTCGCGCGCTTCGGCCGCCTCGGCGATTTCCTGAGGCTCGCTCGGAACTTCGTACCCGACTTCTTCCACCGCGGAGACCAGGTCTTCGATGCGGGTCTGCGCCGGATTGTAAGATACTGAGGCGATCCTGGTAGCGAAGTTGACGCTGGCTTTCTCAACGCCCGGCGAACTGGCGAGTTGCCGCTCGACGGTACGGGCGCATGCCGCACACGTCATTCCGCCAATCGGTAACTCGACTTCTTCGGCGGTCTTCATGTTCGACTGGCGTGATACCCGATCTGTTCCACGGCGGCGATTAATTGGTCCACCTGTGCGCGCGAGTCCTCATACTCGATGCTCGCCTTCCCCGCGGCGAGATTAACGCGGGCGGACTCGACGCCATCGACCTTCGAGAGCTTCCTCTCGACACTGCGGACGCACCCGTCGCAGGTCATGCCTTCCACTTTGAGCTCAATATTCGACTTCGCCATAATCTGATGATGCACCCTCTGGTATCCGGGATGCCAACAGAATGCTATCCTTTTGGCGGCAGTGACACGGTTAGCGCCTTTCCTGTTGTGTATCGCTCTCGCGGTCTGCCCGCTGGCCGTACATGCCCAGCCGGACCCGGTTTTCGCCCAAATCCCATTCCAACAATGGCTCTCCGAGGGCGACCAGTCGCACATGCGCTGGAGCGTGCGCATATCCGAACCCCAGCTATCCACGCACCAGCGCCTGATTGCATCCATAGATGTCGAGGTGGACGGTGCAGAGCTGGCCAGACGGCGCGGAAAAGGCCAGTTCCTTGTGCTTGTACAGATCAAAGGCGACAAAGGCAGCGTGTTTCAGAACCACCAGGAGATGGACCTCGAGCACATCGAAGAAGGAATGAAGGCGAACGACGCGGTGTTTTCGCAAGTCGTCTTCCTGCTCCCGGGCGATTACCGTGTCGCCACGGCGATACTCGACAACGCCACCGGAGAACATGGCGTAATCACGCGCAGACTGCATGTCTCGCCGCTGAAGAACGATCCTCTGCCCGGCGCATGGCGCGATCTGCCGGCCGTGGAATTCGTCGAGCCTTCGATGCCCCCGGACAGTTGGTATCTGCCGTCGATAGAAGGTGAGTTGCGCCTCGCGGTGGAGACTCACGAACCAGTTCACGTCGATCTTGTTGTGAACCTGACGCCTTCAGAGCAAGTCACAGGTTCAACGCGCGTCCAGAATCGAAATTTCGGAGTGCTCCTGCCCGCCACAAAAGTGTTGTCGCAAGTGGATTGGGGAAATTCGACATTCAGTATTACATTGCTCGACCTTTCGCGGCGCCGCGTGACATATAAACAGGACGACATGCGGGGGCTGGACTGGTCGAAAGCCGCCAGCTCCCTCACAGAGGTCAATCCCGGAATTATTGACGTCAAGTCGCTCGAAAACCGCCAGTACAACGCCGAATTCTTTCTCGATGAAATTCGCCGGAGAATCGCCGTAAGGCGCCCGGGGCCGCGAAGATCGCAGGTCGTGATCGTTCTCAGCAGCGCGGTCCAGTTCGCATCGGGCCAGGAAGTGCGGCCCATCGCCCTCGACGGCCCAACGGACGCGAAAGTGTTTTACATCCGTTATCGGCCGGCGCCGCAGATTGTCATGGGGCCTGGCGTCGCCGGCCGGCGGGGGAGAATGCCGAACGCAGGCTTTTCCACGCGCGGTTATACCGGGTTCGATCAGCTGGAACCGTTACTCAAGCCCCTGGATCCGCGGCTCTTCGAAATCAGCACTCCGGAGCAGTTCCGCAAAGCGCTCGCCACGATACTGGCCGGAATCGCGAAGCTGTAGGCTCCGTGGCGCACGCTCTCAGCGTGCCGTGTCGAGACTCTTCTCGACACCAGCTTTTTTGGAACTGCGCCGGGCGTCGGCACGAGTGCCGACGCGGCACGCAAAAGTGCGTGCGCCACGGTCTTGCCGGAGTTACTTCGCGTCGACCTTTTGATAACCCGCCGGAATTGCGAACACCGAATCCGGAATGGAAGCAGTAGAGAAATCGCTCGACTCCACGGTGATTTCAATCAATGAGTTCGACGCGCCGGCGGGAGCGCCGTTGGCCATACCGCCCATGCGCCCCAATGCCTGCGTCGCCGCGGCAGCCTGCGGACCGCCCTGCTTTTGCATCTCCTGCAGCCTTGCCATCGCGGCCTGCATCTGGGCCTGCTGAGCAGAGCTCATTTGAGGCATGGCCGGAGACGCCGCGCCGCCCGCCTGCTTCATCTTCATGACCGAGAGCACCTGAACGCCATTCATCTCCGCCAGCTTGCGCTGCATCTCGACCATTGCCGACTGCATCGCCGGATTTCCACCGCCGCTCAGAGCCGCCCACGGCATCCGTTCCAGGTTCTTTTTGTAAAAGCTCCGCAACTCGCCGATTCCGGGAACGTCGCCCGACAACCACATGTCCATCTCCATTTGCATCTTGCCCATCTGCTGCATTTGCGGGCTATCGATATCCATGGTCATGATCAATTCTTTGGCGTTGTAACCGTTGATCGTCTTTTGCTGCCCGGTCTCTTTGACATCAATCTTCACGGACATGTCGTTTTGTTTCGTGCCCGCGGCGACGTCGTTGAAACTTCTTACGGAAATCGTCTTTGCTTTGTTGTTGACGGTCGTGATCGTCTGCGCATCGAAGTCCAAAATGATCGCCGTGTCGCCGCTGTCCGTCTTCAACTTCTGGCCCTTGAAATATTGCTTCGTGGGCGGGGTGTTGACGCCTCCGGCCATCGCGGCCATCGTCCCCCCGGTGGTCTTGCTAGTAGTCGTGTAACTGAAATCCGCCCGCGCGGTGAGTGTGGTCGCAAGCACTACGATTGTCAAAAGAACAGCGTCTTTCATTGGCGCGAAATCCTCCTGCGAACAGTCTATTGCAATCCACACTGCCGGGTATCGTACCTTTTAGTTAATGGCGACTCTCTACCGGTACCTGCGGGACTATTGGACGCTGGTGGCCGCGGCGCTTGTTCTCGCGGCGATCAATCAGGTCTTCTCGCTTCTCGACCCGCTGATCTTCCGCCACGTTATCGATTCCTACGCCACCCGATTCCACGACTACACGATCGGCCAGTTCATTAAAGGCGTATCGTTCCTGCTCAGCCTCGCGGTCGGCGTTGCCTTCGTCTCTCGCGTAGCCAAGAACTTCCAGGACTATTACGTCAATGTGATCACCCAGCAGGTCGGCGCCCGGCTTTACGCGGATGGCATCCGGCACTCGCTGGAGTTGCCTTACGCGCTGTTCGAAGACCAGCGCAGCGGTGAGACGCTGGGTAAACTTCAGAAGGTCCGTTCGGACGTCGAGAAGCTCATCGCCATTGCGGTCAACCTGCTGTTCACCACCGTGATCGGCGTGATCTTTGTGATGATTTATGCCGCGCAGGTGCACTGGTCCATCGGACCGGCTTACCTTCTTACCATCCCGCTGCTGGGCGGATTGAGTTCCCTGCTGAGCCGCAAGATCAAGGAAGTCCAGAAAGTCATTGTCAAAGAGACGACGGCGCTGGCGGGATCGACAACGGAATCCCTCCGCAACATCGAACTGGTGAAGAGCCTCGGGCTGGCTCAGCAGGAAATCGCTCACCTGAACTCGACCACCGCGAAGATTCTAAAGCTGGAATTGAAGAAGGTGAAATATCTCCGCAGCCTCAGCTTCATCCAGGGGACGTTCGTCAATCTGCTGCGGACTTCGATACTGTTCCTGATGCTCTACCTGATCTTCACGCAACGCATCACGGTGGGGCAGTTCTTCTCTCTTTTTATCTATTCCTTTTTCATTTTCGGGCCGCTGCAGGAGCTCGGCAACGTCGTCAATACTTACCGCGAGACGGAAGCTTCTCTTGAGAATTTCGAGACTATTCTTGCATTGAAGCCGGAACCGCGCCCCGAGCATCCCGTGAGCATAGGACCACTGCAAACGCTGGCTTTCGACGATGTCACGTTCCAGCATCAATCGGCTAACCGGCCCGCGCTCGAAGGCATCTCGTTCAAAGTATCGCGGGGCGAAACGATCGCATTTGTAGGACCGTCCGGTTCGGGAAAAACGACTCTGGTCAAGCTTCTCGTCGGGCTTTACCGGCCGCATTCGGGACACATCTTTTACAACGGAACGCGGGAGGACGAAATCGACATCGACGGTCTTCGCGAGCGCATGGGATTCGTCACTCAGGATGCCCAACTGTTCTCCGGATCGATTCGGGAGAACCTTCTGTTCGTAAGCCCCAAGGCGACGGATGGTGAGTGCATGGACGTCTTGCGGCAAGCATCCGTCGAGAGCCTTCTCGCGCGCGCCGAAAATGGACTCGATACCGTGATCGGCGAAGGCGGCGTCAAAGTGTCGGGCGGCGAGAAACAGCGGCTCTCGATTGCGCGCGCGCTGTTACGGAAACCGCAGTTGCTTGTCTTCGACGAGGCCACCTCCTCGCTCGACTCGCTTACTGAAGAAGAGATCAGCCAGACGATCCGCGATGTGGCGACGAGCCGGGACGCGATCACCATTCTGATTGCGCACCGCCTCTCGACAGTGCTGCACGCCGACCGCATCTATGTTCTGGAGCGCGGCCAGATCGTCGAGTTCGGCAGGCACGACGAATTGATCGAGCGCAAGGGTCTGTACTACGCGATGTGGCGTCAGCAGGTTGGCGAGGGAAGGATCGCGCGCGCGTTGACAGGGCCGGATGCGCGCCTGACGCCTGCTTGATCGGAAGCCAGGCGGAATTTGATCGCGTGGTATATTTATTCATAGTGGTGAATAATTAATCAATGAGTGTGCGCGTCGGAATCGTCGGTTTCAGGGGCTACAGCGGAGCGGAAGCGGTTCAGTTACTGGCCGCCCATCCGGAGTGTGAGCCGGTGTTGCTCGAACACCGCGTCGACGCCGGCGACGATGCGAAACCGCTCCGCAAATCCGCCATCCGGCGCGCTCCTGCGGGGCCGGAGTCTGTTGCGCAAGAAGGCCTTAAGACTGTTTTGCTGGCAACGCCTCCCGACGTCTCGATGGATTTGGCGCCGAAGTTTCTGGACGCCGGAGCGGCTGTGATCGACCTCAGCGGGGCTTTCCGGCTGCGCACCGCCGAGCGCTACAAACAGTGGTACAAGGAAGAACACACCGCGCCCGCGCTGCTGGCCGACGCCGCGTATGGCTTGCCGGAATATAACCGGGAATGCATTCGAGCAGCCCGGCTGATTTCGAATCCCGGCTGCTATCCGACGGCGGCGAATCTGGCCATTCGCCCCCTCCTTGCCGCGGGCATTATCGATCGCAGCGCTGGTATCGTTTGCGATGCGAAGAGCGGCGTCAGCGGCGCGGGCCGAAAGCCCACGCTCAAGACCAGTTTTTGCGAGGTCACCGAAAACTTTTCGGCGTACTCGATCCTTAAACACCGGCATGTGCCGGAAGTGCTGTTGACCAGCGAACTCGAAGAGCGGGAGTTCAGTTTTACGGCCCAGCTTCTGCCTATCGATCGGGGTATTCTGGAGGCTATTTATTTCCGCCTGGCGAAGCCTCTGTCCGGTGAGGAGATCATCGCGATCTACGAGAAGCAGTACGCCAGGGAGCCGTTTATTCGGCTCTACGAGCCCGGGTCGGTGCCCGATCTCCGTGGCGTGTTGCGGACGAACTTCTGCGATATCGGCGTCATTGCGGATCCGGCGAGTGGCCGCTGCGTGGTGATCAGCGCGATCGATAACCTCGTCAAGGGCGCTGCCGGACAAGCCATCCAGAACCTGAATCTGGTGCTGGGTTTCGAAGAGACGGCCGGGCTGCTGTGAAGGCACTCATCAAGATTGGCGGGAGTCTGCTGGACGATCCGGCTTCGCGCAACGATATTTCTCGCCAGATTGCAGAAGTCGCGCTCTCGGGAGTATCCATTACGGTCGTGCACGGAGGCGGCAAGCAGATGACCCGGTTTCTCGACGAGCGGGGAATTCAAAGCAGGTTCGTGCGCGGGTTGCGAGTCACGACCGAGGAGACTATCGACGCAGTACTGAAAGTCCTCGCCGGGACCGTGAATACCCAGCTCGTTTCCGCGCTGGGCGGGAAGGCGGTTGGCTTGACCGGGATCGATGCGGGTCTCGCGACGGCTGAGGAGCTCGATCCGGAGCTGGGGTTTGTGGGGCGAGTGGTCGCGTCGGACCCAAGTGTGTTGGACGCGTTGATCCAGGCAGGAATGTTGCCTGTTGTCGCCTGCGTGGCGGGCGGCGAGAATGGCCAGGTCTTCAACGTGAACGGCGATTCAATGGCCGTGGCAATCGCGTCCAGTTGGAGAGTGGACCGGCTGGTATTCCTCACTGACGTATCGGGTGTACTCGACGCCAATAAGGAGATCATCCCGGTTCTGACTGTCGCGTGTTGCAAAGAGTTGATTGACACCGGTGTGGCGACAGGCGGGATGCAGGCCAAACTGAACGCGGCCACCGACGCGGTGGAAGGCGGCGTGCGCGAGGTGAGCATCGTAAAGGGGACTGTCCCCTTTATTTTGAAACGCGTGTTTGCCGGCGAAGAGGTCGGCACGGGAATCAAGAGATGATCAGCGCACTTACTCCAGACCAGGTCGAGAACCAGACGGCGTCCAGCCGGGGAATCGATGTCCGAAAAGCTTCGATGCAGGACATCCCCGCGCTGCTCGATCTGATCAACGGCTATGCGTCAAAGGGCATCATGCTGCCGCGGACTGAGTTCGAAATGTCCGAAAACATGCGCGACTTCATGGTCGCTTATGCGGGCAACCAGCTGGTGGGATGCGGGGCTCTTCACTTCTACTCGCCGACCATGGGCGAGGTGCGGTCGCTCGCAGTGGCGGAGAGTCACAAGACGCACGGAATCGGGCGAATGCTCGTGGATTCCCTGGTCTACGAAGCGAAGCTCTACGGGCTCGATGCGGTCTTCGCGTTCACTTACGTCCCTGGCTTCTTCGGGCGCGTCGGATTTCATGAGGTGGAGCGCGGCGAATTGCCATTGAAGGCGTGGAAAGATTGCCTGCGCTGCCCGAAGTTCAACTGCTGCGATGAGATTGCGGTAGTGCGGGTGCTTCGGCCGCAGCGTACTCCGAAGATGCTCGGCGTGGACAACGGTTTGATCGTTCTCTTGCCTACCGTCCGCAGGTAATGGGCAACCTGGCATTCGCGGTCCGCGCTCTGCGGGCGCGCAACTACCGGCTCTTCTTTAGTGGCCAGATCATTTCCCTGATTGGAACGTGGATGACGCGGATCGCCACCAGCTGGCTGGTTTACCGGCTGACCGGTTCCGCGGTTCTGCTGGGCGTCGTCGGTTTCGCCAGCCAGATTCCGAGCTTCTTGTTGGGACCCATCGCCGGAGTGTGGGTGGATCGGTGGGACCGGCATCGCACGCTTGTGTTCACGCAATCGCTTTCGATGATCCAATCTTTTTCCCTGGCCGCGCTTGCGCTCACGGGCACCGCCAAGATATGGGAGATCGCCCTGCTGGCCCTGTTTCAGGGCGTGATCAACGCGTTCGACATGCCGGCGCGGCAGTCGTTCGTCATCCAAATGGTGGATCGCCGCGAGGATCTGGGCAACGCCATCGCGCTGAACGCATCGATGGTCAATTCGGCCAGCCTGGCCGGACCGGCCATCGCCGGGGTTGTGATAGCGGCGGTCGGTGAAGGCTACTGTTTCCTGATCGACGGCATCAGCTATATCGCGGTAATCGTTTCGCTGGTGTCGATGCGAATCACGGTTCCGCAAGCCCTCAGACCGCGGCGCGAGGTCATGCACGAATTGAAAGAGGGTTGGCAGTACGTGAAAGGGTCGTTGCCGATTCGGTCGATTCTGCTGAATCTTGGATTGGTAAGCATGTTCGGATTTCCGTACTCCGTGTTGATGCCAATCTTCGCGGCGGAGGTATTGCATGGCGGTCCGAATACGCTCGGATTTCTAATGTCGGCGGTTGGAGTGGGCGCGTTGGTCGGGACTGCCTCGCTGACTTTGCGAAAGAGCATCGTGGGCTTGTTGCGGCGGATCGTGATTGCGACCGCGTTGAGCGGCGCCGCGCTGGTCGCGTTTGGGTTTTCGCACATCCTTTGGCTGTCGATTGCGATTCTGCCGTTGGTTGGCTTCGGACTGATGCAGCAGATGGCGCCGAGCAATACGATCCTGCAAACCATCGTGGACGATGAGAAGCGCGGCCGCGTGATGTCGTTCTATGCAATGGCGTTCCTGGGGATGGTGCCGTTCGGAAGCTTGCTGGCCGGATATCTCGCGGCACGGATCGGCGCTCCCCAAACCCTGATGGTGAATGGCGCGGTGTGTCTGATTGGGAGTTTGTGGTTCGCGCGGCGGCTGCCGGCGATCCGGCAGATTGTACGGCCCATCTACGTGCGGATGGGGATTCTTCCTGAAGAGCTCGCCCGGTAACCGTGCCGCGCGCCACGTTGCTTCAGAGAACGATCACGTGTGGGGGTGGGTGGGATGCGTAAAGGTCTTCCACGAGAGCGAGGCGGTTGTTCAGGACCGATCGCTGGTTGATGGAGCCTTTGTCCGTGATTTCGTGCGCGTCCATCGATAGAGGTTCCGTGAGAACGATAGCGCGGGTTATGCGGTTGGAGCTGCCTGTGCTTTCGCGCGTTAAGTCCTCCAGCACCGAGCGGAACTTGCTCATCAAGTCGATACTGCGGCAGGCTTCCGTGTCGGGAACAATCAGCACCGCGACGTACTCGCGGTCATGGCCCGCGACTACTACGTCTTTGGCGTAAGGTGCTGCCTGATGTATGAACCTGGCGCGGAGCGGTCCGACGCTAACCCATGTACCGGAGGAGAGCTTGAAATCTTCAGCAAGGCGGCCATCGAAGGTAAAGCCCTGTTCTGGTTTGTCCTCGTCCACGAAAAGTAAGGCATCGCCCAGTTTGTAGAATCCTTCTTCATCGAAAGCGGCGCGCGTCAGACCCTCCTGCGCCCAATAGCCGGGAGTGATGTTCGGGCCTCGCACGCGGGCTTCCAGCTTGCCTTCGTTGGGCACGAGCTTCAGGTCCATTCCAGGGGCCGGGATGCCGACCATTCCGGCGCGTTCGACTTCCTTCCTGGGGGCGAGCGCGAAAGGAGCCGTCTCCGTTGAGCCGAGTCCAGTGAGCATCAGGACTCGTTCGCCGGTGGTTTCGATCGAGAGGGCGTCCAACTCATCCCATACTGGTTGCGAAAGGCTCGCGCCAGCGTACCACATCAATTTCAGGCGGCTGAAGAACACCTCGCGGAGCTTCTTGTCGGAGCGCAGGTAGGGCACGAGGCACTCGAATCCGCGGGGCACGTTGAGGAAGAAAGTGGTCGCGATCTCGCGCAGATTGCGGACGGATTCTTCGAACGCGCCGGGGATGGGGCGGCCGTCGTCAATATAGAGAGTGCCTCCGTTGTAGATGGTCAGGCCGACATCGTGATTGCCGCCGAAGGTGTGATTCCATGGCGTCCAGTCGACGAGGACGGGCGGCTCGTCGGTGAGGAAAGGCAGGCAGGCGGCGATCATGGCCTGGTTGCTGCACCACATCCTTTGGGTATTGATGACGCCTTTCGGCATGCCGGTTGAGCCGGATGTGAAGAGGAATTTGACGATGGTGTCGCCGTCGACGTGTGCAGGCGGGCCTGACGCGGCAGTGGCTGTGAGATTGCTGAAGCGAGTTGCGCCGGGGAGTGGGTCTTCGGTCACTACGAGCTCGGCGGCATTCTTTAAAGTCGGAAGAGTGGCATCGAGGGCGCGCTGGAATTTTGCGCCGCTCGACGCGAAGACTAAGCCGGGCTTGACTAAATCGAGAATGTAACGAAGCTTGGCGAAATCGGAAGAGACCAGTGAATAGCCAGTCGAGATGGGCGCGAATGGAACGCCCGCATACATCGCTCCGAGGCTTAGCAGCGCATGTTCGAGGTCGTTGCCGGAGAGGATGGCGATGGGGCGTTCCGGGGAAAGGCCGCGATTGATGAGAGCCTGGCCGATGTTGCGGGCTAATTCGTGCGCCTCCGCGTAAGTGATGCGACGCCATTCGCCGGAGCTGGTGCGCTTGGCGTAGAGAGTGCGGTCGGGAGCTTGGACTGCCCAGTGTTCGAGACGATCGGTTAGTTTGATTGGGTAGTCGCCGAGGTGTTGAGTGGCCTGAATGTAGCGCACTCCCTCCGGCGTCTTGTGTACACGGACACCGCCCGGGCCCAGGCGCACAGGGCGAACGGAAGTAGTCATGCAGCGTCGTCAAGACTCGCGAAAGTCTTGCCCTCGAGGGCGAGGCGCTTTAGAAGGGGCGCCGGCTCCCAGTGAAATTCCACGATCTTGTCGTATACATTCTTGAGTCCGACGGTGTCGGCGTACCACATGGGGCCGCCGCGCCAGGCTGGAAAGCCGTATCCGGCAAAATAGATCGCATCGATATCGGAAGCGCGTGATGCGTGGCCTTCCTGGAGGATGCGCGCGCCTTCGTTGATCATGACGTAGATGCAGCGCTCGATGATTTCCGGGTCGGTAATCGGGCGGCGCTCGATGCCGGCTTCCTTCGCGGTGCGCTCGATCAACGCTTCCACATCGGGGTCGGGCGTCGCTTTGCGGTTCTCATCGTAGAGATACCAGCCGCGTCCGGTTTTCTGTCCGTAGCGGCCCATCTCGAAGAGCTTTCTCAGCATCAGCGGCTGGCGAGTGCCGGGCTTAATAAGGTGCGCGTATTCCTGCTGGACGCGCCAGTTGAGATCGATACCGCCCATGTCGTCGACGGCGAAGATGCCCATCGCCATGCCGAAATTCGTGAGCGCGCGGTCGACTTGAGCGGGGGTTGCGCCTTCCTCGATGAGGAATTGCGCCTCACGCATGTAGGGGAACATCATGCGGTTGCCGACGAATCCCATCGAGTTGCCGACGAGAACCCCGACCTTACGCAGGGTCTTTGCGAGAGCCATCGCGGTGGCGATCACGCGCTTGCTGGTTGCCTTGCCGCGAACGATCTCGACCAGCCGCATGACGTGCGCGGGGCTGAAGAAGTGCGTCCCGATGACCATCTCGGGGCGCGAAGTGACGGAAGCGATCTCGTCGATATCGAGTGTCGAAGTATTGGTGGCGAGGACGCAGTCCGGCTTCGCGACCTTGTCGATTTCGGCAAAGAGCTGTTTCTTGACGGCCATGCTTTCGAAGGCCGCTTCGATGATGATGTCGGCTTCGTCGAATCCGGCGTAGTCGAGTTGCGGATGGATGAGGGCCATTCGCTGATCCATCACTTCCTGCGGGAAGCGGCCTTTGGCGACGGAGTTCGAGTAATTCTTGCGGACTGTGGCCAAGCCTCGATCGAGAGCTTCCTGCGTGGTGTCTTTGATTCGAACGGCGATGCCTGCGTTGGCGAGCGCCATGGCGATTCCGCCGCCCATGGTGCCTGCACCGATGATCGCGGCTTTGTGGAGCGGGTACGGAATGGCGTCTTTCGAGAGATCGGGAACTTTCGCGACGGCGCGTTCGGCGATGAACGCATGGATGAGGGCGCTGGCTTGCTCGGAGGTGAGGGATTTAGCGGAGAGTTCACGCTCTTTTTTGAGACCTTCGGGAAACGAAAGCGTGGCGGCGGCTTCGAGCGCTTCGAGAGCCATTGGCGGAGCGGTCTGGTTGCGGCGCGTCTTGCGTGCGAGGTCGCGGGCGGCGGTGAGTCCGGCCGCGTCGGGTTCGAGTTTGCGCTCGCTCGTTTTCGGAAGCGGCCGGGCGGCGGACATTTCCTGCGCGAAGGCGACTGCGCCTTGTACCAGGTCGCCCTGGATCAGGCGGTCGAGAAGGCCGAGTTCGAGGGCTGTCGGCGCTTTGATGATTTGGCCGGAGACGATCATCTCGGCCGCTTTCGCCATGCCGACAAGACGGGGCAAGCGCTGAGTTCCTCCCGCACCGGGAACGATTCCGAGATTGGCTTCGGGTAGGCCGACCTGCGCGTCGGGAACGGCGATGCGATAGTGCGCGGCCATGGCGAGTTCGAGTCCGCCACCCAGCGCCGAGCCGTGGATGGCGACCACCACGGGCTTGGGTGAATCCTCGATAGCGGTGAAGAGAGGCGTGAGATCGGGACCGCCTCCTTTGCCTGCGGCGATCGACTTCGCGAATTCGTTGATGTCCGCGCCGGCTACAAAAGTGCGGCCGCCACCGATGATGACGATTGCGTCGACGGTAGAGTCGCCTATGGCTTTCTTAAGAGATGACGCGAGGCCTTCTGGAACGCCTGGGCTGAGAGCGTTGACTGGGGGATTGTCGATGGTGATGATCGCGACAGAACCGCTGTTAGTGAGGGTGACGAGTTGATTCATTTATTTTGGATGAGGCGTGCGCTGACTTCTTCGGATGAGGGTAGGGTCGCGGCATCCTTGAATTCCGCCAGGCGGCGATAGATCTCGGCGTTGGCGAGAAAGCCCGAAGGCAGATTGGCGGCGTCGAAACTGGCCGCGATTTCCTCCATCTCACCGGCCCAGCGCCAGGCTTTGCGGGCACGCTGCGCGATGTGTTCGGATTGCTCAGCAATGCCGGGCATGGAGTCCGCCCATTCCTTCAATAATGTCTTGTCGACGCCTTCGTGCCGCGCGAGCGCGCGAATGATGCCCAGCAGCGCGGTTTCGCCCTTAGCCCACGCCGCGTAACACATCTTGAGTGCGGAGGCGGCGCCGATGGCGCCATCGATCACGATGGTTTTCGTCTGACTGCCAGCGAATAAAGTGGCGACAGCAGGTGCATCGGGTCCGCACATGTAGAGCTTCGTGATTCGGTTCGGAGTGGGCGGGAGTCCGATGACTCCACCGTCGACAAAACGCGCACCGTTTTTTTCGATGAGGCAGCCGATCTCGCGGGAGTGTGCGGGAGAGATGGCGTTGGCGTCGATGTAAATGCCACGGAAGTTCGTTGTCGCGACCTGCCGGGCGAGATCGAACGCGCCGCTGGGGACGCAGATCGAGAGAACGGCGTCGGACGCAGCGAGGGCTTTATCGAGAGAGCCGAGATCTTCGAAGCCCGCACAATCGGCGCGCTTGCGGGTGGCGGAGGTGCGATTTTCGGAGGCCCATACGACGCGAGTGCCGCGCGAGACGAGACAGGCTCCGACGGCCGCGCCCATTTCACCGGGATGGAGTAAAGCGATGGTCATGGAAGGGCTTTATTGATCATAAACATTGGGCCGCCGATGCACGCCGATGAACGCAGATATGAATTTGGACAGTGGAATCCTTTCAGGCGGCCGGTGCATGGAATTTGCGGGGCTTGAATTTGGTGAAATACATTATCGAAGCGCGTTCGAGGCGCTGTTGGCGGTCGATTGCAACGTGGATTTGGTCATTCGAAAATACAAACCCGTCCTTACTGTGGTTGATACTCCAAACCTTTCATTTCACTGAACTGAAGGAGACGCTTCGCGTCGGCCATTTCGGATTCGCGCTGGGCTTTGCGGGCGGCCTGAGGCGATTGCAGCATGGCGAGATTCTTCGGCACGGCGCGGTTCAGGCGTTGCTCGTAGAGCGTGAGCAACTGCAATTCCTTCGACTCTTTTGTAAATACATTCACCGGGAGGACGAAGGCGATGAAACTTGATGCGGGTGAGAAAGACATTCTGAGTTCCGTGGAAAAGGAAGAGTGGCGTTCGGTTCGCGGATTGCAGAAGGAGCGGAAGCGTTACGCCGGTTACGCAGCCGCCACGTTTCGCAAAGACCGGCGGGTGAACATCCGAATTTCCGGCAGAGATTTGGAGGCGATCCAGAAAAGGGCAGTGGAGGAGTGTTTGCCGTACCAGACGCTGATATCAAGCCTCATCCATAAATTCGTTTCGGGGCGGCTGCGCGGGGTTTGAGCGGCGGATTGCGGAGTATGATTCACGGTGTCGCCTCAAAGTTGCGAATCGCAGCGGCGCTCGGCCTGTTTCCGTGCGTGGGGGGACGTGCGCAACAGGAATTCGAGGTAGCCTCCATAAAGCTGAGCACTAGCAGCGACCCGCGCACGCTTCTGCAAGTACTGCCCGGCGGTGGCCTTCGGACTTCCGGCGCCACGTTGAAGTTTCTTATCACGTTGGCGTATCAGGTGCGCGCTTTCCAGATCCTGGGTGGAACTGGGTGGATCAGTTCCGATCGTTTCGACGTCATAGCAAACCCGGACCGCTCCACGGTCTCGAAGAACGATCCGCCCGACCCGACCAAGGTGACAGCGGTGCAATTGGCGGGGACGCAGGATCAGATGCGACCGCCGCTGGTTGCGCTTTTAGCGGACCGCTACAAGCTCGTCGTTCATCGTGAGACGAGAGAACAGCCGGTTTTCGAATTGGTCATTGCCAAGAGCGGACCGAGGCTTCACGCCGCAAGTGGCAACTTCGGCGGCTTTCACATCACAAGGAATCAGTTCACGGGAGAAGCTGCGACGATCGAGATGCTAAGCACTGCGCTCGCGAACCAAATTGGACGCCCTGTCGTCGACAAGACGGGACTGCTCGGAGGTTTCGATTTCAAAGCTGAATTGGGCACCGCAGATGGAGAACGGCGTCCCCCCTATTGGGGGAGACTCATCGTCGACGGCGGATCAGACCGGACCTTCGATATTCACCGCAGTGCAAGAGCAACTCGGCTTGGAACTCAAATCAACGAAGGGTCCGGTGGAAGTGCTGATCATCGACCACGTGGAAAAACCCAGCGAGAATTAGCCGTTTGCAAAGAGGTCAATCACGTTCGCGTTGGAATGCCGACCAGTTGGTTAACGGTCCCCATGGGAATAAACATTCGCGTTCCGGGCAGCAGCTGTATAAATCCGTAGCGCCGGTAGAACTCCACGGCGCTTTCCTTCGCGTCGACGACTACGGCGAAGGAGGCCACCTGACTTGAATGAACGCAGCTGCGCGCAAGGCCATCCATCAGGAGAATTTCACCGAGGCGTTGGCCCTGGTACTTCAGGTCCACCGCCAGGCGTCCCATCAGAGTGGCGGGAATTAACGGGTATTTGGGAAGTTTCAACTTTTTGACGATCGTCTCCGGAAGTGCGCTTCGCTCGATACTGTGAGCCGAAAGCGTGTAGTAGCCAAGCACCGAAGGGCCATTGGCCATCACGAATGCAGCGGCCACTCCGGCCTCAATTTCCCTGCGCACGCGCTCCTTGAAATACAGGTCGAGTGCTTCGCTGCCGCAGCAGAAGCTTTGGCGATCATGTTGCGGTCCGAATGGTTCGATCGGAAATCCGGGCAAAGGCGGTTACCGGCGCGGGTTCGAAAGTGCTTTGAATTTTTCGTATCGACGGTAGGCTGCGCGCAGTTTCCGGTTCGGAGACGGTGGGTGCATCAGGGCTTCCACGAAAATCTTCTGCTGGTCGTGGGAGAGCTTCCAGACGGTGTTCTCCTCTATGACCTTCCGGGCAGCATCCTGCAGGGCGGTGATCACGAAATCGGTTACTGTCCGGCCCTGAACTTGCGCGGCGCGCTCAATGAGTTTCTTTTGACCGGGCGTAACACGAGCCTCAAGACGCCGATCCCGCCGGCGTGGCACTTGCGTTGATGTGGCGATTTGACGTTCCACTGATTTGAGTTTACGGCCATTGGCCGTACGATGTCAACGAAGGTTACCCGCGCGCGGCCTAAACGTTCCGGAGGCTTAATCACAACTTGACTGTCCCGAAGGCTGCCTTGCCGCTCCCTCACGGTCACGGTTCGGAAACGACCCGAACACGGCTGGTAAGCGCATGTCCATCAACGTGCGAGTTAGAATGTTTTCTCGAAGCTATGCCTGCGACGGTTCTCCTGAAGGACATCGTCGACGCGCTGGAAATGCAGTTCGACGAATCGTCTTCTTTTCTCGATCTCGACACTGGCCAGGTGGAGATTGTTTCTCACGAGCTTTTGGGCGAAGCGGAAGAGTCGGGTGACGAGGAGCCGGACCTTCCGGACTGGCAAACGGGCGAATGGGAGGTCGCCAAGCGGATTGTCTCGAGCGACCGCTTTGTCAAGCTTCCCACCAAGTTCGATATTCACGAGTGGTCGATCATGGAGGAGTTCGCGTATTCGATGGAGTCGGACGCGATTCAAGCCGACTTGTTGAATGCGCTCCATGGCAGGGGGGCTTTCCGGTTTTTCAAGGATACGGTTCGGCGGCACGGGATCGAGCAGGATTGGTTTCAGTTTCGCGACGAGGCGCTGAGGGACATCGCTATTGACTGGTGCGAGGAGCATCGGATTAAGTGGAAGTGAGAAACTCTCAAGGCCACAGGTGTCGACACGAGTGTCGACACGGCACGCACGAGTGCGCGCGCCAAGAGGCTATGACTGAGTCTCCCGGGGGTGGAGAAGCGGTTAGCGCCGGAAGTTGACGCCGTTACCGACGTTACTTACCAACCAGATGCGCGTCACTTTTCTCGTTTTCCGAACAGATGAATTCGATCAGGTCGGTATTGAGCATGATCTGTTGGTGCACGCTGACTGTGTAGGGCTTCGTGTACGCGGAAGGGTCGTCGATGGTGACTTCGATGTCGAGCTTTCCGAAGGCGGGCCGGCGGTATTTTTCGATCATCTTTCCGGCGTTGGTCAGCGGACTGCCGTTGATGTCAAGCCACACGTCGTCGCGGAACCCCGTCGTCTCTACAACGAGAGTGTCGCCTTCCCAGTGCCCGATCGAGTAGCCGTACCACCAGGGCTCGGCATCTTTGGGAGGCAGCGGGCGGCCGTCGGTGAATATCTGGCGAAGCCCGGAGTTTGCCTCGTAGATGATCACTGTGACGGCGGGGGTCTGGATAATTTTTCTCGGCTGGGGATGTTCGTGGAGTTGCATGAGTCCCATCGGGAGGCAGTGCGCGTCGGGATTGTCTTTGCTGTTCTCGGTCATGCGTTTCTTCAGGAGATCCGCGGCCCAGGGTTTGAGCGGAAGTTTGCCGCCTGGGAATCCGGCGCCGATGTTGAAGAAAGTCGCCGCAGGCGGGCCTTGAGACGGAGGTGTCGGCGGCGGAGTGGGTGGTGGCGCGCCCTCGGGCGGAGGGTCCGGCGCGGGGAAACCGCGGGGCGGCCTTCCGATATTGCCGCGCGTGTTTTCCCAGATGCCGGAAAGATCGGGGTGGCCGTCGGCGGTACGGGGCGCGGGGCCGTCCAGTTTCGGCTTGCCTTCGGGAGTTTTGGGAACGCCGGGGGTCGGGTAGTCCGGCCATTGGGCTGAGAGGGCAAGTGGGAAGGCGGTCAGGAGGATTACGAGGGCGGCTCTGTTCATCTTCAAGCAATCCTATCGTATCGGGAAGGCGCCTGAAAAGGCGGCTGCACGGTCGAAAACCCGCCGCCGGTGCGGGCTGTCGGTCATGAGGTCGCCTTCTGAGTGATGGTAACAGGAGATGCCGGCGGATGGATCCGCACCTGATAACCGAGGGCAGGAAGTTCCCGAAGCAGCTTGTTGGCCCACTGCCAGCATGCTTTGCGCCGGTTTTCATTACGATTCGTGGGCCGCAGGCCCATAGGGACAGCCAAGATTGGCCCCATGGAATTTTGTACTGTTTTTTGCCTGGCTTCTTCTTGACGGTGACCGCCTCAACTGATAGACTGCGCACACACCATTAGTCTGGCATTTCAGTTTTGAGAGGTTAATTTTATGAAGATGTTCCGGGCGCTCTGTTGCTTGCCCCTTTTTTGCGCTGGGCTTTTCGCGCAATCCGCCGCCACGTCGCAGATCGCCGGTACCGTGCAGGATTCGAGTGGGCTGGCCATTCAGGGAGCGGCGGTCCGCGCTGTCCAAACGGGCACGGGACTGACCCGCAGCGCCGAATCGGGAGCCGACGGCGGCTATATTCTGCCCAGTCTGCCCATCGGACCATACCGCCTCGAAGTGAGCAAACAAGGGTTCAATACCTATGTGCAGAACGGCATCGTCCTGCAGGTCGATTCCAATCCGACCATTGACGCCAAACTACAGGTCGGCAATGTTACACAGCAGGTCGTAGTGGAAGCGTCCGCGACCATGGTGGAAACGCGTAGTTCCGGTGTCGGGCAGGTGGTCGATCAGCAGCGCGTCGTCGATCTTCCCCTGAACGGACGTTATGCCACGGACCTTATCTTTCTCGCGGGCGCATCGGCCGTCGCTCCCAATGCTGATCTGGTCTCCGCCAAGAATTACCCCAACGAAGCGGTTGCTTCGATCGGCGGCGGCCTGGCGAACGGAACCACATACATACTCGATGGCGGCACTCACAACGATCCGTTCAACAACCTGAATCTGCCGCTGCCCTTCCCGGATGCGCTGCAGGAATTCAAGGTGGAAACCAGCGCCCTGCCCGCGCAGTATGGCCAGCACTCGGGCGGCGCGATTAACGCCGTGACCAAGTCCGGCAGCAACAGTCTTCATGGCGATGCGTTCGAGTTTGTGCGCAATTATGACTTCAATGCGCGCAATCCGGCGGCGACGGTCCGCGATTCTCTCAAGCGCAACCAGTTCGGCGGAACGGTCGGCGGCCCGATCAAGAAAGACAAGCTTTTCTTTTTCCTTGGATATCAGGGCAACATCATAAAATCCAACCCTGTTCAGTCGTTCGGTTTCATCCCTACGCCCGACATGTTGAATGGCAATTTCAGTACGATTACTTCGCCTGCATGTAACGGGGGCAAGCAGATCAATCTGAAAGACCCCAGAGACCCGACCGGCAAGACGTTTTTCGCCAACAATCAGGTGCCGATTTCGCTGTTCAGCGCTCCTGCGCTGAAGATGATGACCTATTACCCCGCGCCCCAGGACGGCTGTGGCACTTCTTACTACGGCGACGTGGCGAACCAAACCGAGAATATGGGTTTAGCGAAGGGCGATTACCAACTCAGTTCCAAACAGACGCTGTTCCTCCGCTATTTCGTAACTCACTCACTACAGCCGCCTCCTTATGACGGAAAAAATCCTCTGTCGATGAACCTCTCGGGCGCCAACGATCTGGTCAATTCAGGCGTCTTCGGCCATACCTTCGTAATCGGCCCCAATATGGTCAACACCTTCCGCGCCACTTTTAACCGTTCGGGGGTGACGAAGACGGAGGTCCCACTCTTTGACGGTCCTTCGCTGGGAATCAACATGGTCGGCCTGGTTCCGGGCCATATCATCGTGTCCGCCACCGGCGGGATTTCCGGCCCCAGCGTCTTTTCGTATGCAGCGACGGATCCGGTCCAGGACTACCAGCTCGCCGACGATTTGAGCTTCATCAAGGGAAACCACCAGTTCGCATTCGGCGGCAGTTGGATCCGTTCCACCCAGAATGTGTACGGGCCGCTTCTCGGGGATGGAAGCTTCGCTTTCAACGGACAGGCGACCGGTCTCGGGATGGCGGATTTTCTGACGGGCTATGTGTCCTCGTTCACCCAGCAGGGGATTCAATACGACGACGAGCGCTATCACTACGTCGGTCTGTACGCGCAGGACAACTGGAAAGCCACCCCGCATCTCAGCATCAACTACGGCGTGCGGTGGGAGCCTTACATCGGCGGGTCGATACCGACGGGTTATGTGGAGCACTTCTCCCAGTCGCTCTTTAATCAAAACGTGCATTCGACCATTTATCCCAACGCCCCGGCGGGGTTGGAGTTTCCAGGAGACCAGGGCTTCAATACCAACAATCGTCCGTCCAACACACATCTCAACGATTGGGCTCCGCGTCTGGGCGTCGTTTGGGACCCGAAGGGCGATGGCCGCATGACCATCCGCGCTTCATGGGGAATATTCTATGAGTTGCCGCACACCCTGTTTTCCTATGGATTCTCGGAGGCGCCGCCGTGGGGCGAGAATATCAACCGGACGAACGTGCTCTTCAACGACCCTTGGGGGCCGGGACAGAACAACAGCGCGGCATTCCCGGGCGGCGATCCTTTCCCGCTCAATCTCAACAAGAACTTCACGTTCCCGAGCTTCGGCACGTACACCACGTATCCGATGAATATACAGCCGACCTATATGGAGCAGTGGAATCTCAGTATTCAGAAGCAAATTGGCGCCAATTGGCTCTTCACTGCCAATTACCTGGGAAACACCACCATCCACCTGTGGGCGGACGCGCCGATTAACGCTGCCGAGTATATTCCCGGCAACTGCGCGGCGGGACAGTACGGCTTAACAGCCCCCGGCCCCTGCTCCACCACTGCCAACCAGAATTTCCGCCGACCGTTGTATCTTCTGAACCCGGCGCAGGGACAATTCTACGGAACCATCTATTCGCTCGACACCGGGTCGACCGCCAGTTACAACGCCCTTCTGCTCTCCGTACATCACCGCCTGGCCAGCCACTTCGACGTGCTCGGCAACTACACATGGTCGCATTGCATTGCCGGTTCGTTCACGTCGGAGCTCGATGGAACCTTTTATACCAATCCCAATAACAGAGCGTTTGACCGCGGCAATTGCGCGGGGATCGACCACCGCAACATAATCAATGTTTCCGCCGTGGAGGAAGCACCGAAGTTTTCGCAGCGCTGGTTGCAGCTCATCGCCGGCAACTGGAAGTTGTCGCAGATTGTGCAAGTCCAGTCCGGCAGCTACTTCTCAGTGACCACTGCGACCGATCAGGCGCTGACCGGAGTCACTCCTCAGCGCGCGGCTGCTGTCGGCAATCCTTATCCCACGCAGCAGACTTTCGCCCAGTGGCTCAACCTTGCGGCATTCGCGCAACCCGGGCTCGGCAGTTTCGGGATGAGTCCCAACAACATTCTGGGGCCTGGTATATTCAATATCAACGCGAGTCTGGTTCGGGAAGTCCGGATCAAGGAGAGGCACCTCATCCAGTTCCGGGCGGAAGCCTTCAATCTTCTGAATCACGTCGAGCCAACCAATCCGGGCGCCAGTATCAGCACGCCGTCGACGTTTGGAAAGGTCACCGTTTTCGGAAACCCGCGCATCATGCAGTTCGCGCTGAAATATATGTTCTAAGTGTCGAGACGAGTCTCGACGGCACGCACGAGTGCGTGCGCCACGTCTAGTTGGTGCGTTTGGCGACGCCTTCTTCGGTGGCCACGTCCGCGACCTTTCGGGTGATCTTGAGTTCGTCACCCGAAAGCTTCGCTTTGTACTCGATGCGCAGGTCCATATCCTGAAACTTCAGCATCTCGACCCAGGAGAGATCGTCGCCCTGTATCTTGCCTTCGGTAATTTCGCCGTTACCGTTGGTTGACGTGTACTTCCCGGTCAGCTTCGATCCTTCCGCCGTCAGATCCCAGGTATACTTTTGTTCGCCGACCTGGGTGTTGAACGTAGCGGCCCATTTGCCGGAAGCGCCTGCTGCCCAAGCGGCGCCGAGGAATGCGAGCGTGAGAACCGCGAGTGAGATTGCTTTGCGAAACATAGTCGAATGCGCTCCTTTCGTTGCGATCAAATGCCTGCGTACCAGGAATAGCCGTAATCCGGCGAGATGGAGCCTTGTCCGTTACGGATGTTCTTCAAAGTATCGGTCACCGTGATATGGGAAAGAAATTTGACGTTCTTATATCCGAGCTGGCGCGGAACTTTCATCCGAAGGGGTGCGCCGTGGCCCGCGGGAAGCTCCTGGCCGTTCATCCCATAAGCAAGCAGGGTTTGCGGGTGCAGTGCCTCGGGCATATCAAGGCTGTCCCAGGATTCGTCAAATGCAAAGTAAGCGACATACTTCGCCTGTGGAAGAATCCCGGCCCGATTTAAAACCCAGGAAAGCGGGACGCCGGTCCATTCGGCAATGAAGGACCAACCCTCTTCGCAAGCCTGATGCGTGATTTGGGTCCGTGAGGGGAAACTCTTCAGCTCGGCAAGCGAAAGAATCAGGGGGCGCGCGACCAGGCCCTCAACCTTAAGCCGCCAGTCCGCAAACCCTCCGGCCAGGAGGCGCTGGTAACTTTCTTTCTCGGGAGGCCTGCCGTCTATCGGGACCGATTTGGTGATTTGGCTGCGATCAAATTCGCGGGCCAGCGATCGGTTTGCCATCAGGATCCGCTGAGCGGCATACGTCAGTGTTTCGCCAACGCCATAAATGCCGCCATCGTCGGGCGGGATCAGGCCGTATCGGTCTGCGAGGCGCGCGGCGACGGCGAGGCCGGAGGCTCCAGCTGCGGTTGCCATTCCAGTCGTAATCAGGCCACGGCGGGAGAATAGTTTACTCAAGCGCGATCCTTTCTGGGGTAACCTCCGCCGGTGATCATCGCCTTCACGTGGTTCCGAAAACCGGCGAGAGAAACCATCGTAATGTGGACGAAAAGAAAAAGAACGAGAGCACCGGCCACAAAGAAATGAATGGTACGGGCGGATTGCTGGCCGCCAAGACCGGTCACAAGTGAGGGGAATACCGAAGTGACGGCTGGGGACATGGCCAGACCCGTCCAGATCATCAAAGGGAACAGAATGGCAACAACAACCAAATACGTGACGCGCTGCGGGAGGTTGTACGGCGAGGATTCTTCTTCGAGCTGCGCCGTCCAACGGAAGTGCTTCGTGAGGACTCCGGAGAGTACGTAAAGCAGGCCATTCAAAACGGAAAACCACGCCGATAGAAAGTGCAGCGAGCGGCCCCAGCCGGATTGGCCAACCAGCACGAACGGAAGCGGCAAATCGATCAGAGAAGGAGTGTCCACGTTGCCTGTCTCGCCCCAATAAAGGCGTGGATGAGCCAGCAGTATGGCGATGCCGCTGACCAGCAATCCGAAGAAGCTAAGCGTGTTGATCCAGTGGGTGATGCGGACGACGGCGGAATGCCGCATGAAGAGGTGCGGCTGTTGCCGCGTGTCCCCTGCGAGCCGTGGAAAATAAGCGGACCCCGCCATAGCGTGTAGTATCACACGAACAATGCGGCATCAGGGGCAGGTACAAGTGACAGATCGCCGCTCCCTGACGGTCACGGTTCGGTACGGAGTGCCGGAGGCGTGCGCTGCGCCATAGAGTGGTAAGCCTTCAGCGCTTCGTGAAGAGTGTCGAAAAGGCGGTCCGGGCCGATGGATTCCGTGAGGTGGTGCCGGTCGAGGTCCGGCTTCAGGTCCGATTGCACATGAGCGAAAACCAATGCGACGCCGCGATTGGCAAGGTCCTGCTGAAGTTCCCGAACCACACGCGCTGCGGTGTAGTCCACCTTCGTGATGGCTCCGGCATCCACAATGAGCCAATGGAGGGGCGAAGGCGCGGGTCCCGCCAGACGGCGAACCTCATCCGAGAACATTCCGGCATTTGCATAGAAGAGCGGCGCGCCAAAACGGTAGATGACCAGCCCCGGCTCGGTTAACGCTCCGGGAACCACCGGTTTCAGCTCCCAAATTCCCGCCTGGTCCTGCACCAGCACCGCCGTGTGCGGACGATAGCTGTGGCTCACTATGCGGAGTAACGACAGCACCATTGCAAGGATGATCCCCTGTTCGACGCCGACCAGAACAACAACGGCGGCCGTGGTGACCGCCAGCCAGAATTCGCCGGGACTCTCCTCGCGGATGGCGCGCAGACCACGCAGGTCGGTAAGGTGGATGGCCACAAGAAACACGATGGCCCCCAGCACACATCGCGGCAGGTACTGGAATGGGCCGGTCAGAAAGAGGAGCACCAGCGAAACCACCACCGCGGCGGCAACGTGCGTCATCTGGCTTTGGCCGCCGCAGCGCTCCGTCATGGCTGTTTGCGTGGGACTCCCATTCACCACGAAGGTCCCGCTCAGCGCCGCGGCTGCGTTGGCGGCGGAAAGGCCGGCGAGGTCGGCGTTTTCATTCGACGGTTGCTGGTGACGCACGGCGTAAATGCGGGCGGTGGCCGCGCTTTGCGCCACGATCATCACGAAGCACGACCCGGCAATGGGTGTTAGTGGCTCGATGTCCTTCCAGGTCACGGCGGGGAACACGAGATGGGGAAGGCCGCCAGCCACAGGGCCGATAACGTCGATGCCATGCCCGGCAAAATTCCATGCGGCGCTGGCCGCGATCGCGCCGACCACGGCGATGAGCGGGCCCGGCACTTTGGGCGCAAACCGATCAAGCGCAAGGACGCCGCAGACTATAAGGGCGGAGAGGCCCAGCGATGGCACGCGCATTTGAGGCAGACCGCGGACGATCTCAATGAGTTGAACAACCGAGCGGTGGGAGTGAACCTCGATGCCGAGCATTTCGCCGAGCACGGCGATCCCGACCTGAAAGCCCACTCCGGTCAGGAATCCGACCAGCACTGTCCGCGAGAGGAAGTCGGCGAGGAAGCCCAAGCGGAGCAGACGGGCGATCAGCAGGAGTCCCGCGGTCAGCATCGCGACCATCCCGGCCAGAGCCACGTAGCGCACGCTGCCTGCGGGCGCCATGGGGGAGATGCCCCCGGCCAGGATGGCTGCGGTCGCCGAGTCGGCGGCAACGACCAAGTATCGGGACGAGCCGAACGCGGCGAATGCGAGGAGCGGTCCGAACAGCGTGTAGAACCCGGTAACCGCCGGCATGCCCGCGATGCTGGCGTAGCCGAGGGCCTGCGGGATGCTCATCGCCGCCAGTTCGATTCCGGCCAGGGAATCGCGCAGGCCGCGCGCGGAGCTGAATGGTCTCATTCCGCGGAACAGGCCGGGAGGCGATTGTTCGGTTGTGATCGTCCTAACAGGCGGCAATCTGAGAGTTTATACCGCCGGTGCAGACCGTTTTTCGCGGAGCGCCGAACACGGAATCACTCTTCGGCGTCTCCCGGGACTTCGTGGTACAGCCGAAGGTAAAACGCGCCGCGCGCATCAGTAAATTATTGACTTTTGCCGACGGCTCCGCTGATTACCCGGCGCGGCGAGGATTCATGCTGAGCGTGGCCGTGGATCGCTGGATTGCGCGGTCAATCCGGGTGTCAGCCGTGCCGATGCCGAGTATCCGCGGAGATTGAAGGCACGGCTCAAGAAGATGCTCCGCCCGTCCTCTATGGTTGTGGCGACGCAGCATTGTTGGACACCGGAGGACTGGCGGTGGTCGGGTCGCGCCATCTGGACGACGAACTCATCCGCTATACGAAGGTATAGGAAGGCTCTCCGCGGAAGCGCGGCTTACGATTGTTTCAGGCGCGGCCAAAGGCATCGATCGCGCGGCGATGTCCGGCGTTCCGGCAGCTGGTGACGCAGCCTCCGGAGTCATGGCCGACAGTGTGGAACGCGGCGCTCTTACGGGATAATCGCGATCCTCTGCGTGCCGGTTGCGTTCCACCTCCGAATCGCCGACACTTGATTTCAGGAGTTTTCATGGCCTCGATCCGATTTAATCTAAATGGGAAGCCGCAGACAGCGGACGTCATTCCCGAAATGCCGCTGCTCTGGTATCTGCGCGATACGCTGGGCATGACCGGCACCAAGTTCGGCTGCGGCATGGCCCTCTGCGGAGCATGCACGGTGCATATCAACGGGCAGGCGACGCGCTCCTGCATCACGCCGGTTTCGAGCCTGGGGGGCAAGACCGTTACCACCATCGAAGGCCTTTCCGCCGATGGCAGCCATCCCGTTCAGGTGGCGTGGACCGAAGGGGACGTGCCCCAGTGCGGATACTGCCAGTCCGGGCAGATCATGGCCGCCGCGGCGCTGCTGGCGAAGAAAGCCCAGCCGACCGATGCCGATATCGATGAAGTGATGCGCGGCAACATCTGCCGGTGTGGCACGTATCAGGATATTCGACACGCCATCCATCGCGCCGCCGAAATCAAAGCAGCGGGAGGCAAGGCATGAGTGCAATAAATCGTCGTGTTTTTCTCCAAGTCGGCGCGTCTGCAACCGCTGGCCTCCTTGTGGGTTTCTATTTGCCCGAGCGCTCAAGACTCACCGCACAACAGGCCGCGGAACCCGCAAAATTGAACGCCTGGATTCACATCGCTCCGGACGATTCCGTCACCTTCAGAATCCACAAGGTCGAAATGGGCCAGGGAACCGTGACCTCGCTTTCGCAGCTGCTGGCTGAAGAGCTGGAATGCGATTGGGCCAAGTTCCGCACCGAGTTTCCGCCCGTCGAAAAGGTGTTCGGATTTCAGGGCGTGGTCGGCAGCCAGAGCATCCGTACGTCATGGGACCCTCTTCGCAAGGCGGGCGCGACCGCTCGCGAGATGCTCGTCCTTGCCGCCGCTCAAACGTGGGGCGTCGACACATCGAAATGCCGCGCCGAGAGCGGCTTCGTTATCAATACTTCGACTAACGCGAATCTGAGCTACGGAAAGCTGGCGGGCGCGGCCGCGAAGCTGCCTGTTCCCACGAACGTGGCGCTGAAGGATCCGAAGCAATTCAAACTTATTGGCAAATCCATGAAGCGGCTCGACACGCCGAATAAGGTTACTGGCCGCACACAGTTCGGCATCGATACCCGTCGGCCTGGCATGGTCTACGCGGCCATCGCGCGCTGTCCCGTGTTCGGGGGTAAGGTGGTCAGCTTCGACGCCACGAAGGCAAAGGCTTTTCCGGGGGTGAAACAGGTAGTGCAGGTTTCGCGAGGTGTCGCGGTTGTCGCCGACAACACCTGGTCAGCCATTCAGGGAACGCGCCTTCTGGAGATCAAATGGGACGAAGGCGCCAACGCCAATCAGTCGAGCGCCGCGATCAGCAAACTTTTTGCCGAGCGCGCGCAGAAACCGGGCGTCGAAGTCAGTAAGACGGGCGACGTCGCTGCCGGTTTGGCGAGTGCCGCAAAGAAAGTGGAAGCGGTCTACGAAGTTCCGTTCCTGGCGCACGCGACGATGGAGCCGATGAACTGCACGGCGGACGTGCGCGCGGATTCCTGCGATGTCTGGGCCTCGATGCAAATGCAGAGTATGTCGCAAGCTGCGGCCGCACAGGCTTCCGGCCTGCCACCCGAGAAGGTCAATATCCACTCTGCGTTCATGGGCGGCGGTTTCGGCCGCCGCGGCATGACGGATTTCGTTTCCGAAGCGGTTGAGGTATCGAAAGCCATCGGCGCGCCGGTCAAGGTCACATGGTCGCGCGAAGACGACATGCATCACGACAATTACCGGACCGCTTCGTACTCGCGCTTTACCGCCGGACTCGATGCGGACGGATGGCCTGTTGCGTGGACCAATCGCGTGGTCTCGCCGTCGATTACGAACTCTTCCGGCCAGCCTCCGCAGAACGGGATCGACCGGACCAGCACCGAAGGCTCACACGATATGGGCTACGGGATTCCGAACAAGCTGGTGGATTACCACTGGACCGAAGTCGGTATTCCAGTGACTTACTGGAGAGCGGTCGGGTACACGCAGAATACCTTCTTCGTGGAAAGCTTCATGGATGAGGTCGCGGCGGCAGGCGGCAAGGACCCCGTTGAGCTGCGGCGGAAGTTGCTGGCACAGAACCCGCGTTTGCTGGGAGTGCTCGAATTGGTCGCGCAAAAAGCCGACTGGGACAAGCCGCTTCCCGCCGGAAGATTCCGCGGCGTGGCGGTGGTCAACAATGTGGGCAGCTACACGGCTCAGGTGGCCGAAATCTCGGTCAACCAGGGGAAGGTGCGCGTCCACCGCGTCGTTTGCGCGGTCGATTGCGGGCATGTGGTCAACCCCGCGATCGTGGAACAGCAGATCCGCAGCGCCGTTGTCTACGGGCTGACGGCGGCGCTGAAAGGCGAGATCACCATCGATAAGGGCCGTGTGCAGCAGAACAACTTCAATCAGTACGACATGCTTCGTATCGATGAAGCGCCTGTGGTAGAAATCCACATGGTTGCCAGCACGCAGAACCCGGGCGGCATCGGCGAGGCCGGAGTGCCGGCGATCGCGCCTGCCGTCTGCAATGCCGTCTTCGCGGCTACCGGGAAGCGGGTTCGCCGCCTGCCAATACGCGCGGAAGATCTGGTTTAGGGACTCTTACTTCCGGGGCGATATAACGCCGGTAGAGGTACTCGATAGCATATAGGGCGCAGCCCGCCAGCACTGCCGCCACTGCGTTCACCACCAGGACGCCGATCGCCGTTGCCAGGAACGCGGCGGCATCGACATAGCGCATTTTGTGCAGTCTGCGCCAAGTGCTCACATCAAGCAGACACAGGCCCATCCACGCAGTGACGCCGGCCAGCGCCGCAAGTGGAATGTGCGCGAGCATGCCCGAGCCCAGTTCCACAAGAGCGAACAGGAACGCGGCGTGCATAATGTTTGAAACTCGCGTGGTACCGCCGCACCGTACGTTGGCTACGCTCCGGGCCGGAATACCCACGCTCATGGGGGCGCCAAAAACTCCGGCGGCGAGGTTCGCGATCCCGTAAGCGCCCAGCTCAGCGTCCGCGTCGGCGCTCCGCAGATGCTTGTGACGCCCGCGAAAATGCTCGACGGCGCGCGAAGTAAGAAGTAAGTTGATGGACGCGACAAATGCCAGCGTCAGTCCCGTGGGAAGGACTTTCAGGACATCCTGAGGAGTCCACGAGAAGCCCACGAACGGGGGCAGAATCAGATGCAGAGTGCCAACCTCCGGCTCGTGTATCCGGAAGGAAGCCGCAATGACTCCGGAGAGTGCGACACCGATCAGGGGAGCTGGCAAGCGGGGAGACCATCGCATGATTAATGCCGCGACCGCCATAACCGCGCCGGCAAGCACAAGCGGTCCCCAACGGCCGGAAGTTAGTTCTCCGAGCACGGTTATTAGCTGAACGAGCGAGTTGTCCCCGTGGGGCGCAGCGACCCCGAATATCACGTTCAGCTGAGAGATCACCATGATGGCTCCGATGCCCGCGGAGAATCCCGCGACCACCGTAGCCGGGACTTTGGACGCGTACTTGCCTAGCCGTAAGACGCAGAACGCCATCATCAGGACGGAAGCGACGATCGATACTTTCGCCGCACCGCCTATTCCCTGCGACCTCACTGCCTCGGCAATGAAGGGAACTGTTGCGCTGGCCGTGCCCCCGATCAGAACGGGGTTCCGGCCCAATAGCGCCGTGATAGGCGCGGTGCAGATGGATGTGATTACTCCAAGAATCGGAGGCAGGCCCATCAGCGCTGCCATGGAAAGTCCGTATGGCAGCGCGATGAGCGCAGCGATCAGGCCGCCCGCGCAATCACCCAGGAACCGTTCCCAGTTATATCTACTCGTCGCGCGGAGCATGACCCGTTACTTTGGCCAACCGGCCTAAGCCATTACTTTGACGAACGCGGTTTTGAACTTATTCATCTCCTCCTGCGTCCCGACGGTAACCCGGACATAAGTCGGCCAAGCCGACCAAACACGTCCGATATACACCTTCTCCTTGCGCATAGCCATTACGATTTCATTGCCCGGCCGTTTCACATCCACCATGAAGCAGTTGGAGACGGAAGGCACGTAATGAAAGTTGTTCTTCGCGAGGAACGCCAGCGTATCGTTGCGGACATCGCCGATGATCTTGCGCCGTTCCGGAACGAGGTTCTTCTGCTGGAGACTGGCGCTGGCCGCGGCCATGCCCGTAATCGGGAGCATGCCCGCGCTGAACCCGGCGAGTTTCTCGATGAGGTCGGGACGCGCAATGGCTGCGCCCGCCCGCAGACCGGCCATGCCGTAGATCTTCGAGAAAGTGCGCAGGACCACCACGTCCTTGTCGGCGGCCACCAGATCGGTGTTGAACGGCGCGCCCGCAATGTGCGTATAGGCCTCATCGACCATCACGACGGAATCCTTAGGTTTGTTGGCGACAAGCCACTCGATGTCCGCCTTCGACGTAAGCGTGCCGGAAGGGTTGTTGGGATTGCATATATAGAACATGCCCGCATTCGGAGCCGCCGCCAGCATGGCTTTGACGTCATGCGCGTATTCCTTCGTGAGCGGCACCTTAGTCACTTTGGAACCGATGAATTTAGCCGCGCGCTCGCCGGCTTCATAGCCGGGTTCGGCCATCACCAGCGCTCTCTCCGGCGAGGTGAACGCCAGAACAGCCTGATGCAGCGGCGCGCTGGATCCCGGATAGATCCGGACGTAATCCAGCTTCACTCCTTCCTGATCGGCGAGGAGCTTCTGGACCTTGTCGGTCTCCCCGTACAGGTACCGGCCGCCGTTCGCCGCAATCTTGTGTACCGCTTCCAGAGCCTCTTTGCAGGGCCCCAGCGGATTCTCGTTGGAATTGATCATTACGGCATCGGGGGGCACATTGTCGACCTTCGAAAGCTGCGCCAGCGCCGATTCGTTGTAAAAAGGGAGGGTCGATCCGGCAGCCAGCACGGTAGCCAGCTTTCCAAACGATCGCCGCGAGAAACCGCGTTTCAAAAACTCTTTCTGTTCCGGTAGAGTAAGTGTCACCATAGTCTCCTTGTTCGAAAGGTGGACAAAAGACAACGCGGCGCGACCGGGAGTTGCCGGCATAAGCACGCAGCGAGCCAAAAGACAGAAATTGAGCTTAGTTTCTCCGGACAGGGAGAAGGGGGCGGGAAACGGGGGCCCTTGTGCCGCCGATTACTGAATATACGGCAGGGACGAAACTAAAATACCGCAGGTGTGCGCATAAGTCAACGCCATGGCAGGCCTTGGCAGAGCACGTTAACCGGGAATCAAGGCGGGAGTCATAAATTTTTTGGATGGACCTCATTGTTTTTGCTGGCATTCGCCATAAGTTCCACATACAATGATTTCCGGAGCCATGTTGCTGGCTTTCTCCCTGAACGAGAATGCTCCGCTGCCCGATTTGCGTATATTTGATTGCCGGACTGGCCGTGCCGCTTGGTGCCGGCGTCGATCGGGTATCACCCTCCGTCCTGACGGTGATTCTTGACTTCAAAGGCCCGCACTCGCGCACATCTCTGAAAGAGATGCAGCGCGAGTCGGGCCGCATCCTTAATTCTTCCGGTGTCAAACTCGATTGGCGCATGCTGGGCGAAGATCCTTTCGCCTCATATAGCGATCTGGTCGTCATGACGTTCAAAGGCGCCTGCGAATACGAGCCAGCCGCGCCGATCTACGACGAACTCGGCCCTCTGGCCATAACGCGCACCACCAACGGCGAGGTGCAGCCGTTCGGCGAAGTGGATTGCGACCGAGTGGTTGGTTCTGCGCGCGCTGCGATGTCGGGCAGCGATTATGCCAGGGCCGATCTGCTGATTGGGCGTGCGATGGGGCGGGTGGTGGCGCACGAGCTGGTTCATATGCTGACGAAATCCGGGCAGCACGGGACGGAAGGAGTGGAGAAGGCCGCGCTCTCCGGCAAACAATTGATCACGGCGTCCCTCCCATTGAGCGCCTTCGACATCGGCAGGCTCAAGAGTCGCTGATTGTGTACCGCTGAATTACAATAGAGAGTCTTCGGCGGCCTTGTCGTCTGCCTTTCGCTTCGGGGCGCAAAAGGACCGGACTAATGAAGCGTATTTCTCTAACCACCTGGATTATCATCGCGCTTGTCGCCGGTATCGTTTTCGGCGCTGTGTTTCCGGCGCAGGCAGCCGGCCTGGCCATCCTTGGCACCATTTTCCTCCGCCTCATCAAGTCGATCATCGCACCGCTGATCTTCGGCACCCTGGTGTCTGGTATCGCGGGCGCGGGCAACGTGAAGACGATGGGCCGCATCGGCGGAAAGGCGATTCTCTATTTCGAAATCGTCACGACGGTCGCGCTCTTCGTCGGTTTGGGCGCGGTCAACCTGATCAAGCCCGGCGTCGGAGTCCAGCTGCAGAAAGGCGGGGGCGCCGGAGTAGCCCAAACCAGCACCAGCCTTTCGCAAATCCTCGAACACACCTTCCCAACCAGCATCATCGATTCGATGGCGAAGGGTGAAGTGCTTCAGATCGTCGTGTTCGCATTCATCTTCGGCGCTGCGTGCGCGACCGTGGGCACGAAAGCGCGGCCAGTGGTGCAATTTTGCGAATCGCTTTCGGAAGTGATGTTCAGGTACACGAACTACATCATGCTCTTCGCGCCCTTTGGAGTCTTCGGCGCGATGGCGGCGACCATCGGCGAAAAGGGTATCGGGGTCCTCAGGAATCTCGGCACGCTCGTGCTCACGTTGTACGGAGCGGAACTGTTCTTCGTCGTCGTTGTGCTGGGCTCGGTGACGGCTATCGCCAAGATTCCGCTGCGGCGATTCATTCGCTATGTTCGCGAGCCTTTCCTGCTGGCCTTTTCGACGGCATCCAGCGAATCCGCGCTGCCCATCGCACTGGAGAACATGGAGCAGTTCGGCGTCCCCAAACACATCGTGGCATTCGTGCTGCCGACCGGATACAGCTTCAACCTGGATGGGTCCACACTATACCTGGCTCTGGCCGCTATGTTCGTCGCGCAGGCTGCGGGCGTGCATGTTCCATTCGGCACGCAGCTGATCATGATGTTGACGCTGATGCTGACGAGCAAAGGAGTTGCCGGCGTGCCGCGCGCGTCGCTGGTGATTCTGGCCGGTACGCTCGCGACATTCAATCTTCCCGTGGAAGGCGTGGCGGTGATCCTCGGCGTCGATACTTTGATGGATATGGCGCGCACATCGGTAAACCTGCTGGGGAACTGCCTCGCTACCGCGGTGGTGGCGCGCTGGGAAGGTGTGGATTTGAAGGCAGTCGAAGCTGTGGCGGATGCGCAGGCGGCGGTCGCCGCGTAACAAGCGGTCGAACGACGGTGACCTTCAAACCGTTAGACTGTTGTATATGGTTCCGAACACGGCATTTGATCGGATAACAGTCGAGCCCGGCAAGTGCGGGGGGAAGGCCTGCATCCGCGGTATGCGAATCACCGTGAGGAGGGTGCTCGAGATCCTTGCCACGTATCGCGAGCGAGAAGATATATTCCGGGAATACCCCTTTCTTGAAGAGGAAGATCTTCGGCAAGCGCTTCGCTACGCTGCGGCGTCCGTGGACGATGAGGTTCGTTATCTGAATCAGGTTGCATGAACCGGGTCCTGCTCGATCAGGGTTTGGCCCCGAACGCGGCGGCGCTGCTCCGGTTGGATGAGTGGGATGTTATACACGTAACAGAGGTGGGCCTCGATCGCGCTGATGACGAGGAAATTCTTGAGTTCGCCCGACAGAATGGCCGGGCATGCGTCACACTCGATCACGACTTCCACGCGCATCTGGCGCTCGCCAAGTCTGATGCTCCTTCGGTGATTCTGGTTCGGCTGGAAGGACTCGACTCGGTTCAGCAGGCCCATTTGATCCGCAGAGTTTGGGCATTATGCGCGGAGGACATCGCAGCTGGTGCCGCCGTCTCGGTGGATCAAGTTGCCATTCGGCTTCGAAGACTCCCTCTGAAGTGAGGATCACAACGCAAGAGAGCCACCAGTTGCCCGGTGGCTCTCTTGCGTTGACTGTGTGTGTCTAATTGCCGCTCGACGCCGGGCCGACGCTCATTACGAAGCCATTGGTGTCGATCGCGATCACGCGCCCCGACCCAGGTAGATTTCGTCACGGATCTCAGCCCACGTTTTCTTCCCGAGCACGCCTTGGGCACCGAATGAGCCGTCGCGGAGCTTAAAGGGCTGTTCCGGTTCGGCCTCGATCAAGTTCCGCAAACCTTCCTCGACGATTTGCTGTAAGGTGGTCGAGCGGGAAGCCGCCAGTTGCCGGGCCTGCGCGAGAAGAGAATCGGCGATCTCGATAGTCGTCTTCACGCTCCCATAATAGCGGGTATTTAGTTATGGATTAACCTCTTCCTTGTCGCTGGCGGTTTACCCACCGAACATCTCTACCGTCACTCTAAGCCAGCCTCGATGTGCGAACCATTCAAGTACGAATCTTTCGTGGCGATTTCAGATACGTCGCGGAGTGCCTCGGTTTGCCGGTGTGACTGAAGGTAACACTCTGGACGAATCGACCGAGAATACTCGAGAGGCTGTCGGCTACATCTGGAGGGAGATGGGGCCTCGCTCCAGATCAAACAATTCTCGCGACGATGGAACTCGACGCGGTCGCGTGATGGGGCGCTCCGTTCGCTTCCGGCGCGGATCTCCTGAATTGAGCCATATTCTCTGCATGGGCGCTTTGGCCCTTGGGCCACGCCCTCATTGTTCCACAAGAAAATCGCCGACGGGGCGCTTATGCTTCCGGGAATTGCAGCCAAGGCAAGCGGTGACAAGGTTCTCAAAGCTGTTGACGCCACCTTCAGCGACGGGCGTGACATGATCCAGTGTCGCCGTAAAACGGGTAAGCTGCTTTTCACAATAGCGGCATTTATAGGCATCCCGCTCGTACACCTTGATGCGGTTTTCTCGCACGTTGTAAAAGTCGATATCGGCGGCTGGAATTTCAGATTTCGGCTCCGTTGCCGTTCGTTCCGCACGGAATTTCCGACACGCCTCAATTTCGTCGGGGATCAGGACTCGGTAAAGTGTGCCGTCTCTGTTCGATTCGCCTTCCTTGCGGATTGCGCCAGTCACCTCAAGCGCCCGAACAATCTCACGAAATTTTGTCTCCGATATCGAATTCTGGATGGCGGTGGAGTAGGCCGACTTTACGACGCTTCCCCGGCGCAGCGCCTTCCCAAGTCTGACGTGCGGGTTGCCGTCCTTGGCTATGGAATGTCGGAAAGCGTACCAGTAGAAGGCAGCTTCGTAGGGCGTCAGGAGCGGTTGAAGATCGTCTACGATCTCTTGGATGATGGCGGGAAGCTCAAGAGCGGTGAAATCTCGATCTGCGATAAATGTCGGCCCTGTCTCCATCTCGGATTCGAGATCACAAAGCAGTTGCCGTATCTGTTCCAGACGCTCTCTCATCTTAGAGCTTCATTGTAATGTTCACATCTCGATGCTGCCTACATCAGGGCGCCATCTCAGCGCTCACCGGACAGCTTGGGAGTCGGGAATACCAACGCCCAACAAAGAAAAGCCGTCAGTTACCTGACGGCCTTTCTTTACGTTGAACTTTAGTACCGGTTAATCGCCGAAGCTGCCGACTTCCTTGACTTCTTCCTTCTTCGCGGCGGGCTTGATGCCGCCCAGCATATCGATCGGCACAAAGCCCGCTTCAGCCGGCTTCTCCTTCAACACCACCTCGCGATAGAGTTTCGCCATCCGCGCGTCTTCGGCGGCTTTCTTCGCCATCTCCGTATTGCGCTTGCGGAGCTTCTCTTCGCGCGCCGTCTTCGCGATCCCCTGGCTGTCGAGATCGTGCTGAATATCCGCATTCACGGCAGTCATGTTCAGGATCAGCGAGTGATCCTTCGAAGGCAGGTTTACGTTCTTGCCGCCGGCGATGATCTCGTGCCGCCCCTTCTCTTCGTACCACTTGGTGAGCGTTGCGGTCATGTGCATCTTCTCGATGATGTTCCGCCAGCCCACGCCCGTGTTGTAAGCGCAGAAGCTGATCTCGCCTTCCTGCGTCGCGTACGGAATAATGCATTGCTCCGTGCGCCGGAAATCGTAATTGAAGAGATCCTGGAACCACATCCCCGCGATGAACAGGAAGTTCCAGCGATCCTTGCGCCGCTTTTCAATGTCGTCGAACGTGCGGTCGCCGGTCACCTTTCCGTAGTTGCGGCCCGTCGCCCCGAAGCACTTGTCGAACTTCTGCAGCAGGTCGGTAAGCTTGAACGTGCTGGGCGCTTCCATCGGATTGTAGTTACGAAGCAGCGCCAGCGCCACCCCGATCACCGACAGAGCCTTTCCACGCGCGGCATCGTTAACGCTCGCCACATCCTTCGCCAACTGCTCGGCGTTGAGGAAGGCTGTCACCGGACGGAACTCTTTCGTTTCCTTGTCGATCATTACCGCCATGCCAATACCGCAGTTCGGATGGCAGCCGCAGCTCAGCTGGCCCCAGTCCGAAGCCGGTCCATGGATCAAATCGGCCCAATCGGAGAAGGTGCTCATGAACGAGATCGGGAACCAGTCGCGGGCGGGAACGCCCATGCCCACTTGATTCTTCACGTCATGCGCCAAGTGCGACAGCGTGTAACGCTGGGCGGCGCGGCGCTCGGGGGTAACCTCCTCGTCTCGGCCCGTAAACGAAACCGGCTGGAACGAGAGGAACGAAATCTTCTTCGGATTATCCAGCGCGAACTGGATCACCGCGCCCACCTGTTCGTTGTTCACCCCGTTGATGATCGTGATCACGGGAACGATGTCGACACCGTTCGAATGCAGATTTTCGATGGCCTGCAGCTTTACATCGAACAAGTTCCCCACAGCGCGATGCGAATTGGCCGCATTGCCGATACCGTCGAACTGCAGGTAGGCGTAACGCAGACCGGCTTCCGCGGCCTTCCGGCAAAACTCGGGGCTCTTGGCGAATTCAATTCCGTTGGTCGCCGCCTGCACGCTGTTGTAACCGACCTTGCGGGCGTACTTCACGGCGTCGAGGAAGAAGGGCGATAGAGTCGGCTCCCCGCCGGAGAATTGCACCGACATCTGGCGTCTCGGTTTGATCGAGATCGCGTTGTCGAGCATGGTCTTGATATCGTCCCAAGTCAGCTCATGAACAAACCCGACCTGGTTGGCGTCCATGAAGCAGGGGTCGCACATCATGTTGCAGCGGTTCGTCAGGTCGATAGTGAGGACCGACCCGCGTCCGTGCGTCACGGTGCTCGAGCCGTGGTTATGGAGATCCTTGTCGTTGTGAGCGCGAATGTCGCGGCCCGGGAAAACCTTTTCGAGGTGGTCGAAGAATTCGGTGTCGATCGCCATCAGGTCTTCGAAGTGACCGTGAATCGGGCAATCCTTCACCATCAGAATCTTGCCGTCGCGGGAGATAATCTGGGCCTTGATTTCGCCCACTTTCTCGTTGCGCAGAATCTCGACCGGCAGTTCGCCGTTCACAATCTTGGTGCGGATTTCCGGAACGCACTTCGGGCAGAGAGAATCCGTCGTGCGGGGCCAGCCGAGCGGCGGCTTCTGCTTCTCCCACGACTTCAGCAGCGGCTTTTCAGACCATTTGGGCGTGAAGGACGGGTTCGGTTTGATGGAATTGAAGGTGTTGAACACCTGCCATGCCGCGCCAGCCGCTACGGTGACCGCTTTCTCTGCGTACTTGATCGGTTTGTGCATTCGTCTCAATCTCCCTGAAAATGCAGCGTTAGCTATCTTAGTTAGACTAGTACTATCCCGGTTTATAGCGCGATACGAAATCATCGAACTGCGCCATACTCAGGTCGGATGGCGTATAGTGCGATCGAATGGATTTTTCCGTGCCTGGCGTAAGCCCTTCGAAATCGATAAATAGCCGTATCGTCCGTCACTTAGCGGCTCAGTGTGGGTTCGATCTCGCGGGTGTCGCGATGCCGCATCCAGCACCTGATTTCGGCAGATTCCGACACTGGGTGGAGCGGGGTCTCGCTGGCGAAATGCGCTATCTGACGGATCAGCGGGCGGAGGCTCGAAACGACCCGGCACAGCTTCTTCGGGACGTGCGATCGGTCATCTGCGTAGGGCTGGTTTACAACGGCCCTGAGCCCTATTCGACCAGATTCGCCGACCCCGAACGGGCGTGGATCTCCCGTTATGCCTGGGGCGAGGATTACCACGACATCGTTCGCGCGAAACTTGAGAATCTTAAATGTAAGTTGCTGGAAATAAAACAGTTCAACTCCAGAGTTTGCGTCGATACCGCGCCACTGCTGGAGCGTTCGCTCGCAAGGCGGGCGGGCCTCGGTTGGATCGGCAAGAATACCTGTCTCATCAATCAGCAGCTCGGATCGTGGTTCTTTCTGGGAGAGCTGCTGACGACGCTTGCGATCGAGCCGGACGCTCCGCCGCCGGATCGCTGCGGGACGTGTACGCGATGCATCGACGCCTGTCCTACCGCCGCAATAGTGCAATCTCCAGACGGCCAGTTTGAGCTGGATGCGAGACTCTGCATCTCATACTTCACCATCGAGCTGCGCTCGGCGATTCCGGACGCACAAAGGGCCGCCGTCGGAGCGCACGTATTTGGATGCGACATCTGTCAGGACGTGTGTCCCTGGAACAATCGCGCGGCGGAAACCAGCGAAGCCCGTTTTCATCCCCGGGAATTCGCGCCCGGGCTCGAACGAATGGCCGGAATCACCGAAGCTGAGTTCCGCGAAATGTTTCGCCATTCCCCGGTGAGCCGGACGAAGTACCGGGGTTTCCTCCGCAACGTCGCTGTCGCGATGGGGAACGCACGACTGGAGAAATTCCGTGAGCCGCTGAAGAAGCTGGCTGCATCCGAAGACCAATTCATCGCGGAACACGCTCGATGGGCGCTCGACGCGCTATCGGGCGGATGACGGTGGTGGACTCAGCACCGCCATAACCACCATGCGCCCCGGCCCGGGATTGCTAATCGAGTGGATTACGCCAGCGGGCACAAATGCCGCATCCCCAGCGGTCAACAGTTCCGCGTGATCGTCTACCGACACTATTCCGCTTCCTTCGAGGACCACATATAGTTTGTCCTGCCCTTCATGGGCGTGAGGTGCATGCTCCTGACCAGGCTCGAACGAGTTCAATCCCGCGAGCAGGAAATCGCCGTGCACCAGCGTGGTCTTACCCATCTTGCCGGACTCAAATTTCGCAAGACTGGAGACTTTGCTCAGAAACATAATTGGTCTGAGGATATAACAGACGCTCAGCGCGTTGCCGGACCGCGCTCGATCACCATCAAACTGAATGTCCCCGGCAGGACCGGTGCTCTGCCCCTTCCGGGCCCTGCAGGTACTGGCCCAAACTTTGCGGAGACGACGAATACACGGTGATTGGTGGGGTCGAGCCCCATATTGCGTGAACCCTGCGGAGTCGGTACGTTTTCGACGACGTGATATTGGTCCGGAGTATCCTGATGAATCACGGTAAGGGTACCATCCGCATTCGAGGCAAAAACGTCGCCGGAGGCCGCATCGAACCCTGCGCCGTCGACGCCTGTGCCGATCGGAAGTGTCGCGACGACTTTGCCGGCTTGATAATCGGAGATCGCCATCAGGCCGCTGCGGCATCCGCTGAACAGCCGATGATGGGCAGGGTCGATGGCCATCGGGACCGGCTGTCTGCACGGGGCGGTCGACCAGCGGCGGATCACCGTCGCGGACTTCGCGTCGATCTCAACGACTTCGCTTGTGTCGGTGAGATTCGCGTATACCTTGCCGTCTCCGGCCGAAACGCCGTATTCCGGTTTGCCGCCGAGCGGAATGTTCGTGATGAGGGTCCCAGCCCGCGGATCGATCACTGTCGAGGAGTGTGCGTCGCCATTCAGCGTGAAGACGCGATTCGAAGCACCGTCATAGAGGATAGCGTCGGCGTCTTCGGCGGCCGGGATTCGGCCCAGTACCTGGAAAGTATTGAGATCGAACATGACCACGGACTGATCGTTGCCAGAGGTAGCGAATCCATGCCCGGTGGATTCTGCCACGGCGGTTCCGTGCGCGCCCTGGATGCCGGTGACCTCGCCAAGCAGAGCCCCATTGTCTTCATCAACGACCATTACGCGATTCTGCCGGGCGATAAATAATCTGTGATGCGGAGGGTCGGGCACCACATAGTCCCAACTCCCGTCACCACCCAGTGTGTAGGTATGGGTTACCCGGTACGACGGCGAAGACTGCGCGACGAGAGTGATCGCGGTTGCGATGATGAGTAACAGAGCAGCGGGGCACACAAGAACTCCTTCTTCGCAAAGTATATCGGAAAGCCGGAAAAGCGATCAGGCGGCAGAAGTGGGCGATTTCGTTTGATCGGTGAGCCGTTATCGCGCGCCGACCGCCGCTAACTCTTTGACGTGTACCGTGACGCTGACCGGCCGCGTGCTTTCGATAATTTCTCTGGCTTTTTCCACTTCGAGGATCGTGCCGTGCACCATCAGCAGATATTTGCCCGTCTTGACCGCAAGCTCATATTCGATGATGCTGTCCTTGGGAATGCCGATGCCGTAGAGTCCGGCCCCGAGGGCGCTCACTCCTCCAACGATGGCCGCGCCTTCCAAAGCGCCTACGATCCACGTAACCACCGGGCCGGCCGCCAGCACCGGACCGATGCCCGGAATGGCAAAGAACGCCGACCCGAACAGTTTTCCCCAGAAGCCTCCCCAGAATGCCCCGGTTTTGCCCCAGTACTTCATCCGGTCGCCGGTATTGTAGTAAGCTACCGCGTGTTCCTCGGTGTGCGAATCCCTGCCGACTATCGACAGAGTGCGCATATCGATTCCCGCGCGCTGTAGTTTCTTCACTGCCTCTTCCGCTCCGACATGGGAGTCGTAGACTGCGACCACTGCATTTTGTTCCCACATTCTGGTTTTCATTTCGTATTCGCGTCCTGTTCAGGCACGACAAGGGCCACGCACCGCGTACAGGAGATTGGTACGAAGCGTGCACAGAAAAGTTCGACGGTTCCTCAGGAGAAAACACCGTGCATGAAACACACCACCGGCATGCGGCCGAGAATCACGATCTGGCGGCACAAGCCCATCGAACCGCGGCGGAACACAACGAAAAAGGGGACTACTCGGCGGCAGTCTGGCATGCGGAACGAGCGCTGGAATACTCGGATCACGCTTACCAGTCGGCGAAGGAAGCACACAACAAGTCCGGGCGCATAGCGCGTATCTGATCATGTCCACTCGCTATAACGACGGATCACATTACGAAAACCATCAGCGGGCCGCCGAACTGCAAAACGGCGCCGCTCATGCCCATCGTGTCGGCGAACAGCACGGGAAACAAGACCACCTGACGGGACACGAGCAGTCGCGGCAAGCCCTCGAACACTCGCCGGAGACTGCGACCTCGCATGGCATTGCCGCGTTCGGACACGATGACATCGCGGCCCTCGCTTACGAACTCTGGCGCGTTCGCGGCTGTCCCGAAGGATCGCCGGATGAAGATTGGCTTCACGCGGTCAAACAACTGCGATCGCGCGCCGCCGGCCATTGATTCGTAACTGGAGAATGGAGCAACCGGACATGAGAGTGGAAGAGCATAACTACGGTCACCCGGGAAACGAAGGGGCTCCTGCTCGTGGCAGTGTTCCCCACGCCTATCGCCCTTATTGGAAACGGGCGCATCAGGACTGGCGTTTCGTGGTCGGCATGGTTCTGGTGTTTGCGGCCATCGCTTTTTATGTCATGAGCGACAATTTGTCGCTTGTGCCTCGCGGCCAGCCGCATCAGACGCTGCCAGGCACCGTCGGACAATAGCGGACCTGACCGTGTAAAATTGTGGCACACACACTCTCTGCGTGCCGCGTCGGCACTTTTGCCGACGCCCGGCGTTGTTCGAAAAAGCTGGTGTCGAGAAGAGTCTCGACACGGCACGCTGAGAGCGTACGCCACCATAGATCCCACGCAAAAGTGAAAACCCGGCGATGGAATCTAAATCCAGTTCCTGCGCAGCAGCCATACTTTGATCGTCTGCGTCAGCCCCATATAGGCAAGCAGCGTCAACATTAGAATCGGCCAGTACAACCGCGGCAGGTGTACCAGCCCTAATGCACCCGCCAGCGGAGAATAAGGCAACCACATTCCGAAAGCCATGATGGACACCGTGGTCGCCGTCAGCTGCCAACTCGCGCGGCTCTGCACAAAAGGAATCCTGTTTGTGCGAATCACGTGGATGATCAGCGTCTGCGTCATCAAAGACTCGACAAACCAGCCCGTCTGAAATAAGGGCGCGCGAGTTGGATCCCAGCACTTGAAAACCCACAGCATCACGAAAAAGGTCGTGTAATCGAAGATCGAGCTGACCGGTCCGACGAAAAGGATGAACCGCCTGATCTCATCGAGATTCCACGGACGCGGCCGTGCCACTTGTTCGTCGTCCACCGCATCCGTCGGGATTGGGACCTGCGAAAAATCGTAGAGCAGGTTGTTGGTAAGCACCTGAATCGGAGCCATCGGTATAAAAGGCAGGAAAGCGCTCGCGCCCAGCACACTGAACATATTGCCGAAGTTGGAGCTTGCCCCCATCCTTATATACTTCACGATGTTCGCGAACACCTTTCGGCCCTCGATCACTCCGCCTTCGAGCACCATGAGGTCCTTGTCGAGCAAGATCAGATCCGCCGACTCTTTCGCGATATCGGTAGCGGTATCTACCGAGATACCGATGTCGGCCGCTCGCAACGCGGGAGCATCGTTGATCCCGTCGCCCATGAAGCCGACGACGTGTCCGGTGGCCCGAAGCGCGCGAATCACCCGCTGTTTGTGGGCCGGTGAGAGACGCGCGAAAAGTGTGGTCTTCTGCGTCGCCTCGCCGAGTTCGGCATCGGACATTTTCTCGACGTCCGCGCCAAGCAGCATGGGGTCGGCCGAAAGTCCCACTTCCTTACACACCTTGCGGCTGACGAGGGGATTGTCTCCGGTTAGGATTTTCACCGCCACGCCGTGTTTGTGAAGTGCCTCGATGGCGCTTGCCGCGGTGCTCTTGGGCGGATCCAGAAACGCCACATACCCTTTGAGTACGAGGTCGCGCTCGTCATCCTTCGAGCAGATCCGTTTCTCCTGGAGGGCCTTTGTGGCGACGGCCAGAACCCGAAAGCCGTCGTTGCTGAGGCTCTCGTACTCCTGCTTCAGTCCGACGATAAGGTTAGGATCCATCGGCGACAGGTTCCCGTTCAGCTCAAACTGGGAGCATTGGTGGAACATCTCTTCGGGCGCACCCTTGGTGAGGAGGATTGGCTTTCCTTCCGGATCTTCGACCAGCACGGACATCATGCGCCGCGTGAAGTCGAAAGGGATCTCGTCCAGCTTCTTGTACTTCTCCATCAGCGGTTGCGCGTGAAAATCCGGACTGTCCAGAATGGCCCGGTCGAGCAGGTTCTTCAATCCGGTCTGGAAGTGGCTGATGAGGTAGCCATCCAAAAGCACTTCTTCGCTCTCGCGCCCTTCGACGTTGCAGTGACGCATCAGGACGACGCGATCCTCGGTGAGCGTGCCGGTCTTGTCGGTACACAAAACGTCCATGCCGCCGAAGTTCTGGATGGCGTTAAGCCGTTTCACAATCACTTTCCTGCGGCTCATCGCGAGCGCGCCCTTTGAGAGGCAGACGGAGACGATCATCGGCAGCATCTCGGGCGTGAGCCCCACGGCCACCGCCAGCGCGAAGAAAAAGGCGCTCTTCCAATCGTGTTTGGTGAAACCGTTGATCAGAAAAACCAGCGGCACCATCACCGCCATGAGCCGGATCATCAGCCATGTGAACCGGTTGAGGCCGACGTCGAAACTGGTCGGCGCGGGCTCTTCCGCTATTGCGCCCGCCATGCTGCCGAGATAAGTGTTGACGCCCGTCGTCACCACCACTGCCGTCGCCGTACCGCTCTCGACGCTGGTACCCATGAAACACGTGTTTCGGATCTCAGCGGGTGACGACACGGCTTTGGCATCGGCGCCCGGCTCGGCATCATGATTCTTTTCGACGGGCATCGACTCGCCGGTCAGGCTTCCCTGGCTGACGAAGAGGTCTTTGGACGAGAGCACCCGCACGTCGCCGGGGATCATGTCGCCCGCCGACAGCGCGATGATGTCCCCGGGCACCAGGTCCCGCAGCGGCATCTCCTTTGCATTCCCATCCCGGATCACCGTCGCGGTCACATGAATCATGGCCTTGAGCTTCGCTGCCGCCGCGTCCGCCTTGGCTTCCTGAAAGAAACGGAGCGCGGCGCTGAGCACCACCATCGCCGCCATCACGGTGCCGGCGCGCGCGTCACCCGTGGCGAACGAAACCGCCGACAGCGCCGCGAGAAGGATCACCAACGGATTGCGAATGATTTTCAGCAGGCGGATGAACGAGCCTTGCCTGCGCTCCGGCGCCACCTCATTCGGACCGGCGGTCCGCGCGCGATCCTCGGCTTCCGTTTGCGTCAGGCCCGCGGGGCTCGTTCGCAGGGACTGAAGCAGTTCCGCGCCGTCCTTACCCGCGGCGTCGAGGACAGCGGGCGAAACGCGAATGGTCCGGGGCTTCCCTTTAGCTGAAATCGGATCTGCCATTTGCGCCTTCAGACAGCCGTTCGGAACAGTACCCCAACGCCTGCCGTCACGCCCATCGCCAGCGCACCCCAGAACGTGACCCGTATCGCCCCCACCACTACTCCCGCGCCGCCCACACGTGCCGCCACTCCACCCAGAAGAGCGAGAAACAGCAATGAAGTCCCGGAGACAAGAGGGATCAGATCCCGTTCCGGCGCCAGGGCAGCGATCAGAAGGGGCATCGCCGCTCCAATCGCGAAGCTGGCCGCCGAGGTTAATGCAGCCTGAATCGGACGGGCGCGAAGAGTCTGGGTGATGCCGAGCTCATCGCGAGCGTGTGCGCCCAAAGCGTCATGCGCCATCAACTGTTCGGCGACCTGTCTTGCGAGTGCCGGCTCCAGCCCGCGAGAAACATAGATCGCCGCCAACTCCTTGTGCTCGCCCTTGTTGTCCGCCTCGATCTCTGTCCGCTCCATCTTTAGCTCGGCCTGCTCGGTGTCCGCCTGTGAGTGCACAGACACGTATTCGCCCGCAGCCATCGACATCGCCCCGGCGACCAAACCGGCGACCCCCGCGATCAATACGTTGTTGTGAGTCCCACGCGCCGCAGCGACTCCGAGCACCAGACTCGCCGTTGAAAGGATGCCATCATTAGCGCCCAGTACCGCGGCGCGCAGCCATCCGGTGCGTCCGATTCGATGTCGCTCCTTGGTAGAGCCTGCTTTCACCCGTTTTCACCTATGGCTAATGATGGCAGAACAATCCGGGCTCATTTGAACCTATGATGGAACCGTGGGGCGCCCGGTGGCCGGATTTTTCCTGATGATGGTTCTGACCGCCGCAGTTTGCCCAAGTCAGATTCCATCGCATTACGTCGAGATCGACATTCCCCGAGTGGTGAATTCCGAAAGCGTCTTCATCCGCTACATTCTGGCTGGGGAGGAACTTGGCGGTTGGGTTCAGCCGCGCCCCGGCGTCTCCTCTTACATCATCGGCACAACTCGCGAGGGCCAATCGGCCACTGGAATCAAAGCAGTCCTCTACGCTCCGGGCTGCGCGATTCAAACACTCGATATCCCACTCTCGAACTCGAATAACCGGCAATACTTCTTCATCTGCCAGCCGCTCACGAACGTATCTATCTCCGGCACACTTACGGACGCCGAGCGGCTCTCCGAGCACGAGGTCAAGGTGCAGGCCAGGTATATTGCGCGCTGGGCTCAGCCGTTCCTGGGGCTTACCGCCGGGATTCCTCTGACGATGCCGGCAGGCGATTTCGCTTATCTCTCAGCGGACAATAGTTTTCGCATTTCGGTCCCCGATCTTTCACGGGACCCCTTGGCCTCAGCCCCGGACCACCCCGGAGAACTCCAAATTTGGGCCAAAGACAAAAGCTCAGGGGAGGATGTCGCGCAACTAATTCCCGGAGGGTCGCCCGCCTTCAGGACACGGATGGGCGGTCTGAAGATACAAAGGGAGTACCCGCCGGAAACGGTTTTCGCGCCATGCGCTCTGCCCCGTTCTCTCGTGTTGATCCACCGGGACGGATTTACCATCGGTGATTTGCGCGAACCCTGCGATCGTTAATGTGTATTAGACTTCCTCCCATGGCTACTTACGTCCTTGTTCATGGAGCGTGGCACGGAAGCTGGTGCTGGAAACGAGTGCGCAAGGCTCTCCAGGCTGCGGGTCACGACGTCTTCACTCCTACTCTGACCGGAGTCGGTGAGCGCTCTCACCTCAACTCGCCGGGCATCAACCTCTCCACCCACATCGCCGATGTCGCCAACCTGATACGGTGGGAAGAGCTCTCGGACGTGATCCTCTGCGGGCACTCTTATGGTGGTTGCGTGATCAGCGGCGCGGCCGATAGCGTCTCGGACCGCATCCGGGCGTTGGTATATCTTGATGCTTTTGTGCTCGAAGACGGAGAAGCTCTGATCGACCTTCTGCCCCCGGAGCAGGTGCAGCGTATGCGGCAGCTGGCTGAGGATTCCGGCGAAGGCTGGAGGCTGGCCCCCATTCCCGCAGAGGCCTTCAATGTCAATCCGCGCGACGCCGCCTGGGTGAACCGCCAATGCACTCCTCAGGCGCTTGCGGCTTTCGAAGAGCGCATCAGACTCACAGGTGGCTTAGACCGGATAAAAGACGCCACCCACATCCTTGCGACGGGTTATCAGGAAGGATCGCCATTTCCCGCCTGTCACGAACGGGCGAAGAAGAAAGGCTGGAAAACCCGTACCATGGCCAGCGGACATGACGTCATGATCGACCTTCCGGATGAACTCACGGCCTTCCTGCTGGAGTACGCCCGGTAGGGCGGGCAATCCTGCGTGCAGCCGCCTTTCAGACGGCTCTTCGGTTTTATCGAATCTAAGCGACCGCGACTGCGTCTTCCTGCATACTGGCGATTTGTTCCCCGGCGACGATAAACAACTTCTTGCGCCGCTTGGCGTCGTACATCCTTTCGTCCGCCTTTTCCAGGAGCGCTTCCGCATCCGCCCCGTCGTCGGGATACCGGGAAACACCGGCGCTGAACGTGATCTGCGCGTCGCATTTGGCTTCCGCGCTCAGCGTGCGAAACGTTTCTTCCATACGCGCAAGGGTGGCGTCCACGTATTGCCCCGCATCGGACAAAACCACCACGAACTCGTCGCCCCCGAGACGCGCTACTACATCGCCGGCGCGGCAGTTTCGCCGCAGTCCTGCCGCTACCGCCTGCAGGATGCGGTTGCCCGCCAGATGCCCGTACTGATCGTTCGCGTCCTTGAATCCATCCAGATCGATCAGGATTACCGCGAAGTCCTCACCGCTCCGCGAGTTTCGCGCGACCTCCTGCTGAAGATGGGTGAAAAGATAACGGGAATTGACCAGGCCCGTGAGCTCATCGGTATCCGCCGCGTTAGTCGCCCTCTCGAATCGCAGCGAATTCTCAATCGCGTGGCCAGCTCTGGGAGCAATGGCCAGCATGACTCGCCGGTGATCGGATGTGAATGCCGCGGCGCGCAGACTGTATAAAGTAAGCACGGCTACAATCCGGTCTTTGGATCTTAGCGGAACCGAGACCGCCGAACGCAGCGGTGTAACATGTCTGGGATCGTTAAGGTATCCGGACTCGACTGCGGGATTTCCATTCAGGATCGGCAAATCATTCTCCGCTACCCACCCCGACAGCCCCTGTCCTACCGGGATTTCCAAAGAGGAGAACAGGCGAAAACTCTCGCCCTTGACGTAACGCGGAATCAACTTATCTTCCTGCACCAGATAGATCGCGATTGCGTCGTGCTCCACGATCCTGTTTACCCGAACGGCAAGCAGCGCCAGCGTCTCTTCGAGGCTGAGCGAATTGCCGAGATCGTTTGTCACTTCAACCAGCATCTGAAACTCACGCCGCGCGCTCGAAATCGCCAGGCTGAAATCGCCCGCGGGAATGCTCACAGCCGTTTTGCTGTCGCCTTCGGCGAATCCGGTGGCGGGAGCCAGACCCCGCTCTACCTTAATGTTGGAAGACAGCTTCACCATATCGACGGTCTCGGTTTTCGCTTTGAGTTCCAACTCGCGGAATCTTCTCTGCAGAATCGCTACTACCTTCGGGTCGTAGCTCTTACCGGACTGTTCGGCGACGATGCGCATTGCATCTTCCAGCGGAAGCGCCTGCCGGTATTGCCGCGCGGATGCCAATGCGTCGAGACAATCTACGGCCGACAGGATGCGCGCGCCGATCGGAATCTGTTCGCCCGCCAATCCGTCCGGGTATCCGGTCCCGTCAAATTTTTCGTGATGCGACCGTACGATCGGTACCACGGGGTACGGGAACTGCACGCGTTCGAGAATCTCCGCGCCCACCACGGGGTGGACCTTCATCTTCTCGAACTCTTCTTCAGTCAACTTCCCGGGCTTGGAAATAATGTATTCCGGCACCGCGAGCTTGCCGACGTCGTGGAGCAGCGCTGCCGCATCGAGGGCCTTAAGTTCCGCGGGCGGAAGATTCAGTTCTTTTCCAATCTCGGAGGCATAGACCTGCACCCGCCGGAGATGCGCCGCGGTTGTGTCGTCCTTGGCATCAATGGCCAGAGCGAGCGTCTCGATGGTACGCAAATGGAGCTCCGACATTTCGAGAATATGCTTCTGCTGCTCTTCGACGCGTCCCAGATAGAGACTATAAGACCGGTACACCAGATAAAGCGCGGGCGCGGCCATTAGCAGCGCGGGCCATCCCCAGTAAGTAGCCAGAAAGTGCGCGGCGCCGGCGATACCACCGCCGACAAGATACTGAGGCGAGGTCCAGAGATACGAGCTTCGCCACGTTTCGTACACCGGCTTCCCGGCGGTGCAGCTGATGATACCCGCTACGGTAAAAGTGTTTACCCCGAAGTAGACCAGCGAGGCGGCGAGGATGGCAAGGCAGCCGGTGTGGTCGAGGAGGTGGAGCTGGCCCGACTTTATTGCCATGTAAGCGCCCACCACGGGGACAGGAATTCCGGCCACGCTGAATACCACCTGGAACCATTTCGGGCGGCTGCCTGTATGGATAAGACACTGGCCCAGCGTACTGACAAGCGCAACGATCAAAGCGGCAGCCAAACTGAGATCCTGCATCGCCACGATGATGACAACGTAGTTCATGGAGAGCGTCCCGAAGATTCCTGGCAGGTGAATCTTCAGGCCCGAAGCGAGTACCGCCGCGACCAGATATATAGCCAGCCACAAGATTTTCTCCTCGCCGGTGTGCCACCTGGCCAGCGATTGAGCCAGGCAACTGCCTCCCGCGAGAACGACTAAAAGCCAGTAAGCTTTAGCAGCCCTCGGCATTTGGGTGAAGTCGGCCATACTTAGTCGAAGTGTGTCACAGTTGTGGCAGGACCGAATAGTTAACCGATGTTAATTGGTGACCAAGAATTATGCGAAGCCGGTACTTTACCAGGACTTGGCAATTCAATGTTCGAGAACGGCTGCGAACGAGGCCCGATCTCGTCGGGGATGGAATTTGGCCTGGTACCACTCCGGACGCCCGCTTCCCGGTATACCCGCCGCAGTTAACCAAAGCAAGTATATTTCCGGGATTTACGCCTCGGCTGATGCAGGCAATCTAACTGAATTAACTATTTTCTTCGCCCGGCGATAACCAACGGCAGCAGACTTCCTGCCACTTACCCGTCTTTTCGCACTGTTTCTGTCAGTACTGACCGTATTGAATCACTGTCTGTGATGGCGCACTATCGGTGCTGTGGGCGGGAAAATCAAGCGAATCCGATTCGGTCTTCCCCAGGGAGTTTCTTGATGAAACGTTGGACTAGAGTTTTGATTATAGCGATGCTGGGCTTGTGCACGGCGACAGCTGTGTGGGGCGGAGCCGAAAAGCTTGCGGGCGATTTGCGGAGCCTCGATGTTCCCGACGCAGTGGACGTCATCGTCCAGTACACGAAGGCTCCGGACGCCGCGCATGAACGAAGAATGCGCGAAAGAGGCGGTATCGTCAAAAACAGGTTCGACATCATCAACGCCGGACATTACCGGGTGCCCGCCGCCGCGCTGAAGGATATCGCGGAGGACCCGGATGTCGCCTATGTCACTCCGGACCGCCCCGTCCGCGCGTATCTGGACCAGGCCGCCGCGGCGACCAACGCCGATCTCGCCTATCAGTTCAGCGTGAATGGTTCAGGCGTGGGAATAGCCCTCATAGACAGCGGCATCGGAAATCACCCCGATGTGAACAAAGCCGTTGCTTACCAGCAAAGCTGGACCGGCGACACAGCCGACCATTTCGGACACGGTACCCATGTCGCGGGCATCCTGGCAGGGAATGGAACCGAGTCCACGGGCTCCGGTTTCACCCGAACATTCCGCGGAATAGCGACGGGCGCAAGCCTGATTAATCTGAAAGTCCTTAACAGCGCCGGCATCGGAACCGACAGCGGCGTCATCTCCGCAATTCAGACCGCGATCGCGCTGAAAGACAAGTACAACATCCGGGTGATCAATCTTTCACTGGGCCGTCCGGTCTTCGAGAGCTACAAGAAGGATCCGCTTTGCCAGGCGGTGGAACAGGCATGGAAGGCCGGCATTGTGGTGGTGGTGGCCGCGGGGAACTACGGCCGGTCGAACCCCGCGACGACCTATGGGTACGGCACGATCACGGCGCCGGGGAACGATCCGTACGCGATCACAGTCGGGGCCATGAACGACATGATGACACCGACCAGAACCGACGATGTCATCACCACCTACAGTTCCAAAGGCCCGACGCTGTTCGATGCCATTGTGAAACCCGATATCGTCGCGCCGGGCAATCTGATCGACTCCTCGCTGGCCCCCCTGAGTCAGCTGACGCAGCAGGATCCCGGTACCGATATCATGATGGCCTGGTACACTAGATGGGGTGGGATGACTCCATCCACCACTTATCTGCAGCTCAGCGGGACCAGCATGGCAACGCCTTTTGTGAGCGCGACTGCGGCCCTTCTGATTCAGCAAAATCCAAATATTACCCCGGACCAGGTCAAGGCGCGCCTGATGGCGACGGCATATAAGACTTTTCCGGCTACCAGCTCCTATACCGATCCCACGACGCGCATTACCTATAACGAGCAGTATGACATTTTCACGATCGGCGCTGGGTACCTGGATGTGGATGCGGCATTGTCCAGCACCGCTCTTGCCCCGGCGCCTCTGAGTGCGCTGTCGCCGACTGCTTCTTTCACCAATTCGTGCAACGCCACGACGGCGACCCCGGGTCCCGGCGCGCCAGCGGCCCCGCCAACACCGCCAGCGCCCGGCCCCGGCGCGGCAGCGGCACCGCAACCGCCAGCGCCGCCAGCGAAACCGAAGGCTCCTGGCGGAGCCTCGTGCAACGGCAACATAGTGACACTCGTGAACGACAAGAACGTCGTGTGGGACTCGAATGTCGTTTGGGGCTCGAACGCCGTCTGGGGTTCGAATGTAGTCTGGGGTTCCAACGTCGTCTGGGGATCCAACGTGGCCTGGGGCAGTTCGAATCTGTTCCTCTCGGCCACCAACGCAGTGTGGGGCTCGAATGTGGTCTGGGGTTCGAATGTGGTTTGGGGTTCAAATGTGGTCTGGGGGTCAAGCACCGGCAATGTGGACAACCCGGTGGTCCTGACGCGGGGCGACCAGTAGAAGCGGGCGACCGCGAATAAGCCGGGAAATGCGCATGACGAAACACTACCGGTGTGAACGGATCGAGAACGTATGGTAATTTCCAAAGACATGCCGGTCAGAGCCAGAGCCTATTGGCTGCTGGTGGTAATGACGGGCGTTTCCTGCTTCCTGCTCACGCTTGATTCCCAAGGCTTGCACCAGGTAGATCTGGGTCGAGTCGCACTTTACATATTGGCGGCATTGGCCGCGTCGGGACTCAAGACTCGTCTCCCCGGCATTCTCGTTACTTTGTCGGTGAACTACATCGTGATCATGGCAGCGCTGCTCAGCCTGAATTTGGGCGCGGCGATGATCGTGGGTGTCGTGAGCGCCGTGGGCCAATGCTGCATTTGCGCCAGCCGAAAGCCGCGATGGTTCCAGGTCGTCTTCAGCGCTTCGGCGATGGCTCTGCCGATTCTGGCCGCGGAATCGGTCCTGCGTTCTCATTTGCTGTCACTGGAGGACCCATCCGGATGCCTCAATGTGCTTGCGGCGTCACTGGCATATTTCTTCATGAATACGATCATCGTGGCAGGCATCGTAGGTTTGACAAGCGGCAAAAGGCTCTCCCTCCATTGGCGCGAGTCTTACCTCCGGAC
>Ga0182024_10001464_pt1 | contig 60892 bp, 51 predicted proteins | sample P32metaG_FD_120480 | JGI IMG/M metagenome (GOLD analysis project Ga0182024, IMG submission 120480) | Permafrost microbial communities from Stordalen Mire, Sweden - P3-2 metaG (Illumina Assembly) | ecosystem: Environmental > Terrestrial > Soil > Wetlands > Permafrost | place: Sweden: Stordalen...
GAATTTGTTTTTCATATTTGTGTTTTCCTGCCCAGTCGGTTCACTGGAAACTGATCAAGCAGCCATCATTTGACGAGTAGGAATTCGTTTTCAGTGAGGTGCAATCCAAGGTGAAATGCTCACTTCATCGTGTTTAATTTGAAACGATTTTACGCCTTTGTCGGGCTGCGTCAATTCTGTTTCTGTGGGCATTGATTGAATCAATGTTGGAACAATTTTATCAATTAACCAATTCGGTTTGGGTCTGGTCTAGTGCTGGTGTAGATTAAACCGTAGTCAGCGGTGGAAAAGGTTTTTCATTCAGGCTGCGCGATTATTGGGAAGAGCATGCCTGATGATGGTCTGTTAATTTCGTGCGAATGTGCGACATTAAAGTGAAAGGTAAATTTATGAAAATGACAAAATTTCACAGAGTGACGGTATTGCTGGCCCTCACCGGTCTGGTGTGGTCGGCGTCAACGGTGTTGGCACAGAATTCGCCAGGGCCGCAGCTGGCTTATGGCGTTCCGCAAGTTCTGCAGCTTGTGCAGGCGAGAGTCGGCGACGACACGATCATCGCCTACATTAAAAATTCCGGGAACAGCTACGGTCTGAGTGCGGATCAGATCATTTATCTACGGCAGCAGGGCGCTTCTGATGCCGTGGTCACGGCGATGCTGCAACAGCCCAGCCCGGCGGTCGTAGCCACCGCCCCCGTCGCCATGCCGACCACGCTGGCACCACAACCGGTGGCTTCAGAATCAGTCTCGACGGCCACGGTTGCCCCGTCGGTGACGTATGTGCAAAGCGTGCCGGCACCGACCTATTATTACGCCCAGCCATATTATTATCCGGGATATGCCTGGTGTTCACCCGTGTCGCTTTCCTTCGGCTGGGGCTGGGGTGGTGGTTGGCATGGCGGGGGCTATGGCGGATGGCACGGCGGCGGCTACGGCGGTGGGCACGGTGGCTGGCACCACTAAAATCTTGTCCGTTGTTTTAATACTCCCCGGAGATTGAGGTTTCTGCGCCGGTGGTCACAAAAGACCCACACAGCTTGCGCCGGTGATTTACCACGAGATAAAACGCTGCATTTGCAGGCGTCGGATCTGGATCAGTTCAGGCTTCCAATCCGCCGCAGACACAGTTTCGGTTCGCCTTGTTTCCGTGACTCATCCAAGTCCACCTCGAATTCCGCCACCCAGTCATTGTCTTCCTGCGGATCCACCAGCATCTGCTGCACGCGCCAGAACCGTTTGTCGGCCGACGGTGTGACGTAGGTGTGGCGCGCATTCCGGGCGTTCGGATTCGAGCAGAGACTTTCATATTCGGATTCGTAGGTTTCCATGATTTTGTCCAGCCGGTCGGGAGTCCACGTTGAACCATCGGCATCCAGCGGCGAATCCAGATTGGCGATGGCGGTCTCGTAATCGGCCACGACCAGGCCCCGCAAAAAAATAAAAATCCGGTTGCGGATCAAGGCGGTGAAAGCTTTTGTATCCCGGGTGATGTCGGCGGCGGCTTCCTCGGCACCGGGCGGGCGCAATTCCTTGGATTCCCCAGCCTGGTATTTCGGGTCGCGCATTTTCTCCCACTCGTCGAGCAGACTGGAATCCACCTGCCGGATCATGGTGCCTAGATAGAGTTCCATCTCGCGGACCTGGTCGTTTTTCGCGCTGTCGGGCACGGTTTGTGCGAGCACTTTGAAAACATTGTTCAGATGCCTTAACAAGACGCCCTCGGCGCGCTGCAATTCGTAAAGCTTGATATAATCAGCGAAGGAACGGAATTCCTCAAACATCTCGCGCACGATGGATTTTAAATGGATGTTTTCCTCGCCCACCCACGGATGCCGCGCCGTGAAATTGTTGAACGTGGAATAGACGAATTCGCGGTTCGGCTTCGGGTATTCAAGCTTCTCCAGTTCTTCCAGCCGCTGGTCATACTCGACGCCTGCCATTTTCATCTCGGCCATCTTCCGGTCCTTCACCTGGTCGAGCTGTTTGCGCAGGATGATGTCCGGGTCTTCGAGGATAGACTCCACGAGCGTGACCAGGTTGAGCGCATAATCCGGTGCCTGTGGATCCATGAGCGGGATCGTCTCGATCAGATACAACGACAGCACCTGGTTCATGGAAAAATCGTCCTGCAACTCAACATTTACCCGCAGATAAACCCCGTCCTCGGTCTCGGGCACGAACTCGACAATTTTGCGGTCAAGCAGCGAGCGGAACAACTGCCACGCCCGTTGCGCGTGGGCTTTCTTGGCCTTGGGCGTTTCGTGGCAGTCGCGGATGAGCTGCCGCATCGCCGCGCAACCGTCGCCCTTCCGGCCAAGAACATTCAACAGCATTCCGTGCGCGATCTGAAAACGGGAGACCAACTTTTCCGGTGACGCCGCGATGAGGCGGACATAGGTGTTTTTGTCCCAGTTGACGAAATTCTTTTCCGGCGGCTGGCGTTTCACGGTTTTTTTGCCGTCGCGCGCTGACTTTTCCGCGAGCTTGAGATTTTCAATCACATGTTCCGGTGCCTGCGCCACCACCCAGCCCTGGTCATCGAATCCCTTTCGTCCCGCGCGCCCGCTGATCTGGTGAAAGTCCCGCGCGCTCAAGATGCCGGTCTTTTGCCCGTCAAACTTGCACAGCCGGGTGAACAGCACCGTGCGGATCGGAACATTGATGGCTGGGCAATGTCTTTAGCACACGTCTTGTGCTGTGGGTTGATGGCGAAGGCACATCCGAAATTGCATTTGTCAGTGGGACTTGGGTTTTAAAAGTTTTCATTCGATTGCGCGTTATAAGTCCGGCTTTTTGAGCTTCCTGAAAAGAATGTCTGACACGTCCCCAAGCTTCGCGTGGGCATCCGAGCGTACAACACTGCCAACAATGTTCAGGATATGCCGACCAACCAAACGGCGTTTGCCGTTCATGGTGAGATAGCGGGCCGCCCAAATCGTCGGGGCGCCGACGTCGCAGGAAAAAATCGCGTCGGAGGCGGCAGTCTCGTCAACCACTTTCGCGACGAACTGCGGATGCATCGGTTTGCGTCCGTGATGTCCTACAGCCAGTTCATCGAGTCCCTTGCGCGGCTCTTGATAGTGGGCAAGAAATCCGCGTTTGATTTATGCGGACCTCACCGGCTTCGGCGAAAAAGGTCCCGCCGCCGATCTTCCGGGATTTGACATCACGGCCTACTGGGCGCGAAGTGGTTTGTTGTCCATGACTCGCGATGCTGGCGCACCGCCGACTTGGCCAGTGGCCGGCAGTGGTGACAATGCCACCGCCGTCGGCCTGTATTCAGCGATTGTGACGGCGCTTTATCGTCGTGAGCGCACCGGCAAGGGATCCTATGTTACAACTTCGCTCCTCGCTTCAGGTATCTGGTCGGCGAGTGTTTTCATCCAGGCCGCGCTGTGCGAGGCGAATTTTTTCGGGCTGCACGACCGGAAGCATCCGGCGAATGCGGCTTTGAATGTCTATCGCTCGTCGGATGACACCTGGTTCGTTCTGATCGTCACCCCGGACAAGTTGGTTGCCATGGCGAAGGCGATTGGCCGTGCAGATTTACTGACCGATCCGCGCTTCTCCGATCCGGCTAAACTGATGCAGAACATGCCGCAGCTCACCGCCATTTTCGATGAAGTGTTCGGCTCGCAGCCGATGACGCATTGGTATGAAGTCTTCAATGGCGTTCACGTCACGTTCGGTGCCGTGTGCAGGCCGCAGGAAGTCATCAATGACCCGCAATTGAAAGCCAACGACATTGTTGTCCCGCTGGAAGGAGCCGGTGGCAAGCTGACCTCGACTATCAGCAGTCCCATTCAGGTGCATGGTGTCGTCAAAGTGCCTGCCCGCCGCGCTCCGGAAATTGGCGAACACAACGAAGAGGTGCTCGTCGAGGGGGCGTGGGTGAACGGCAGCATGCTCCCGGTCAAACCGCAAAACTGACCGGGTGGCTCCTCGCCACCAAATTTCACCTTGAAACAATTCCTGCGACAAGGCTTCCATCAGATAATAATCGTCCCAGATCGCGTAGGCGTTCCTGCCCATTCTGCTTTCGGCACACGAAACGCAATTTACACTTCGCCCATTGCTGATATATTGTGCGCCTTGTGAATTTGCCAAAGCGTCAGCGTGTGGTCTGCGGCATGAGCGGAGGAGTTGATTCCTCGGCGACGGCGGCGCTTTTGATCGAGCAGGGTTACGATGTCGTCGGCATCACGCTCAAGCTCTGGCCGCAGGATTGCGTGAACCGCGCCGAAGACAAATGCTGCGGCCCGCAGGCCGTCACCGACGCGCGCTCCGTCTGCCACAAGCTCGACATCCCGTATTACCTGATTGACGAGGCGGCGGAATTCCAGAAGCACGTCATCCAATATTTCGCGGATGAATACAAGGCCGGCCGCACGCCGAATCCGTGCGTGATGTGCAACCAGAATCTGAAATTTGGCCGGCTGATTGACCGCGCGGACCAGCTCGGTGCGGAATATATCGCCACCGGTCATTTTGCGCGCATCGAAAAAAACGCGGATGGTTCGCGGCATTTGCTCAAGCGCGGACGGGATTTACGGAAGGATCAAAGTTATTTCCTGTTCTCGCTGCGGCAGGATCAGCTCGCCCGCGCGATTTTCCCGCTCGGCGAAAAAACCAAGAGCGACACGCGCGAGGTGGCGCGGCATTGCAATCTCAAGACGGCCGACAAGGAGGAGAGCATGGAAATCTGTTTCGTGCCGGACAATAATTATGGCGGTTTTCTCCAGTCGGCCAACCTCGTGCAGAAGCATCGCGGCGAGATTGTGGATTTGCACGGTCATGTCCTCGGCCAGCACGAGGGCATAGAATTTTACACCATCGGCCAGCGCAAGGGGCTGGGCATCACCACGCCGAAACCGGTTTATGTCGTGGAACTCGATGCGGAGAACAATCGTGTCGTCGTGGGCGACGACTCGGCGCTCGACCGCGATGAATTCACCGCTGACCGCTGCAACTGGCATCCGTTCGACCAGTTGACCGAACCAATCGAAGTGACGGCGAAAATCCGTTACAACCATCCCGGCACGCCCGCAACGGTGACACCGCTGGAAAATAATTCCGTGCGCGTGAAGCTGCACACGCCGCAGCGCGCCATCACGCATGGCCAGGCAGTGGTGTTTTATCAGGATGATCTGGTGGTGGGCGGCGGGTGGATCAACCGGTAAAATAACTTAGCCGGTATTTGACAGTCGGCTCCTGTCGATGCATCGTTGCCCAGATGAAAAGGACATTGCTTCTGATCGCCACCATTATGACTGCCATGATTTCCACTCACGCGGCGGATTCGCTTTACGACATTCCGCTCAAGGACATTGACGGCCATGACACTACGCTCAAGTCGTATGCCGGCAAGGTGCTGCTCCTCGTGAACGTCGCGTCGCACTGCGGTTACACGCCGCAATACGCCGGGCTGGAGGCGTTGTATAAAAAATACGGCTGGCAGGGACTGGTGGTGTGCGGTTTTCCGTGCAACCAGTTTGGCGGGCAGGAACCGGGCACGACGGCGGACATCAAGCAGTTTTGCACGGCGAAATACGATGTGACTTTCCCGATGTTTGACAAGCTGGAGGTCAACGGCGCGAACCGCCATCCGCTTTACGTCGCGCTGGCCGGCCCGGCTTCGCCGTTTCCAGGCAACATCCATTGGAACTTCACCAAGTTTCTGATCGGGCGGGACGGGACAATCGTGGCGCGCTTTGATTCCAAGTTGAAACCGGATTCGGACGAAATGACCAAGGCCGTTGAAGCCGCGCTGGCGGCGAAATGAGCGGCGGTTTCAAATTTTGATCGCAAGTGTCGCAGTTATCTGAATTGTTCCGCAGCCTTGCTCTGCCGGCGTAGTCCAGAGGGCGCCCGCAAAATCATCCGGGTTTCTCGGTAATTTAATTTTCACAACAAGCATTTAGCTGCCGCCGCAGATTCGGCTTGCGCGGGGCGGGGCGGTTGTTACGATTTTGTCACGTTCATCCGCCGGTCCGGCGGGCTTTCTTTTTTAACCAGCAGCAATTATTTTATCCTGTGAAAATTTTCAGCGGCACCGCGAATCAGCCCCTGGCCATCGCCATCTGCAAATCCATCGGCTGCGAACTCGGCCAATGCACCATCTCGCCGTTTCCCGACGGCGAGACGTTTGTGAAAATCGAGGAGAACGTCCGGGGCGAAGATATTTTCATCATCCAGCCGACGTCGCCGCCGACGAACCACAATCTGATGGAGCTATTCATCATCATGGATGCACTGCGTCGCGCCAGCGCCAAGCGCATCACGGCAGTGATACCATTTTACGGCTACGCGCGTCAGGACCGCAAAGACCAGCCACGCGTGCCGATCACGGCGAAGCTGGTGGCGAATTTGCTCGTGGCGGCCGGTGCCAACCGGATTCTGGCGATGGATTTGCACGCACAGCAGATCCAGGGTTTCTTCGACATCCCGGTGGATCATCTCTACGCCGCGCCGGTGATGTATGATTATTTGAAGAAGAAAAATTTGACGAACCTCGTGGTCGTCAGCCCGGATGCCGGTGGCATCAAGATGGCGCATGCGTATTCGCAGACGCTGGACGCGGAACTGGCCATCGTCGCCAAGCGCCGCAAAAGCGCGACGGAAGTGGAAAACATGGCGGTCATCGGCGAAATCGAAGGCAAAAATGTTCTGCTGGTGGACGATTTGACGGAGACGGCGGGCACGCTGACCTCGGCGGCGGCGGTTTTGAAGACCAAAGGCGCGAAAAACATCCTGGCCTGCGTTTCCCACGCGCTGCTGAACGACACGGGCATCCAAAGATTGCGCAATTCTGCTATTGACGAATTGATAACTACTGATACAGTCCAACGCCCTGCGATTGACGGTGTGAAGATCACCACGTTGTCGGTGGCGGGGCTTTTGGGCGAAGCCATCAAACGGATTCACACGAATTCGTCGGTGAACTCGCTCTTTGAATTTAAGGGCGGACGCACCAGTTGAGCGTTGCCCAGCAACCATTTTACATAATGAAATCTGTCGCATTGAAAGCCTATCCGCGTTCCCAAGTGCAACGCGCCGAAGTCACCAAACTCCGCGCCGCCGGCCGCGTGCCCGCCACCATTTATGGTCGCCAGACCGCGCCGCAGAACCTCGAGGTCAACTCGAAGGAGATGGCCGATTTGCTGAACCACTCCGTCTCCGAGAATTTGCTCGTGGATTTGTCCGTGGACAACGACGCCCGCTCCAAGCGCCTCGCGCTGGTGCAGGAAGTCCAGCACCATCCGATTACCGGCAAGGTGGTGCATGTGGATTTTCATGAAGTGGCCGAGACGGAAAAGGTAACGATTTTTGTCCCGCTGGAAACGATTGGCGAACCCGCCGGCGTCAAGAACGGCGGCGGCACGCTGGAGCACATTTTGCACAAGCTCAAGATCCGCTGCCTGCCGAAGGATTTGCCGGAACAGATCACGCTGGACGTGAGCGCGCTGGAAATCGGCAAGTCCATCCAACTGGGTGCAATCGTTCCGCCGACCGGCGTGGAAATCGTGGGCGAGAAGACCCGCACCGTCGTGGCCGTGGCCGCGCCGCGCGCCGAGGAAGAAGTGGTTGTGGCTGCCGCACCGGCCGCCGGCGACGTCGAAATGACGAAGGAGAAAAAAGAAGAAGGCGCCGAAGGTGCCGCGCCTGCCGCCAAAGCCGGCGAAAAGGCTACGGCCAAGGGCGACGCGAAAGCGGCGGCTCCGGCTGGCGACAAAAAGGCCGAGGCCAAGCCCGAAGCCAAGAAGAAGTAATTTACGCGGCGAAAGCCGCCCCCGCGCATGGAGCCGATGCACCTTATTGTGGGGCTGGGCAACCCCGGCGCGGAATACGCAAAAACGCGCCACAACGCCGGTTTTTTGCTGCTCGAAAAATTGGCGGAGCGGTGGAAGGCCGGCTGGACGAACGAACTCAAGTTCGCCGCCCGAGTGGCGAAGGCCGAACGGAACGGCCAGAAAGTTTTGCTGGCCGAGCCGCAGACGTTCATGAATTTGAGCGGCGAGGCGGTCGGTGGGCTGGTGAAGTTTTACCAGTTGCCGTTGGAGAAGATTTTGATCGTTGTGGACGATGCGGATTTGCCGTTGGGCGAAATCCGGTTGCGGCCCGGCGGTGGAACCGGCGGGCATCATGGATTGGAATCCGTGACGCAGCATCTTGGCTCGAAAGAGTTCGCAAGGTTGCGGATCGGCATCGGGCGGAAAAACGAAGTCCGCGAAATCACCGGCCATGTCCTCGGGAAGTTCAGCGCGGATGAAAACGCGCTGCTGGAAAAAGTTTTGGAACGGGCGGCGGACCAGATGGAATGCTGGCTGGCGTCCGGATTGCAAAAGGCAATGAACCAATTTAACGGGGCAATCAGCCCCACGAACGAAGAAAAATGAAAAAATACGAAGGTCTGTTCATCTTGAACCTGGCAGGACGTGAAGAAGGCGTGAAAGACGCCCTCGACAAGATTTCCAACGACATCACCGCCACCGGCGGCAAGATCGAAACCGTGCAGAAAATGGAGCGCAAGCCGTTTGCCCGCGTCGCCGACAAGCGCCACAGCAGCGGCTTCTACGCGAATGTCATTTTTGATGCGACGCCCGGCGTCATCGCGCAGTTGCAGAAGAAATTCTCGCTCAACGAGGACGTCTTCCGCGTGCTGTTCACCATCGCGCCCGAACCGAAGGCCGCGAAGTAATTCGTCGCAGATTTTATGGCCAGCTTCAACAAAGTCATCCTCGTCGGCAATCTGACGCGCGATCCCGAATTGCGCTACACGCCGAAGGGAACGGCCATCGCCAAGATCGGCCTCGCGGTCAACCGCGTCTGGACAAATGAAGCCGGCGAGAAAAAGGAAGAAGTGACTTTCGTGGACGTGGACATCTTTGGCCGCACCGCCGAAAACGTCGGCCAATACATGCGCAAGGGCCGCCCGATACTGATTGAAGGCCGCCTGCGCCTCGACCAGTGGGACGACAAGCAGACCGGGCAGAAAAAGAGCAAGCTTGGCGTCGTTGCCGAAACCGTTCAATTTCTCGGCAGCGCTCCCGGTGCTGGTGAAGGCGGCGCGCCCGCCGCGCCGCGCGCCGCCCGTCCTGCCGCCGCGCCCAGTAGCGCCCCGGCCGCTGAACCCGTCGAAGGCGACGGGCCGCACGAAAGCGACGACGTTCCGTTCTGATTTTTAAACTCCGCAACCAAATAATTTTTGTATGGCAAAAACTGAAGTCATCCTCACGCACAACATCATCGGTCTCGGTGGTGAATCCGACAACGTCCGCGTCGCCGCCGGCTACGCGCGCAATTATCTTTTCCCGCAGCGCCTGGCCGTGCCGGTCACGACCGCGAACAAGCGGCAGCTGGAGGCGCTCAAGCAGAAGCGCGCCGAGCGCGAGGCCAACGAGCTGAACCACATGAACGACCTTTCGAAGGCGCTCCAGAAGCTGGTTTGCATCATCAAGGTCAAGACTGGCGAGGACGGCAAGCTGTTCGGCTCCGTCACCAGCGGCACGATTGCCGACGAGCTCAAGCACCAGTTCGACATCGCGCTCGACAAGAAGAAGATCAAGCTCGAACACGCCATCCGCGCCACCGGCGAGTTTGAAGTGGAACTGAATTTGCACGCCGACGTCAAGGGCACGCTGAAGGTGCGTGTGGAAAGCACCACGCCCATCACCGCGCCGACCATTGCGCCAGTGGACGAAAAGCCCCATTCCGAGAAGCGTGGACACCGCGGGGATATTGTCGCCCCCACCACCGCCGAGATTAAGGCGAAGGCCGAGAAAAAACCCAAAGCCGAGAAGAAGGCGAAGGCTGAATAAAAGATTTGTTTTGCAAGGCCGTCCGGTCATCCCGGACGGCCTTTTTGATTTCCATTAATGGTCGCCGACCGGCAAACCTTGGTTCAATTTTGCGGAAGTGATGGGCTGATTGACATGGCGGTAACCGCTGCGAAACTGATGGATAATTCGAGTTGCTGCAAATCATCTTGGCTTGCTTATGGGCGCCGTTTTTTGATTTAATCAAAGGCCTTCTGAAAATGGAAGAAGGCAAACCAAGACAATGGGACACTGACGTGAGATTTATTTTAATTATCGCTTTGGCGGCCGTGGCAATGGGCTTTGTTTCAAAAGCCGGCGCTCAGTCCGTCACCAAGATTGCCGGACAATATGACCATAGTCTATTTCTTGAGAGCGACGGCAGTCTGTGGGGCATGGGGGCAAACCCGGATGGCGAGCTCGGCCCCGGTGCTTATAGCACGGCTCCAAGCTATACCACCAACCAGCCGGTGCAAATCATGGCCAGCAATGTCACGGCGATCGCTGCCGGTTTTTACCACAGCCTGTTTGTCAAAAGCGACGGCAGTCTGTGGACCATGGGAGCTAACAGCTACGGCCAGTTGGGCGATGGCACTTACAACGGCACCAACCAACCCCAGCAGATCATGGCCAGCAACGTCACGGCGATTGCCGCCGGCTACGGCCACAGTTTGTTTCTCAAGAGCGACGGCAGCCTTTGGGGCATGGGCTACAACGGGGATGGCGAACTTGGTCCTGGCTTTATTAACAATACCAATCAGCCGGTGCAAATCATGGCCAGCAATGTCACGGCAGTTGCCGCCGGCTATTATCACAGCCTGTTTCTCAAGAACGACGGCAGCCTGTGGGGCATGGGTTACAACGGGGACGGCGAACTGGGCGACGGCAATTACAACAGCACCAACCAGCCCCAGCAAATCGAGGCCAGCAACGTTACGGCAATTGCTGCCGGAGATGACAACAGCCTGTTTCTCAAGAGCGACGGCAGCTTGTGGGTCATGGGCGGAAACGGCGATGGCCAACTGGGTGACGGCACTTACAACAACACCAATCGGCCTGAACAAATTTTGGCGAGCAACGTCACGGCGATTGCCGCCGGTTTTTACCACAGCCTGTTTCTCAAAAGCGATGGCAGCCTGTGGGGCATGGGCTACAACCAGTATGGCGAATTGGGCGACGGCACTTATGCCACCAACGCGCCCTTTGGCACCAATCAACCCGAACAGATTGTGCCGGGCAGCGTCACGACCATCGGTGCCGAATATGCCTACAGCCTGTTTCTCAAGAGCGACGGCAGCTTGTGGGGCATGGGTTACAACCAATATGGTGAATTGGGTGACGGCACCTACAATAGCACCAATCAACCCGAGCAAATTCTGCCCGTTTCAACAATCACGGTCAGCACGTCATTGCAGATTCAATTATTGGGGGCAAATGTTGTTCTGACCTGGCCGACGGCGGCGGCCGGTTACGTTTTGGAGGTGACAACCAATCTCACGCCGCCGGTTTCGTGGACGACGGTTTCAAACGTGCCGTCCATTGTTAATTCTCAATATGAGGTCACGAACCCGGTTTCCGGTGGCGGCCTGTTCTATCGTCTGGCCGCCGCCGGTCCGGTGACCGGGTCGTTGCAGGTGACCATCAATCCGCCGGGAGTCGTCAGTGCCGGAGCGGAGTGGCAGGTGGATGGCGGCGTGTTGACGAACAGCGGAACAACAGTTTCCGGTCTGACCGTTGGAAATCACACGGTGGCGTTCAACCAAGTCGGTGGCTGGACAAAACCTGCGAATTTAACGGTGGCCATCAGCGCCAACCAGCCGGCCACGACCAACGGAACTTATGTTCTCATTCCCGACGGCATCAAGCCCACCAACCACATCACCCTGCCAACCGCCGGCTTGACGGTCAGCAATGCCAGTTACACGGTGGCTGGCACGGCTTCCGACAATGTCTTTTTAGCCGGCGTCCGGTATCAGCTCAACGGCACGGGCTGGAATCTGGCCGCCACCGGCAATGGCTGGACCAATTGGACGGCGGCGGTATCGTTGATTTCTGGAACCAATCTCGTTCAGGCCTATTCGGTGGATGCCGCCGGCAATGTGTCCGCCACCAACAGCGTCAGTTTTGTTTGTGTCTTGAACACGCCATTGACGGTCAGCACCAACGGGCGTGGCTCCATCACTCCCAACTACAACGGAACCTTTCTGACCATTGGAAAATCCTACAGCTTGAAAGCCAAAGCCGTCTCCGGCTTTGTTTTCTCCAACTGGACCGGCGGAATCTTTTCGCCGCAAAATGTGCTGACGAACGGTGCGACTTTAAAGTTCGTGATGCAATCCAATCTGTGGCTGCAGGCCAATTTCCGGGAAACGGCCAAGCCGACATTGACGGTGACTTCGCCCAAGACAGGCACCAAGGAGACCAACGCGCTGGTGACCATCGTCGGAACCGCCAAAGACAGTTGGAAGGTAGCCGGGGTGTGGTGTCAGTTGAACGGCGGGGCGTTGACGAATGCAAGCTCAAGTAATTCGTTCACCAACTGGACGGCGCAGGTGACCTTGATCACCGGCACCAACACGATCAAAACTTTCGCACAGAATTTGGGCGGAAATTTCTCCAAGACCAACAGTTTGACCCTGACTCATTAAGCCGTTCGCTCGCGGTGCTGGCGGCCCGCGCCGGCATTCATCCGGTGCATCAAGTTGGACGGGGCGGCGATAAATCTTGCCATCTGGCGGTGATTCCTTAAATTGTCCGACCGATTTTTAATTATGCAACTCAACCCGTTCACTGAAGTTCTGGCTTTTGCCCCGCCACCGGCCACCGGCCAGGGCGGTCAGCAACAAAACCCCCTCATGGCGTTCTTGCCGATGATTTTGCTGGTGGTGGTTTTTTACTTTATCCTCATCCGTCCGCAGCAGAAGCGCGCCAAGCAGCAGCGCAAATTGCTGGAAGGCCTCAAGTCGGGCGACAAGGTGGTCACCTCCGCCGGCATCGTCGGCGTGGTCATCACCGTCAAGGACACGACTGTTTCGCTGCGTTCCGCCGACGCCAAGTTTGAAGTCACCAAGGCCTCGGTGGTGGAAATCCTCGCCGACGGCACCCCGACCGAATCCTGAACTCACATGAAGCAAAATAATTTCGGGCGGTTTCTTCTCGTCATCGCCATCATTCTTTGGTCGCTGTTTGAGGTTTACCCGCCGACGTCGCGGGATCTCGTGCAGGAATTTTCCCGCCGCGCGGTGAGCCAGGACGCCGCCTTCAAGGACATCGTCGCGCAAACCGTCGCGTTGCAGCAGGGCGGCACCAACGAGTTCGCCGCGCTCCAGCTCGCGACCGGCACGAACGACCTGCAGAAATATTTTCCGTTCATCGGCGCGCAGAACCAGGTTCACCCGAATCTGTTTATTTTGAACCGGCTGCAGCGCGACGCGGCCGGCAAGATCAAGCTCGGCCTCGACTTGCAGGGCGGCACGGAGTTTCTCGTCGAGATGGACACGAACGCCCTTTTCTCGGCGGACACGAACAGCGTCCAGCAGCAGCGTTCCGATCTCACGAGCGCGGCGCTGTCGCAGGCCATTGAAGTCTTGCGCAAGCGCATTGACCGCTTCGGCGTGGCCGAGCCGGTCATCCAGTCCGCCGGCGGCAACCGCATCCGCATCCAGCTTCCCGGCCTGTCGCAGTCCGACAAGGACAGCGCCCGGCAGCAGATCCAGCGGACGGCATTTCTGGAATTCCGCATGGTGAAGGATGACAGCGACGAGATCATCAAAAACGGCGAGCCGATCCCGTATGGTTACGTGCTGCTCAAGCACAATGATCAGAATGCCGACGGCACTTCGGTGCTGGAGCAGTTCATCGTCAAGAAGACCCCGGAAAACGGACTGAAAGGCGACATCATCAAGAGCGCGATGGTCGTGCGCGGCAACCTGGGCGAACCGCAGATTGACTTCACGCTGACCGATGACGGCGCGAAAAAATTCGGCGACACCACGCGGGAGAATGTCGGTCATCGTCTGGCCATTGTGCTGGACGGCGAACTGTATTCCGCGCCGAACATCCAAAGCCCGATTGAAACCGGCAACGGCCAGATCACCGGCAGCTACACCATCGAGCAGGCCAATGAACTGGCGAACGTGTTGCAGAACCCGCTCAAGGCGCCGTTGAACATTGTTTACACCCGGGACGTGTCGGCCACGCTCGGCGCCGACTCCATCAAAAGCGGCATCAAGGCCTCGATTTACGGCGTCGCCTTTGTTTCTCTTTTCATGCTCGGCTATTACTTTCTGGCCGGTCTCGCGGCGAACGTCGCGCTCATGACGAACCTGATCATTTTGCTGGGCGTCATGTGCTCCGTCGGCACCACGTTCACCCTGCCGGGCATCGCGGGCTGCGTGCTGACCGTCGGCATGGCAGTGGACGCAAATGTCCTGATCTACGAACGCATCCGCGAAGAACTCGCGAAAGGCAAATCCCTGCGCGGCGCGATTGACGCCGGTTACGCGCGGGCTTTCGGCACCATTTTCGATTCGCACGTCACTACGCTGATTTCATCCATCATTTTGATTTTCATGGGCACCGGCGAAATCAAGGGCTTCGGTGTCACGCTCACCATCGGCGTGGCAGCGAGCTTGTTCACCGCGCTCGTCGTAACGCGGTTGATCTTCAACTTCATGGTTGACCGGAACCTCATCAAGTCGCTGAAGATGCTGCATATCATCAAAAGCTCCCATGTGGATTTCATGAAAATCGGCAAGCTGCTCGCGCTGGCCACCACGGTGTTCATGTTCTGCTCGCTCGGCTTTGGCATCTTCGGCCGGGGCGAAAAATTATTTGGCGTGGATTTCCTCGGCGGCGACAGCACGACCTTCAGCTACGCGCAAAAGCACGACATCAAGGAGATTCGTGATGTCCTGACGCCCATCAACGAGGCGGACGCGCAAATCCAGTATCAAAAAGGTGACAACACCGAGATGCTGGTCATCACCACGTCCAGCGGTTCGGCCAACAAAGTGGATGCCGCGCTGGTGAAAGCCTTTCCCGACGCTCACTTCACCGTGGCCGACCGCCAGGAAGTCGGCGCGACGCTCGGCGTGGAAATCCGGCAGTCGGCCGTCATCGCCTCGCTGCTGTCGCTGTTCGGCATCCTGGTTTATGTCGCTTTCCGCTACGAATTTTCGTTTGCCGTCGCCGCTGTCGCCGCCGTGCTGCACGACGTGCTGTTCACGATCGGCGCGTATTGCATCGCCAACGCCATTTCCGGCCGCCAGTTCAATGCCACGGTTGTGGCGGCGGTGCTGACCATCATCGGCTTTTCCATCAACGACAAAATCGTCATCTTCGACCGCATCCGCGAACAGTTGAAGCTCGGCGTGCGCGGCTCGTTCAAGGACATCATCAACATGTCGCTCAACCAGACCCTGAGCCGCACAATCATCACCAGCGGCACGGTGTTCCTGGCGACGCTCTCGCTGTTCATCTTCGGCGGCGGCGTCATCAACGACTTCGCCTTCACCTTCCTCGTCGGCATCGTCATCGGCACCTATTCGTCCATCTACATTGCGAGCGTCATCGTGCTGTGGTGGCACAAGGGCGAACGTCCCCACATCGGCGCATCGCAGGTGACCGTGCAGGGCGCGAACGTGCCGGCGGCCAAAGTCTGAAAAATCTGATGAATTTTCGATGAGCGATTAACGATTGAATTTGCAGTCCGCGCGTAAATCGGAAATCGTAAATCGGAAATGACAGAAATCACACCTTGGCACTGGGCGGGGTTCATCCTGTTTGTCATCGCCTGCATCGCGGTGGACATGGGCGCGTTCCACCAGCGCGCCCGCACGGTGACCTTTCGCGAGGCGCTCGTGTGGACGGCCGTCTGGTTTTCGCTGGCGATGCTGTTCGCCGGGCTGCTGGCCGGGTTTCGCGGACACGAGGAAGCCACCGAATTCGTCACCGGCTACCTGATTGAACTGTCCCTCTCGCTCGACAACATCCTCGTCATCGCGCTCATCTTCGCCGCGTTCCAGGTGCCGCCGGAATATCAGCGGCGCGTGCTCGTCTGGGGCATTCTCGGCGCGCTCGTCATGCGCGGTGCGATGATCGGCATCGGCGCGGCTCTCGTGCAGAATTTCAGCTGGGTGCTTTACGTCTTCGGCGTGTTCCTCTTTGCCGCCGGCGTGAAAATGTTCTTCTCCAAACAAACCACCGTCGAGCCGGAGAAAAACCCCGTCATCCGCTTCGCGCGGAAAATCTTTCCGATCTCACCCGCGATGGAAGGCCAGAAATTCACCACCCGGCTGAACGGCGGTTTCGCGCTCACGCCGCTCGCGCTCGTGCTGCTGCTCGTGGAGACGACCGACCTGATTTTCGCCGTGGATTCCGTGCCCGCCGTTTTTTCGGTGACGCAGAAGGCCTTCATCGTTTTCACGTCGAACGTCTTTGCCATCCTCGGCCTGCGCTCGCTGTATTTCCTGCTCGCCGGCGCGCTTGGGATGTTCCCCCACCTCAGCGCCGGATTGGCGCTCGTGCTGGTTTTCATCGGCACCAAGATGCTGCTCGACCCGCACGACCACGCGCCGCAATGGTTTCAGGTCAAAATCCCGACCACCACGTCGCTGCTCGTCGTCGCCGCGATTCTGGCCATCGCCATCGCGCTGTCCATCACCGCTGCGCGGCGGGAAAAGAAAATCAACCACGCATAAGCACCGATGCACGCGGATAATAACATTTCCATCCGTGTTTATCTGTGCCCATCGGTGGTTAAATAAAAAATGAAATTCCGTTGGCTACTCGCTCCGTCGCAGCCGCTGCTGGCGGAGCCGCTCGCGGTGCAGCTCAAAATTTCCCCGCTGCTTGCGCAATGCCTCCTCAATCGCGGTTTGAGCGATCTGCCGGTGCTTGAAAAATTCCTCGCGCCGCGGCTTAAAATCTCGCCGACCCGTTGCTGCTGCCGAACATGGCTGCGGCGGTTGATCGTCTGCTGCTCGCGCACGAACGCGATGAACCGCTCGTCATCTTTGGCGATTACGACGTGGACGGCGTGACCTCCACCACGTTGTTGCTGGAGGTGTTGCGCCGACTGGGCTGGCGCGTGGAAGCGTATCTGCCGCACCGCATGGAGGAAGGCTACGGCCTGAGCCGCGACGGCGTGGAAAACTGCCTGAAGAAATTTCCCGTAAAACTGTTGCTCGCCGTGGACTGTGGCTCGACCGCCTTGGAAACCATCGCCTGGCTCCGCGAGCGCGCCGTGGATGTCATAGTACTCGACCACCATCAAGTTTCCAATCCGCCGCCCGAAGCTGTTGCCTTGGTGAATCCGCAGCTAACTCAAAACCCAGAATCCAAAACTCAAAACTTTACGGAATTATGTTCCGCCGGCCTCGCTTTCAAGCTGGCGCACGCTCTTTTGAAGCGCGGACGCGAAACCGGCCTGCCCGGCGCGGCTGAGTTCGATTTGAAATCGCTGCTGGACTTGGTCGCGCTCGGCACGATTGCGGATCTCGTGCCGCTCACCGGCGAGAACCGGATTCTCGTCACCGCCGGCCTGGAAAAATTGAACACCACCCAGCGGCCGGGCATCGTCGCGCTGAAGCACGTCGCGCAGTCGCCGGCCAAGCTCGGCACGCACGATGTCGGCTACCAGCTCGCGCCGCGCCTGAACGCTTCGGGCCGGCTGGAGACGGCGGAAGAATCGTTGCACCTGCTGCTCGCGGAAACTTTGGAAGCGGCCCTGCCGCTGGCGCAGAACCTCGACGCCAGGAACCGCGAGCGCCAGAAGATCGAGCGCGGCATCACGGATGAAGTTGCAGGCTTCGTCCGCGCGAAATTCAATCCGGAGACGGATTTTGTCATCGTCGAGGGCCAGTTGCTCTGGCACATCGGCGTGGTGGGCATCGTGGCGTCGCGGGTGTTGCAGGAGTTTTACCGCCCGACCATCATTCTCGGCGGCGATGCGGAATTGTGGCGCGGTTCGGGTCGCAGCGTCGCGGGCTTCGACCTCGCGGCGGCCTTGCGCGAATGCGGCGACCTGCTAGTGAAGCACGGCGGCCACGCGATGGCGGCGGGCCTGACCATCGCGCCGGACAAAATTGATTTGTTCCGCGCGCGCCTGAACGCACTCGCCCAGCGCACGTTGAAGCCGGAAGATTTGTCGCCGCCCCTCCGGCTGGACGCCGAAGTCAGCCTGGGCGAAATCACCCTGGCTTCGCTGGCGGAACTGGAGCGTTTGAAGCCGACCGGGCAGGGCAACCCGGCGGTTCGGTTCTGCGCCCGCAATCTCCGGCACCAAAAGCCGCTCCAGCGCATGGGCGCAAACAAGCAGCACGTCAAGCTGTGGGTGACGGACGATGCGGTGACGCACGAGGCGGTCTGGTGGAGCGCGGGCCAGGGCTTGCTGCCGGTCGGCAAGTTCGACCTAGCCTTTGCCCCAACCCTCAACGAGTTCAACGGCCGGACAACGGTGCAATTGAAGGTGCTGGACTGGCGTGCGGGGTAAAAATCATTCAACGCCAGGACGCAAAACCGCAAAGACGCAAGGTCTGCTATTAACTCATTTGTCGCACTTCAAGTGTGAAGTGGCCTATGCGTTTGACCAACAAAACTAAGTTTCGGTTGACAAATTAATTGTCTTCACGTGTTTCAGGGATATGCTAGCCGGAAGAATAAATTTCCCGTTGGCGGCGTGATGGTGATGCTGTTGGTGCCGGGGGGAAGAGTTGGTGTTGACCGGATAGCCGTTCGTTGCCCATCCTGCCGATACAGCCAGATTGCTGTTCTGCTGCAAAGTGCAATTCCCTGTATTCGGCCAGGAAACGATGACGTTGTTGCCCAACTGCGTGATGGTCAGGTTGGGCACGACGGGAGCAGCGGCGAGAGCCATCTGATATGGCCCTCCGACGGAATTGGAATTAACAACCCCGCCACCATAAGCCCAATACTCCCCGGCCACGTTAGTCCCGGAAGTATCCGACGACCAGGACCAGGTAATGGCGCCGTCGGACCAGTCAGTAAGGCCAATCCAGTAGCGCGTGTCTGCTGTCAATGCGGGATTGGCGATCAGCGAAACGGAATAATCATGGATCCCACCGATGACGATGGTTGAATTGTCAATGGTTCCCAACGTGGCGATCAGCGTTGATTCTGCTGAACTGTCCAAACTCGAAAGGCTGTAAAGACCGACCGTGACCGTGCCGGTTCCGCCAGCCGGGCCGTAATTTCCCAAGGCAAGTTCCAGGCCGGTGATCGTTTCGTTGGATGTTGCCGTAAAGGAAACGAAGAGCGGACCACGATAGACGAGTTGATCGGCACCGCTCGACGCGGCCCCAAGGTTGTCGTAGATCGCTTCACCCGCATTGGCAGAAGCGGCGGCCCCGACTGCCAAACCTCCTGAAATGAGCCTTGTCAAAGTGGCAAGAGTTTTGATTGTCCTTGATGATCTGTTTGTTTTCATTTTCTTCTCCTTTCCATTCTGGCAAACAACATGCACCATGTGAGTTGGTTTGATCAGCATATGTGCATGATTTATCAATATTTTTTCGTGCTGTTTTATTTTTTGTCTCTTTTGATCGTTAGTCCAGTTGACCGGAATTGAGATCTGTGGCCCAACGTAAAAAAACTAAGACACGCCGCCGAAACTGTCAACCGCGACAGCGGAACTGACAGCGCCAACGGCGGTTGGCTCCTGCGCCGCCAATGATTTCTCCCTTGGGCGGCGCTGTTAGGTGACGTGTCTCTTGACACCACTTTTCATATCGGCGACTGGTTAGAAAACATGGGGCAGAGAGCGAGCGCGGACGCGCTCTGATAAGCTCTCTGCCCGCATGAATCACAACCTCGTTTCTACACCGGCGGTTGCGGCAAAGCAACCGGTAAATCACCTCTCGCAACCCCCGCACGCTCAAGCTGTGGCCCTGGCCATGCTCACGGCCCTGGATCGCTTCGTGGCTGGCAATTCCTACGCCCTGGTGCACGTGCTCACGGAGGCCAAAGAACGGCGCGTAGTCAGAGCCGATTGCGGCAAAGCCTTGAGCGGGACTTGAAACTCCTCGCCCAACAGGATGTCCCAAATGATGGTCTGACCCGGCGCCCACCATGAGGTCGGTTGGCGATAGACCATCATTTGGATTCAAATTCAGGCCGGGCGAAAGCCCGGCCTTTTTTTGGCGGCGGAAGGGCGGTGAAAGGCCGTTTTTTGGCCGGGCCGGAGTTTTCGAAAAGGGGCTTGCCAGATTCGGGTTTCTGGCTAGAATCGGCTTCGTCTGTAAGATAAATTGACCTTTCGAGCATGGTGAATCTTCAAGTGAACTTGGTTCAGTGATGATTTGAAACCCGGTAGTCGGGAACAGACGAAAACGGTTAGTATTGAACAGCGATCATCAAATGAGCACGAAATTGTTTGTGGGAAATCTTTCCTTCAACACCACGGAAAACGACCTGCAGGACGCGTTCGCGGCCCACGGTCAAGTCGTCGAAGCCACCCTCATGATGGACCGGATGACCGGCCGTTCACGCGGGTTTGCCTTCATCACCTACTCCACCCCCGAAGAAGCGCAGAAGGCGATTGCGGCCATGCACGGCGCGCAGCTCGACGGTCGCGCTTTGACGGTCAACATCGCCCGCCCGAAGGAAGAACGTCCCCCCGGCGGCGGCGGTCGTGACCGCGGTCCGCGCCGTGAATACGGCGGCGGCAGCGGTGGCGGCGGCGGATACGGCGGCGGCAGCAGCCGTGGCGGTGGCGGCGGCGGTGGTCGCGACCGTTACTAATCTATTTAAATAATCATTGGCTTGGGCAGCATCGTAAAACATGTTGCCCAAGCTTTTTTGCTGGAAAATGTTCAATGGAAGAGCACATTGAAATCGAAGGTCGGATTCTGACGGTTCTTGCAGGCACCATGTTCCGCGTCGAACTGGACAACAAGCATCAGGTGCTGGCGACCATCTCCGGCAAGATGCGGAAGAAATTCGTCCGCCTCACTTCCGGCGACCGGGTCAAGATGGAGATGTCGCCCTACGATCTCAACAAGGCGCGCATCGTCTGGCGCATCGGCTGATCCTTTTAGGCTTTGGGCTTTGGGCTTTGGGCTTTAGACTTCGTCCGCATGATTTCCGCCATCATTGTTGCCGCCGGCAAGGGCACGCGCATGGGCGCGAACGTGGACAAGCTCTGGCTCGAGGTTGCCGCCCGGCCGGTGGTCGCGCACACTTGGCGGCAGTTCAACGACGCAAGCTGCGTGGACGAAATCATTCTGGTCGTGCGCGACGGCATGCAGCCGCACTTCACGGAACTCGCGGAGAAATTCCATTTTCAAAAACTGTTCCGCCTCGTCGTCGGCGGCGTGGAGCGGCAGGATTCGGTTTGGAACGGGCTGGCCGCCTTGGCGCCGGACACGGAAATTGTCGCCATCCAGGATGCGGCGCGGCCTTGCACCAGCGCCGAATTGATCGCCGCCACCATCGCCGCCGCGCGCGAAACCGGCGCCGCCGTCGCCGCCCAGCCGGTCACGGATACAATCAAGGAGACGGCGGATGGCAAACTGATTTCCCGCACGGTGGACCGCTCGAAACTCTGGTCGGTGCAGACGCCGCAGACGTTTCGGGTGGAAGTCATCCGCCGCGCCATTGCCGCCGCCCGGGAACAGAAAATGATTCTCACCGATGACACGGCCGCGTGCGAACTGATCGGCCAGCCCGTCCAACTGGTCAAATCCGCCACGCCCAACCCCAAGGTGACGGTGCCGGCGGACCTGCCGTTCATCGAAAGCCTGCTGCGGCCGTAATTGGAAAGTTTGGCAGTCGTATAGTTTGAAAAGAATTTTGTGCATCGCGCGAAGGACGCGAAGAAAACCGAAGAAAAAAATCTTTTACCTTCGCCACCTTCGCGGTCTTCGCGCGAAATATGCCGCTGCGGTAAATTCAAAGGGTTTGTGTCTTGAGGTCTTCGTGGTAAATTCCTGTCCAATGAAACGCCGTTTTGTTTTCGGTCTGGTGGTGATTGCGCTGCTACTCAACCTCGCGGTGGGCGCGAAGATTTATCTTTCCGCCGCTCAGACCGCGCCGGATGACGACAACCCGCAGCAGAACCTGCAGATTTTCAACGACGCCATCCAGAAAATCCGCAACGAATACGTGGACGGAACGAACCTGACATATCAGGAGCTCGTTTATGCCGCGCTCAAGGGCGCCGTCAATACGCTCGACCCGCACAGCGAATTTCTCGACGCCGATTCATTCCAGCAGTTGCAGGATGACACCGAGGGCCAGTTCGGCGGACTCGGTCTGGTGGTGGCGATGCGCGACGGCCACATCACCGTCGTCGCGCCGATGGAGGACACGCCGGGCTTTCGCGCGGGGATTTTGACCGGCGACTACATCACGCAGGTCGCGGGCCAGAGCGTGGCCGGTCAGGCGCTGGCGGATGTCGTCAAGCTGTTGCGCGGCGATCCCGGCTCGACCGTCACGCTCACCGTCGTCCGCCCGTCCACCGGCGCGACGAAAACCTACACGCTCCAGCGGGCCATCATCCAGATGGAGATGGTCAAGGACATCAACGGCGAGAAAGAATTTCCGCTTGGCGAAAACAACATTGGCTACATCCGCATCACGCAGTTTGGCGAACAGACGGCGGACGAGCTGGAGACGGCGCTGGACAAGCTCAAGCAGCAGGGCATGAAAGGGCTGGTGCTGGATTTGCGCTGGAATCCGGGCGGCCTGCTGGAGCAGGCGGTGGCCGTGTGCCAGAAATTTCTGCCGCGCAATCAGCTCATCGTCTCCACCGAAGGCCGGCGCGTGCTGGAAAAATATTATGCGCAGGGCGACGGCGATGAATTGAAAAACATCCCCATCGTGGTGCTGGTCAACCTCGGCAGCGCGAGCGCGGCGGAGATTGTGACCGGCTGCCTGCAGGACTTGCACCGCGCCGTCATTCTGGGCGAAAAGACGTTTGGCAAAGGCTCCGTGCAGACCATTTTCCCGCTCGACGACGGCTCCGCGCTGAAGCTCACCGTGGCGAAGTATTACACGCCGAGCCACAAGGTGATTCACCAGCACGGCATCACGCCGGACATCCTGGTGCCGCTGAGCGATGCGGAGGAGGCCGCGGTGCTGCTCAAGCGCGAGCCGGGCGGACTGGACGGCGTTCCCGCCGCGGACCGCGCCCATCTGGAGGCCATTCACGACGAGCAGTTGCAACGTGCCGAAGACCTGCTCAAGGGGCTGATCCTTTACAACCAGTTGAGCACCGCGCCGAAGCCGGAGAAAATGGCCGCGAAGTAATTTCCAATTGGAATTTCAAATCACGAATGATGAATGCGTCGAAACCGCCAGCCGAATAATTCGTCATTCGCCATTCTGAATTCGCAATTTCCATGACCATCCTCGCGCTCGAAACTTCCTGCGATGAAACCAGCGCCGCCGTCGTGCGCGGGGGAAAAATCCTGTCCAACGTCGTCTCGTCGCAGATCGAGCTGCACGCGGAATATGGCGGCGTCGTGCCCGAGCTGGCCGCGCGCGAGCATCTGAAAAATCTTCTGCCCGTCGCGCAATCCGCGCTGCGCGAAGCCGGCGTGGACATCGCCCAGCTCGACGCCGTGACCGCGACGAAGGGGCCGGGGCTGCCCAACGCCTTGCTCGTCGGCCTCAAGGCAGCGCAGGCGGCGGCGTTTGCGCTCAACAAACCGTTCATCGGCATCAACCATCACGAGGCGCATCTGTATTCGCCGTGGATTCGGAGCGCCGAGCACCAGCTCGGCTCGATGGAAAATTCGCCAACCGCTGGCCGAGCTGGTGCTCGGCGTTCCGAAATGTTTGCCGACTTCACTGCGTTCCAGCCGAACGTCTCACTCATCGTCAGCGGCGGGCACACGCTGCTGGTGCTGGTGAAAGCGGAGTTGAACCACCGCGTGCTGGGCGGGACGATTGACGACGCGGCGGGCGAATGTTTTGACAAAACCGGCAAGCTCATGGGCCTGCCGTATCCCGCCGGCCCGGTGATTGACCGGCTGGCAGAGCAGGGGAATCCCAAGGCATTTGCTTTTCCCCGCCCGCTGCTGCACGACGCGAATGACGATTTCAGCTTCAGCGGCTTGAAAACTTCCGTGCGTTATTTCATCCGCGACCATCCGGCGCTGCTGGAGGACCGGCAACAGGTTTGCGACCTGTGCGCCAGCGTGCAGGCGGCCATCGTCGAGGTGCTGGTGAAAAAAAACATCCGCGCCGCCCAGCGCGAAGGCGTCCGCTGCGTGACGGCTTCCGGCGGCGTGACGTGCAACCGCGTCTTGCGCCGGGAACTGGAACGGGCCTGTGCGCGCCACGGCCTGGCCCTGCGGCTGGCCGAGAAAACCCTCTGCACCGACAACGCCGCGATGATCGGCATTCTGGCGGAGCGGAAACTGGCGGCCGGCGGCCATTTGCCGTCGCTGGACGAGGAAATCAAGCCGGGCTGGGCGCTGGCATAAGCCGGATTCGCTCCAAAATGGCACCATTCTTCCGCCGTTGGCACCTGAGGAAATTCTTTACTCTTTTTTGGCAAATCCGCAGAGTATGCGCGTGTTGATTGAGAGCGATTCACGGGTCCAGCCGGTGGCCAGCGCGCCGGAAAGCCCGATTCCAGACGAGCTGGTTGCCCGGTTCCAGGCCGCCTTGAAGCGGTCGCAGGATTTCCTGTTGTCGCAGCAGAAACCGGAGGGTTTCTGGGTGGGCGAGCTGATGGTGGATTCCACGCTGGTCTCGGACATGGTGGCGTATCATCACTGGAACGGCAGCGTGGACAAGGAATGGCAGCGCAAGGCGGTCAACCACATTTTCTCCATGCAACTGCCGGACGGCGGCTGGAACATCTACCACGGCGGCCCGGCGGAATTGAACGCCACCATCAAGGCGTATCTCGCGCTTAAGCTGGCCGGCGTGCCGGTGACCGACCGGCGGATGCTGCGGGCGCGCGAGGTGGCCCGGCAGTTCGGCGGCGTGCCGCGCATGAACACGTTTTCCAAGCTGTATCTCGCGCTCCTCGGCCTGTTCCCGTGGGAATTTGTGCCGACGATCCCGTGCGAGGTGCTGCTTATCGGCAAATGGTTCCACGTGAACTTCTGGGACATGAGCAACTGGTCGCGCGGCATGATCGTGCCGCTGGCCATCATCAACCATTTCAAGCCGACGCGTCCGGTGAAGGTCACCCTGGACGAGCTGTTTCCCGACGGCATCCACGAACGCGACCTGGCGCTGGCACCGGATCCGGAAAAGATTTCGCTGCGGAATTTTTTCCTCTGGCTCGACCGGTTGCACAAGCTGGCGGAATGGTTCGCCGAGCATAACATCCATCCGTTCCGCAAAACCGCCTTGAAGAAATGCGAGGAATGGATGCTCGAACGCTTCGAGGGCAGCGACGGGCTGGCGGCGATTTTTCCGGCGATGCTCAATTCGCTCATCGCGCTCAAGGCGCTGGGCTATCCCGACGATCATCCGCAGGTGGTCCGCGCCGCGCATGAGCTGAAGAAGCTCGAACACGAGGAAAAAGATTCGCTCCGCATCGAGCCGTGTTTCTCGCCGGTGTGGGACACGGCCATCGTGGCCATCTGCCTGCGCGAATCCGGCGTGCCCGAAGATCATCCGGCGATGAAGAAATGCGCCGAGTATCTGATGGCCAAGGAAATTCGCTTTGCCGGCGACTGGGTTCACAAAAATCCGGCGAAGGTCGAGCCGAGCGGCTGGGTGTTTGAATACAACAACAAGTGGAATCCCGACGTGGACGACACCGCGATGGTGCTGCTCGCGTTGCGCCTGATCCCCACCGACAATCCGAAGAAACGCGACGAGTGTTTCCAGCGCGGTCTGAAATGGATGATGACCTTCCAGTGCAAGGACGGCGGCTGGGCGGCGTTCGACAAGGATTGCACGAAGAACATTCTCGAAAAAGTCCCGTTCGCCGACCACAACGCCATGCTCGATCCCGAGTGCGCCGACATCACTGCGCGCATTCTTGAACTGGTGGGCTACGAAGGCTGGAATGTCGGCCATCATCGCGTCCGGGATGCGCTGGATTATGTCATGGCGCAGCAGGAGGCAGACGGCTCGTGGTATGGCCGCTGGGGCGTGAATTATATTTACGGCACCTGGCAGGTGCTGCGCGGCATGCGGGCGCTGAATCTCAACATGAAGGAAGTCTGGCTTCAGCGCGGCCGCGCGTGGCTGGAAAGCGTCCAGCACGAGGACGGCGGCTGGGGCGAACGCTGCAACACCTACGACGATCCGGTCTTCAAAGGCCAGGGGCCGAGCACCGCGTCGCAGACCGCGTGGGCCGTCATGGGCCTGTGCGCGTTTGACGACCCGGAAAATCCCGCGCTGAAGCTCGGCATCGAATATCTCTGCCGCACACAGAACGAAGACGGCTCGTGGACGGAACACGAGACGACCGGCACGGGTTTTCCGAGGGTATTTTATCTGAAATACGACATGTATCGCAACGCCTGGCCACTTCTGGCGCTCGCGACCTACCGGCAAATCTGCGATCGCGCCGCCGCGAAAAAGAACGGCTCGGTGAAATGAGCTTTATCCGATTCAACCGCCGCCTTGCGTCTGAAAGCGCTTCTTCATTCATCATTCTGCCTTCATCATTTTAATCCATGGGCTGGCTGCATAAAAAAATCCTCCGCCCGCTGCTGTTCAAACGGGATTCGGAAAGCGCGCACAATCTCGCCGTCCGGTCGCTGGCCCGCGTGAGCGGGAGCACATTCGTCTGTGCCGCCGTGCGGGCGGTTTATGGCGCGCCGGAGTTGCCCACGGAAGTTTTCGGCCTGAAGTTTCCCAATCCCGTCGGCCTGGCCGCCGGCATGGACAAGCACGCCGCCGCCGTGCCCGGCTGGGCGGCGATTGGGTTTGGCTTCACGGAGCTCGGCGGCGTGACGTGGCACGCGCAGCCCGGCAACCCGCCGCCGCGGATGTTCCGCGCAATTCCTGACGAGGCCGTCATCAACCGCATGGGTTTTAATAATTCCGGCGCGGAGGCCGTCGCGCAAAAGCTCGCAGAATGGAAAAAGTCCGGGCGCTGGCCGAATCATCCCGTCGGCATCAACCTCGGCAAATCCAAAATCACGCCGCTGGAAAAGGCCGCGGAGGATTACGCCAATTCCTTCCGGGTGCTGCGCGATCTGGCGGATTTTTTTGTCGTCAACGTCAGTTCGCCGAACACGCCGAACCTCCGCCAGTTGCAGGACAAGGCCGCGCTCGACGAAATTATTGCCGCGCTGAACGAAGTCCAAGACCTCGCGCCCAAAGCCTCGCGCCCCAAGCCCATCCTCGTCAAAGTCGCGCCGGATCTGTCGTTTGAGGCGCTCGACGAAATTCTCGAGCTCGTCGCGCCGCGCCGCATCGCCGGCATCGTGGCGACGAACACGACCATTGCGCGTCCGCTGACGAGCGACGTGAGGCTGCAGAAGATTTACGCCGAGACTGGCGGTTTGAGCGGCCGGCCATTGCGCGCCCGCAGCACGGAAATCCTCCGCCATCTTGCCCGGCAGACGAATGGCCGGGTGCCCATCATCGGCGTCGGCGGCATTTTCAATGCGGATGATGCGTGGGAAAAATTCACGGCCGGCGCGTCGCTCGTGCAGGTTTACACCGGCATGGTCTATGAAGGGCCGGGCGTCGCCAAAAACATTGTACGTGGCCTGATCCAACGGATGAAGAAAGAGGGCGTTCACAGTCTCAAGGAAATCATCGGCACGACGCAGTGAACCGGCTCACCCATCCGGTGTCCGTGCCGTCCGGCGCATTTTTTTCCTGACATTCGGCAGTTCTCGGTCAGAATGTCCGTTCTATTATTTATGCAAGCCACCCGCATTCTCCCTGATCTGCAATGTTCGCTGCTGTGCGAGGAAGTCCGCCAGGAAGTGAACGGCAACCTGTTCCTCATCGGCGTCGTCAACGTCATCCGCGTGCCGCAACTGCCCATTGTGGCCGGCCGCATCTGCGTCTTCAACCGCTGGGCGGCGGGCATCGGCCAGTTCACCGAGAGCATGCGCCTCATCGCCCCGGATCAGACCACGGTCCTGAGCAAGAGCGAACTCAAGTTCGAACTGCGCGACCCCGCCGTGAGCGCGACGAACGTGACGTTTTTCGCCCAGGTCAAGTTCGAGGTCGCCGGCACCTACTACGTTGAAGTGCTGGTGGACGACGTGATGAAACTGCACTATCCCGTGCCGCTCGTGGTCCAGCCGATGCCGAGCCCGCCACCGCCCCCGCAAAAACAAGGCTGATTTGCACGCCGGTTTTGTGCTATCCTTCGCCGCGTGAACGCGCTCGGCGAACCGTCTTTTGCCTGGGAACCGCTCACGCCGCGAGGCGTGGCGGCGTTCGCCCGCACCTCGTTCGAGCGCCTCTTCATCGTGCAGTCGGTCTTCGCGCTCATCGCGGCGGCGTCCGTGGTGTGGTTTCTGTCCGACGGTATTTTTCCGGTGGTGGACGCGGCCATTGACCAGTTGCCCGATTCCGGCTCGATTCACGGCGGCAAGCTCGACTGGCGCGACGATTCCCCGGTGATGCTCGCGGAAGGAAAAATTCTCGCGCTCAGCGTGGACGTGGAACACGGCGGCGCGCTGCGGTCGCCGGCGGATTTTCAATTGGAATTCGGCCGCGACGACGTCCGCATCTTCTCGCTCTTCGGCGAGGCGTATCTGGATTATCCGAACGGCTATCTCATCGCCGCCAACCGGGGCGACGCCCGGCCGGCGTGGGATGCGTGGTCGCCGGATTTGCTAGGCCTCGCGGCCATCGGCACCTTTTTCGGCCTGCTGCTCATCTGGGCGGTGCTGGCCACGATTTATTTTCTGCCCGTCTGGCTCATCTGTTTTTTCGCCAACCGCGACCTGAATTTTCGCGCGAGCTGGCGGCTCGCCGCCGCCGCCCTCATGCCCGGCGCGTTGCTGTTGTCGTTCGCGCTGCTGCTTTACGATCTGGGCGGTTTCGACCTGGTGCAGCTCTGCTTCGCCTTCGGGATGCACCTGGTCATCGGCTGGATTTATCTTTTCGTCAGCCCGCTGTTTCTCAACCGCTCCCTGCCGGCGGAGAAAAAAAATCCCTTCCAGCCCAAAGGTTGAAATCAACCGGCCGGATGTGATGGCAGCTTCCGCCGGCTCGCTTTGATTTTATCGGTCATGTCAAAAACTGAAATTCAGAAGATGGAAATTGCTTTCAAGCGTAGGCTGGCAAGGAAAAAATAAAAGAGCCCGGACACTACTCCGGGCTCTTTTACAACAACACTTTAAATTTTCAAGTTAAACACCACGTCCAACTGAAGACAGGATACATGACCCCAGTTTTTCCGCCTGTCACCATTTGTGGTTACAGCATCCCAAAAATCCGGCACTGGGAAGCGGCCGACTAGCCAAAATATGCCAAGCAATCGGCAACCGGTGGCAAGCCGTCCGGCGCATTTATGCCGAAGGTAGAGGGGTATGGCACGCGCACCGCACCTGACCCGGCTGAAAAACCTCCTTTTGATCCTGGCCGTCCTGTGGTCGGCGCCGGCGCTCTTCGCGGCGGACAAGGCTCCGTTGCTGAAAAGTTCCGACTGCCTCGACTGCCACACCGACCCGGCCAACAAGCGCGTCGTCAACGGTCATGCCGAGGCCATGGCGCTTTTCCCGACCAACGGTTTTGCCAGATCGGTCCATAGCCAGCTGGACTGCGTTGACTGCCATGACGGCATCAAGGAGATGCAGCACGACAAAAACGTGCCGCCGCCGAACTGCACCGGCTGTCACGAGCAGGAAGGCAAGGATTACGCGACCAGCATCCACGGCATGAGCCATTCCATGGGCGCGTCCGGCGCGGCGGAATGCTGGGACTGTCACGGCAACCACGAAATCATGCCGGTGAAAAGTTTGGATTCGCCCGTCTATAAAATGAATCTGCCGGCGACCTGCGCGAAGTGCCACAGCAACACGAATCTCACCAAGGAATACCAGATTGAATTTCCCGAGGCGGCCAACCAATACATGGACAGCATCCACGGCACCGCGCTGCTGAAGATGGGTTTGATCGTCGCGCCGTCGTGCAATGATTGTCATGGCGCGCACAAAATAAAGCGCAGCGTGGACCGCGATTCGCCGATCAACCACGCGAATGTCGCCAAGACCTGCGGCAAATGCCACATCGGCATCGAGGAGGTCTATGACAAAAGCGTCCATGGCCAGTTGCTCGCGAAAGGCGACCAGCGCGGCCCAGTGTGTATTGACTGCCACAGCGCCCATCAGATCGTCAACCCGACCGGCAATAATTTCAAGGCCGTCAGCGACGAGCGCTGCGGCAAGTGCCACGCCGACCGGCTGGAACATTACCGCGAAACCTATCACGGCAAGGCGATGGCGCTGGGGCAGGCCAATTCCGCGCCGGAAGTCGCCGCCTGCTACGACTGCCACGGCTTTCATGATATTTTGCCGCCGTCCAATCCGGCGTCGCACCTGTCCGCCACCAACATCCTGGTGACCTGCCAGAAATGCCATCCGGGCGCGACGGCCAAGTTCACCGAATACCGGCCGCACGCCAACCCGCTCGACAAGAAAAATTATCCGCTGCTCCACATCGTGTTTCTGGCGATGACCGGCTTGCTCATCGGCACGTTTTCCTTTTTCGGCATCCACACGCTGGCGTGGCTGGTGCGTGCGGTGTGGCTGTATCTGCACGACTCAAAAACCTTCCGCGAGGCGAAGCTCAAGACGCAGGAGGACGGAGAATGGTTCACGCGCTTCGTGCCGTTCGAGCGGTTCCTGCATTTCCTGGTAGTCACGAGTTTTCTCACGCTGGTGGTGACTGGCATGCCGCTGAAATTTTACTACACCGACTGGGCGAAATTCATCTTTGCCGTCATCGGCGGGCCGCAGACGGCGCGGATGCTGCACCGGTTTGGCGCGGTCATCACGTTCCTTTATTTCACGCTGCACCTGACCTCGCTGGTCGGCAAGGCGTGGAAGAGCCGGCAGCATCTGCGCAATCCGGACTCGGGCAAAATCGAACTCCGGCGCTTCTTCACCATGCTGTTCGGCCCGGACTCGATGGTGCCGAACCTGCAGGACTGGCGCGACCTGGTGGACCACAACAAATGGTTCTTCGGCAAAGGCCCCAAGCCGCAGTTTGACCGCTGGACGTATTGGGAGAAGTTCGATTACTTCGCCGTGTTCTGGGGCGTGGCCATCATCGGCGCGTCCGGCCTCGTCATGTGGTTCCCGGAATTTTTCACGCGCTTCCTGCCCGGCTGGGCCATCAACATCGCGCTAATCCTGCACTCGGACGAGGCGCTGCTGGCGGCGGGCTTTATTTTCTCCATCCATTTTTTCAACACGCATTTCCGCATTGAAAAATTCCCGATGGACACCGTCATCTTTTCCGGCCGCGTCTCCAAGACCGAGATGCTGCACGAACGCCGCCGCTGGTTTGACCGGCTGCTGGCGACCGGCAAGTTGAACGACTACCGCGTGAAGGACGAATGGTTCCAGTGGAAAAACATCGCCAAATCATTCGGCTATTTCTTCTTCATCCTCGGCCTGGTGCTGCTCGTGCTCATCGTTTACGCCATGATCTCGCGGCTGATGCATTGAGGCCAGCGGCCGTCCGGGCAGGGGAATCTGGGGTGGAATTTTGGATGGGCCAGATTGGTAGTCGTTAAATCGTGAAAAACGCGCGCTGGCTTACGGCGCTCCGCATTCCCCGGTGCCAAGCCGGGATTCGGCCCGCAGCACATCGTCAGACATCCAAACCTTGAAATCATCCCAGCCGTCTCCATTCTTCCGCCCGCTGCGAGTCGGGACAACTCGCGCTCCGCTGACAATAGCCCTGCAATTCCCTCCGATATTATCCCGCTGCGGAACGCCGATGGGACACTTTGGCATTTCTTGGGCGCTTTCACCGTGAACCAACCGATTTCGCCTTGGAACAAGCGCTTGTCGGTGTTTTACGCCAATTTCCAATATCACGCCTTCCAGACTTTTCCCGACGCGACTTGGCAGCGGGCCATCACGTTGCGCGTGTCCACGATGAGCCGCGACCAATCGGCCAACTGCTGGTAATCCACTGCGGCGTGCGCCGTGGAAATCAACACGGCGTCAAAGGCGGAAATTATTTTCTGATTCCACTTCACCGATTTCGTGCCCGCCCAATGCGGATGCTCGCGCGTTTTGCGGATGACCGGGACATGCGGGTCATAATAAAAAACCTCCGCGCCGCGCGTCGCCAACAAATTCATCAAAACGTAGCTGGGCGATTCGCGGTCGTCGTCCACGTTCGCCTTGTAAGCCAGACCCAGCACCAGCACCCGCGCGCCGCGCAGCTTTTTCTTCCGCGCCGCCAGGGCCTTGGCCACGCGGGCGACGACGCGCTCAGGCATTGCACGGTTGATCTCGCCGGCCAGTTCCACAAAGCGCGTTTCCTGCCCGACCTGCCGCGCCCGCCATGCGAGATAAAACGGGTCAATCGGGATGCAATGTCCACCGAGGCCGGGGCCGGGATAAAACGGCATGAAGCCGAACGGCTTGGTGCGCGCAGCGGCGATGACGTCCCAGATATCAATGTCCATCGCGGCATAGACGCCCTTGAGTTCGTTGACGAGCGCGATGTTGACGCCGCGAAAAACATTTTCCAGCAGCTTGGCCGCCTCGGCGGTCCGGCAGTTTGCGACGGGAATCAAGATGCGGATAGCGCGGCCGTAAACCTTGATCGCCGCCGCGAGGCAGGCCGGCGTGTAGCCGCCGATGAGCTTGGGGATCTCGGCCACGCGGCTTTCGGGATTGCCGGGGTCTTCGCGCTCCGGCGAAAAAGCGAGGTGAAAATCCCGGCCCGCTTTCAGTCCGGAACCTTTTTCCAAAACCGCGCGCAGTTCATTTTCTGTCGTGCCAGGATAGGTGGTGGATTCTAGGACGACCAACTGCCGGCGCTGCAAATGTGGCGCGATGGCTTTGCCCGTGTTCAGCACGAAGGATAAATCCGGCGTGCGTTTTTTTTCCAGCGGCGTGGGGACGCAGATCAAAACGGCGGCGACAGATTTGATTTTGGCGAAGTCGGTGGTGGCGGAGAATTTTCCGGCGCGGACAAACTTTTTGATTTCACCGGCGGGGATGTGCTGGATGTAGCTGCGGCCGGCGTTGAGGGCGGAAACTTTTTTCCGGTCAATGTCCAGGCCCAGCACACGCACACCGCTGCGCGCAAATTGCAGGCACAGCGGCAGGCCGACGTAGCCGAGTCCGATGATGGCGAGGTTCATGCCGTTCACGCCAGCTTGCATCAGCGGCGCGCGCGGCAAAAGCGTTTTCGGAAGGTAGCGACGCCCTGTCAAACCCAACCACCGGTCAAACCAAAACCGGTTTCTTTTCAACAAGACGTCGCAAATTCCAGCGGACGGACGATTATTTCTTGAGCGTTCGCAGATATGCGACGGACGCGGCGATGTCGTCATCCGAAAGCTCGGACGGCTTCATCAGCGTCTTGTCTTCTTTTTTCATGCCATCCTTGACGGCCTTGATGGCTTCGGCGTCGGTGAAGGACGCCTGCACGGTCGCGTCGCTGTAATCGCGCGCGCCGAGCTTGGTGCCCATCTTGGTGGCGCCTTTGCCATCGTCGCCATGGCATTTGGCGCAGTTGTCGGCATAAGTCCCCGCGCCGTCGGCGGCCAGGGCGGTGGTGGTGAGGGCGAGCGCGAACGCCGCCGGGAGTGTGAGAAGTGCGAGTTTTTTCATAGCTGTGCATCAACTATCGGGCCTGCCACCGCTTTTATCCAAACCGTTATTGGCAAATCCTTGGCCTGAATTGTCCGGGGCAAATGACTTTCTTATTTGCCTTCAGCCTGTCTGTGGCGCAGTTTCAACGCACAATGAAATGCACCGCGCATCAGGCCGAAGCTGTCGCCGTCTGCGCCTATTGCGGACGCGCATTGTGCGCCGACTGCGCCAAATGCTCCGCCGCCCGGCGCATGGTCTGCTCCGATCAGTGCGATGCCGCCCTCACCCGCACCGGCCGGGCCTTGGAATTGATTTTGCAAAAGAGCCTGCAAAGCGCGCAGGCCAGCGCGTTTTACGCCTATCTCTGCGGCGGACTTTCCGCTGCCGGCGCGGTCGGCGCGTATTTTTATCTGCCCGTGCCGTTTCTGGTCTGGTTCACCGCCGGCTGTAGCGTCGTCTTCATCGCATCCGGAATCTGGTATGGCCGGATCGCGAAAAAACAAAATTCCTGAAAACAAAAATCGCCGGCCGTCTGGTTCTCATTTAGGAAGTACCAGCTGAAACTTTACGCGGAAAGAGAGTTGTTTTTGCGCGCCAAAAAACGCGTTCACACTCAACGGAGGCGTATTGCCATTTGGAATTTTACACCGGATGCCGCTTCACTTTGACAGCGAACGCAGCAGACTCAGAGCGCGGCCCAGTAATCGCGGGGAATGGTCGGTGATGGAACTGGTCAGGCGACTTTGCAGGGGCCGCTCCACAGCATTTCTGGCCCGGCGACGGGCGTAGGCACCGGGAACCGGATCACCGGCCGGGCAGCGAATTCGCGCGGCCAGATTTTTCAACGGGGAGCTCTTGAGCAGGTAATCCGACGCGCCCTCGCTGAACGCCCGTTCCCGCCAGTCCCGGTTATTGCTGGTGGTAAACATCATCACGCGGGTCGAACGGGTGAGCGACTTGATCGGACGCACGGCGTCCAGACCGTTGCGGTCGCCCATCTGGACATCCAGCAGGATCACATCCGGCCCGGGCTTGCTGGCGAGTTCGCTCAACAACGCGTCCGGGGAGGAGAAATGCCGCGCGCATTCAATGCCGCCCTGAAGACTGAGCAGGTCGGCCACCAGCCGCCGGATTTCGTCATTATCATCCACCAGCCAGACTTTCACTTTCGGCGGAAGGAACGGGGTTGATTCCGAAGTTGCCGCAATAGTTTCGTCCTGACTGTCCGGCGCAGAAATAAAATCCTTTTCATCCATGAAAGACATGAAGCTTTACCGATGCCAACTGCCGCGCCCCGACTGCACCGGACAGTGCCGTGGAAAACCCGCAGATATGCTGGGCAATTTCACCGATGCGGCCCGTCTGCATCAGGCTGGACGGCAGCGGCAGATTTTTCCATGGCGCGTTCTATTCAGTCCGCAAAAAAACAAACATCGCCCAGCATGTCTGCGGGATTCAAAAATGATCTGGCGAGTCTTGCTTCGGTGACAACGGATGTGACCCGTTCGTTTGTCTCCGAATATTTTTTGAGAGCACCCCTTGACAATCATGGCCACTGGGTCGAGCCTTGAAAAAGCAACATTCGGTGTGGAATATATGAACACAACGAAGTTAAGACCCACCAGCCGGCTCCAGTTGGACGAGCTTCGAGCGAGCCTGCTCAATGTTGTTGAGTTTTGTCCTGAATCGGTGTGCCACGCAGGCGAATGCCCGCTGTTCGCCGTCCGCGAAATGAATGCCCGGGAGCGGGCGCAGTGGATTAACGCCCTGACCGGAGACGAACTGAGTTTCCTGGCCGTTTACCATCATATTTATTGGAACCTTAAAATGTCTGAAGAACCCGAAGTCGGTCTTGGCTGCCCCGGTTTTAACTCTGCCATCACCTCGCGGGCTGACCAACCGGCCATTGTTGGCCGGCTTTGTCCACCTCCCAATCAAAGCCGCTGACAACCCCGTCTCCGTCTCAGGCGGCGGTGGATGAAAGTCTTTTGTAACGCACAAAATTCGCGGCCGATTTGGCGGCGGTGCAATCGCCGGCGGCATCCACATAGATGCCTTCAATCCGGGAAGAGCCATCTTCCAGTTGAAACAGCGCCCAGCACGTCAGGGGCATGGACAGCTCCGCTTCATCGTCCATCTTAAAAACGGCCACCCAATCGTCGGCGGGGATGATTTGCATGATTCTCTCGTTCATTTTATTTTCTGGTTTTAATCTGCTGATGGAAATTTATGACCGCCTTGGTGCGCGTTATGGCGCGCGTTAGTAAAACCACACACAAGATATAAGCGGCTTCTGCGACTGTCAAATTGAGTATGACCAAGGCCAATCTTCAGCCTTGCGCTTTCTTTCCGCCGGCAATGGCGGCCATGCGCGATGGTCACCGCTGGTAACAACTGGCCGTCCGCTAGAACCTCATTTGGATGCCCTGTTTCGGTTTGCCTTTTTCCAGTTCGCAATCTGTGCTTAATAATTGCCAAAAGATAGCCGGTGCGGTTCGGGCGCAAGTGGCATAGTAGGTTCATGCCACTCTCAGACCAGCCTGAGCCGTCCCCGGACGAGCAATGGAATGACAAGTATGACGACCTCGTTCGCTTTCACCAACGTTTCGGACATAGTTATGTGCCGCATCCCTGGCCCGAACAGCCCGGGCTGGGCGTCTGGGTGCGGGAACAGCGCCGGCAACGTCTGAGCCTGACTCCCGGCCAAGTGACCCGGCTGGATCAAATCCATTTTTTCTGGACGGACGGCTGGGAAAACCTGGGTGCCGACTGGTGCCAGAAGCAGAAGGAAGTCATGGGCCGCTTTTACCGGGATCCGGAAAAGCCAACGGAACATTTCTCCATCCATCGCCAGCTAATCAACTGGGATGACGACGACTTGGAAAGCCGCTGAATGCGGACCGGTTCACCCGCATGAACTGACCTGAAATTTAATGCCAAGGCGCAAATCGACAAAGTTACCCCCCCGACGCACCGGCAAGACTGGCGGCCGCCATGATGGGCGTGTGCAAACACTGCCCATACGCACGAACCTCGTCATTATCCTTGACGATGATGGACGCGTGAAACGGCAAATCGCCCGAGACTAGGCGAACGTATTCAAACTGCCATCACTGCCCACGGCGGAACCGCTGTTGGAACTCGTGCTGGAATTGGTGGTGGAACTCACGGTGGAACTGGTTGTCGTTGCCGCCGAGGTCGCGACTGTGGCGCTCGAACTGTGATGATGGTGATGACCTTTGTGGGCCGCCTGCGTGGGCTGGGCTGGTTTCAGGTCTTTCTGCAGACTGGTAAATGCCTTCTGGGCGCTGGCCAGGTTGCCGGATTGCAAGCTGCTGGTCAGGCTTTGATAATCCGTGTTGGCGTGGCTGTTCTTGCCAAAGGGCTGGCTGGCTGACGTGGACGAACCGCCGGGCAGGGCCTGTTGAAAAGTGGTCAGCGCGCTTTGCGCAGTCGTGAGGTCGCCAGCTTGCAGGGCGCTGCCGATGGCATCAAAATTTTGAACCATCTGGCCGTAGCCGGCCTGGTAGTTGGTCTGGTAGGGGTTAGTGACCGGAGACACACTGGAAATGCTGCTCATAAGGTTTGAATTGGTATTGGCTGTTCGACTGGTTTTGTCCAGCCATTTTTATCTTTCAACCCGGTATCGGCGCCCAATCCAAAAACTTTAGAAATAATTGATGTTAATTTCATCCGTGCCCTTTTCAACGACGCTTGGCTTCTCAGCATGGTGGCCCTGCCGCCGGCAGTTCACTGGGCTGGCTCGATCACGATCTGGGTATGGCTCACATAAGTTACCACCGCCGCCCCAAAAAGCACGGCGGCGGCGATTGTGCGTTTTTGACGCTCCGGCCTGCGCAACTCCAGTGCCGAAAGCAGAAGGAAGGCCACGCTGAGCAGCAGTGTGCAAATGCCGCAAAAACGAAAGCCCGCAGCGCCGGCCACTGCGTGGCGTTCGCCACGGAGGCCAAAAATAACGCGCTGCTCATCACCAGCAGCACTGTTTCGCCGCCGAACAGCAGCCGGAGATTCAAATAAATTGTCTTCATGATCACAATCGGCAATCTGCCGCCGAACCTCTCAATAAATAGCAGTTTGCGGGCCAGCCGGTTCCCCGGTAGCGTGGCGCAGCAATGACCACCCTGCCGCCGAACTTTTGATTTGCTTCCGGTTCCTGAAAGCCTAACGATGAACCGTCATGTCCGCCATTCTGCAACTGGTCGCCGGGCGCAAAGTTGAGAACTTTGCTGCGGGTGCCGTCGTCATCGAACAGGGAACTGCCGGCGGCCCGTTGCTGGTGCTCCTTGAGGGCGGGGTCGAGGTGTTGCGCGACAATATTCGGGTGGCGAAGGCTTCCGCGCCGGGCAACGTCTTTGGTGAAATGACCGTCCTGCTGGACAGTCGTCACCATGCCACCATCCGCGCCGTGCGGCCCAGCTCTTTTGCGGTCATCGAGAATCCCCGCGAATTTCTGGCATCCTCCACGGAAGCCAGCCTCCATGTCGCCACGCTGCTGGCCGGCCGCCTCAACGCCCTCAACCAATATCTCGTGGACGTCAAACGGCAATATGAAGGCCACGACCACCTCGGCATGGTGGACGAAGTTTTGGAAACGCTCATGCACCACCAGCCGCGCCGGCGGGAACGTTGAGCTGCTGCCGGCCCTGCTCCTCCAGCGAATCCCACTCCACTCTCATCCGCTCGAGATCGAAGACCAGGCAGGTGGGAAAGGGACCGATTTGTTTGCCGGGATTGAAAACCCACGTCCGGCCGATCCGGTCAATCCATGAACCCTGCGACACGAACGGCGCATTGTGGATGTGGCCGGAAAGCACTAGATCCGGCTCGAAGCGCCGGATCCATTCCACCAAAAATGGGTCGCCGCCAAATTTCTTGCCTGTCCAGCTCACTGGTGAACGATCCGGCGGTGCGTGATGAATCCAGATCCACTTCGCCTTGGCCCGGCCGGCATCCCGCAGCAGCAGCGTTTCCACCTCGGCGCGCGACACCGGGCCATCCCACCACGGGCAGATCGTGATGAGCGTTCCGGCGACCTCCACGCTGTCGCCGTCCACAAACAACTGCCCGGCCTTGACCTCGTGCTGCCACTGGCAGACCGATTCGTTGGCGGCGGAACGCGCCTCGCAGTCATGATTGCCGGAACTGACCAGCACTTGCGTCTGTCCGCGCAGCCGGTTCAGGTATTTTTCCACCACTGCAATCTGCACGTCCAGATCAAGCAGCGAACCGAGATCCAGCAGGTCGCCGCCGATGACGGCCAGGTCGTAACCGGACGCATTGGCCGTCAGCCAGTCGAATTGCTTCAACGCATAATGCAGATCGGCCACAAACAGGATTTTCATGCGGCGAAAAGTGGGGCCACGCAGAATAACGCCGCCGGATTATCCGATTCATCCCTTCCGCCCGGCCGCTTGATCTCAAATTTCGTGGTCAAATTGTCAGCCTCTTGAGTCACATGATGCGATTTTAACGTGCAGACGCCAAGTTGCAAATGGTGGCCGTCCGCCAGAATCTTGGAAAAAGATGACGCTTGCAGCAGTTGAAAAACAAAACGAAGCCAAATGATTCGGCACGGCCTTGCATCAAGATAAATATAGCTGATTTTTCTTTGAACGAAACCGCCGCCGCGCAGTCAAACTTATATCTGACCAATATGATCTTTTATCAGCAGCGACGACAATCTGGCAAAAGGCCTTTTCAAAATCAACGGGACGGCGTCGCTGACCGTCCCGACATTTTCCTTCCAATAGGTTGAATTCGGAGTGCGGAATGAGAAATGGAAAAACCAATTTGTCCAAGTTTGCGTTTCGCTTTCCAAATGTCAACTGTGTTTCATCCTTCCGCCTTGGCGTTGAATTTCCCGACAGCACAATGGATGATTTTCGTCCGTTGAGGACGATTTTGACCATGACTTTGCGCTGGATTGCGCTGAATGTTGGAATTCCAATGGTTTTTGCGGTTGGCCCGCCGGCTGCTGACAACAAGAAGTGGCGATTTCATGCGCCGCATGATTTGGGAGGCGGGGGAAGGTGAGACGCGCCGAGACACGTCCAACCCCCGCCCACCTTATTATTTAAATCCTCTGACCCTCGTTCATCGTTTATGGAAGCGCGGGCGTCTCGCTTGCCGCGGCCGGCGTCGCGCTGGACATTTTTTCGAAAGATTTCCGTTTGGCGCGACGCCGGACGGACAACCAGGCGGTCATGCTTCCCGGAGGCCGTCGTTTTGACGCCAAGTCGCAGAGACGCAACACTGCAAAAAATCAAATGCGGCTTTTTGTTGAAATGGCTCGGTAGGGTTACACCCCATGGCATTAGCACTGTCTATCGCATAATTTCACTGTAGAAACTGGTGGCCAGAGAACGTCCCAAAGTAAAAGACAGTCACCAGATTTCGCGAGTAATTTACCAAATATCATTATGAAATCTTCACTTACAGTGGATGTGGTTTCCAAAGGAAACCGTTCGGACGCCAATCAAACAACAAATGGGCAACCGAATGTTCCAAGTGGGAACATTCGTGGCAATAGAACAGTTGTGCCAGGGTTCGGCTGGCCGGCTCAATCTGGTCGCAGCCCCGTGGTTGGTAAAGATGCGTCTGTCTTCATGATTTCCCAACTGGGATGAGCCGCTTATTGGCATCCGTTTGATCTGGTGAAGCTGCGGCCGGAATGTTGCTCATCGCTGTTTTACGCAAGAAATATTGACCGTCCATCGCCCGATGACTTTTTACGGTAGAAATCAGGCCGACGACCGAAAAAGCTTCGGCAAAAAAACGAGAAGTGACCGATTTGCTAAGCCGGTTGGGGCAGGCGTTTCGCGTGCAAATTTGGGCGTCGCGCCCGAACTCCCGTTACCAAACCTCCACCGGCCCTTTGGGAACAGGAATATGCGTGCGCATGGTTGAATCCGGTTCATCGCGCCGAAGCGGAACGGAGGCGGATTCGCGCATGAAGGACGCCACCAGCGGCGGCTGTTGAAAACGCGGCAGCAGTTCGCCGTGCTCATCCAAGAATTGCCGACGCCAGCGAATGTAATCAGCCAGCATCGTTTGAAATTGTTCCCTGGTGGCCACGCGGACGACGTGTTTGTTGAATTCGTGACACGGGCCGAACCGCTTGGCATACCACGGCGTGACCTTGCGGAACATCCGGCAGCCCAGTTCCTCTCCAAAAACTTCGATCATCAAATCTAGGTGCCGGCACATCACCCGCACGCGCTCGGAGAAAGATGGTTCAGGTGGAATTTGTAGCGTCGAGCCTGTGGCTCGACCCGATTCGGCCATAGGCCGAACACTACAATATTCCAGCGTCCGCTTGAAAATCCACGGATCGTAAAACGCGCCACGTCCAATGCTCACGCCGGCGCAGCCGGTCTCATCCAGCATCATCTTAGCCGCCGCCGGTGTCACGATGTCGCCATTGCCGATGACGGGAATATTTTTTACGGCTTCGACCACCTTGCGGATGCCGGCCAGGTTCACCGTGCCGCCAAAGCCCTGTTCGCGCGTGCGGCCATGAACGAAAATTGCGGCGACTCCGGCGTCTTCCAGCGCGCGCGCCAGATCCGGTGCGGTCAGATTGTCGTCGTCCCAGCCGAGCCGCATTTTCGCGGTGACCGGAATTTTCACTGCATTGACCATGCCGCGCACGAGGGCGGCGGTCTTGCCGAGTTCGGTCATCATCGCGGAGCCGCCGCCGATTTTGACGACTTTTTTGACCGGGCAGCCCATGTTGATGTCCACGGAAACCGCGCCGCGCGCTTCGACGACGAGCGCGGCATCGCGCATTTCCTCCGCCACCGAGCCGAACAGCTGCACCGCGAGCGGCGAATCTTCCGGCCGCGTTTCGATGAGCTTGAACGCCTTCTCGCGTTTTTCGATGAGCGAGCGGGCGTTGACCAGATCCGTGGTGCACAGGCCGACGCCGCCGACCTCGCGCACGACGAGCCGGAAAGGCAGGTTGGTGTAGCCCGCCAGCGGCGAGAGAAACAGGTTTGATTTCAGCATGAGCGGACCGATTTGCACCCCGGCAGACTAGGGCAAAGTCGCCCGTTGCGGAAGGCGGAATGCTGTGTTAATCTAGCGAACAATAATGTTTGACGACGATTCCAATTTAAAGGATGGCGGCGGAAAGAAAAAACCGCCGGGCAACGGCTTTAACAAAATTCCCATGTTCACGCTGCTGGCGTGGGCGGGCATCATCGCGGCCACGGTGGCGCTGTTCATGATGAAAAATCATATCAGCACGCCCGCCGTGACGTTGTCGCAGTCGGATTTTCTCGACAAGTTCCAGTCGAACCAGATCGCGCACGCGACGATCAATTTCAACGCGCAGTCCTCGCCGTTGACACCGATTACCGGCGAATATTTTGACACGGCCAAGGATGGCAAGCAGACCAAAGTCGCCTTCATATCGCCCAATGCGATGCTCACGCAAAAGATGCTCGACCAGCTTTTGGTTTCCCACAACATCGAGGCCGGCGCGCCCAATGCGGCGGTCATGAATCTCGTCTGGGGCATCGCGCCATTTCTGGTGCTGGGCCTGTTGTTCTGGTTTTTCTTCATCCGGCAAATCAAGGCCGCCGGTCGCGGCGCCCTGAGCTTCGGCAAAAGCAAGGCGCGGATGCTCGCGAAGGATCGCAATAAAACCACGTTCAAGGATGTCGCCGGCGTGGAGGAAGCGATGGAGGAAGTTTCCGAGCTGGTTGAATTTCTGAAAGACCCGAAGAAATTTCAGCGTCTCGGCGGCAGGATTCCCAAAGGCGTTTTGATGATCGGGCCGCCCGGCACGGGAAAAACTTTGCTGGCGAAGGCGATTGCGGGCGAGGCGGATGCGGCGTTCTTCAGCATCAGTGGTTCCGACTTTGTGGAAATGTTCGTCGGTGTCGGCGCGAGCCGCGTGCGCGACATGTTCGAACAGGCGCGCAAGAGCACACCGTGCCTGATTTTCATTGATGAAATTGACGCGGTCGGTCGGTCGCGCGGTCACGGTCTCGGTGGCGGCAACGACGAGCGTGAACAGACTTTGAACGCGCTGCTCGTCGAGATGGACGGTTTCGACACGCAGGATGGCATCATCATCATCGCGGCGACGAACCGACCCGACGTGCTTGATCCGGCGCTGTTGCGGCCCGGACGTTTTGATCGTCAGGTGACGGTGAATCTTCCCGACGTGCGCGGGCGCGAGGCGATTTTAAAAGTTCACGCCAAGAACGTGAAGCTCGCGCCGAACGTGGATTTGTCCATCATCGCGCGCGGCACGCCCGGTTATTCCGGCGCGGAACTGGCGAATTTATTGAACGAAGCTGCATTGCTCGCAGCGCGCACCGGCAAAAAATCGGTGGAGCAGCCGGAGTTGGAAGAAGCGCGCGACAAAGTGCGCTGGGGCCGCGAACGCCGCAGCATGGCGATGAGCGACGAGGAGAAAAAAGCCACCGCCTGGCATGAGGCCGGCCACGCCATCGTGAGCGTCCTGCTCAAGCACACGCATCCGCTGCACAAGGTCACAATCATTCCGCGTGGCCGGGCGCTTGGCGTCACGATGTCGCTGCCGAAGGAAGACATGTTGAACATGCGCCGCAAGCAGGCGATTGACACGATCATCATGACGATGGCCGGACGCATCGCCGAGGAATATGTCACCGACGACATCTCCAGCGGCGCGGCGATGGACATCCAGCAGGCGACCGCGCTGGCCAAGGCGATGGTCATGCACTGGGGCATGAGCGAGAAGCTCGGCAATGTGCTTTACGGCGAGGCGCAGGAATATGTCTTTCTCGGCCGCGACATGATGCGCACCAAGGATTACAGCGAATCTACCGCGCAGGATATTGACATGGAAGTGAAGCGGATTGTGGACGGCGCGTTTCAGACAGCGAAGAAATTGATCGAGGACAATCGCGACAAGCTGGAACTTGTTGCCAACGGCCTGCTGGAATACGAGACGCTCGACGGCGCGCAGGTCGAGGAAATTGTCCGCCACGGCACCTTCACTCCGCCACCCAAACCGCCGGCCAACCTCAGCCCGATGATGGGCGCGCCGGCGGGAACACCCCTGCCGGAAAATCCGCCGAAGACCGTGCCGCCGAAACTGCCCGGCCTCGGAACCCCGGCTCCGGCGCCGGCCGGCTGAAATTTTTAAAACACAAAACGGCGGTCAAATGGCCGCCGTTTTTTTATTTGCAAAATTGTCCGGGCAGATGTCAGGAAGATTTTTCCAGGCACTTCAAATCTTCGGCCAGGAATTGCGCCACATCTTTGAAGCGGGCGACGTTTTCCGGGTTCATCGCCATCAACGTCTGGTGAGCTTCCAGGCTCGTCCGTGCGATTTGTTCGTGCGACGGGTTGATGGATTCCGGGGTGCAGGTTTTAACGACGTCGGGCAGTTGCAGGGTTCCGCCGGTCAGCTTGAAAAGATGCACTGCGCCGAGGTTTTCCAAAAGGTCGCTGACGCGCGCGGTGGCGTTGTGCAGTTCAATGCCGCGCTCGGCGGGTGCGCCTTTTGGATTCAGCTTCATGCCGAATCCCGCCAGCACGCCGAGAAACGTGCTGTCCATGAGCACGCACTCGCTCAGATCAATGATGTAATGGCAAAATCCCTTTTGCGCCAGCTCGCTCAACAGCGTCTTGAAATCCGGGCTGGACGCGAAATTCGCGCGCCCGGCAATCTTGATGCAGGCAAAATTCTTGCCGACCAGCACTGACAAATTGGCAGATGACATTTTTCCTCTTTAAATAATTTTAGGCGGCCACTGCGACCGACGACACAATTTGCACCAGCGCCTGCTGTAATACAAGCGCTTCATCGAGGCCGCTGGACACCAGCCGCTGGTTGCACCGCAGCAGCACCTCCATCGCACGGATCAGTTCTGCCGAGGTGTATTTTTTGACCTGCGGCAGCGCCTTGTAAAGCACATACGGGTTGATCGCCAGCGGGTTAAATTTCTTTTCCACCGGCATCTGGCTGGCGGGCACGCGCTCCAGTTGCGACTTGAAATGGTTGTAATCGTGCGTGTCCTTGATCCAGCCTTCTCGCAGCATTTCCTTGAGCAGCAGCATGGCGCGAACTTTGCCGATGAGTCCGTAAAGCAAACCGATTTCCGACTTGTCCTTGTCGAATTTCGTCTCCCAAAGCTCCTCGTCCAGCCGCTTCAGCAGGCGCGGCAAATCACGGTCGCCCAGCGCGTCGCCGAGCGCAAAGGCCTTCGCCGTCTTGTTGTGCGCGCAAATCGCCATCACGTCCGCCAGCTCGATTTTTTTCCGTTCGCCGGTGAACACGCACAATTTTTCCACCTCGTTCTCCAGTTGCCGCGCGTTCAGGCCGGCGCGGATGACAAGTTCGTCCAGCGCCGCGCCGGAAATTTCCTTCCCGCGTTTGTGCACGGCTTCGCGTGCGGCGATCTGCGCGCGGTCGGCCCAGTCCCGGTCATCCTGCGACCACGCGGAGAAAACTTCCGTTGTGCCAAGCTTGTCGAGCGTCTTGTAAAAGACCTTCCGCTTGTCCACCTTGCCGGCGCTGATGAGCAGCCGCACATTCTGCCATGAAAAATTCTTCAGCTCCTCCGCCAGTTCCGCCAGCGTCTCCGTGACGGCGGCGGATGAGGCCGTGCGGTCCTCGCCAAGAAAATTGCAGTCGCGCAGCCAGACGACTTTGCCGCCGCCGAAAAAAGGAAGTGTCTGCAAAGCTTCACGAAGCTTGCCGATGACATTTAACGCCTCGCCGCCATTGCCAACGCTCGCCTCAATGGTCTCGTGGTCCATGCCACCGAGTTCCGCCGACCATTCTTGGAAGATTTGCCGGGCGCGTTGCTTCACGGCGAAATCATCGTCACCGCATACCAGCGCGAGGGAGGTGGACTTCGCGGCGGCCATCTCAGTCGGCTTCCGCTTCGCCGCCGGATTCGTTCATCTTGTCGAGCACTTCGCTCATGTCCTCGACCTGCGCGAACAGCGGCGCAGAAACGAAGATGGGCTTCTTCTGCGCGGCGGCCAGCGCCAGACAGTCGCTCGGCCGCGCATCGAGTTCCACGATTTTGCGGGCCACCTCGTTTTGCTGCTGTAAAATCAGCCGGGCGAAGTAGGTGGAGTTTTTCAGGTCCGTGATGACCACGCGCTCAACGGTGATGCCGAAGCCCTGGAAAATCCGGTTGACGAGATCGTGCGTGAGCGGCCGTTCCTTCGGCGTGTCGCGCATGAACATCCCGATGACCGTGCCCATCTGCGGCTCGACGTTGATGACAAAAACTTTCTCGTCATTGCCGACGAACAGCGCGCACCCGCTGTTGGCGGGCAGGATACCGCGGATCTGAACCGGCACCACTTCGTTCTTCATGCTGGAAATCTACGTCAGCCGGCGCGAAAAACAAGTCCCGTCAGTCGTTACGGATTATAGTTCAGCCACGGGCCAAGCCATTTCTCAGTCTCGGCGACAGTTAAATTCTTCCGCTGTGCGTAATCCGTGATCTGGTCTTTGCCCAATTTGCCGACGGCGAAATACTTTGACTCCGGATGCGCAAAATAAAGTCCGCTCACCGAACTGCCCGGCCACATGGCAAAACTCTCCGTGAGCTTGATGCCGGTATGTTTTTCCACGTCGAGCAAGTCCCAAAGAATTCCCTTTTCAGTGTGATCTGGACAGGCGGGATAGCCGGCGGCTGGGCGGATGCCGCGATATTTTTCCTCGATCAAGTCGCTCGTTGACAGTTTTTCCAATTTGCCAAAACCCCATTCGTCGCGGACGCGTTTGTGCAGATATTCCGCCAACGCCTCCGCCAGCCGGTCGGCGATGGCTTCGGCCAGGATGGCGTTGTAGTCGTCATGTGCGGCCTTGAATCGTTCGACAATCTCCTTCAGACCGATGCCTGAGGTGACGGCGAACGCGCCGATGTAATCCGCAGGAATTTCGGATTTCAAATTAGAAATTTCAGAATTTCGCGGAGCGATGAAATCCGCCAGACACCAGTTCGGTGTGCCGTCGCCCTTTTCGATTTGCTGCCGCAGGAAATGGAAGGTCGTGCGCAGATGCTGGCGCGAACCGTCGGTGTAGATCTCCACGTCGTCGCCGACGGAATTTGCCGGGAACAGGCCATACACGGCGCGGAGCTGCAGCAATTTGTTGGCGGTGAATTCCGCCAGCATTTTTTGCGCATCGGCAAACAATTTGGTGGCTTCCTCACCGTGTTTTTCGTGCTGGAGAATTTTCGGATAAACGCCGCGCAATTCCCAGGTGTGGAAAAACGGCGTCCAGTCAATGAACGGCACGACTTCCCCCAGCGAAAGGCTGAACGCGCCGGCATGGCCGTGCGACGAGCCGCAGTCGCATTTGCCGGGATTGAATTCGCCGGACGACAGCGTGCGGACGCCGGTGAACTCTGGCTTCGGTAAATCGTCATACTTCAGCTTCGGCACATTGGCGCGGGCGGCTTCGAGCGGCAAAAGCTTTACCGCCGAGCCGGCGTGTTGCGCGCGTAGTTTTTCATAATCGTTGCGCAAATTTTTCACGAACACGGCTTTGCCGTCCTTGCTCAACAAGCTGCTGGTCACCGGCACGGCTCGGCTCGCGTCGAGGACGTGAACGACCGGCTCGCTGTAATGCTGCGCAACTTTGACGGCCGTGTGCGCACGGCTCGTCGTCGCGCCGCCGATGAGCAGTGGCACTTTGAAACCCGTGCGCTCCATCTCGCGCGCGACGTGAACCATTTCGTCCAGCGACGGCGTGATGAGTCCGCTCAAACCGATGATGTCAGCTTTTTCCAACTTCGCGCGCTCCAGAATTTTTTCGCACGGCACCATCACACCCAGGTCAATGACTTCATAGTTGTTGCAGGCCAGCACAACGCCGACGATGTTCTTGCCAATGTCATGCACGTCGCCTTTGACGGTGGCGAGAACGATCTTGCCCTGCGCCTTGATGACTTCGCCGCGCGCGACCATGGCGGCTTTTTCGGCTTCCATGAACGGCGTGAGATACGCCACGGATTTTTTCATCACGCGCGCGGATTTCACGACCTGCGGCAGAAACATTTTGCCCGCGCCGAACAGATCGCCGACCACGCTCATGCCGGCCATCAACGGCCCTTCGATCACCGAAAGCGGCTTGCCGTATTTCGCGAGCGCTTCTTCGGTGTCCGCGTCAACGTAAAGATCAATGCCCTTCACCAAGGAATGCGCCAGGCGTTCCTCGACCGTGCCTTTGCGCCATTCTTCCTCGACTTTCTTATCGGACGCAGTCGTGCCCGCGCTGGCGGCTTTAAGTTTTTCACCGAACGTCACGAGCCGTTCCGTCGCATCGTGACGGCGGTTCAACAAAACATCTTCGACGAGGTTCTTCAGTTCCGGCTCGATTTCTTCGTAAACTTCCAACATCCCTGCGTTCACGATGGCCATGTCCATGCCGGCTCTGATGGCGTGATAAAGAAACGCACTGTGCATCGCCTCGCGCACGGGATTATTGCCGCGGAAACCGAACGAAACGTTTGACACGCCGCCGCTGACCTTCGCGTGGGGCAGATTATTTTTGATCCAGCGCGTGGCTTCGATGAAGTCCACGGCATAGTTATTATGCTCCTCAATGCCCGTGCCGACGGTGAGGATGTTCGGATCAAAAATGATGTCTTCCGGCGGGAACCCAACTTCATCCACAAGAATTTTGTAGGCGCGTTCGCAGATGCGAATCTTGTCCGCCAGCGTCGCGGCCTGCCCTTGTTCGTCAAACGCCATCACGACGACCGCCGCGCCGTATTTCAAAACCTTGCTCGCGTGTTCGCGGAATTTGGCTTCGCCTTCCTTCATCGAAATGGAGTTCACGATGCCTTTGCCTTGAACACATTTCAGGCCGGCCTCGATGACGTCCCATTTCGACGAGTCCACCATGAAGGGAACCTTGGCGACCTCCGGCTCGCTGCCGAGCAGTTGCAGGAAGCGTGTCATCGCGGCGACGCCGTCAATCATGCCTTCGTCCATGCAGATGTCTATGATGTTCGCGCCGTTCTCGACCTGCTGCCGCGCGATGGCGACGGCTTCCTCATATTTGTTTTCCTTGATCAGCTTGGCGAACTTTGGCGAGCCGGCGACATTCGTGCGCTCACCGATCATGATGAACGACCCGATCTGCTGCGTGAACGGCTGCGAACCGCTCAAGCGCAGCGGAATCGCCGCACCGGTCGAAAACTTCGTCTCGGTTTGCACTGCGCGCGGCGGCTTGTTTTCCAAAGCCTTCGCAATCGCCGCGATATGCTCGGGCGTGTTGCCGCAGCAGCCGCCGGCGATATTGAGCAAATTGCTTTGCGCGAACTCGCCGAGAAATCTCCCCATGTCTTCCGGCTTTAAATCAAAGCCCGTAGGCGAGAGCGGATTTGGCAATCCGGCGTTCGGATAACACGAAATGGCCGTGTTGGATTTTTCCGCAAGCTCCGCCAGAAACGGCCTCATCAAATCCGGGCCGAGCGAACAGTTGAGTCCGATGGCAATCGGCTTCACATGCTTCATCGCGTTCCAATACGCTTCGATGGTCTGTGCGGAAATCATCGTCTCACCGCCGCGCCCGACGGCGGCGGAAATCATTATGGGCAGAATTTTTTTGTCCTGCTCAAAAACTTCCTGAATCGCCACGAGCGCCGCCTTCGCGTTGAGCGAATCGAAAATGGTTTCGACCAGCAAAATGTCCGAGCCGCCGGCGATGAGCGCACGGACTTGGTTCGAGTAAGCGGCCTTGACCTGGTCGAACGTGCAGACGCGGAAACCGGCGTCGTCCGCATCCGGCGAATTGGACAGCGACACCGTCAGCGGCCCGACCGCGCCGGCCACGAAACGCGGCCGACCGGTTTTGTTCGCAATCCGATCCGCCCATTCGCGGCATTGTTTGGCGGACCGCTCGTTGATTTCCCACGCGAGGTCGTTCAGAAATTTATTTTCGATAACGCCCTGATAAAATGCCGGGTCTTTGCGCCCGCCATATTCGCGCGGGTCGTCCATGAAAAATTCGCTCTGGCCGATGCTCGTGGCGGAAAACGTGTTCGTCTCGATGATGTCCGCGCCGGCTTCGAGAAAGCGCCGGTGGATGTCGCCAATCGTGTCCGGCTGCATGAGCGAATAAAGATCGCCGTTGTTCTTCAGATCTTTTTTGGAATCTTTGAACCGTTCGCCGCGAATTTCCGCCTCGCCCAGCCCGTAGGTGCGGATGGTCGTGCCCATCGCGCCGTCAATGATGACGATGCGTTCGCGGAGCGCTTTTTTCAAAAGTTCGGCGTGGTTCGACATGGCCCTCAAGATAGCCGGATGGACGGGAAACTCAAATTAAAAATCAACGCATCCAGATTTGATGATATGAAAAATAACAAGCCGGGCTTTCGATCGCCATATTTTGCCAAACGCGCAACCCGGGTTGTCATTCGGCGCTAGATTCATTGACTCCGGTGGTTGGTTTGCTATTTTCAGCGCTCGTTTCGACAACATAACCACGCAGAAAATTATTTTATGGCCAAAGCTAAATCCAACAAATACGTCTACACCTGGGGCAACAAAAAGGCCGACGGCGACGGCTCGATGAAGCCGCTGCTCGGCGGCAAGGGCGCAAACCTCGCGGAGATGACCCGCATCGGTCTGCCCGTGCCTCCCGGTTTCACCATCACCACCGAGGTCTGCACCTATTTCTACGCGCACAAGAAGACCTATCCGAAGGAACTCCAGGTGCAGATGGAGGCCGGCATCGTGAACATGGAAAAAATCATGGGCACGAAGTTCGGCGCCACCAGCGGCATGCCGTTGCTCGTCGCCGTGCGCTCCGGCGCGCGCGATTCGATGCCGGGCATGATGGACACGATTTTGAACCTCGGCTTGAACGACCAGTCGGTCATCGCGCTGGCCGACGCCACGAAGAATCCGCGCTTTGCGTGGGACTGCTACCGCCGCTTCATCCAGATGTATGGCGACGTCGTCCTTGGCGTGCAGAAAAAGGAAGGCGAGGATCACGAGCCGTTTGAAACCGTCATCCACGAGTTCAAGCACGAAAAATATCACAAGGACATTTTGGACAGCGAACTCACCGCCGAAGATCAGGCGGAACTTGTCAAGCGTTTCAAGGCGCTCGTCAAAGACCGCACTGGTCATGTGTTCCCCAACAGCCCGTGGGATCAGTTGCGCGGTGCCGCCGGGGCCGTGTTCGGTTCCTGGATGAACGACCGCGCGACGGTCTATCGCCGCAAATATAATATTCCGACGGAATGGGGAACCGCCGTCAACGTGCAGGCCATGGTGTTCGGCAACACCGGCGACAAGTCCGGTTCCGGTGTGGCGTTCACGCGCAATCCGGCCAACGGCACCAATGAATTCTACGGCGAATTCCTCGTCAACGCCCAGGGCGAAGACGTCGTCGCCGGCGTCCGAACGCCGGAGCCGGTGCTCAAGCTCAAGAACGTCATGCCCAAAAGCTATGCGGAACTGCTGAAGGTTCGCGCCACGCTGGAAAAGCATTTCAAAGACGTGCAGGACATCGAGTTCACCATCCAGGACGGCAAGCTGTTCATGCTCCAGACGCGCAACGGCAAGCGCACCGCCGCCGCCGCGCTCAAGTTCGCCGCCGACATGGTGAAGGAAAAGCTGATTGACGCCGAAACCGCCGTGCTGCGGAATCCGGCCGACCAGCTCGATCAATTGCTCGCGCCGATCTTTGATCTGGCCGAGGTCAAGAAGGCCACCGCCATCGCCACCGGTTTGCCGGCGGGTCCCGGCGCGGCTTCCGGCAAGATTTATCTCAACGCCGAACGCGCTGTTGAGGCCGAGAAGAAGGGTGAAAAAGTCCTGCTCGTCCGCGTCGAAACTTCCCCGGAAGATTTGCGCGGCATGATCGCGGCGGAAGGCATTCTCACCGCTCGCGGCGGTGTGTCCTCGCATGCGGCGCTCGTCGCCCGCCAGATGGGCAAGGTCTGTGTGTGCGGCGCCAGCGGCGTCCATGTGGATTACGACAAGCAGACCGTCACCATCAGCGGTCACACCTTCAAGGAAGGGGATTACCTCTCGATTGACGGCACCATCGGCGCGGTCTATGCCGGCGAAGTCAAGACGGCCCCGTCCGAAATTATCGCTGGCCTGATCCACGGCGACAAGGCCGCGCAGGCCACCGAGAAGTTCAAGAACTACAACCAGCTCATGAAGTGGTGCTCACAGTTCACGCGGCTGTCCGTGCGCACGAACGCCGACACGCCGGAGCAGGCCAGCAACGCCATGGCCTTCGGTGCCGTGGGCATCGGCCTCACCCGCACGGAACACATGTTCTTTGAGGGCAACCGCATTGACGCCATGCGCGAGATGATTCTCGCGGACACGCTCGCCGCGCGCGAAGAGGCGCTGGCCAAGCTGCTCCCGTATCAGCGCGACGACTTCTTCGGCATCTTCAAGGCGCTGAAAGGATTCCCGGCCACCATCCGTTTCCTCGATCCGCCGCTGCACGAGTTCCTGCCCAACACCAAGGAATCGCAGATGGACCTCGCGCGGAAGCTCAACATCCCCGTCGAGAAGATCATCAACCGCGTCCACGAGCTGCACGAGTTCAACCCCATGCTCGGTTTCCGCGGTTGCCGGCTCGGCATCAAGTATCCGGAAATCACCCGCATGCAATCACGCGCCGTGTTCGAGGCCGCCGCCGATGCGCAGAAGCAGGGCTTCAAGCCCAAGCCCGAGGTCATGATCCCGCTCGTCGGCTTCAAGCGCGAACTGGATTTGCAGGTCGCCATCGTTCACGAGGTCGCCGCGCTGGTGATGAAGGAAAAGAAAGTGAAGTTCACCTACAGCGTCGGCACCATGATCGAAGTCCCGCGCGGTGCGCTCACGGCGGATGAGATCGCACAGACCGCCGAGTTCTTCAGCTTCGGCACCAACGACCTCACGCAGACCGGCCTCGGCATGAGCCGCGACGACTCCGGCTCCTTCCTCAATGCCTATCAGGAAGCGGAAGTCTTCAAGAAGAACCCGTTTGCCTCCATTGACCAGACCGGCGTGGGCCAGCTCATGGAGATTGCCATTGCCAAGGGCCGCCAGACCCGCCCCGGCATCAAGCTTGGCATCTGCGGCGAACACGGCGGCGACCCGGATTCCGTGAAATTCTGCCATCGCATCGGCCTGACCTATGTGAGCTGTTCTCCGTATCGCGTGCCCGTCGCGCGCCTCGCGGCGGCCCAGGCCGCCATCGAGGAAAAGCGCAAGGCCAAGGCCGCGAAGAAATAACTTAACTGGTAGGGCTGGCCTGCCGGTCAGCCGTTTGATCAGGGCGGCGCAGCAACGCCGTCCGACCATACCAACAATTCGAAGGCCGCTCCGGGCAACCGGGGCGGCTTTTTACGTTCATCGGTTGCCTGGTTTTATCTTGGCCGGGGCGGCAATCAGCCCAAGTGCGGCCCGGAATCAATGGTTATTTGTCTTTGCCAGGCCGGCTAATCTGTGCTATTTGTATAAAAAGAGGCTTGAAATCAAGCGTTGTCAATTAAACTGTAACGCTCCAGTCAGAAACAGGAAAAACGAACCGGAACCCTTGAAAATCCGAATTCAAAATCAGCAGCGGTCTGCTCAATCCAGACTGCTACGTTTGGCGGGAATGACGCTCGTTGAGGTGGTTATTGCGCTGGGCATTGCCGCGCTGACGATCGGGGGGATCGTCAACGGATATATCTATTGCACGACCTCCGCCATCAAGGCCGAACTGGCCCAGTCGGCGAACGAACAGGCGTTGCAGCGCATCGAGCAAGTTCGCAGCGCACAGTGGGACATCGCGGTCTATCCGGCGGTGGATCAACTGCTGGCCACGAATTTCCCGGATGAGACCAACACGCTGGATCTGCCCGGAACCAACAATGCCGCCGGCACCCCGGTCCTCATCCAGACCACAATCACCAATCTTGTCCCCACGCCCCTCGCGCCGCCGATGCGGACCGTCCATGTGGATTGCATCTGGCAGTTCCGGGGCGGCGACTGGATCACCAACTCCATTGAAACCATCCTGTCCCCGAACCAATGAGGCTGCCAGTTCCATTTTCCGGTTTGCGCCGCCGCCATTCCCGGCGGCTGGCCCGGGCTTTCACCTTGGTGGAAATCATCATCGCGCTGACGGTGTTCCTGTTTGTGATCGCCGGCGTCCTGTTCGCGCACATCTATGGCTTGAAAATGTTCCAGATGACGAACACCAAGCTCCTCGTGACCCAGTGGACCCGCGAGACGGTTGAAAATCTGGCCGACCAGATCCATGCCTGCACTTCCGTCACGATCGGCAATATGGACACGAATGGCAATTTTACGGGACTGCTGAACGGGGAAACGCAGGTGGGCAACGGCCTGCAGATTTATTTTTATTCGACGGGGGAAACCAACACCTATTTTGTGAACCTGGCAGATCAGACCTTCCGGCTGAATGTCGGGACGAGCAACTCGAGCAGCACGGTGATTCTGGCCAATTCGGTCACCAATGTGCTGCCCTTTTCCGGGCAGGATTTTTCGGGAAATATTCTGACCAACAGCCAGAACAACCAGGTGACCCATGTGACGCTCGAATTCTATCACCCGGCCAGCTACCTGGTGAGCGAGGACTATTATAAACTGGAGACCTCCGCGAAACAGCGGCTGGTGCAATGAACATGAAAACCATTTATAACCCCCGGCAGAAACCGTGCGCGGCCGGCAGCGCCCTGCTGCTGACCATGATCATGGTGGGCGTTGCGCTGGCGATCCTCGCGGGCGCGTTTACCTGGTCGGCCAGCAGCACCAAGCTGACCTACCGTTCCATCCAATACACCCGGTCGGAGGCGGCGGCGGAAGCGGCCACGGAAAAAGTGGTGAGCCAGATGTCCCGGGACTTTATGCTTGGCGGTAGCCTTTTGGTCACCAACAACTTGAACACCTACCGAGCCATCGTGCCCACGGCGACGGATTCCGCCTATTGGAGCACCTGGCTGTTCAGCGACGCCAATGGAAATTTTGGCCAGACTTACGTGCAGCCCGGGGTGGTCAGCAGCTTTGTCTCAGTCACCCCGCCCTATACCAACCTGCAGGCCAATATCATAACTTACTCAGTGGTTTCCGATGCCAAGGACACGGCCAGCCCGCAGGATCTCACCGTCGGCGTGCTGCAGCAGGTGCAACTGGCCAGCATTCCCATTTTCCAGTTTGCCATGTTTTCCTCTGGCAACATGGAGATTAGTTGCGGCGAGCCGTTCAGCGTCAATGGCCCGGTGCAGGCCAACGGCATCCTGTATGTCGAGCCGGACAACGCTTTGACGTTTGAATCAAGTGTCTCCGCCGTCATCACCAATTTGTTTGCGCGCGATCCGCTGGATAGCCGCGGCCCGCCGGCGGGATCAGTGGTTTATCAGCAGCCGGGTCAGCCAAAATCTCCGGCGGCGGCCCTGACGCTGCCCATCGGCGTCACCAACACGCCAACGGGGATCCGGGAAATCATCGAGCCGCCAGCTGGCGAAAGCCCCAGCTCGCCCCTGGGCCGGCTACGATATTACAACGAGTGCGACCTGCTGATAACCGTTTCCGACACCGGGATTACCGGCACCAATGGACTTAACGATGGTCTGCCAAGCCAGGTTTCAAGCAACGACCTGGCCATGTTTATTTCGACCAGCAGCAGCTTCTATGATTGGCGGGAGAGCAAAATCGTCCTGCCCGTTGATCTTATCATTACCAACCTCATGATCTGGAGCCAGACCAATGCCGATGAGCATCTCTCTCTCGGCGCGAGAGCCCTGAACTCTGTTTATGTCAACGACACCCGCACGTTGCCGGGCTTTTTGTATGCTGTCCGGGTGGTCAATGGTGCCACCCTGCCTGCCGGTGGGCTGACCGTGGCCACGTCGCGTCCGCTCTATGTGTTGGGTGACTATAACTCGGACAGCGCAAATCGGGGAACCGCCAACACCTCGCTAACCGCACCGGCGTCGCTGGTAGCCGATGCCATCACGATTTTGTCGGACGCGTGGACGGATACCAACAGCACTGCCGGCCTCGGTTCGCGAAATGCCGCGAACACCACCGTCAACGCGGCCTTTCTGACCGGCGATGTGGAGACAACTGCGGCCGCTTACAGTGGTGGCATGGAAAATTTCCCGCGCTTTCTGGAAACCTGGGGATCGCCTATATTCACTTATAATGGTTCGATGATTAAAATGTTCCCAAGCCTCTATGCCACCAACGCCTGGCAGAACAACAACAATATTTATACCCCGCCCACCCGCAACTGGGCCTTCGATACCAATTTCCGCGACCCCGACAAGCTCCCGCCCCTCACGCCGAGCCTGTTGGAGGTGATCCGTAATCAGTGGGCCGCCCTGCCGGCCGGCCTGACGGCGCCGCCCTGATTTTGCAGCTAAACCAATAATAACTATGGCAGTTCTTGTTGATATTGGCACATTGGCTGGTAGGGCGGCGCTGCTGCGCCGCCGGGCTGGCTGACCAGCAAGGTCAGCCCTACCTCATCGGTATGTGTCAACATTGATTGAAAGTGCCATAGCCGGAACGGTTGAAGTTCATGCATGATCAGAACATGGGATTCAAAGCCGCATCTGCCGCCTGGCGGGCCGGTTTGCAACCGCGAACGGCCGGCCGCACGATTTTTGCTGCGGACCGCGCCGTCTGCCTGAAGCCGGGGCAGCGTCCTAATTCGGAATTTTACGGAGCGCGGCTGTGCGCGGAGCGTCAGCCGCAGCCTCGTCCACACGGCTGCGGCTGGTTTGCGACACGGCCGCGCTCCCTTCAAATTAGGACGCTACTGAAGCCGGCGCTCATCCTTCTCGTGGCGGCCCTGTGGTGTCCGGCCTTGCCCGGAGCCACCAATGTCTATGAATTTCAGAAGTCCATACCGAAAATAGGATCCGCTCAATGGGAAATGAACCAGGCCATCGCCAAGCAACGGCAGGAGCTTTACCGGCCGCGGATGTTCCTCCCCGACGCCGTCGGCACCAATGTCCCTTTCGCCGCCAATGCCTATCTGGCCTTTGACCGGAAACTGGCTCCGTCACCCGTGCCGGAGCCGATGCCAGCCGCTTGGTTGGGAACCCTCTTCAAGCTGTTTTTTTTCACCGTCATGCTCCTGTTCGGCGGGTTCTTTTTTGTCAGAAAATTTTTCCCCGAGGTCCTCGACCCCCTTCGTGCGCGGTTCAATGTGGCGCTGGAACCGGTTGCTCAGAAAATTTTTCCGGACAAGGTCCGCGCCGAGGATCATGCCTTCGCCGAGTTCCTGACGGAGTTTCGCATCGGCCCGCGGATGTCGTCGTCGCCGGCACCGGCCGACCCGGCCGGGGAATTTTTTGCGCAGGCGGCCGGACTGCTGGGCGCCTTGCGGACGCGGCTCCGGGACATCGGCCGGGAAACGGGCGGCGTGGCCCGGCAAAAAAAACTGGCGGCGCTGCACGGCGAAATGGGCCGGCTGAAGGACGGCGCGGTTTTCCCCGAGGCGCTGCCCGTGTGGCAGCTGGCTTCCGCCCTCGAAGGCTTTCTCCAACAGCTCACCGCCAAGATGGGCAACGTCACGCCTTCCACCCTGCGCACGGTGGGCGGCGCCCTGGATTTGCTGCTCGAGCTGTGCGTGCCGGGCGTCAAGCCGGATCTTCTGACCGGCCGGCCCCTCCGGTTCCTGGTCGTGGACGATGATTTGATCAGCCGCCAGGCATTGTCCCACGCGTTGAGCAAGGCCTTCAGCCAGCCGGACCTGGCGGTGGACGGCGAGTCGGCGCTGGTGCAGGTCAACGACCAGGCCTACGACGTGATTTTTCTCGACGTGCAGATGCCGGGCATGGACGGCTACGAGCTGTGCCTGAAAATTCGCGAGACCGCCCTCAACGGCCTGACGCCCGTGGTCTTTGTCAGCTCACAATACGACTTCGACGCGCGCGCCCGCTCCACCCTCAGCGGCGGCAACGATCTCATGGGCAAGCCGTTTCTCACGTTTGAGATCACCGTCAAGGCGCTCACGCTGGCGCTGGCCGAACGGCTCCGCACCACCGCGAAACCATTTCAGGCCTACGAGCACGGCGATGTCCTGGGGCGTCCCATCACCACCGGTTCCACCTCCGCGCGGCGGCTGCCGCTGCCTACGCCGTCGGCCATGGAAAACCTGTTCACTCCCGCGTTCCTCAACCGCGCCGCCACCCACATCGGCCCGCTGCGCGAACTGTGCCAGAAGATTCTGGAGACCACCGATGCCGATCTCCGGCAGTCCCTGCTGGCGGCCGGTTTTCTGCGGGTCAATTCCCTGGCCTCCAAGGCCGGCCTCGCCGTGGTGCATCCCGGCCACCAGGTGAGCGTCGCGCTCGAAGGCCTGCTGCGGAAACTGCTCGAGAACCCCAAGAACGCCACTCCGTCCACGCTGGCCACCATCGCCGCCGCCGTGGAGCTGCTGGCCGACCTGTGCGTGCCGGGCTTGCCGGCCGATTTTGCCATCAACCCGCCGGTCCGGATGCTGGTGGTGGATGACGATCTGCTCGCCCGCCGGGCCATCACCGGCGTGCTCCAGACCGCCTTTGAAAAACCGGAAAGCGCGGACAACGGCGAGGCCGCGCTCGCGCTCACGGCGGAAAACCTCTATGACGTGATCTTTCTCGACGTGATCATGCCCGGCCTGAACGGCTTCGACGTCTGCGCCAAAATCCGCGAGTCCGTGCCCAACCGCGCCACCCCGGTGGTGTTTGTGACCGGCCAGCAGGATGACGCAGCGCGCGAGCAAATGACCCGCAGCGGCGGCCAGGAACTGCTGGGCAAACCGTTCCTCACCGCCGAGATCACCGTCAAGGCGTTCACCTTCGCCCTGCGCCACCGTCTGGACCGGCGTCAGGTGCAAACTCACGCCGCCGCCGTTCACGCCTGACCGGCCAAGGCGGCGAAGCGGTAGGGTTGGCGCGCTGCGCCGACCGGACATCGCAGCGCGATGTCCCTAACAGCCATTCAGGCCGCCCGGAGCCATCCGGGCGGCTTTTTTACTTGTTAAACTTTTCCGGCGGTTGTATCAGCAACGGAAATCAAATCATTTATGGGCTGGAAATTCTATGCCGCGCAGGGGACATGACCCCGCTCAATGCCATCCTGTTTGATTGGGGAAAGGTGTTCGGGTCCTTTCTCTGCAACCATATTGAAACTTCGCTTCTTCCCGCTGACTAATTTGAACTGCCCGGCCAAAACGTTTTGTCTGGTTCTGCTGGCTTTTGGAATCGCTGGAGCCGCCGGCGGACAAGACAACCAGCTGCCGGCTGTGCCGTCGGGGTTGCAGGCCAGCTCCCGGCAGCTTGGCGTTGCCCTGCAATGGGAGCCGGTCACGGGCGTTTCGGGTTACGATGTCGAGCGGACCACGACGCTTAAGGGGCCTTACCAGACGCTCAACAATAAATTCGAGCAGTTGACCGTGTTCAATGATTTCATCGGAGTTGGCGGCACTAATTGTTATTACCGCGTCCGCTCTTTCAAAGGCGATGACAAGGGCCGTGTTCAACGCTCTAATTGGTCCAATCTGGCCGAGGGGCATGCGGCAGAACTGGAAACCAACCAGTTGCTCACGGAAGTGCAGCAGGCGGGTTTCGCTTACTTCTACGAATTTGGCCATCCGGTGAGCGGGTTGGCGCGCCTTTCCATCCGGCGTGATCCGGATATCTGCGCCAGCGGCATGGGCCTTTTCAATCTGGGTGTGGGCATCAAGCGCGGCTTCATCTCCCGCCAGGAGGGGGTGAACCGGACTTTGCTGGAGTTGAAGTTTTTATCCCGGCAGGCGGAACGGTTTCATGGCGCGTTTCCGCACCTGATCAACGGCCAGACCGGCAAGGCGCTCCCTTTTGGCAAATACGATGACGGCGCGGACATCGTGGAGACCGCCTTCCTGATGGAAGGGGTTCTGTTCGCGCGGGAATATTTTTCCCAGTCAAACGCCGATGAGGCGCAGATCCGCAGCCTGGCCGACGGCTTGTGGCGGAGTGTGGAATGGGACTGGTTTCTCAAGACCGATCCCTATCCGGTGCTGATCTGGCATTGGTCGCCGAAATGGGGATGGAAGATCAACTTGCACGTCACGGGATTCAATGAATGCCAGATTGTTTACTTGCTGGCCATGGCTTCGCCGACACATCCGATAAAGCCGGACGCCTACTGGACCGGCTGGGAAGGGCCGGACTACGGCGTGGACCGGGTTGCCTACGGCATCCACATGAGTCTGGGCAACAGCAATGCGCCGGCGCCGCCGCTGTTCATGGCGCATTATTCATATCTGGGATTGGACCCGCACGAGCTATGGTTCCGGGGTAAAACCTATTTTGATCATTTCCGGGATTTCTGCCTGGCGCAGGTGCGCTATGCCTGGGGCAAAAGCGATATATACAAAGGTTACGGCCCTTTGTGGGGCATCACTGCGAGTGCGGGGCCGGAGGGATACCGCGCGTTTCAGCCGGGCGAACATGATAACGGCACGCTGGCGCCCACGGCGGCGTTGTCATCCATGCCTTATGTGCCGGATCAAAGTCTTCCCTGCCTGATTGAAATGTATCAGAACAACGGCTCACAGTTGTGGGGGCCTCTGGGTTTTTATGATTCGTTCAACCTGACACGCAAATGGGTGTCGAAAACGTATCTGTGCATTGATCAGGGGCCGATCGCGCCGATGATTGAGAACTACCGGACGGGAATGTGCTGGAAGACTTTCATGAAATGCCCGGAGATCCAGCCGGTGATAAAGCTGATCAATGCCGGGGAAGCGGCCCGCGCCAAGGCGGAATGAGCTGCCAGTTTTTTGCCCCGGTGAATAAATCAAGAGCCGCCCGGAGCCATCCGGGCGGCTTTTTTGCTTGTCAATTTTTCCCGGCGGTTGTATCAGCAACAGAAATCAAATCATTTATGGGCTGGAAATTCAAAGAAGGGCAGGGGACATGATCCCGACCAAAGCCAACCTTTTGGGGGCAATGATTGTCGGCACGCAGACTGCGAAGGGAACGGTGAAATAGAATCATCTTCCGGCGCGCGTGATCCAACCCGTTCCGGGTAGATTTCATTTTCATCCGACCACCCGGCGTAGTCCGGTGGTCACCGGCCAACGCCGGGCTGATTGATTCAATCCCTTCGTGATGCTCCGACGATTATCCGCCGGGCCTGGCTGGGTCTGGTAGGGCGCGTCACTCCGTGCGCGCCGTTCGGTTGCAACCCGCGCTCGGTGGGCAGGGGACTGCCCGCCCTACCGGCCATCATCAAACTTGTAGGAGACGAGGTGACGAGTCTCTAACAGCCTTCTGAAAAACCGGGTGATTTTTGTCTGAGTTGTTTTTGAATCATGGTTAAATGTATTTCTGATCGCTGCGATGCGCGGGTTTTTGCCCGGCGGGTGCCGCGCTTGGCTGCTTCGACC